>Ga0078972_1001065_pt1 | contig 108315 bp, 100 predicted proteins | sample YelNatPaOPGAMG01_FD_67568 | JGI IMG/M metagenome (GOLD analysis project Ga0078972, IMG submission 67568) | Hot spring thermophilic microbial communities from Obsidian Pool, Yellowstone National Park, USA - OP-RAMG-01 (SPADES assembly) (version 2) | ecosystem: Environmental > Aquatic > Thermal... | reverse complement strand
GAAATACGGTAACGTATATTTCATGGTGCGCCGAGATAACTCCTGGGCCTCATCTTCGGACAGGATTATTTCATATGGGCTTTTTCTCGGCATGAGCAACCCCCCGGCTGCTATCATGCCATATGAAACCTTATTTTAAAAGCTTAAATACGTTAGTGTATTTATGAAAAGCTGCACTAAGCTTCCCCAGGCTGCCCAGGAAGTGGCGCAAACCATGATCAAGGCCGGGGCTGATCCCACCGAGGTCAATAAGGGACTGGAAAGTGCAGGGATTAGCCAAACGCAAGCGGCGACTTACACCGCTGCCGCCGAAACACCTGCGCCCCCGCCGTCAGGGGTGGGGGCCGGCGGGCAACCGCCGGAGATAGCCAGTCCTGCTCAATAGGCAGGAATCGTTCTGGAAGGGGGAGGCATGGAATCCGAACAGGTTGCTTAACGACCTCGTTGCGCCGCTATCCCGGTTCCGAGTTTTTGCCAACCATAGCAGGAGGGGGCCCGTGTATAAAAAAGGGAGAAACTTTTTGGGTATCCTGGTGGCCATTGCAGCTATGCTTTTAAGTCCAGAACTTCTTTGGGGGCAGGAGCGATGGGGTCAGGAGACCACCTCCACCGAGAAAAAGGAGGTTCCGCCGGAAAGGCCTGTGGAGCCGCCCGGTTATTTCCCCGGCATCCCGACCTCCACCCCCTACGGAACTCTGGAGTTGGGGCCGACCTCAGGGGCCCTGGCGCCCTACGGCAACCCGGCGGCATATGACACCTTGAAGCGAGGATGGCATAGCATTACAGTGAAAGGCGTCAGGCTCACGCCGTACTTTGAGGGCGATGGCGTCTACCGCAGCAATATCTATCTCACCCCCAATAACAAGCTGAGCGATTACATTTTTGTCCTCACGCCGGGACTGCGGGCGGAGGTCCCGCTGGCCGGAAAAAATCGTCTCTCCCTGGGTTACCTGGGGACCGGTTATGTTTACACTACGCATGGGGCCAATTCTCACTATGACCAGAACGTTAATTCTGACCTCGAGCTTCATTTGAAAAGCGGCTGGTATGTGCGCTTCGGCAACACCCTGCGGGTGGCAGCCGAGGAACGCAACTCAGAATTCAGCAGCTCTCGCCGTTATCTTCGCAATACGCCCTATGCCACCATCAGCTATGCCTTTGCCGACCGTTGGAAGGCGGAAGTTAATTACCAGTTCGATACCCTGGACTTTTTCAAAAGTGTGGATAAAGTAAACAATTATAATGCCCAGGCTGTCGGAACCACTCTGTATTACCGGTTTCTCCCCAAAACCTCGGCCCTGGTGCAATATGTCTTCACCTACCGGGGATTTCCCAATACGCCCTTTGACAACACCACGAACCATTCCCCCATGGTGGGCCTCACGTGGGCGCCTACCGCCAAATTAAGCGGCACCATGAAATACGGCTACACCTTTGATCAATATCAGACCTCGATGTCCGGGTGAGATAATTCCGCAAGCGGCTTTACCATGAGCATCAATCTCCTCTACCAGTACAGCCGCGCCACCAACATAACCCTGACGGCCCAGCGGGCTTTCAATCAGGACACGGATTTTCGCAACGCCGGATATTATAACACCTCTGTCTTTGTGGCCCTGAACCATCAGTGGAACCGTCTCCGCCTGGCCAGCTATGTTTCGTTTTACTTCATTAACAGCAATTATCTCAATCCCACCCTGGATGCTCAGGGGCAGTTCCTCAAAAGACTCGACAATACCCTCGGCACAGGCTTTGGCCTGAGCCGGCCGGTGACCCGCTGGCTCAGGGCTCGTGTGGATTACGCCTACTTAAACCGGTCTTCCAATTTCTTTGGCTACAGCTATAACGACAACCGGGTTCTCATGGGATTCCAGACTTCCTTTTAGCCTGCATGAGTCCGGATGAGGGAAAAGCGCGGGTTGAACGGCAGTGAGGGAATGGACTGATAAATTTTTAACCGATTATGCCCTTTGCGCCGCAGAGAGAATAAAGCCTTGCACGTGGGGGAAGGCCGGGGAGCATCGTCTTCCCGCCTTCCTCCCACACCCCCTTCCCAACCCTTGCGTGGGCCGGAAAGCTGGGACTTGCGTCCCGGCCAGGTGCCGCTGGTTTCCCAGCGGGGGTTTGGGAACCAGAGGGAACACCTGACCAGGGATCGAGGAGGGGGTAAGGGTTCGCTGGCCCTTAACCCCTCCCCTGCGCCTCTGTGATGCTGGATTGTGCAGCGCAAAAGACAGAATCGATAATTTTTTAATCCGTTTTAATAAGCGTTCTTGCCGGTAAATGTTTTCCAGACGGTTTGGCAGATCAGCTTCACGTCCAGCCACAGGGACCAGCGGCGCAAATACTCCAGGTCGTAAGCCAGCCGTTGCTCCATCTTTTCCAGGGTTTCCGTTTCGCCCCGGAAACCGTTAACCTGGGCCAAACCGGTGATGCCCGGCCGGACCTTGTGTCGCAGCATGTAGCTAGGCAGCCGCTGCCGGTAAAACTCGTTGTGGGCCACGGCGTGGGGACGGGGACCCACCAGGGACATGCCGCCCTGCAAGACATTGAACAATTGCGGCAGCTCATCCAGGCTGGTGCGCCGCAGGAATTTACCGAAGGAAGTTAACCGGGGATCATCCTTCTTGGCTTGGGGGATATGCGCCCCATCCTCACAGACTGACATGGTGCGAAACTTGAAGATTTTGATCTCTTCACCGTCCAGCCCATAGCGGCGCTGTTTGAAGAACACGGGGCCGGGGGAAGTGAGTTTGACTCCCAGGGCCAGAGTCACCAACAAAGGCGCCGCGGCCGCCAGCAGAATACCGGCCAGGATCACATCCAGCAACCGTTTCAGCAGGGCATTTACCCCAAAAAAGGGCGTCTCCCACAGCGAGATGAGCGGGATGCCCTGCAAGTCGGTGAGACTGGATTGAAATAAAGAATAAATAAACACATCAGGCGCGAAGTAAACTGAAGCGGTGGTGTCCTGGAGCCTTTCAATGATTTCTCGAATCCGGGCCTCAGCCTGCAGGGGTAAGGCCAGGTAGACTATATTCACCTGATAGGCCTGGACAAAAGTTACCATACTTTCCAAATCACCCAGAATCGGGGTATCGCCAGGCACGCCGTCCAGGTTGGTTTTCTGGTCGCTGAAGAAGCCCAGAAAGCGAATGCCCAGCCAAGGCAGGTCAATCAGGCTTCTGGCCAGGTGCTGGCCCAGGGCGCTGGCTCCGGCAATCACGGCGGTACGGGTATTGCTGCCATAACTGTGCAGAACCCCCAGGATCTTATAAACCAGCAGACGCATTCCGACTAAAACCACTGGGGTGAGAAAAATCCAGGGAAGCAGCACCCCCCGGGAAAAATACGCCGTGGTCTTGGTGACAAAACCCAAAGCCAGCAATAAACCTGTGACAATGCCCCAGGTCAACAGCACCCGCTGGCCCAGACGCCAAAAATCCACCCCGCGCCAGGGCCGGTAAGGCCGGGCGGCGTGAAAGACGAGGAGGGTGAGAACAAAGGCCAAGGCGGATAAGAGATGATATTCTTTCTGAAAGGGGACGCCATACCCGAGTGCCAGGGCAGCCAGAAGCAAGACCACCATCAGTCCGTCCAGGAACCACTGGATCGAGGTCACCAGCCACTGGTACTGGTAAAAATGTCCCGAGGCACGTCAGCCATCCTGGCAGGATTTGGTAGCGCCCAGCAACGGGGTCAAGTATGCCGCGTAACGGGCACAAAATATAGCAACAGGTTAACTATGCAGAACAACATAATTTATTGCGCATAATCAGTCTCTCTGTGGTCTCTGCGTCTGGGCGGGGAAAACTCACCCCAGAGACCCAGAGGGCGCAGAGATGAATGGTGTTCCATTCCTTCTGTCGGGGTGTCTGGTTGGCAGATGGTTCTTTTTCATCTCTCCAGAAGTGACCGGGCAGCTTGCCGGAGAAGCCGACCTGATTTTCCCGGCCTTCTCTTCGAGAGGCCGCCGCTCTGAAATTGTTCCCACCGGCCCTTGACAAGGCGGCGGAATTCCTCATGAAACCGCGGGCGGTCAAAACGGGCGGCGTTGTCCCGGCAGGCTTGCGGCTCGATCTTATCCCGGCAGCCTTCAAACCACTCCAAAGCCTCGATGAGTGAGGCAGCGGTTGGCTCCCGGAAAAAAATCCCGGTGGTCCCCGCCTGCGGCCGGTCCCCGGGAAAGATGCCCCTGATGGTTTCCAGCGCCCCCCCGGCCCCGAAGGCGATGACCGGGGTGCCGGCAGCCTGCGCCTCCACCCCGGCGATGCCGAACTCTTCCCGGGCGGCAAAGATAAAGGCCCGAACCCGCCGCACCAGATCCACGACCACGTGATCCGGCTGATATCCCAAAATTTCCACCTGCCCTGCCGCCGCGCCCTTTACTTTCCTCATTTCCGGCCCTGCCCCCACCACCAGCAGTCTCTTCCCCGCCCAGGCACAGGCGGCGGCGATCAGGTCCACCTTTTTGCAGGGCACCAGGCGGGAGACTGTCACGAAAAAGTCCTCCTTATCTTCTTTCAGGGGGAAGCGGGCCAGATCGACAGGGGGATAGATGACCGAGCTCTCGCGCCCGTAAAAACGCCAAATGCGGCGTGCGGTATACCGGGAGTTGGCGATAAAATGGTCCACCCGGGGGGAGCTGGCCACATCCCAGAGGCGAAACTTATGGAACACTGCCTGGGCCAGGGTGTTTTTCAGGGTTCCTAAAAGACCGTTCGTGTCCAGATAATCTCTGGTCAGGTCCCAGGCATAGCGGGGCAGGCGAATGGCAATAGCACAGGTGTAACTGCTCTCCGTGGATCAGCACCCCCTTGGCGACGGCTGCGGCAGAAGAAACAACCAGGTCCGCCGCGGACACGTCCAGATTTTCCACCGCCAGAGGCATGAGGGGCAAATACAGCCGCCGATGGGTGCTGCTCAACGGCAGCCTTTGCAGAAAGGAAGTCGTGACCGGGATGCCCTTGAGGAAGCGGCGATGTGACCTGGGCAGAAAATCCACCAGAGCGAAGATCTTTTCAGCCGGTACACATTCCAGGATGGATTCGAGAACCCGCTCCGAGCCTGCATAGGTATAAAGCCAGTCATGCACCACAAAGGTTTTCAATTTTTCCCTCTATTTTCGCAGGGATACCCTGATACTGGCGATTTTTCCCGGCATATCGGCCCTGCCGAAGACGCCGAGAAGAAAAAGGAAGAAAAAGAAGGCGACAACCACCTGAATAAGGGTAGCGCGGCAAAGTCAAACTCCTGCTCAAACCCCAAGGCAACCGGCGCAGCGAACAAAACCAACAGAACGCAACCCGCCAGGGATTTTGCTTCTCTCTGCCAGGTTTCCAGCACGCCCACCAGGAGTCCGTAAAAGGCGGCCCCCACCACAATCAGAAAGATACCGTTAATCTGAAAAAGGTCGGCGCACATTGTTAGGGAGATGTTGGACGGCTGCCGCCTGACCCGTCCATGTTCGCTCATGGCCCAAATAGTCGTGGAAAATTTCTGGCCCCGGTGAATATCGCTTTTTCTATGCAGCACCGCCCGGGGAATGACCCGCCAGAGAAGATCGCTGAAAATATTGATCCGGGAATGGGGGAAAACAGAAGGGACAAAATGGACCGTAAGGGCTACGGAATCAAAACCGTGAAACCGGTTGACAAGACGCACCCAGGAAGGCTTCTGTCTCAGTTCCTTCGAGCCCAGGGCTTCATCAGTCAGCGAAGGATCCTGCCGGTTGTAAGCCTCCGCTTTCATTCTGGCCCGCCGGTAGTCGTTTATCACGGTGGTCATGAGCAAGAGGGCCAGCATGGCCAGGAAGAAGCTCGTAACAGACAGCCACCGCTGGGTTTTCAAGGCTGGCAGGATAATGCACAGAAGGGCCGCAAAGATTAAGGTTCAAAAAGGCGAGAAAAAATAGATGAGAAAGCCTGGTATCAGGTAAAGAAAATTTCGCAGCCCCAGGGGCTGACCTCGAAAGTAATAATACCAGACAGTGACCGCGGCAATCACATAAAAGTTTCCCAGGATGCCAAAGGGAGTTCGCAAGGCCAGGGGAATGAATTCCTTGCCGCTTAAGATGACCAGGCAACCGCTGATGAGAACCAGTAAGTCCAATATCAGCAGGTTCTCCGGCAAGGCCAGCAGGTCCAAATTATCGAGAAGTGACGGCCGGGGCAGAGGCAGGCGGGTCATCACCAGATAGCCGATGATGAAAGCCAGCCAATATAAGGTTATTCCTATCCAGGTCCAGGTAAAGACAACCGGGGGTATTTTCCATAAAGGAAACTGGGAGGCTCGAAAAAATTCCGGATCATACATCAGCGCGCCAAATCGAAAAATAAATGTCAGTCCAAACATGATCCAGACCAGGCCGACAAACGACAAAGGTATGTCTCTCCAAGTCCACCTGGCGGGGATGGGGGCATTCCTGGTAAGGAGGACTGAGAAGGCCCACAATACCAAAGCACAGGTGAAAATCAGGAAACCGTTGCCGGTCATATCAAGGTGCATAACGATGGCCTGCCAACTGCAAAGAATTTGTTTACGGTCCCTCCCCTTTGATACCCGGCGTTATGAAAAGAAAGACCGGACCACGGCATTGGCATGGGCCTCAGGGGTGAAATGCGCCGTTGCGGTATCCCGGCCTCCGGTCCCCAGTCTTTTCCTCAACATCGGCTCTTGCAGCAGAGCCAGGATGGCTGCCCCCAATTCATTGGCATCGCCCGGTTCATACAATAAACCATTTTTCCCATGCTGGATAAATTCCGGCACGCCGCCGCTCCGGGGACCCGCCACCGCCCGGCCGCAAGCCATGGCCTCGAGGAGGGAGCGCCCGAAAGGCTCCGGCTTCAAGGAGGCATTCACCACAACATCCAGGATGCGATACCAGGGGGCCACTTCTGTCTGGAAGCCGGTGAAGATCACCCGGCCCCAGAGGCCTGCCTGGCTCACCAATCTGTTCAGATAATCCGCAAAACCCACCTCGACTCCGGAATCATAAATCTCTCCCCCTACCACAAAAAATCCTGCCCGGGGGAATTTTTTTGCCACGATCCCGGCTGCCTCCACAAAGAGGGCATGCCCCTTCCACCTGGCAAAGCCTGCCACCATGCCGACCCGGAGAGGAAATCCGCCCCAGATATCAGGCAAGGGGCGAGGTCCAACCGGAGAAAACTCCTCGGGGTCCACGGCATTATGAACGACCGTAATTTTTTCCGGTTGCTTCAGGTACTTTTGCAGGCCCTTGGCCGTGGCCCGGGAGTTGGCGATGATGACGTGGGGACCCCGGTCGGCCAGGAATCCTACGTATCCGCCTTCCCAGAAGTCGCGCAGGTGCCGGACGATCCGGCCCCTGACCCAGGGCCGCAGCAATGCCCCGAAAACGTGACTCTTAATGCCGTTTGTGTATATGACCTCGGGGGCCAGCGAGGTCAACCTGCTCCTGAGACGGGCCGCATACATTACCCCCTGCAGGACGCCGACCGGAGACCACAGCGGGAAACGGCCAGCCGGATGCCGGGTAAATTGCCGGACCGCCTGAGGCATGGGCACTACCTCCCAGGGCACTCCCACCTTGGTCAAGGCCTGACCCAACGGCCCTTCCCGGGGAAGAATCACCCTGGCCTTCAGGAGTTTTCCCGGTGCCGCCTTGAGGAAGGTCAGGAGACTGCGTTCCGCTCCCCCTAACTCCACGGCGGGTGACAGCACCACCACCTTCAGCAAGCCTGTGGTTCTCCTTCTGCTTCTTTGAGACCGGTGGTTTTGAGAAGAGCCGCGACCGCCGAGACGATTTCCCCGGGCGAAAGGGACGCCAGACACCGGGACTCCTCCCGGCAGACCTCTGGGGTCACCGGAAAAAATCTCCGTCGGCCCATATAACGCCGCCACCGGCAGAGAAGTGGCCAAGGCGAGGTGTAAAAGGCCGCCGTCAATGGTTAACACGGCATCGCACTGGGCCATCACCACCGCGGTGGAGGCCAGGCTCAGCGTCCCGCTGAAATCTAGGGCCCTTGATCCCAGGACCTCTCCCAGGGGACCATGGCGGGAACGGGAGTAACTGTCTCCCAGGAGGGCCACGGAATTGATGACGCCACGTTGGATGAGTTCGCACAAAACCTGGGCCAGTTTTCCCAAGGGGTATTGCCGTTGAGGTATATCTGAGCCGGCCACGGCATTTACCGCCAGGATGGGACGTGGCAGCCTGGTCAATTTTGATCTGGCCCTCCTGAGGCCGCCTTCCTCCCAGAGCGGGGGCGCCATCTGCGGCCTTAAGGCCCCCGGCGGAGCCACCCCCAGGAGCTTGCAAAAAGCCAGGGAATCTTGCCGTCCCACGTCCCGCTGGCTCGGGTTGTAAGGCTGCGGCTGGCGCCAGAACAGTCCACTCAGGCGCATACTCAAGGACCACTGGGGCACCTGGCGCTCCACCGGAGGGAGACCGGCCAATATCTGCTCAGTTTGCCGACCCTGGGCCACATACATGGTGACGGAGATATTGGGGTCAGTTCGGCCGAGTTGCGAGATGCCCGGAGTGAGTCGCAAGGTATCCCCAATGCCTGCCAGCGCGATTATCGCCACCTTGCGCAGGGGCCTTGTCGGGTCCAGCTCCCTGGCGCAATCCTCCACGCTGGCCGGGGCGGGTTCGGCAGCTTCGCGGTCCAGGATGGCCCGGGCCCAAAGTTCCAGGATCAGGAGCTGGTACAGGCGGCGTCCGTGTGAGGTGCGGCCGGCGAGATGTTCTTCCAGGAGCCGGCGAACCTCTCGAGCATCAATCCAGCCTCGTTCCCCGCTTCTGCCGTCCAGCAGCACGTCCTGAACCAGAGGCCGCCACTCAGAACGCAGCCAATCATCAATGGGCAACTGAAAGGGCCTTTTCCGGGACCAGGAAATATGTTGTGGCAGCAGGTCCCGCATGGCCTCGGACAGGACCAGCTTGCCCTGCCGCCAGCCCAGGCGCCTTTTGACCGGCAGGGCCAGGATAAAGCTTGCCACTTCCTGGTCCAAAAAACGCCAGGCCTTGGCCCTTGTCATTACGGTAATACAGCGGCTTTTTGCCGAAACGGTCACGGGCCAGGAGCAAACGGCCTTCTCCCCGGCCGTCCCAGAGGGCGAAGGCAAACATGCCCCTGAGGCGCGCCGCCACGCCGTCTCCCCTGACCCGATACTCCCGTAAAATCACCTCGGTGTCGGTGCGGCTGCGGAAACGCTCCCCGGCTGCCGTTAGTTCCCGACGCAGCTCCAGAAAATTGTAGATTTCCCCATTGTAAACCAGGGCCAGCGGCTCAGCCTCGTGTTCCATGGGCATGTGGCCGTCGGAGCTCAGGTCCAGGATGGCCAGCCGGGTGGAGCCCAATGAGGCCGCTACCCTTTGGGAAGCGCTCACATACCGCTTCTCCCCCTGGTCGTCCGGGCCCCGGTGGGCCAGCAGATCCAGGCGAAGGGGAGGCGGAAAGTACTCCCTGAAGCCGATCCATCCTGCAATGCCGCACATGAGTAAGGCCCCACAGTTAAAGAAGTTTTAAGAAGGAGCTTCTTGCGAAATTCATTTATCTGAACATTATGCCCTTTGGTGGCAGGAGAGCCAGGAGGCACGGACGGTTTTAAACCCGCCGCTCCCTGCCCCCCACCTGCTGCAAAATCTCCTTTAATCTCTCGATGTTACTGTAGCCTGACTGCAGACAGCGCTGCCGCCGGCCAGCTTGAGCAGGCGTTGCCGGATTTTCCATTCGATGTCCGGAAGTTCGGGAACTGCCGCGGTCATGCGGCCTTCATGTTCGATAAATTCGCTCAGACAGGCGTCCAGCCGCCGCCAGGACTTCACGGCAAGGGACAGGCGTCCGAACCAGTCCACATCCATGGCGTAGCGCCGGCAAAGCACCTCGTCCAGTTCTCCGGTTTTGCCGTGGAGTTCTTTTTTCCAGAAGGTCGCCTCTGAATACAACAGGCCTGCGGCGTACAGGGCATAATTCCGGGGATGTATGGCAGGCTGCCGCAGGCATCCAAGCTCCCGCCCAAATTTGTCGGTCACCACCAGGTGGCCGAAGAGGATATCCAGATCAGGCTGCTCGGCAAAGGCCTCTCCCACCAGCCGCAACGTCCCCGGACGGTAACGTTCGTCGCAGTTGAGCCAGCCGAAAATTTCTCCGGTGGCCAAGCGGAAGCCTTTGTTAAGGGCCTGGGTCTGCCCCTCGTCCGGTTCAGACACAAACCGGCTGACCACCGGGGACTGTTCGAGCAGTTCCACCGTGCCATCGGTGCTGCCGCCGTCCACGACGATGACCTCCAGGCGGGGATACTCTTGCCTGATCAGGGAAGCGAGGGCCCGGGCCAGGGCCGGGACATCGCCTTCAGGCACAATTATCCCCGCCTGGCCTATGGTTTCCGGGATGCCGCCACTATTCGAGCCGATGACCGGCACGCCCCAGGCCATGGCTTCGGCCAGCACTGCCCCGAACTGTTCCACCGAGTCAGGCGTAGTCAGGGAGGGTAACACCAGGACATCGAACTTGGGATAGGTAGCCAGCAGCTCCTTCTTGGATGGCCTTCCGGGGAATGCCCTCATAGCCCTGGGCCAGGGCCAACCTTCGTTTAGCCTCCCAGTCCAGGTCCCAGATATCGAGGGAGGCAAAATAGGCCGCTCCTTGTTCACTGAAATACCGCAAAACTTCAATATCATACCAATACAAAGGTTCTTCCTGAAAGTTGTCCAAATCGATTCCCATGCTCCGCCAGCCGAGGAGCCACTCGGGATCGAGGGGCGATAAACGCACATCCCGCTCATCTCTCGCCACCCGGTAGTAATAGTTGATGGCGGGAATATGATCAGGTCCCAGTTGCATCGTTTCTAAAGTGCGATACCAACATTCTTTGGATCGTTTTCTGTTAAAAAGAACAAATTGATAATGTATTAATTTAAGATCAGGAAAAATCGTGGTCACAGTATCTTGTGGAAATCTGTTCTGATGAAGCCCGATCCGAACCGGCATTACCGCGATTATTTTGGTCATTTTCTCTTCTCTTATCCAATCTCCGGATCTATCCAAGACCTGACTTGAGGATTTTTCCCTTCAGGAAATCCCAATGCCGGCCAAGCAACTTTCTGAGCCAATTTTTCATGGAATCTCTTCCCTCCCTGAACAGGTAATGAAACAAACTCAACAATCGGGCCACGATGGCGGATAGAGTTCTTTTTCGAGCCAGCCGGCCGTCCGCCGTCCTGGCCTGATCCAAACATTCCAGGGGATAAAAATTGGGCATGGGTTCAAAGGCCTTGTTGAGTGCTACCAGCCACGCCTCGCCGTGAGAGAAAACCTTGCAAGAACCTGCGAGAGGCACGGCGCCATAATTGGAGTGGAACCATTTTTTTTGGAAAATATCAAAATTAATACCGGCATATTTTCCATGGACGACATCAGATAATTTTGCCCAGCCTGCATCAGTGGCAGGGGCCACATAATTCTTTAATCCTTTGACAGGGATGGTTTCATGGATTATTCCTCTTAAAGCCATCCGGCAAATATAATCCCCATCTTCCTGACCCATTCCCAAAAACCGTTCATCAAACCAGCCTACCTGCCGGACAATCTTTTTGGTAATAAGGAAATGACTGAAAGAGCCGTTCAGAGAACATATGTCGGGAAGGTTTTTCAGCCTTTCCAGGTGGTAACGAAACTCCATCTCCGGAAAGACATCATCATTGAGAAGCAAAATGCGCTCACGCGTGGACATGAGTATCAGCCTGTTCCAGCCGAGAGCCAGCGGCTGATGGGAGATATGCGTCATATAACGCACGTTATCGTATTGTTGCAGAAAAGCAGTAACTTTTTTTAGATACTGCAACTGCTTGCAAAGGTTGTGGCGCCCATTAATAAAGATGTTCATCTCGTAGTCAGGAAAAAGGAAATGCAGGCGGCGAATGAGCGGCTGGAAAAATCCCTCAAACCGTCCCAAGTAGGTGACTACCCCCAAGGCGCACGTGGAAGGCGTGATACCTGTGCTTCTGCAATTCCTGGAACGGTGTAAAGCAGTCAAGAAACGCTCCGAGCTTTGGACGTGGCAGACCTCAGTCGGTAAGGAATTATTATGGGTACATATGTTGTGCGGTAATGATACCCCGTCCCCGAAGTATCGGCACCGTTGATTTTAAATGATATGGCGTCGTACCAGAAATCAAGATTTATAATCCCAGAGACCCCCATAATAAGGGAAAAAGAATAATTACCTGCACTTAATGGGAGCGGGCCGATGGCAAAGCTGATTTCAGCGGCGTCCCCAGGAGCATCGCCATCCGGCAAAGCATGACTGGCGCCAAAGGCCACCCGGTTGCCTTGATCTATATCGTTCAGATACCACTCGACATAGTGGGTGTGGTGGGGGGTGCGGCCCGCCATACCTATGGTCTGATGCAGGATATCTCCATAGTTGAATAACGTGGCCGGCTCCCCGGTGGCTTGGGCCAAAGAGACCCAGGAAAAATATTTCTGCGAGTGAGTTTGAGGGGCGTATCCAGAAAGGGCTTGATTTCGGCAAAAGCCACGATTTCGTCGAACTTGGGCTGGATTTCCCGGCGGCTCATGCCCAGGATGGCGCCGTTCAGGAAAATGTTTTCCCGCCCCGTGAGTTCCGGATGAAAACCGGTACCCACTTCAAGCAGCGAACCCACCCGGCCTCGCAGGTGCACCCGCCCCTCGGTGGGCTCGGTGATGCGACAGAGCACCTTGAGGAGGGTAGTTTTGCCGGCTCCGTTCCTGCCGATGATGCCCAGGATCTCTCCCTGGGGAACTTCCAGTGAAACCTCCTTTAAGGCCCAGAAGGATTCGAACCCGCTGGCCGGGAGGGATGGATTTCGGCGTACCTTATCGGGCCGCAGTCTTTGAAAAGGGGCCTGCAAAACCTCGGCAATTGTCTCCCGCAAGGTGCGGTAGGCGGCGTGGTGGCTCCCCAGGCGGTATTGTTTGCCCAGTTGTTCGATGGAGATGGCCAGGGGTCGGGAGGTAGACATGTCAGCTCGGCACAGATCGCATGAAAAATTCCGTCCTTAAATCAAATCGGCAAAGGTTTTCTCCATACGCCGAAAATAAAAGGCCCCGCCTGCCAACACCGCCAGGCTGGCCAAGGCTGAGGCCGCGATCATCGGTCCGGGGGTGGTGGGAGTATCCAGCAAGACCCAGCGGCAGCCCTCCACCACACCGGCCATGGGGTTAAGGCCATACAGGGTGCGCCATGGTTCGGGCAAGAGGCTGCTGGGGTAGGCGATGGGGGTGGCGAACAGCCAGAATTGGGTAAGGAAGGGCAGCGTATAGCGCACGTCCCGGTACTCTACGTTCAGGGCCGCCAGCCACAGCCCCGGACCGAGGGCGGTCACCAGGATGAGGAGCAGCAGCGGCCCCAACCAGATAAGCTTCGGTCCCGGCCTAAACCCATAGAACAGCATCATGCCCAGGAGCACCACAAAGGCTAGGAAAAAGTCCACGACTCCGGAGAGGACACTTGAGACCGGGATGATCAGCCGGGGGAAATAGACCTTTTGGATAAGGTTGGCATTGCCCACCAGGCTGTTGGCCGACTGGTTCAGGCTGTAGGCAAAAAAGGTCCAGGGCACGAGCGCGGCGAAGCTGAACAGCGGGTAAGGGATATTATCAGAGGGCACCCTGGCCAACTTACCGAAAAATATGCTGAAGACCACCATGGTAAAGAAAGGCTGGAGAACGGCCCAGGCAACCCCCAGGAGGGTCTGCTTGTAGCGGATTTTGATGTCCCGCCAGGTAAGGAAAAACAAGAGTTCCCTGTATTCCCAAAAATCCCGGAGCCTTAAAGTCGTCAGCCCCCGGCGGCCCCCGGGCGGCGGCCGGCCGTTTTTCTTTTGGGCCAGAAAAAGGCCGAAGCCCAGGAACACTGCCATGCCCAGGTATCCCGCCGCATGGTTACTGTTGATGAAGGTGCCGCAGAGGCGTCCCCGGTAATAGGGATTCTTCCACCCCCAGATAAGGTGGCTCTGAAAATGCCAGAGACCGTAAAAGGCAGTAAAAAACGCGGCTCCCAGAATCAGAAAGGCCAGGGTGTCAATCTGTCGCCGGGAGTTCACCATGAATACCACACCCGGCCACCAGACCCATGACCGATCTGGATATCCTGGTGCCTCCGGGCCAGGCTAACCAGGCCCGGTCAATACTGGCCGACCTCGGCTACAGGCCCATGGAGCCTAACCCCCGGCCGGGATTTCAGGAACGCTTTGCCCACGCCGAGGACTTGCTGCCGCCTGCCGGCTCAAGCCTTCAGGTGGACCTGCACCGGGAATTTCGGGAAGGGCACAGGTTTTACCGCCTCACCTGGGAGTTCTTACAGCCCTGCCTCCAGGAGGTTACCTGCCATAACCTGACTCTGAAGGTGCTTTCCCCGGAGCATCTCCTTATCCACCTGTGCCTCCATACGTACTGGGAATTAACCCGGTACTGCCAGGTCCTGGATCTGGCCCTGGTTATCAGGCACCTGCCGGTGAACTGGGAGCAGTTTGCCGCCGGGGTCCAGGCTTGCCGCTGCCAGATGCCGGTCTTTCGGGTGCTGGACTGGTTACATTCCCTCCTGCCGGAGCTGGCGCCCCCGCCGGCTGCCCTGGGTCTTGCAGATTTCAGAGCGGGTTGGGCCGAAAGGCTCGTGTTGAATGGGAGACTGGCCCCGCTCATCCCCTATGTGGCGTTTGTGGCGCATCATCCCCCGCAGGACTGGCTGCCGTTTTTCAGGGCCAAGCTCTGGCCGGACCCGGCATTTCTCCTGGCCAAGTTCGGTTCGGCCAGCCGATGGGCCTATCTTGGCCAGTTTTTCCGTAAGTTCCAAGACGTCTAGGCATCGCGCCGGAGTTTGCCGGTGAAACGGCTCAGCCAACCGGTCAGAGCAGGTTCCTGCCTTCTCCCCTTTTTGCCGGACTCGGGCTTCTCCACATCGGTGTAGTAGGAAGACGAGTACTTGTAGTGGCGATAATAATAGCTGTCCCGCTGCAGGGGCACATCATTCAGGACCGCGCCCAGGAGATGCGCATGAATTTCCCGGAGGTGGTCTAGAGTATCCCGGGCGGCTTTGCGGGGCACATGCTCAGCCTTGATGACCAGCAGCACCCCATCCACCAGTGTGGACAAAATGGCGGCGTCCGTCACCGACACCAGGGGCGGCGAGTCCAGAATGGTGCGGACAAAACGCTCTTTGCTTTGGTTCAGCAGTTCCTGCATGCCCTCGGACCCCAGCAGTTCCGAGGGATTGGGAGGAATGGCCCCGGCGGGCAGCAGAAACAGGTGGGGCACGAGGGTAGCGACCACCGGCAACTCAGCCGTTTCCCCCACCAGAAAATTGCTTCAGCCTGGTTCCCGGGGCACTTGTAAAACTTGGTGCAGGGTCGGACGCCTCATGTCGGCGTCGATCAACAGGAGGTCACCTTCCGCCTTGGCCATGGCCGTGGCCAGGTTGGCGGTGGTCAAGGTCTTGCCTTCCATGGGCATGGTGCTGGTAACGAGAAGAGACCGGGGAGCCTGACCGGGAGAAGCAAAGAGGATACTGGTGCGCAGCGCCCGGTAAGCCTCGGCAGGCAGCGGCTGATGACCGTGAAGCACCACCAGTTCCGGGGATTCCCCCGAATCAGCCGAGGTTTCTATATGGGGGATCATGGCCAGGTTGGGGATTTCAAGGAAACTTTCCACATCCTCCGGGGTTTTGATGGTGGTGTCCAGGCCTTCCAGGGCCAGGGCCAGGATAACCCCCAGGAAAAGGCCCAGTCCGGCAGCCAGCAGCAGGGTGCGAAACTTCCGGGGATACATGGGTGCCTCGGGGATAAGAGCCGGATAGACTAGGCGAATGTTGGTGGCCGGCACGTTTTCCGTGGCCATGGTGGCCTTGAGGCTTTTCAACATATTTTCATACAGGGCACGGTTGGTTTCCACGTCCCGCAGCAGGACCCGGTACTGGATGCCTACATCGCCTTGATCCTGGGTGACGTTTTTCTGCTCTTCCAGGGCCTTCTTGAGATTCCCTTCCTGGCTCCTGGCCATGTTATATTCATTCTTAATGGTCTGTTTGACCACTCCCATTTCGGCTTCAATCTTTCCCCGGGTGGCGGCCATTTCCTGTTTGATCTGGATTATCCGGGGATGGCCCTCGCCGAACTTTTTGGACAGCTCGGAATAATCGGCGAGCAGCTTGGCTTCCGAAGCTTTCAGGGTCTGGATGAGGGGGTTGTTCATGAGATCGGCGATGGGGCGGCCGGCTTCCACCTCCCGATAGCGGGCTTCGGACTCCTCCATTTTTTTGCGGGCTTCAGTCAGTTTCTTTTCGACACAGAGATCGCAGAGAAACTGAGGATGGTCGCGCCATCCAATACAGTATGTCGTTTTGTCTCTAAGCCGCAGGAATGCCGGTTTCAATAGTTTTTATCAACCGTTCGGCAAACACTGCCTCGGGGATTGCGGGGCTGAAGCTGACCGCCACCGAAGCCGCCGTGGCATTTATGCGAATATCGCCGACATCGTCCACCGATTCCAGGAGGTCTTCCAGACGCGGGGCATACTTCTCATCCGTGCGCAGACGCGGGACCCGCAGGCGGATGCGTCCCGGGATCTGATGGATAATGGCGGCCGGGGCCGGCGGGGCCGCCAGAAGTCTGGCAGAATCCCCCCTGAGGCGGACTCGTTTGCGCTTTTCGGAGGAAACGGTGAATCCTTCCATGCCTTCCAGGTAGGCAAGCAGGTCCACCAGTTGGTTCTGCAGAACCGCCAGCCGTTCGGCTCCTTCCAGGTCCTTAGCCCCTTGAGCCTTATCAATGGCGTCCAGGGTGCGGCGAAAGGCCCGGCTCTGAAACACCAGGGAACGCTTCCCTGATTTGCTGCAAATCTCTTCCCAAAATTGAAAGACGGTGATGGACTCATACACCGGGATAGACCCGATCATATCCCCGGTACGGCGCACCACGGCATCCCCTAAAGCCACCCGCTCTTCATACGTGAAGCGGAAAGCATCCCCTTTGAACCTGGTGTGGCTTTCCAGGGTCCCGCTGATCTTTCTGACCTGTTCTATGACTATCGGGTCATTCGTGTAAGGACCGTACCGGAAGATGCGGTAGGTCCAGCCGAAAAATTTACTGAGACGATACAGCATTTCGAGTGCTATGGGGAAGTCGCGCTCCTCCCCTTTGGGGTACTCCTTTTTATAAAAAGCCAGGTCGTCTTCCTCCAGGATGCCGTAAAGCCGGACTTGCAGTTCTTCCATGGCCTGGATAAACGAGTTCACGAAGAGGGCCGACTCCTGGTCCCTCTTGACCTGCCTGGCCGTTTCCTGTTCTTCCCGCCAGGTCCAGACGGACCAGACTGCTGCGGTTACCGCGGACAGGATGGACAGAATGAGCGTCGGGTTCATGACGGTCCTCCCGGTAATCCGGTAAAATCAGCCCCTTGTCCGCTGGGGCTTGGCCTTTCCCAGACCTCAGGTGCTCCCGGATAAAATATATAGTGAAATTCCTTCGATGAATAGCTAAAATAGCCCCACCTGGCAGGCTGGTGAAAAATGCCTTTCCCGGGGCATCCTGAACGCAATGAAAGATCTCTGCCACCTGAAAACTCAAGATTATTCAATCCTCTCAGGATGACCCGTTCCTCTTTCGGTTTGGCAACAGCCCCGAAAGGAAAAGTCAGGTTTCAGAGCAGCTGGTTGCGCCGCCTATGAACCGCATGAGAACATGTTTCCCTGTAGTATTTGCGTTCCTTCTCCTGGCCTCCGGCTGCATGAAGGTGGGGCCCAATTTCGTCAAACCCGAAGCCAATGTCACTGCCGATTGGCTGGAGGCCGGGCACTACCCGCAGATATCCACCAAGCCCGACGATTACCGGGACTGGTGGCGCTCCTTTCACGACCCCGTCCTGGACAGCCTGGTCCAGAAGGCCTACCGGCAGAACCTGTCCCTGCAGATCGCCGGGGTGCGGGTGCTGCAGGCCCAGGCCCAGGCGGGCGTGGCGGCGGGCCAACTGTATCCCCAGACCCAGCAGTTGACCGGCACGGTGGAGAAAATCCGCTTCAGCCAAAACAATCTCTCTTCCGGCAGCGGCACCCCCACGAATTTCTGGTTTTCCACCATCGCCCTGGGCGCCAGTTGGGAGGTGGACTTCTGGGGCAAGATCCGCCGGGGCATCGAGTCCGCCGACGCGGCTGTGCTCGCCTCCATCGGTGATTATGATAACGCCCTGGTTTCCCTTACCGGGGACGTGGCCACCAATTATATTCTCCTGCGCACCTTGGAGAAGCGCCTCGCCATTGCCCGGGACAACGTGCTGGTCCAGAAGAAGGGCTTAAAGATCGCCACGGCGCGCTGGAAAGGCGGGACCACGTCGCTGCGGGACGTGGAGCAGGCCAAAACCGTGCTGGACAGCACCGAGGCCACCATCCCCACCCTGGAGGCCCAGGAGCAGCAGACCAAAAACATTCTTTGTCTGCTCATGGGCCTGCCGCCCACGGACCTCTCCCGGGATCTGGGGGCCACATCGGCCATCCCTGTGCCGCCCCCTCAGGTGGCCTTGGGCATTCCCCATGATCTGTTGCGGCGGCGGCCGGACATCCAGAGCGCCGAGTGGCAGGCCGCGGCCCAGTGCGCCCAGATCGGCGTCTCCAAGGCCGATTTCTTCCCGGCCTTTTCCCTCACCGGCAACTTCGGCTTTTCAGCCACCCAGACGGGCACTACGGACCTGGCCTCCTTGTTCAACGGCATCAGCCGCACCTGGGCCGTGGGGCCCGCGGTCCAATGGAATATCTTCAATTACGGCCGCATCATGAACAACGTGCGGGTCCAGGATGCCAAGTTCCAGGCCCTGCTGATCAATTACAAGAACACGGTGCTCAAGGCCCAGCAGGAGGTGGAAAACGCCCTGATCGCCTTCCTGAAGGCGCAACAGCGGGCCGAAAAGCTGGCCGGCGCCGTGGCCGCGGCCAAAAAGTCCGTGCACCTGGCCTTCCTGCAGTACTCCCAGGGTATTGCGGACTTCACCACAGTGCTCACGGCCGAGCAGAATCTCCTGACCGTGCAGGACAGCCTGGCGGTGACCCTGGGGGACATCGCCAACCAACTGGTAGGGGTCTACCGGGCCCTGGGCGGCGGCTGGCAGCTCCGGGAAGGCCAGAACCTGGTGTCGGCGGAGAACACCGCCGAGATGGCGGCCCGCACCAACTGGGGGAAACTGTTGACGCCGGGGTCCGTGCCGCCGCAGCCCCTGGAGATGCCCAAGCACCAGGTGAGGCCGCCGCAGTGGTGAGAGAGGGCAGATTTCCAGCCCCATCTCGGCGCGTAAAACGCGCCCTACATCAGGCACTTCCATGCAGAAGGCGGGAAGCGCGGCGCTTTCCCGCCCTACGACTACTGAGGAAAATGTAGCCGCAGGCTTCAAGCCTGCGCCAGCACAGGTGAAGACAGCCGTGCTACCGAACATTTCCAGAACAGTGAGAATGCAGGCACAAGGGATGTAAAATCATGGTTGAGGGAAACATGAGTCCAGGTTGGCGGTGTGGTGGTCGAAGTATAAGAGTGGCGACCGGGCTGGCGCTGGTGGCGCTGGTGGGCCTGGCCCTGGCCTGCGGCCAAAGAAATGAATATAAAGCGCCGCCGCCCCCCAAAGTGACGGTGGCTCACCCCATAAGAAAGCCCGTCACCGATTACCTGGATTTCACCGGCAATGCCGTGGCCTTTAACACCGTGCCTTTGCGCGCCCGGGTGGAGGGGTATCTGGAAAAGGTCCTGTTTCAGGACGGGGCGCCGGTGAAAAAGGGCCAGTTGTTGTTCCTTATCCAGCAGGACCAGTACAAGGCCCAGCTCCAGAAGGCCCAGGCGCAGGTCCTGGCGGAAAAAGCCCAGCTGGACCATGCCCAGACCGAATATGTCCGCTACTCCGCCTTGGTGAAGGAAGATGCTGCGGCCCAGACGGACGTGGACCGCTGGCACTACGAGCGGGACTCCCGGCGGGCCGCGGTCATGGCCGCCGAGGCCCAGGTGGCGTTGGCCAAGCTGAATCTCAGTTATACCCAGGTCACCGCGCCCTTCAACGGCCGCATGGGCCGCCATCTCAAGGACCCAGGGGCCCTGGTGGGCGCGGGCGAGAAGACGCTCCTGGCCGAAATCAACCAGATCGACCCCATATATGTGTATTTCAGCATTAATGAGACGGACCTGCTGCGGGTGCGGGGCAAGAAACCGCCGTCAGCCGAAGAGGAAATGAAAAAGGCATACCCGGTTTACGTCGGCCTGGCGGATGAAGAGGGCTATCCCCATAAAGGCTATCTCGATTTTGCCGCGATATCGCTGAATCCCACCACCGGCAGCCTGCAACTGCGGGCCATCCTGCGCAACCCGGATGCCGTTATTCTCCCGGGGCTGTTCGCCCGGGTGCGGGTGCCCGTCGCCGAGGAAAAGAGCGCTCTGCTGGTGCCGGATACCGCCGTGGGCTATGACCAGTTGGGGCCTTTTGTCAAGGTGGTGAACGCCAAAAATGTGGTGGAGCGCCGCACCGTCAAACTCGGCAACCAGGTGGATAACGCCCGGGTCGTCCTGGAAGGCTTACAGGACGATGATTGGGTGGTGGTGGCGGGGCTGCTCAGGGCCATGCCGGGCAAAGAAGTAAGCCCGGAGCAGAGCCCTGCCCCATCCGGGTCAAAGTAGCATTACTTCGATATCTTTGTGGTTAACCAGCGGGGTGGACCGGCAAATCCCCCCTCCCCCCTTTAGCAAAGGGGGATTTAAGGAATTCTTGAGATACTGAACGTTTCATCCATGGTGGTGCGCAATGCGCACCCTACACCCTGGACCTTGAACTTTTTAAGACAGCAGGCCGCCCATGATCTCGACGTTTTTTATCAACCGCCCCATCTTTGCCAACGTCATCGCCATTATCATCATCATTCTGGGCGCGGTCTGCCTGTTTGCCCTGCCGGTGTCCCAGTATCCCAACATCGTGCCGCCCACCATCCAGGTGACCACCACCTACCCCGGGGCCAGCGCCGAGATCATCGCCAACACCGTGGGCATCCCCATCGAACAGGCGGTGAACGGCGTGAAAAATGCCATTTACATGTCGTCCACCAGCGGCAGTTCCGGGAACTACACTCTTACGGTGACCTTTGCGGTGGGCACCGACCTCGACGCCTCGCTGGCCCTGGTGCAGAACTACGTCAACGGGGTCATGGCCCAGTTGCCCAGCACCGTGCAGGCCCAGGGGGTGACGGTCAAGGAGGTTTCCACCAATATCCTCCAGGTGGTCAGCCTTTATTCAGAGAACAACCGATTTGATGAAACCTTCCTGTCCAACTACGCCAATATCAACCTGCAATATCCCCTGGCGCGGCTCCCCGGCGTGGCCCAGATCAACGTTGTCGGTGCCGGGTCCTACGCCATGCGGATGTGGCTGGACCCCAACAAGCTCCAGTACTACGGCCTTACCACCATGGATGTGGTCAATGCCGTCTCCCAGCAAAACGTGCAGGTGGTGGCCGGCCAACTCGGGGGGCCGCCGGTGCCGGCCAGCCAGCCCTTCCAGTTCACCATCAACGCCCTGGGCCGGCTGGAAAATACCACCCAGTTCGAAAATATCATTGTCAAGACGGTGCGCACTCCGGAATCCGAGGCCGCCCAGATCGTCCGGGTGAAAGACCTGGCCCGGGTGGAACTGAGCCAGCAATCTTTTGCGAATTTTTCCACCTTGAGCGGGCATAAAGCCGCCCACATGGTGATTTACTCCCTGCCGGAAGCCAATGCCATTAACGTCGGCCAGGAAGTCCGCAAGTCCATGGCCACGATGGCGGAGGAGTTCCCGCCCGGCCTGAAATACGCCATCTATTACGACACCACGATCTTTATCAGCCAGGCCATCGACGCGGTGTACCACACCCTCTATGAAGCGGGCATCCTGGTGCTCATCGTCATCATGCTGTTCCTGCAGAACTGGCGCGCCACCCTGGTGCCCGCCACCACCGTACCGGTGACCATCATCGGGGCGTTTGCCGCCATTGCCCTGCTGGGCTTCACCATCAACCTGATGACCCTGTTCGCCCTGATCCTGGCCATCGGCATTGTAGTGGACGACGCCATCGTCATTGTGGAAAACTCGGCCCATTACATCGAAACAGGGCTCTCTCCCCACGACGCGGCCGTCAAGGCCATGAGCGAACTGACCGGGCCGGTGATCGGCATCACCCTGGTGCTGGTCGCGGTGTTTCTCCCCGCAGCCTTTATGCCGGGAATTACCGGCCAACTGTTCCGGCAGTTCGCCTTGGTGATCGCCTCCACCGCGGTCATCAGCGCTTTAAACGCCATGACCCTGAAGCCCGCCCAGTGCGCCCTCTACTTGCGCCCGCGCGACCCGAACAAAAAGATCAACGCCTTCTACCGCGGCTTTAACCGCGTTTATCAGGCGGTGGAAAACTTTTATGTCGGTATCGTCAGGTGGATGGTGCATCGGCACTGGCTCATGCTCCTGGTGTTTTTTCTGATTATCGGGCTGGCGGGCCTGCTCTTTGCCCGGCACCCCACCGGCTTTCTGCCCGAGGAAGACCAGGGCTACGCCATTGTAGTGGGGATACTGCCCGAAGGATCCTCCCAGCCCCGGGTGCGGGAGGCGGCGGCCCAGGTTGACGGGGTTCTCAAAAAGACCCCGGGCATTTCTGAATGGGTGACCATGGGCGGTTTTTCCATCCTGGACACCGCCAACGTCTCCAACATCTTCACCACCTTTACCATTTATGAGCCCTGGGACAAGCGCGGCGCGGCCCTGAGCCAAGGCAAGATTCTGGCCGGCCTGAAGCAGAAGCTGGCTGGCTTGGAGCAGGCGGAGTTTGCGGTGCTGGTGCCCCCGCCCATCAGTGGGCTGGGGCAGTCGGGCGGGTTTCAGATGATGGTGGAGGACCGGAAAAGTCTGGGGCTGGCGGCGCTGGAAGAATCCACCATGGAGCTTCTCCGGGCGGCCCGGGGTCAAACCGGCCTGGTCGGCGTGGGCACTACCTTTAATGCCCGGAGTCCTCAGCTCTTCCTGGACATCAACCGGACCAAGGCGGAATCGCTGGAGATTCCCCTGAACAATGTGTTCAATACCCTGCAGGCCTACCTGGGTTCGGCATACGTCAATCTGTTCAACAAGTTCAACCAGTCATACCAGGTCTATGTGCAGGCCGCGGCGCCCTACCGCGTCAGCCCGGAGAACATCAAGGACCTGTATGTCCGCAACAACCGGGGCGAAATGGTGCCGCTCGGCACCCTCATGACCATTAAGCGGACACTGGGCGCTGAACTGCTCACCCGGTATAATCTTTATCCGGCGGTGTCGGTGTTCGGTTCCGCCGCTCCCGGCTTCAGCTCCGGCCAGGCCCTCAACCTCATGGAGCAGGTGGCGAAAAATACCCTGCCCGACGGCATTTCTTATGACTGGACGGCCACCGCCTACCAGGAAAAACAGGTGGGGAACCAGGCCTACTTCATCTATGCCCTGTCCATTACCCTGGTCTTCCTGGTGCTGGCCGCGCAATACGAAAGCTGGACCAGCCCCGGCGCGGTTATCCTGGTGGTGCCCATGGCCATGGTGGGGGTGATTATCGCCCTTATCGCCCGGGGTCTGGACAACAACCTCTACACCCAAGTGGGCCTGGTGTTGATGATCGCGCTCGCCGCCAAAAACGCCATCCTGGTAGTGGAGTTCGCCCGGGAACTCCGGGAAGAAGGCATGTCCATCCCCGACGCCGCGGTGGAGGCCACCCGGCGCCGCTTCCGGCCCATCGTCATGACCTCCTTTGCCTTCATCCTGGGCGTGGTGCCGCTCATGAAGGCCCAGGGGGCCGGGGCGGCCAGCCAGCAGGCCATCGGCACCGTGGTTTTTGGGGGTATGCTGGCTTCGACGCTCCTTGCCATCCCCTTTGTGCCGGTGTTCTATGTCTTTATGGAAAATCTGAGTGAACGGCGCCGCAAAGCGGCACCTGCCGCGAAGCCCCAGGCAGCCCCGGCCCCGGAAAAATAAAACAATCCTGATGGCTCTGTAACACGTCAGAACAGTTGAGGCTTCTCAGGATGAACACGGGGACCGCCGGCGCTTATCTTGGCGCTGCTATTCATTACCTCACTCCCCCCTGAGGGCCAACGCATTCCCCATAACTTACTTACCCATTCATGAGTCATCATTTAATTACCTCTCCCCCGGCGGGACATGGGCGCTAACATAAGAAGCCTGTCATTCTGAGCACACCGAAGAATCCCCTAATTTTTCTGCACAGAATCGAGATTCTTCACTCCGTTGCGTGCCGTTCCCAAGGAAGGGGGATCGGCGCCCTGGGGGCAAATGACCGCCAAGGACACCAGGCGGGTGAGGGTGATGACCAGGTAGAGCTGGCCCGCCAAGGCCTCGAACATGGCCAGGGTGCGGGTGAGAGGAATGGCCGGCGTGATGTCTCCATAGCCGGTGGTGGTCAGGGTAATGAAACTAAAATAGGTCAGGGTCTGCTGGATTGCCTGCAAATCTCCCACGACCAGGCCCTGCGGCCAGTTAAATGAGTCAGGCTTGATCAGGGCTATGAGGAAATAGAAAAAATCCCACATCCCCCCGATGAGCAGATAAACCACGATGGCGCCGCGGATGCGGTCGGGCGTCACCTCCCCTTTCTGGAATACCCGGACTATCAGGATGGCCAGCAGCAGGATCAAAAAAAACAGGCCAAAGATGGCGTTCAGGAGAGTCAGACTCCGGTAGTGGTAGATATGTTCCAGCCAGACAAAGGCGAAACTGGCCACCGCCAGGAGAATCACCAGAAAGCGCAGCCAGAGATGGCTGAAAGTGGCAAGGACGCCGGCCACAATGATGAAGGAGAACAGCAGGCGGCCCGCCAGGACGCCGAAGTTGAAATTCCCCAACGCGGCCACCACGAACAGATAGGCCAGGGTAAAAATGAGCAGGGCAGTCAGGCCATTATCTGCCATCCACCCGTCCCAGGATCGAAGTCTTGATGGACTCATGCGCCAACCAGGAAAGTTAAGAAGTATTGAAGGCCTTCAGGATGCCCCCCGGAGCCGGTAAACAGAAAAGAAAACGATTGCGTAACATCCGGCAGAGGTTTGGCTGAGCATCCGAAAAAGACAGCCGAAAATCCCTATAATTACCAAGCAGATGAAGTTGGTGAATTATTTACCCTCTTCCCTTGGAGAGCCGGTCTCACGCCGGCATTCCCACTTTCTTGCGGTAGTCCCTGACCACCGCCCCTGTTGTCTGATAAAAGGCGTCTTGCCCCAGCAAATCGGTGATCCCTGAACGTTTCAACTGGGCAAACACCTGATCCGAGACCTCCGAAAATATCAGCTTTACGCCGTGCTTCCGGAGGAGATCATACAGCGAGCGCAAAACTTCGGTGGCGGTAAAGTCCACGTCGTCCACGGCGGCGGCATCGATACAGAACCACTTCAAGGGAGGCTGGGCTTCCCGCACCAGCCTGGTTACTTCCGCGGACAGGATTTCGGCATTGGCATAATACATGCCGTGGTTAAACCGGTAAACCAGGAGGCCGGGGAGAAATTGGGCCTGGGTGGTTACCGGCTGGGATTTCCAGCCTTCCGATTTGGCCGGCACCATCACCGCATTTTTCGGGCGGTAACCGTGCCGGGTGTGACTCACCAGGGACAGGAACATGGCCAGAATGATCCCCTGCATCACTCCCACCAGAACCACGGTAGCCGCAGTTATCAGGGCCACCCAGAACTCGGCGGGCCTTTCCCGGTAAATGTTTTGCATCCCTTTGATGTCGATGAGATGCACGCAGATGAGAAAAACCACCGCAGACAGGGCTGCATCCGGCATATAGGCCAGAGGTCCCGTCAAAAAGAGCAGCACCATCAGCACCACCATGCTGCTCACGATCTGGGCCAACTGGCAGCGCCCCCCGGCGCTGTCCACCATCTCCGTGGCGGTGGGACTGCCATTCACCACAAAGGCCCCGGTCAGTCCGGCTCCAATGTTGGCCAGGCCCAGACCCACCAGATCCATATTTTCGTTCAAATGCTCCCGGTAACGGCTGGCATAGGCCCGGGAAGTGGCGGCACTTTGGGCCATAATAACCACGAAAATGGAAACGGCCATGGGTATAAGCCTCGCCACGAGATCGGTGTCCAGAGCGATATGCGGCCAGCCGAATTCCGGGAGGCCCCTCGGGACTGCGCCGAGCGTTTTCACCCCCAGGGCCTTAAGATCGATGGCCCAGCTCACCACAATGGCGCCGATTACCGCCAAAAGTGCCCCGGGAAATCTTTGGGAAATTTTCCGGGAACCCAGGATAACGGCCAGGACTGCAACCGTCACCCCCAGAGTGGGAACATTGGTTTGCGGGAAGTGCTGGATATCATGGTAGAGACGGTCAAGGGGGTCTATCCCTCCATCCTGGGGCAACCCCAGCATGCCGCCGATTTGCAGGAGGGATACCTGGACGCCGACTCCGGTCAGAAATCCGATCAGCACGGTGCGGGACAGGAAGTCCGCCAGAAAGCCCAACCCGATAAAGCGGGCCAGGAAGAGGAGAGTCGCGGCCATGATGGCCAGGAGGCCACAGAGGGCCGTATATTCGGAGGAACCCCTGGCCGCCAGACCAGCCAGGCCCGCCGCCAGAATGGCAGCCGTGGCGGAATCCGCTCCCACCACCAGATGCCGGGAGGACCCAAAAAAGGCAAAAAGGAGCGGGGGGATGAGGATGACATAGAGACCGGTGATCACCGGGGTGCCGGCAATCTTGGTGTAGCCCATGGCCTGGGGGATATTCAGGGCCGCCAGGGTGATGCCTGCCATGATATCGGCGGGCGCCTGGGACCTGTTGAGGGGGAGAACCCCCTGAAGCAGGGGGAACCGGAAACCCTTGGCCTCATGTCTGGCGGCGGCCATGCTGCTCCTTATTCAGGCCGGGGGCCGGGTTCTTGCGGGTAGGAGGAAAGACCCAGACCTGCGGGGTTACAAAAGCTTTTCCACTTGATCCAGGACCGCAGTTCCTTCCTCAATTGCCCTGGCCTCCCTTCCCTGAACCCCCTTCCCCAAAATCTTCCTCTGGTTTTTCAGTTTCTCCCGTTCCACCACCACCTCCCCTATTTCCTCGGCTATGTCGAGATAGAGGTTGGTCATCGGCTTGACCAAGGGCTTGACAATGGCGGCGGTCAACGGCACCAGCACGGGGGACAGGATCGCCACTCCGGCTAAGGTTGCCAGGGCCGCCAGCGGCCGGGAAATTATTGCCCAGATCATACCAGGCCTCCTTGCTTTCTTCCGCGTCCCGAAGTGCCCCTATTATATTGTATATCAACAAAAAATCAGGAGCCTTTTTGTCAGGAGCTAAAAATTAACGAAGAGGGCCAGGGTGGGAGCATAGGAAAACGTGGTGTTTTTGCCGATGAGAGGCACCTGAACCCCGGCGGCCAGGGTAAACCACTTATGGGGGAGGAACTCCACCCCGGGCAGGACGCTCACCAGGGCCAAGGGCGCCTGGTTGGCGGGGGGCCCGAACATCCGGCCCGCATCCCAGTTGCTGAGCACCTCCAACAGGAAGGCCCAGCGATTTTCCGGGAATTTTTTCAAGGGAACTTCCAGGGCAAAATTCAAGGTTATGTTATCCGGGTAATTAACCCGCTTGCTGTTGACCCAGCCGTCGGCAAAATTGGTGTACCAGAGGTTGGCGTACAACAGGACCGGCACCCGGGGCACGTACCTGAACAGATTGAGGCCCCAGGTGAAGGAAAAGGCCCCGGCCCCGGTCTGGTCTATGCCCAACAATTTCGGTTCCAACGGACTGGCATGGCCGGTGGGGAAAAGTACGGAAAAATATCCGCTGACCGTGGTCGCGGTGGGACTCCCGTGCAAGAACATGTACCTGAGCTGGAGGCTGGTATCCCCGAGGCTGCTGAAATTGGCCGCCCGGCTTGCCGGCGCCACGTTGGAGGCCCAATTTTGGATCACCGACGTCGTCAGCGACACATCCATCCGAGGCGTCAGACCGTAATAGAGCTCCAGAAATACCGGCAAGGATGCGTAATCCCCCCTGGCGCCGATCTCGCGCACTGTGTTGGCCTGGCTGGTGCCGACGCCGCGCCGCCGCCAGTTGGCGTTAAAGACGCCGCCGATGAGATTCAAGGTGGGAGTGACCTGCAAGGTCCACGTCTTATAAGTTTGCGTGATGGCCAGATCGGTGATGATGGGGCCGGTGGTGCCGGGGAGTTGGACTTCCGGCGCTTTCTGTTCACCTGTGGCCGGGACTTCTTTTCCCAACGCCGCCGAGGGGATTTCTGCAACAGACGCCGGCGCCATCCCCCCCCAAAAAAGCATGCAGAGCAATCCGGCTAATAATCCCCGTACCGCGTCCATAAAATTGACCATATATTAATGCGCAACGATTGCCAAGCAGTCTGTCCATACTTATCTTGAGGTATACTGTTCCGGACGTATCAAGCCGGGATAAGGATGAAAGGGTTGATCAGGATCGTGGAAAACGTCCCGGTTGGGCCGGAAGATCTTTGGTTGCAAGATGCTCCATATTTATGAAATCGTGAACCTGCTCAAGAAAGGACAAGGCCGCCATGTACAGGAAGGTATTTTCGTATAAGCAGATCCAGGTACTTTTTTTCTGCATCTACCTGGTCGGCTGTGCCGGGACCCCCATGGGCTCAGCCACCGCCAACCGGGCCTCTTCGACCACGGATCTGCTGACGCAGGCCGGATTTCGGGCGGAACCAGCCAAGAAACCGGAGCATCTCCAAGCCCTGCCGGGGGGCCAATTTGTCATTGTCCATTGGCAGGGGCGAACGGTTTATGTTTATACCGACCCCGACACCAGGCAACTGTACTTCGGCTCTGAGGCTGCCTACCAACGCTATCTGAGCATGGCCTCGGCCCAGGCGGCAGAAACCCCGCAGCCTCACGTCTCCTCCCAAGCAAGCATGAGCGCCTTTGATTGGCAAATGTACGGGTCCTTGCATGGGCTGGGACCGTAGGCAACAATTCTGATCTGATTCTTGAAACTTATGTCGGAGAATTGGCTGGGCGCAGCCGTTAACAGCTATCAACACGCGGGCGGGCGAAATCGCCTGGGGAAAAGGAGTAAGTTATGCGCAAGAAAGTATTTTTGTGGCTGCCACTGGGTTGTCTGCTCATCCTGAGCCTGGCCTTGCTGGGGTGCGGCGGCGGCGCCGGCAAAGGCTTGATGGCCGGACCGCAATACCGGCAAACCCAATCCAAGACCGACCTGCTTTTAGCCGCGGGCTTTAAACAGATTTTTCCCACTACCCCGCAGCTCAAAGAGCGTCTCAATGCCATGCCGCAGCATCAGCTTTTTATGGCCAGCCAGGGACCGAAGATTTTCTATGTCTATGCTGATGCCGAGCATTGCGGTTGTTTCTATGCCGGCACCCCGGACCAATACCAAGCTTACAAGAGGTTGGCGGCTCAGGCCAGGATTGCCGCCGAAGAACTTCAGGCCGCCCGGATCAACCAATCCATGAACTGGGGCTGGGACGAGTGGGGGGAGGCCGGCCCCTGGGCGTATTGATCTGATACCAAGTCGCCCGCAAACGACCTGGATTGGCAGGGGCGCACGTGGGTGTGCGCCGTCCCATTGGGCGGGCGAATACTCTCTACAAGATAACCGCCATCTGTCCGAGTGTCCCTCCTGGGATGCCTCAACGTTTCTGCCTTTCTCAGACCATCACGCGTGGTCCCCGGCAGAGCATCTCCCGGCGGCCCTCAGGAGCAGTTGCTCCATCTGCCGGGCCACGCTGCCGGCCTCGAAGCGTGGGGCTATCGCCAAGCTGGCCCGCTTCATGGCCAAGAGCCGAGGGCGATTGGTCAGGAGGTCCCGCAGGCGGCCGGCAAAGGCCGGTATATCGGTGGCCGGGCAGGCAAAGCCGTTGACGCCGCCGGCCACCAGGTCCTTCATGCCCCCATGGTCGCTCACGGCCAGGGCCAGCCCCAATCCTAAGGCCTGCAGCCCTACCAGTGATAACCCTTCGGACAGGGAAGGCATGACCAGGATGTCGCTGTCGCGCAGAACCGCGGTGGCAGCCTCCGGGGTTACCCAACCGTGAAAATGAATCCTGGCGGCCACATCCAGGCGGCGGCTCAGGTCCTCGAGTTCTTTCCGCACCGGGCCGTCACCCACCAAATCCAGGCGCCAATCCAGATCCCGCAGCCGTCCCAGGACTGCCAGCAGGAACAAGAGGTTTTTCTGGGGGCTGAAGCGGCCCACAAAGACCAGCCGGACGGGGTGGTGCACCTCCGGCGGCCGGGGGTGTAAGGCTGCCAGTTCCACCCCGTTCGGGATCACGTGGGCAGTGAGATGATAGGCGCGTTGCACGAGTTCCGCCACCTCGCCGCTGGGAACCGTCAGGGCCGCGGCATCCCGCCAGATGGGGATGGTGAAAGGCTTCACCCAGCGAAACAGGTGGTCGGTCTGGACAGGCACCCCGCCGGGGACATCCCCCAGTTGAGCGCTCAGCACATAGGGAATACCGGTGAGACGGCGGATCATCCAGGCCAAAACCCCGGTGGGCACCGCGAAGTGCACATTAATGACCTGGGGGCGCCAGGAGGCGGCCTGCCTTAAGGAAGGAACGAGATTGGCGGCCAGATACCAGGCCATCTCCGGGACCGTGCAGGTGTGGGCCTGGCTGCGTCCCGACCAGGACCGCCGGATTTCATAACCCTCGGCCACTTCCCTGGCGGGAAGACCCCGGATACGGGAAGTCTGGACCCTCACCTCATGCCCGAAACGGGCCAGGTGCCGGCACAGATCAGCGCTGAAGCGGCCGCCGCCGCCCCCGATGGGAGGAAATTCGTAATTGAGGACCAGGATGCGCATGGCAGTTATTGCGGCAATCCCAACAGCACCGCCGACCCATGATCGTCCATGACCATAATCTGCCGCCCTCTCAGGGGTGCCGGCAGGAGCGCGGCGGGGTCAAACTCCTGGTTTGGAAATTTCCGGGGCCAAGCCGGCCCTTTCTGTGCTCAAAAATCCCGGTATCATACCCAAAATCCCTAATCCTGGCCGATCCAGTGCTGATACCACATCTGGAAGGCCAACAGGGTCCAGAGAAGTTTCCGGTGATCCCGGTGGCGGGCCTGATGCTCTGTGATCAGGTTGGTCACAAAACCAGGCTGAAACAAGCCCTGCCGTTTCAGACGCGCCGGAGACAAGAGGTCCTCCAGCAGCGGTTTTAAGGGGCCTGCCAACCACTTGGCCACCGGGGCGTTAAAGCCCTTTTTGCCCCGCGTCAGTATTGAGTCCGGCAGGATGCCTTTGAGGGAGTGCCGCAGAAGAAACTTGGTGGTCAGGCCGCGCAGCTTGAAGGAGTGAGGCAGTCGGGCGGCATATTCCACCAGAAGGCGGTTGAGCAAAGGCACGCGGACCTCCAGGGAATTGGCCATGGACGCCCTGTCAACCTTGACCAGGATATCCCCTTCCAGGTACAGTTTCAGGTCACAGTAGAGCACCTGATTCAACGGGTCAAGGGTGTGCGCCCGCCGGGCATACTCTTCCACCAGGTCCATAACCTCCTGCCGGCTTCCGCCGGCCAGGGGAGAAAGAAGCCCGGCTTTTTCCTCGGGGGTAAAGGAACCCAGCCAGCGGTGGTGCCGCACCACCGGGGAAAACCGGTAATCTCGTAAGAACCGGCGCATCTTGAAGTCAAAACTCAAATTGTCAAAAGATACGGGGAGCTTTTCCAAGACCCAGGGTTCCACCAGGTCCCGCAGCCAGCCGGGGATCAGGCGCTGGTAATAAGTGGCCAGGCGGTGGGCCTGGAGGGTGGAATATCCCCCGAACAGCTCGTCGCCGCCGTCGCCGCCCAGGGCCACCTTGACGTGCTCTTTGGTGAAACGGGACAGGCAATAGGTGGGTATGATGGAGGAATCCCCCAGGGGTTCGTCAAGGCCCGCGACGATTTCCGGGAGTGTCGCCAGGGCCGTGTCCGCCGACAGGGGAAATTCGTGATGCTCGGTGCCGAGATGCCGGGCTACCAGCCTGGCGTGGGACGATTCGTCAAAGGAGGGGTCATCAAAGGCCACGCAAAAGCTGGGCACCGGGCGGCTGGAGGCCCGGGTCATCATGGCCGCCACCGCACTGGAGTCGATGCCGCCGCTTAAGAGCACCCCCACCGGCACGTCGGCGATGAGTTCCATTTCGACGGCCTCAGAGAGCAACTTGAGCACCTCGTCCCTGCACTCGGCCACGGTTCTGGCGGCGGCGGGCTCGCTTTTGTCCAGACGCAGGTCCCAGTAGCGTTCGAGGTGGATGTCGGCTCCTTCCGCCAGGAGGTAATGTCCGGGAGGGAGTTTGTGGACGCCGGCGAAGATGCAGTGCGGGGTGGGGACGTATTCCAGGGACAGGTAGAGGTTTAAGGCGGTGACAGAAAGGCGGCGCTCACATTGCGGATGGGCCAGGAGAGACTTGACCTCGGAGCCGAACAGGAGACAGTGGGGCAGCTTGGCGTAATAAAGAGGCTTGATGCCGATGCGGTCCCGGGCCAGCAGCAGGCGCTGCCGGTTGCTGTCCCACAGGGCGAAGGCGAACATGCCGTTCATGGCCTTCAGACAGTCGGCGCCGTATTCCTCATAGGCATGGACGATGACCTCGGTGTCGCTGGCAGTGGCGAAGCGATGCCCGGCCTTCGTAAGGCTTGCCCTGATTTCCCGGTAATTGTAGAGTTCACCGTTATAGACGATCCAAATGCTGCCATCTTCATTACTGAGAGGCTGGTGGCCCGTTTCCAGGTCAATGATGGACAGGCGGCGATGCCCAAGGCCCACCGGGCCGGAGCAGAAATAGCCCACATCGTCGGGCCCCCGTTGGCTCAGGGTGGCAGTCATGGCCGCCAACTTTTCCTGGTCAACCTGTGTCTGCCCGTTAAAGTTCAGTACGCCGCAAAGACCGCACATGCAGGCTCTTACCGGGAAGCGCGAAAAATCTGGCGGATGATATAGGTGGGTTTGCCCTGGGATTCATGGTAGGTGCGGATGAGCAGCTCCGCGGTGAATCCTTGCAGGATGCAGAAAAACCCCAAAATAAAGAGCATGGAGGACAACAGCAACAGCGGCGTCTGGATCAGGGAAACGCCGTAATAGAGCTTTTGGAAGACCATGATCAGGCCGACCAGGAAACTCAGCCCCATGAGCGCCAGGCCGGAGCCCCCAAAGACCCGCAGCGGGTTGGAGAGAAACTTGCCGAGAAACTTCAGGGTGAGGAGGTCCAGGACGACGCTGACGGTGCGGGACAGGCCGTACTTGGAATGGCCGTAGAGACGGGGCTTGTGGTTGACCGGGATCTCGGCCACCTTCGCCCCCACCTGCAAGGCCAGGGCCGGAATAAAGCGGTGCATCTCGCCGTACAGGCGGATATGGTTAAGGAGTTCCCGGCGATAGGCCTTCAGGGTGCAGCCGGTGTCGTGGAGCTTGAAATCCACCACCCGGGAAATGATCCAGTTGGCCAGGGCTGAGGGGCCTTTGCGCCAGAGCCAGTGGTCCTGGCGGTTTTTTCGCCAGCCGCTGACCAGATCGTAGCCTTCATCCAGCTTGGCCAAAAGGCGCGGGATGTCTTCGGGATCGTTTTGCAGGTCGGCGTCCTGGCAGACCACGATCTCGCCGCGGGCGTTGTCGATGCCGGCGGACATGGCCGCAGTTTGGCCGAAGTTGCGCCTCAATTCGATGATCACTACGGTGTCGTCATTTTTGGCCAGTTCCTGGAGCTTGTGCAGACTGCCGTCGGTACTGCCGTCGTCCACATAGATGATTTCGTAGGTGCGCCCCAGTTTGGCGAGGACGGCTTTCAACTGCTGCTGCAGGATGTCGAGATTCTCCACTTCGTTGAAGACCGGAAGAACCACCGACAGGTATATGTCTTTCCTCAAGTCCGCTTCAATATTCAGCGACGGAACCGGTTGCATGTTTGCCATGATCTGAATGACGTCCGAAAAAGATAACAATGAATTATATCAGGGAAGTTATACAATTTTCAAGAGATCATCCGGGCAGGAAACCACAGGGAACGCCGGGAGTGGCGGCTCCCGGTGTCTTCTGTGTCTCAGGCAGTTGAACGTGCGACCTCAGGGAGTTTACCGATATGTTTTCCTATCTTCTTGGCGCAAAAGCATCTGCTCCCGGGTGGGATACCGCGGGGACTTCCTTGGGTCCGGTCGGTTGGGGGGGCAACGGCACCCCCTGCGGCGTGTTCCGGACGCGTTGCGCCTCTTTGACGATCTGATGACGCATGTTCATGAGGAGCATAATATAGCGGGCCTGCTGCACCGGCGTCAAAATACTCTTTTCCTCCTGGAGTTGCTCCTGCTCCAGAGTCAGCTTCTGTTTGCGCAATCGCATGATAGTGTCCAGGATGGCCGCCACCTCCTGCTCCGGAGGGTTAGGCTGGCTCATGACCTGCTGGAGCTGCTGAAAGGCCGTCTTGGCATCCTGAATTGCCTGACGTTTCTGGGCCTTGTATTTTTGATCGATCTGCAGCAACCGCTCCACTCTGGCCTGGTCGATTCCCAGGGCGGGGCCCAAATTTTGACGCTTGAAGTTCATCTGGTACTGATCCATGGGTTCCCCGGGTTCGTTGGGGTCAAAAGCCAGGCCGCCGCGGACGGCCCCGATCAGCAGCACCAGCATGGACACCAACAGGACACGACGCAACATGGCGATTTATCTCCCAGCCTCGAGTTTGCTCTTGAGCCGCTGCTGTTGCTCCCGGGAGAGACCCGCCACCGCGGAGTCCACATCCCAGTCCAGGACATCGTCTTCAGACAAAAGCTTTTCCGCCTCGGCGGCGGCCTTCTGATTCGCATTGAGCGTGCCCGCGGCCAGGCTGTACTGGGGTTCCTCCGCCGGAGGGGCCACGGATTTGGCCATCTTGTCCGCCAGGGCCTGCGGTGATGGCGGCAGCGCACCCATCTTCACCGCGGCCGGGCTTGGCGGCGCCGGGGCCGGAGCGACGGCCGTGCGGGCCTGCGGGGGTTTCCTGTGGAGGGCCATGGCCCGGGCCGCAACCTCTGGCTGACGTTTGGCCGACTGCGGCTTTGACGCCGTTTCAGAAAATGGACCAAGGTACACCGCCAGGGCCAGCGTGGCCACCATGGCGGCCGTGGCGCCCATGAGGTAGTGAGGGAGACGCAACCGGCGGGGTGCCGCTTCCGGAGCCTGGTTTACCTGAGCCAGTTTGAGATGCAGCTCCCGGTTGAAATCCTGCCAAAATTCAGGTCCGGGATCAGGCAGCGGATGGTCCTGATAAAGGCTCACCACCCGGGTAATCTCCTCCAGTTCCCGGCGGCACTCAGGGCACACCTCGAGATGCGCAGCCACCTGCCGCTTCCAGAAGGGGCTCAGATCACCGTCGGGATAATCTGGCAGCCTCTGTTGAATAAGAGTGCAACGCCACTTCATGGCCTTCCTCGGTTTTGAGATACTTCTTTAAGGTTTTCACTGCCTGACAAAAATTTACCCGGGCGGCCCCGGCGGTTCCCCCCAAGTCCCTGGCAATCTCCTGGTATGACAGGCCCTGTTCCAGTTTGAGGGTGAGGACCGCCCGTTGTTTCGGCGGGAGGCGCTCCAGGGCGGCGTACAGGCGGCTGCGGTCTTCAGCAGCGATGAGCCCCTCCTGCGGATTACTGTTTTCCTCGACGATGACCAGTTCCTGGCTGTCCACCGGGTCGCCGAATTTCTTTTTGGTCTTAAAAAAATTGTAGCACTGGTTTATGGCAATCCTGAACAGCCAGGTGCGGAACTGCGACTGTCCCCGAAATTCCCTGATGTGAATATAGGCCTGCATAAACGTCTGCTGAGCCATATCCTTGGCCTCTTCGGGATCATGCACCAGGCGGAGGGCCAGATGATAGATCTCCCGCTGGTATTTCCTGACGAGTTCCTCGAAGGCCGGGAGGTCACCTTCCTGGGCCCGGGCCACGAGGTGAGGGTCGGTCATGGTGTATCCTCACCCGGCTTCATTAAGTTAGACTGGGGTCCGCCATAAACGTTAAGAGTATTTCTCAAATTGATAATTGCACCCCCTGCGACAATCCTTTCTCACCCCAAAAGCTCGCTGAATAGCTGCATCAATGCAGTTAGGGCAGAGCAGGCGCCCCCGCCGGCAAAATGCCGGGAAGCAAGGCTGTTATCCATGATTTTCCCAGGGGGTCTCTCCTGTAAAATACTATAGCTTATTTTCCCGATCCCCCGAGGGAAAATTTTGCCTGTCGTCTTTCACCTCTGTCCGCCGGCGGTCTTCCCGGAGATCCTGGTAGCCGAACACCAGGGGCACGATCAGGACCAGCAGCCCCAGGGTTATGACGCCGTGCCAGCGGGCCAGAGTGTAAGCCCAGCCGCTGGCGGTAATGCCGCAGGCCCCGCCCAGGTAGTAAAACAAAACATACAGAGAGTTGGCCCGCCCCCGGCCGCCGGTGAGGCGGCGGTTCAAAGATCCGGCCGCCGACGCGTGGATGGCGAAAAAGCCGCCGCAGACCAGAAGGAGGGCAAAGGCCACCACCGCCACCGATTCGATCAGGGTGATGACGAGGGCCAGGGCGAACAGCAAAGACCCGCCGATCATGGTGGCCCCGTTCCCCAGGCGGTTGCTGATACCGCCGGCGATGGGACCGATGACGATGCCCACGATGTAGGCCAGATATAGAAAAGTAATCATCTGCACCGGCAGATGAAAAGGCGGCCCGGACAAGTAAAACGGCAAATAGTTAAAACTGGAGGAAAAAACAAAAAAGGCCGTAAATGCCACCAGAAAAGTGCGGCGCAACTCCCGGCGCCTGAGGATGGCCAGGAAGCCGATATTATCCTCCGCGGTCTCCCGCGGCGGCGCCCCCGAAGGCAGCCAGCGCACCGCGGCGATGGCGCTTGCCAGGACGAAAACCCCGGCGGTGATAAAGGCCCACCGCCAGTGTAGCGGCGGATGAATCCACCCCCCCAGGAGACGGCCGCCCAGGCCCCCCGCCACGGTGGCGGAGACGTAGGACCCCATGGCAACATTGAGGCGCTCCACGGGGAGGTTGCGGGAGAGGTAGGCGGCCACACAGGTCGTGAGGGCCGGGATGAACAGGCCCTGCAAAAAGCGGAACCCCACCAATACGGTAAAATTCGGCGTCACCGCACAGACAAAGCCCGCCATGGCCACTATTCCCGCCCCCAAGCCGATGAGGCGGTGCACCGGGTAGCGGTCGGACAAATAGCCGAAGGGCAGGTTGGAGATGGCAATCCCCAGGATTACCATGGAGACGGAGAGGGAAGCCGTGGCCGCGCCCACCCGAAATTCCTGCTCGATGATGGGGAGCACCGGCTGAGTGATATACAGGTTGGTGATAGCCGCCGCCACCAGCGTAAAGACCAGGGCCTGGAGGCGGAAGAAATTGTTGGGATTCATTCTTTTGAAATTTACGAGCAGGATACTTTTATTTATCGGGGGATAAGTTAAGCCTAACTGGTAGTGTAGGGTATCATCACCTCTTGCAATTCCTTCTGTTTATCTTGAGGCGAGTCTTTGGCCTGGCGGGGGGCTTTCTTAAAAGTGGCGTTGCCGAACCTGGGATATGCCAATTTCTTCCCGGACAGCAATTCGGTGATAGTCACTATTTGAATCCTGGGATATTTCCGTCCAGGAAAACTTTCCGGCTCATAAAAACGAGCTTCGGAAGCTTCATCGCGCATGGCTTTGGGAGGGGGCTTCAGGGTGATAAAAATACCGGTAGCGGCTTTTTCCCGCTCTACGACCCCCTTCAAGTCGCGGATATGACTCACGGAAACCTGGCCGCTTTTAACCTGGATGATGATTTTCTTATATCTGCCGCTGGTGTCGTCCCTGAAATGGATTACCCCATCCCCGCCGAAATCAGCGCCTTTCTTTTTATCCCTGGCAGGCCTGGCCTCCACTAAACCCAAGGCCCACAACTCAAACTGGTGGCGGTTCTGTTGGGCCAGGGCCTCAGCACCGGGAAGATCGGCAGGTTCTCCGATAACTTCGTATTTTGAGCAGGCCGGACCGAAGGCGTCGCGTAAACGATTCTTCATGAGGGTGATGGCCAGGTGGGTGATATCAATGCCGATCCACCGGCGTTTGAGGCGCTCGGCCACAGCTATGGTGGTCCCGCAGCCGCAAGAGGGATCAAGGACCAGATCCCCTTCGTTGCTGCTGACCCTGATAATCCGCTCCAGGAGGGCTTCGGGCTTCTGGGTGGCATAGCCCAGGCGTTCCTTGGCCTGGGAATTGATGGGAGGAATGTCATCCCAGAGGGCCTGCAAAACCACCCCCTTGACATCGTTGACATATCTTTTCAGACGAATGCCGCCTGCCTTGGTGAAATGCAGGCGACCCTCTTTATCCAGCCGCCGCATGGTTTCCTCGGGCACCCGCCATAACGAGGGTATGCCCTTGTATTCGTATTCATAGCCTCCCCCGGTCAAGCCTTTGGCGGTAAGGTCATAATCCGCCCAGGCCCGGCCATCGGGATCACGGTTCCTGAAGCGCTCCAGATATTCTTCGTCATGTGGTTTGTAAAGCTGATTCCAGGTCCAGTTATTGCTTTTGGTGTAGAAGAAAATGATATCCGTATTGCGGCCGTAACGACCCGGATCATTGTGGGCGCTGGTGCGTTTCCAGGTGATTTCGTTGCGAAAATTCATCACTCCGAAGATGGCGTCCATGATGAGTTTGAGATAATGGCTGGCAGTGGGGTCGCCGTGCAGATAAAGGGACCCCGTGGGCTTTAAAACCTGGTGCATTTCCACCAAGCGCACCGCCATCATGGTGAGATAGGCCATCATATTATTGACCCCCAAGAAGGCTCGCAATGCTTCCATAAGATCGGCAAGCTTCCTGGGACCCAAGGTCACCACCTCGTGAAAGGCCTGGTCTGATTCCTTCCCCCATTTCCAGGTATCTTCAAAAGCCGCAATCTGCGCCGGAGACTCCTGACCTCCGGGCTCTTTGAAGAGCATGTTATAGGTGGCTTTGGAGTTGAACGGCGGGTCGAGGTAGATAAGATCGACGCTGGAGAAGGGAATATGATGCCGCAGAATCTCCAGGTTATCCCCGAAATAAAGCTGATTTTGCCAGCTATCATCGGTCATGAGAGCCTCACTACCGGCCTGACTTTGAAGAAAACCTTACCATAACCTCAGGGGTAAAGTCTATCCAGGAGGCGGGGGAAGGGGATGGTCTCCCGGACGTGTTTGAGGCCGCAGATCCAGCCCACCAGGCGTTCCAGCCCCAGGCCGAAGCCGCTGTGGGGGACGCTGCCGTAGCGCCTCAGATCAAGGTACCACTCCAGGGGCTCCTGAGGCAGGTTGTGTTCGGCCAGGCGGGCCAGCAAGACGTCCAGGTCCGCCACCCTCTGGGAGCCGCCGATGATCTCGCCGTACCCTTCCGGGGCCAGCATGTCCACGCACAGGGCTAGGCGGGGGTCGCCGGGATCGGCCTCCATGTAGAAGGCCTTGCAGCTTAAGGGGTAGCGGTGCAGGAGGACCGGCCGGTCAAAGAGCCTCGAGAGCACGGTTTCCTCGTCGCCGCCGAAGTCTTCGCCCCAAGGCACTGCCACGCCCTTTTCCCTGAGGCGATCGAGGGCCTCGGCGTAGCTCAGGCGGGGAAAAGGACCCGCGCCCACCGCCTCCAGAGGCTTGATATCGCGCTCCAGGGTGGCAAGTTCGGCGGCCTGGTGTTCCAGGACGGTGAGGACCAGGGTGCGCACCAAGTCTTCGGCCAGTTGCATGATATCTTCCAGGGTGAAAAACGCGGCTTCGGCCTCCGCCATCCAGAACTCGGTAAGGTGGCGGCGGGTCTTGGATTTTTCCGCCCGGAAGGTAGGCCCGAAGCAATAGACCCTCCCCAGGGCCATGGCCGCGGCTTCGAGATAGAGCTGCCCGCTCTGGGAGAGATAGGCTTTGCCCCGGTCCAGGTAGTTGGTCTCGAACAGGGTGGTGGTGCCTTCGCAGGCGGTGGGGGTAAGAATAGGGGTGTCCACCAGGGTGAAACCGTGCTGATGAAAAAAATTGCGGCAGGTGTGCGCCACCTCGTCCCGGATACGCAGGATGGCCTGCTGGCGGGGGGAGCGCAGCCACAGGTGGCGGTGGTCCATGAGGAAGCCCACGCCGTGTTCCTTGGGGGCGATGGGGTATGCCTGGGCAATGGACAGGGGTGTTAAGCCCACCGCCTCCAGCTCGAAGCCTCCCGGAGCCCGGGGCTCGGCCTTGACCAGGCCGGTGAGGGTCAGCGAGGACTCCTGGGTCAGTTGGTCGAAGGCGGCAAAGTCTTCCTCCGGGAGCCGCCCCTTCACCAAAACCGCCTGGGCCAAGCCGGTGCCGTCCCGGAGAATAAGAAAACGCACCTTGCCGCTGGAGCGCAGATGCGTCACCCAACCCTTGAGAGTCACGAGTTCTCCCACATGTCGGCCCAGAGAGTTAATCAGGCAGTCGTTCATAAGCCTCTCGTTCATCCCAAACCAGGCAAAGGCCGGCAGGGCAAGAGCCCGCCATGACCATAGGCGGCCGGAGAGGCGGCCCCCCCAATGCCTTTTTCTGTTTCGGAGCAGTCGCTGGGAATGGTGCCGGGCACAAAGATTGCCAAAATTGCCGGGTTGTTTAACACGCAACCGGGCTACATCATGATCTTGATGTGGGATTTGTCCTTCTGAGCCTTAATCCATTCTTTAAAGATTTTTTCCATATCCCGGCGTTCCAGCATTTCCCGGATTTTCGGGGCGGCCTGTTCGAAGGACAGGCTCTTGCTGTCTTTGCGGTCCACCACCTGCACCAGCTGAAAGCCTTTCAGGGTTTGAATCGGAGCCGTTTCCCCGGTTTTGACTTTGCCCAGAAACTGAACGAGTTCGGGGTCCAGATCAGATTCGTTAATAAATCCCATGTCTTGCAGGATGACGGAATATTTGTCCCGCAACTGCTCCCAGGTAACGCCTTTGCGGTTTTCCTGAAGGATTATTTCGGCTTTTTTCTTCACTTCTTCCTTCTGGGCCTCGGTGGCCCCCGGAGGGAAAGGCATATTCAGGATCTTCAGGTGGATCTGCCCACCGGTGGTCTTGGGAAATTCTTTGTCATAAAAGTCGCGGACCTGTTTGTCGGTCACTACCACCTTGCCCGCCGCCACTATGCTCATGAGCCGTTCCGTGAGCATCTGGTCGTGCATCTGTTTCTTCAAGCCGGCAATGGTCATGCCTTCTTTGGCCAAGGCCTTGGCCAGGGCCGCATCATCTTCGATGTTGTTCCGTTTTTTGAAATCATCGAAGGCTGCCTGGACTTCCTTATCGGAAACAGTGATACCCCGGCGTTTGGCTTCCGTGATGGCCAACTTTTGGGTGATCATGGCATCAAGCAGCTTCTTCTCCAGCTCCTTGCCGCTGATCGTCGGCATACCCGGCTGGGCCTCCATGGCTTTGGCCATCTGGTCCACTTCGGATTTGGTGATGACGTCATCATTAACCACCGCCAGGATGCGTTCCACCACTTCCGCCCGGACCAGGGCCACTCCCAGGAAACACCAAAAAACCGAGAGGAAGAGCGCTCTTCCCCAGCCTCTGCATGGAAACGTCATAACGTTACTCCTTCATACCCCCTTAACAAATGTTTCCACTTCTTTCAAGCAGTTTTCCAGATTGGTCCAGGAAGACTCCTCCTTTGCCAGCCGCAGACGCAGGGTGTGATCAGGGGTCAGGCGGAATTTCCTGGGTTGCTTTTTCAAAAGCGCGAACAGGCGGTCCAGGTCGAGGCGTTCGGGGTCGGCAAACTGGATGACGGCAAAACCGTTCTGCATTTCCAGGCGCTTAATACCCAGCAGGCGCAGACGATCCTTGGCGCGCACCACCCGCAGAAGTTCCTGCCCCTCCCGAGGGATGGGACCGAAGCGATCCTGCAATTCCCCTTCCAGTTCATCGATCATCTCAGGGGAAAGACGGCCGGAAAGGCGGCGGTACAGGGCCAGGCGCTGCTGAATGTCCGGCACGTAGTCTTCCGGGAGGTAGGCCGCGACCGGCAGACGGATCTCCGGTTCGGGGGCCAGCTCTTCGGGCTTTTCTCCTTTAAAGCCGCGAATGGCCTCCTCCAGGAGCTGTAAATACAGCTCATAGCCCACGTCCGTCAGATGTCCGGACTGGGCCTGCCCCAGGAGGTTGCCGGCGCCTCTGATCTGCAGGTCGTGCAGGGCGATCTTGAAGCCGCTCCCGAGTTCAGTGAATTCCATGAGGGCCTTGAGGCGCTTCTGGGCCTCCGAGGGCAAAGCCGCCTCCTCCGGCACCAGAAGATAGGCATAAGCCTGGGCCTGGCTGCGGCCTACCCGCCCCCGGAGCTGGTAGAGCTGGGACAGCCCCATGGTGTGGGCCCGGTTGATGATGATGGTGTTGGCTGCGGGGATATCGAGGCCGGCCTCGATGATGGCGGTGCACACCAGGACGTCCACCTCCCCCCGCCAGAAGCGCACCATGACCCTTTCCAGCTCCCGTTCCGGCATCTGGCCGTGAGCCATGGCCACCCGGGCCTCGGGGACCATTTCCTGGACGTAGCGGGCCCAGGTGCCCAGGTTCCGGACCCGGTTGTGGACGAAAAAGACCTGGCCCCGCCGCCCCAGCTCCCGGCGGATGGCCGCCTGAATCACCGCTTTTTCGGGCCGGCACAGATAGGTGCGGATGGCCTGGCGGTTTTCCGGGGGGGTGTTGATGATGCTCAACTCCCTCAGCCCGGTCAACGAAAGCTGCAAGGTGCGGGGGATGGGGGTGGCGGTCAGGGTCAGGACGTCCACCGTCCGGCGCCAATCCTTGAGTTTCTCCTTCTGCTTGACGCCGAAACGCTGCTCTTCGTCAATGATCAAAAGCCCCAGATTGCGAAAAACCAGGTCTTTGGAGAGAAGACGGTGGGTGCCGATGATAATGTCCACCTTCCCCTGGGCCAGTTCGCTGACAATGCGTTTCTGCTCCGCCGGCGATTTGAAGCGGCTCAGCACCCGCACTTCCAGGGGATAGGGCGCGAGGCGGGCGGAGAAGGTGTCATAGTGCTGCTCCGCCAGGACGGTGGTGGGCACCAGGAACCCCACCTGATAGCCGTCCATGGCCGCCTTGAAGGCCGCCCGGAGGGCCACCTCGGTCTTGCCGTAGCCCACGTCCCCACAGATGAGGCGGTCCATGGGCTTGTCCGCCATCATGTCTTCGAGGACATCCTGAATGGCCTTCTCCTGATCCCGGGTTTCCTCAAAGGGGAAGGTGGCCTCAAATTCCCGAAAGGCCGGGTCCGGCGGGGAAAAGCCGTGGCCCGGCAGCACCCGACGGGCGGCGTACAGATCCACCAGCTCCCGGGCGATCTTCTCCACCGCTTTTTTCACCCGTCCCTTGGTCCGTTCCCAGGCCTTGCCCCCCAGCTTGTCCATGCGGGGCGCCACCCCTTCCACGCCCAAGTATTTCTGCACCAGGTGCAGGCGGTCCACCGGGATAAAGAGCTGGTCGCCGTTTTGATATTCCAGCTCCAGAAAATCATTGACCCCGGCGCCGGCCTCGAGCTTGACCAGGCCCCGGTAAACGCCGATGCCGTGGTCCACATGCACGACAAAATCACCTTCCTGAAGGTCTTCCAGGGACGTGAAAAATTGGGGCTGCCGACTCTCCTTGCGGCGGCGGCCTTCGTGCCGGTAGCCCAGGGCTTCATCCTCAGTGAGGACAATGAGACCGGCGGCCGGGAGGCGGAAGCCGCCAGAGACCTCCCCGGTGGTAATCTCCACCAACCTGTATGCCCCCCAATCCGGCTGGGGATTGACCTCCAACGACAGGCCCTCTCCGGCCAGCAGTTGCGCCAGGCGCTGGGCCCGGTGCCGGTTCATGGAGACCAGAACCACATGGAAGCCCTGATCCTGCCAGTCAGTGAGACGTTGGGCCAAGGCCGGCACCAGGCGTCCATCCTCGCCGCCGGCCGCGGCCAGTTCCTGGGCCAGTCCCTCGTTGTTCCCGGTCTGGATGACATAACGCCCCGGCCCCTCCGACCCGCCCAGGGGAAGAACATGGCAGGACACGGTGGCAAAGGGCGCCAGCCGGTCCTCCCAGGAGGTCTCATCCAGCCAGCCCGGAGGCTCATTGGCCGCGTCGGACGTCAGCTTCTCCAGGGCCTGCTCCCGGTTCAGGGGGTCCCACTCCACCACCAGGGTTTCGGGGGGAAGATAGTCCCACAGGGTCTGGGGATCGGGATAAAATTCCGCCAGATGCCGCTCGATCCCACTGAAATGGATGCCTTCCTGGACATGCTGCCAGAAGTGGGGATCCCGGCGTTTGCTCCGTCCCTCCAGGGCCAGTTCCCGGGCGGCTTCATCCAGGATCACTTCGTTGGCTGGCAAGAGCACCAGGTCCTCCAGGGAGCCCTGGGAACGTTGCGTGGCCGGGTCAAAGAAGCGCAGAGAGTCCAGGGTGTCGCCCCAGAACTCCAGGCGCAGCGGTTGCTCGTAGAGGGGCGGGAACAGGTCAATGATGCCGCCGCGCACGCTGAACTCCCCCCGTTCCTCCACCAGGGGCCGGCGCTCGTAGCCGCCTTGTTGCAGTTTGTGCAAAAATTCCTGTCGGGGAACCTCTTCCCCGGCCACCAGATAGGTCCAGGCCTCCCGAAGTCGGTTCACCGGAGGCAATTTTTCCCGCAGGGCCACTGCAGGAGCCACCAGAAACATCGGCTCCCGGGAAGTCCGGGCCACATAGGCCGCAGCCAGCCTGGCCGCGCTGACCCCGGCGTCCAGTCCCAGGGGATGAAACGACAGGATTTCATGCGCCGGAAAGGCGCGCAGCAAAGACCAGGGCCCCTGAGGGTCCGGGAACCCGCCGCCAAAGAAGGCCAGGTCCTTGAGAAAGACCTCGGCCGCTTCACCATCGGGGGTGATCAGTAGCAAAGGACGGCGAAGCGTGTGGTAGAGGCGGCTCAGAAGGTATGCCGCGGCCACCTTGGTGAGGCCGAAGAGATGAACCTCCCGGTCCCCCCGGCCCAGGGCTGCGGCCACTTCCTGCCACCTGACGCCTAGTGGGCTGATTTCATCCATTATGAAAAATTATCGTGAGAATCCGGGCAATTTGCAAGGGGACCCCCTTGCCGGGCGCATCGGCAACTTTTTCCGGGAGCATCACCGGCACGATCTATATTTTATATGTAATTTCAGCCTCATAATCAGTGGCACTTCCCTTGCATGAGAGGTTGGGCAAAGCACATCAGGCTTTGCCATCGCCCAGGAGGCACTGCATGGACATCGGCTGGAACATGGCAGCATACATGGGAGTGAGGGCTGCACGGGAACTGGAGGTGGTCAGCCACAACCTGGCCAATGCCAGCACGCTGGGATTTAAGAGAGAACTCCTGCAAAATTGGCAGCTCAGAGCCGCCCAGGACCCTCCGTTCGGCGAGCCTGAGGCCGCCCGGTACGTGGACGTGCGCAGCCATGATTTCAACCAGGGCAGCATCCACGAAACCTCGAAGGACACAGACCTGGCCTTGCAGGGACCAGGGTTCTTCAAAATCCAGACCCCCCAGGGCATCCGCTATACCCGCAACGGCAACTTTCGCCTGAATGCCGACAAACAACTGGTGACCCAGGAAGGCTACCTGGTCATGGGCAAGAACGGCCCCATCACCCTCGATTCCCTTGACAAAGATTATACCTTTGATGCCGAGGGGGGCGTCCACCTGGACAAAAATCTGGGCGACCAGATCCTGGTGGTGGACTTTGCCAACCCCCAGGACCTTCGCCCCTGGGGGCAAACCTTACTGGCCGCCGGACCGCAGACGGGGCCGGAACAGGAGGCCCCCAACACCCGGGTGCTTCAAGGCAACATTGAGGAAAGCAACGTCGATCTGGTGCAGGAGTCGGTCAACCTGGTGGACATTCAGCGGCGTTATGAGGCCTATCTGAAGGTGCTGGATACCTTCACCAACCGAGACCAAAAGGTCGTGGACGAAATCGGGCAAGCCTAAGAGAACGAGGACAGGTCTATGTTTCGAGGGATGTTTTCCGCAGCCACGGGTATGGGAGCCCAGCAGTTGCGGCTTGACGTTATCGCCAACAACCTGGCCAACGTCAATACCACCGGCTTCAAGAAAAGCCGGGGGGACTTTGAAGATCTTATATACCAGACGGTGCGCCAGGCCGGGGGTGAGTTGCCCAGTGGCGGCCAGATGCCCATAGGCCAGCAGGTGGGCCTGGGAGTTCGGCCGGTGGGCATCTCCAAGATTTTCTCCCAGGGAGAATATGTCCATACCGAAAATGAGTTGGACCTGGCCATCGAGGGCAAAGGCTTCTACAAGGTCATGAGCAATGGCATTGAGTATTACACCCGGGCCGGCGATTTCAAGGTCGACAAGGACGGCTTCATCACCACCCCCAACGGCGACCGTCTGCAGCCGGAATTCAGCGTTCCGCCGCAAACCGTCTCGATTACAGTGGACACCAACGGCAAGATTACCTGTTTCGGGCCGAATAACACCTCCCTCGCCACCGGACAGGTATCCCTTTATACCTTCCCCAACCAGGCAGGCTTAAGCAGCGTGGGCCGCAATCTCTTTCAGGTTACCGCGGCCTCAGGTGATGCCTCCGAAGGCCAACCGGGAGTCGACGGCGTGGGTACCATTGCCCAGGGTTATCTCGAAGTTTCCAACGTCAACGTGGTGGAAGAGATGGTCAACATGATCATTGCCCAGCGCGCCTATGAATTGAATTCCAAGGCCATCCAGACGGCAGATGCCATGATGGAACGCGCCTACCAGTTGAAGTCCTAAGGAGGAAGTAAGCATGCCACGTCTGAAATTGGGTTTCATCTGGCTGACTTTCATGGTGCTGCTCCTCGGGGTGGATCAGGCTCACGGCGCCCTTACCTTTAAAAGCGAAGCCCAGGTAGCCGGGGAGTACATCACCCTGTCGAGCCTTGCGGACCTGCCCCTCGAGCTTTCCCAAAAATGCGGCGGCGCCCCGGTCTGGTCGGCGCCACCTCCGGGAGAGGTGTACACGCTGACCCAGGAATTTCTCAGGTATCGGTTGCAAGAATTAGGCCTCTCCGACTTCCTGGAGGGCGCGGTCATGCCCGCGGCCATCCAGGTGCGGCAAACCGGGGTGCTCTTGAAGGGGGAAGAGGTGGCGGCGGTTTTCCAGCGCTATATCCAGGAACACAACCCCTATCCTCCCAAAAACCTGAGCATCGAAGTCTTTCCTTTGAAAGAAGCGGTTATCCTTCCCGACTCCCAGGTGACGCTGGCGCCGATGCCTCCCAAAAATGACAAGTTTTTGGGCGAAGTCACTTTGGAGATGGTGATCACCCACCAGGGCCAGCCTATCAAGCGGCTCAAAGTCAGCGGCATGGTGCGGTTAAAGAGGCAGGTGGTTTGCGCCAACCGGCCCTTGCGAATCAACGATACCATCGGCCCCGGTGACATTCAGGTCATGTCCCGGGAAGTGACGGGACTCAATGTTGATGACTTTTTTACCTCTCCGGAACAGCTTGTGGGCCACGTTCTGGCCAAGAGCGTCGGACCCCAGGAGATTATCACCACCCGGCATCTGAGCCACCAGCCGCTGATTAAGCGAGGCGACAATGTCAACGTGGTCGTGGACCAGGATGGCCTGGAAATTTCCTCCAAAGGCATAGCCCAGGAACAGGGCCAACTGGGAAAAACCATCCGCCTGATCAATCCGAAGAGTAAGAAGGAATTTGAAGGACTCGTGGTAGATGCCAAAACCGTCAAGGTGCAGTTATGAAAATTTCTCATGGCCACATAATCCTTTTCGGTGTGCTCCTCCTGGCCGTGACCGGCTGCGGGACGTTAAGCAAGGCAAAATACCACCCGGAGGTGCCCATTGCCAGCCCGCCCCTGCCGCCGACGCCCCCGCCCCAGGAAGGCTCTTTGTGGACCGGGCGCCAGCCGTATGGACTGATAGCAGACGCCAGGCCCGCCAACGTGGGTGACCTGGTCACCATCAGCATCACAGAGACGGCCAAGGCCAGCGAACTCGCCAATACCAATGTCAGCAGGGACTCCGGCGTCAAAGTGGGCATTAATTCACTGTTTGGCATCAGTTTACCCATGAAATCCTTCTCTGATAAAACGGTTAATGCCTCAACGGCCCTGGAAGGCACGGTGGGCAACGTTACCAACGGACAAGGCAAGACGGAACGTCAGAGCAGTTTCACCTCGTTTCTCACCGCCCGGGTCATCCAGGTTCTTCCCAACCAAAACCTGATGATTCAGGGACAGCGAAACCTCCGCATCAACAACGAGACGGAGGTGGTCACACTCACCGGCATCGTCCGGCCCCAGGACATCGACCGCAACAACACCGTGCCCTCCACCAAGGTGGCGGAGGCCCGGGTGACGATCTCCGGGGTCGGCGTGGTCTCTGACAAGCAGAAAGTAGGCTGGTTCCAGCGCATCTTCGATCACGTGTACCCGTTCTAACCGGATGGATGGCAAGATGGCACCGTTGCACCCGACAATCATCACGCACCTGAAAGGGAAATGTGCCCGCCGGTGTCTTTGCCTGCTGGCGGCCCTGGTCCTCCTGTTTGGACCTCTGGTGCAGCAGGCTGCGGCGATTCGCCTCAAGGACATCGCCACGTTCAAAGGGGTAAGGCCCAATCAACTCATCGGTAACGGCCTGGTGGTGGGCCTAAACGGCACCGGCGACGGCACCAACGTCGACTTCAACACTCAGGAACTGGCGAACATGCTGACCCAACTGGGCCTCAACCCCTCCCGGGACAAAATGAAGGTGAAAAATGTGGCCGCGGTGGCGGTGACCGCTTTACTTCCGCCCTTCGCCCGGGCGGGCTCCAAAATTGACGTGCTGGTCTCCTCTTTAGGGGATGCCAAAAGCCTGCAGGGAGGCACCTTGCTTTTAACCCCTCTCAAGGGAGTGGACGGCCAGGTATACGCCCTGGCCCAAGGGCCGGTTGCCGTTGGGGGCTTTGTCGCCAGCGGTGACGCCGGCGGCGGGGTCACCAAAAATCATCCCACTGCCGGGCGCATCGCCTCCGGAGCGACCGTGGAACGGGAAATTCCCCTGAATTTCTTAGATAAAGACAGCTTTACCCTCTCCCTGCATGATGCCGATTTCACCACCTCCCAACGCGCCGTGGCAGCCATTAACCGGGCGATGCACGGCAACTATGCCCTGTCCGAGGATGGTGGCACCATTAATGTCAAATTACCTCCGACCTATAAAGACCGGATCGTCCCATTGCTGGCCTCCCTGGAAAACCTCGAGATCGTTCCCGACAGCGTCGCCAAGGTAGTTCTCGACGAAAGAAACGGCACCGTCGTCATGGGGGCCAATGTCAGGCTGTCCACGGTGGCCATCGCCCACGGCAACCTGATGGTCAGGATCAAGGAACAGCCGCGCATCTCCCAACCCCTCCCCTTTTCCCGGGGAAAAACGGTGGTGGTGCCGGACAGCACCGTCACAGCTCAGGAAGGGGAAAGCCACCTGATGGTGCTGCCCGAAGGGGTGAGCATCGGCCAGGTGGTCCAGGCCCTGAACGCCATTGGCGTAACCCCCCGGGACCTCATTGCCATACTCCAGGCCATCAAGGCGGCCGGGGCCCTGCAGGCTGAACTGGAAATAATTTAGGAATGACAGTCATGTGGTCAAAAATGACACCATTGACAGCCGGAGGTTCCAGCCTGCCCCACAGCAAGAGCACCGCCGATCTCATTGTTGATCAATCCGGCAGATTCAACCGCTTGCAGAGTGCTTTCCAAAAGCAACTCAAGGGCTTGGCCAAAGAATTCTTTAATACATATCATACCCCCCTGGTATTAACCGATACGGTGAGAACTTACGAGGAACAGGCTCAGGCCCATCAGGCCAAGCCTACCCTGGCTTTGTCGGCTGATAATCCACATGCCATGCATCCTAAGGGCCTCGCAGTGGATGTGGATTTCGGTCAATCCAGAAAGATAACCCCCGAGATGCTGGCCAGAAACGGTTTGTATCGGCCGGCCTTATCCAAGGGAGAAACCTGGCATCTTGAGCCGGTTTCAACAAAACAACATCACAGATCATCATCCAGGTTTTTAGCGTGTTCCTTATCTGATAACGAATCGGTGAACGGTCTGTCACAAGCAAATTCAACATCAGGACTATTCCAGCAACCCGAGTCACTGGACCCCGTGGAACAGCAGGGCACAGGGGCAAGGGGCACCCCGAAAGACAGCATCCGACGCCTGCACGCCGCCATGGAAATTGAGTCCATTTTCCTGGAACAGCTCATGGGGCAAATGAGGCGCTCCATGGTTGATACCGTCAGCGCCAGCCCTCAAAAGCTCCGGGGTTATTTGAGCATGGCGGATCAGCAATTGGCCCGCGCCCTGGCTGCCGGCGGAGGTCTGGGATTGGCGCAAAAAATCATGGAAAACCTGGCCAGTCTTGAAACAGACCCCAAAACGGAGAATCACCATGAAGGACAACCCCCTGTCCCTGAAAAAACCGGCCTGCCCCCCGGAGATAAGCTTGTATGAGGGCCTTCTCGAGTGCCTGGAACAAGAATGGCACGCCCTCATCACCTCCCGGGAAGAGGCCATCCTGGCCCTGGCCGCCCGGAAGGAACACATCCTGGGAGAGCTCCTCCGGCTGAGAGATCAAAAAACTTCAGCCCCCGGGGGACCTGATCAAGAACTCCTCAATCGCCTGAAACGGCAGGCGGCAAACGCCCAGGCCCGCAACCACCGCCTCATTGTCACGGCCCTGGAAACGATTCAGGACTTTTTAGGATACCTCCATTCAGCACCTCCGGGGATCTATCAGGCGGCCGGCAAGGTGGAACTTACCCCGGGAAACTCATTTTTTCACCGACAGGCGTAATTTCCTGTCAACAGTGAGATTTTTCCAGCCAGGAGTCCTCCTATGTCAGGCATCACCGCCATTTTGGATAATGCCGCCCGGGCCCTCATGGCCCAACAGTTGGGGGTGGAGGTCACCGGCCATAACATTGCCAATGTCAACACCCCGGGATATTGTCGTCAAAGTGTCAACTATGTAACTGCATATCCGGAACCCTCTCCCTGGGGGCCTCTGGGCCGAGGAGTCGCCGTCGATGGCATTGAGCGGGCCTTCGACCCCTTCATCACGGCTCGTCTGAACGATAAGAGTTCCCTGCTATCCGATTACCAGACTCGCTCCAGCGCCCTGGAACAGGTTGCCACCTATTTCAATGAAACCCAGGACGGGGGCATCAATGAGGTATTGTCACAGTACTTTGCAGCCTGGCAGGACCTCGCCGACAACCCTTCCGGTGCCGGGGAACGGCAGGCCCTCTTAAACCAGGGGCTCAACCTGGCTGATGCCTTTAACTCCCGGGCTGATCAATTGGTCCAGGAACGCTTAAACTTACTGCAGCAAATCAGCCCCACCATCAATGAGATCAACAGTCATAGCGCCAACATCGCCCGGCTCACGCAACAGATCGTGGAGACAGAGTCCAGCGGCCAGGCTGCCAACGACCTACGCGATCAGCAGCAACTGGAGATTGCCAAACTTTCCGACCTGATCGGCGTAAAAACGTATACCACCGGCGACGGCACGATAAGTGTCACCTTGTCCAACGGCTTGCCTTTGGTTCAGGGAGTGCTTTCCTTTAATCTCTCTTCCCAGTTAAGTGCTACCGATACCGTCGCGGTAACCTGGGAAGGGCCGTCCGGCCATAACGAAACCATCGATACCAGCACCCTTTCCGGCGGCAAGCTTGCCGCCCTGATTCAGACCCGCGATCAGACTATTCCCGAGTACCAGCAAGAACTGGACCAACTGGCCAAGGCCCTCATTGTGGAAGTGAATAATCAGCACAGTCAGGGGGTGGGACTACAACTTTTTTCCCAAACCAAGGGCACTTACCAGGTTAGCGATCCCACCGCTTCCCTGGCCACCTCGTTGCCCCTGGGAGACCAGATCGTCAATGGCTCTTTGCAAATCTATATCGACCGGGATGGCGTCCCACAGGCAGCCGGCACCATTGCCATAGACCCAAGCTTTTCCCTGAATGACGTCGTCAACAGCATCAATAGCGATCCTGTCCTGGGTGGCTATCTTACCGCCTCTGTTGATGGCAACTCCTTAAAAATAGTGGCTAATGCCGCCACTGACACCTTCGGCTTTGGCGCGGATTCCAGCCACGCGCTTACCGCTTTGGGAGTAAATACTTTTTTCACCGGTGATAAAGCCTATACTTTAGGAGTCAATGCTTGGGTATTAGACAATCCGGACCTGGTGGCGGCCGGCCGGTGTGATGCCACCGGGGCCCACGCCGTGGGCGACAACCGCAACGCCTTGGCCCTGGCGGCCCTGGAAAACGCCCCGGTGGGGCCGAGCGGCTTGACCTTTTCTGATGCTTACCAGCGCTTGGTGACAAATCTTGGGTTGGAGGCCCAGGATGCTAAAAATCAGGAGACTTTTTACCAAGGACTGGTGAGTCAACTCAGCCAGATGCGAGATTCAGTCTCAGGAGTAAATCTGGATGAGGAATTGACTAACCTGGTGAAATTCCAAAGGTCCTACCAGGCTGCCGCCAAACTGATCTCCACTGCTGACGAACTTTACCAGACCTTGCTGGAAACAAAAAAATAAGGAGTCCGGGCCGTGCGGGTAACCATGTCCACCATGTATAACAGTATTCAAGGCAACCTGCAGAGTTTGGCAGGGGATTTGCAAAGGATTAATGCAAGCATCGCCTCTGGCAAAAAATATCAAAGCATCAGTGATAATCCCGTGGATGTGGGGGCCATCCTTGCCTTAAGCACCGAGAACAGCCAGACGGTGCAGTATGAACGGAATTTAACTACTGCCAAGAGCTGGTTAAGTATGACAGAGTCAACCTTGCAGGATATCAGCAACATTGTTCAGGCCAGCATGGCGTTAGCCAACCAGATGGCCACGGGAACCTATAATGCCTCCCAACGCCAGGCTGCAGCCCAGCAGATCCAGGGCTACTTAGAGGAGGTAATGCAGGTTGGCAATACTGAATTGAATGGACAGCACATTCTGGCAGGGTATCGCACCGATGCCCCACCCTTTACCGAGGGGGATTGGCAGGTACAGCCAGCGGTGATGCACCTGACCTCCGGATCAAGCGGCACCGCTGCGAGTGGGGGAACTTACACCGGGACCACCAGCTGCACCTATCTGGTGGAAATGGTTTCGGGCGGTGGCACCGGGGTAGGCACCTACCGTGTCTCAACTGATGGCGGCCAGAGTTGGACTGCCCCGGCCGTCATTCCGGCCGGCCCGATCAATCTGGGGAATGGCGTACAGGTAACCCTGGGGGGGACCTGGAATGCCGGTGACCGCTTTAGTATTCCGGTATACCGGCCGATTAACTATCAGGGCGATACCAATAATTTCGAAATCGCTATTGGGACAACAAACCGCCTCGTCATCAACCAGGTGGGGAATGCAGCCGTGGGAGGAGACCAGGGCGCCAACGACCTGTTTCAGATTCTGGCGCAACTGAAAAGCAGCCTGGAGGCCAATGACCCCGGTGATGTGGGAGCATCCCTGGAAAAACTCCGTTCGTACCAGGCCCACATTACCTCAATCATGGCCGGCCTGGGAGCTTCCCTGGACCGGGTCGGCATGAAAGAAAATGTTTATGGCGCGCTCAAAGATGAACTAACTCAGCAAATCAGCGACCGGGGCGACACTGACCTGGTGGCGGCGGTGAACCTGTTAAATACCAAAGAGAACGCCTATCAGGCTGCGCTCCTGTCGTCCTCCAAGGTCATGGGGATGAGCCTGATGGATTACTTATAAGCGTTTTGGTATGAATAATGCATAAGGTTTTCTCAATGGTGAGAGGTTGGCGACCATATGTCTTGCTAAAAAAGTGATTCAGAAAACTTTTATTCTCATGAGCTACATTTTATTATCACAGTCTCAGACAACAAGATATCGGTAACCAGGAAGGTAACCTTGCTGATTCTCACGAGAAAATCAGGCGAAGGCCTCTTCATCGGAGACGACATCCGGATCACGGTTCTGGAAATTCGAGGCAAACAGATCCGGTTGGGGATAGAAGCCCCGGGCTCAGTTGTCGTTCTCCGGGAAGAAATTTATCGGCGTATTCAGGAAGAAAACCTCCAGGCTGCGGAAGCACGGGACATTGATGTCTCGGAGGTCGCCCAACTCTGGAGACAGGAATAAAAATTATGGCCTCCAATTCACAAATCATCTCCCCGGACCCGGCCGTCTTCTCTCTGAAGACTCGTAATTTCGGCTCCATTGAGGTGCGAGCAGACCAGATCATCTACCTGGAGCCAGGGCTTTTGGGCTTTAGCCAATACCACCGCTATGTTTTAATTGAGCATCAACGGGAGACCCCCTTTCTTTGGCTGCAATGCCTGGATAAAGCAGATCTGGCCTTTGTAGTCATCGATCCCCGTTGTCTTTTATCTGATTACCAGCCTGCCTCCCTGGCCCAGGCGAGTCGGGACCTCGAGGTGGAAAATCCTGCGGATCTCAAGATACTGGCGATTCTGACCATTCCCCCGGGCAAGCCCCAGGAAATGACAGCCAATTTAATGGGACCAGTGGTGATCAATCTTAAGACCCGCCAAGGCAGGCAACTGATCGTGGAAGACAGTCAGTACAGCCACAAACATCGGGTACTCCCAGGATAGCCTGTTCCGGGCAGAGCAAAATTCGGTTTGCCCGGAAATAAAAAAGGCGGCTCCGCAGAACCGCCTGAGAGAAGAAAGGGAAATGCGACATTACATGGGTTTGGGCTCGAGGGTGACTTCGTCACCCAGGAATTTCCAGGGAGAAAGACCGGCAGTCGGAGAACCGGTGTCATAACCAAACAGCTCTTTGACGAGAAGGTTGGCTTTCTTGTAGAGGACCCTCAGAGGAATGTCGGCCGGGCAGGCCTCTTCGCACAGGCCGCAGTCAATGCAGCGCCCTGCCATGTGAATAGCCCGCACCAACTGAAAGATGGTGTCGGGTGGAATCTTGCCGGTGCTCATCAGGTCGGGGTGCTCCAGGCTGCATTCCTTACAAAAGCACATGGGACAAACATCCCGGCAGCCATAGCATTTGATACAACGGCTAAAATGACCCAGCCACTCTTGAAAGGAATTGTCGAGGGGCAGCTCATCTATACGATTGACCCGCTGGCTTTTCAGTACCGGCTCACATTTTTCCCCGTAGTCGATTACCGAAGCCCAAGGGCCGGGACATTCACAGTAATCGGCCTGTTCCTGAGGACAGGCGACGCCCACAAGCACCACCTTTTCCGGATCAAGCTGGCCCCACTTATAAAGTTCATTGAGGCCCCGCTCATCGCAGCCCCTCACCTGGATAGCGAACGTGGCATCCGGATTTTTGACCGCCAGGATCTGCAGCAATTTATCCAGAGGATAGCGGGCGTTTCCAGGAGCTACCATGGCTTGGTCCAGCTCCTCCAGGTTTTCCCTGGTAAAAAGATACGGCAAGGGGTGGCCTTCCACCATTTTGTAGCCGAGGTAGCCTTCCACCTTGCCTTCTTCCAATAAATTCCTGACCTTGGCACGGATATTATCCATACAGGTTTATCCCTCTAGAGGTTTTTTTGTCTCAGGCGGCCTGTTTGGCCAGTTTGAGGCGAGAAGGTCCCATCTTTCTGATTTTTTCGGTGAAGTCCCGCACCGTCTGAGCCAATTTTGGTCCTTCGGCGGCGGAGATCCATTCCAGGTGCAGCCTTTCCGGTTCAAAGCCGGTAAACTTCAGGAGTTCCTGGAGGAATGTGATTCTCTTGATCGTCATATAATTGCCCCGGAGATAATGACAGTCCCCGATGTGGCAACCGCCGATGAGGACGCCGTCGGCCCCCTTCTGAAATGCGCGCAGCACGTGATGAGGCGAGACCGTGCCGGAGCACATAACCCGGATAACCCGGATATTGGCGGGATATTGCAAACGGCTCACACCCGCCAGATCGGCCCCGGCATAGGTGCACCAGTTGCAGAAAAAACCCAGGATTTTCGGTTCAAACGGTTTTTCAGACATAATAATATTCCTGTTCCCTCGGATTTCCTGACATTAGGCTCCAGCGGCCTCTTCCATCTCTTCCAGCTCCTTGAGGGCCTCGTCCACTTGCGAGTAAATCTGCTTATGGCTAAAGCCGAACAAGGTGATGCACTCTGAGGGGCAGTTGGCCGCACAGGTGCCACACCCCTTGCACAGGGCCTGGTTGACTTCGCACACGTCTTCATCAGGCTTATATTCGATGGCGCCGAAGGGACAAACCCCCACGCAGGCCTGGCAACCGACGCAGGTCTCGGGGTCGATCTGGGCCACCACGCCCCCGGCCCGGATGGCATCCTGGGCCAACACCACGGCAGCACGGGAAGCGGCAGCCTTGGCTTGGGCGATAGCCTCGTCGATGGGCTTGGGATAGTGGGCCAACCCGGCCACAAAAACCCCGTCCGTGGCAAAATCCACCGGCCTGAGTTTCATATGGGCTTCCAGGAAGAAGCCGTCATTGTTCAGGGGGACCTTGAATAACTGGGCCAGTTGTTCCTGGTCCTTGACGATGATGGCGCTGGCCAGACCCAGAATATCGGTTTCCAGAGTGAGAGGCAGCCCCAGGATGGGGTCGCGCACCTGCACCTTGAGGCGGCCGTCGGGCAATTGCTCCACCCGGGGCGCGTTCTCCAGATCGAAGCGGATGAAGACCACGCCCTTCTCCCGGGCTTCCTTATACAGCCTTTCCCGGGTGCCGTAGGTGCGCATATCCCGGTAGAGGATGAACACTTCCATCTCCGGATTCAATTTTTTGAGCTGAATGGCGCTTTCCACTGAATGGGTGCAGCACACCCGGCTGCAATACGGGCGCTCCGGGATGCGGGAACCCACACACTGAATGAAGACCGCAGTCTTGGCCTCCTGCAACAGGGGATTCTTCTCCCTGAGAGCCTGGTCCATTTCCAAAGAGAGCATGACCCGGGGATTCTCTCCGTAGAAATATTCCTTGGGCTTGTAGGAGTGGCCGCCCATGGCGATGACGGTGGCGCCGTGGGCCACCTCCACAGTCCTGCCTTCGGTGGCGATGGTCGAAGTGAAGTTGCCGACAAAACCCTTGACGTTGGTGACTTCGGACTTAAGATGAACATCGATCAGGGAGTTGTTCTGCACCTTGGCCACCAGATCATCGAGGTAGGGCTGGATGGGTTCGCCGGCCCAGGTCTGGTTGAGCTTCCGGGCATGCCCTCCGAGGATGTCCTTCTTTTCGACCAGATGGACCCGGTAGCCCTGGTTGGCCAAACCCAGTGCGGCTTCCATACCGGCCACCCCGCCGCCGATGACCAGACCGGCCTTGGTGACCGGCAGATCGAATTCCCGCAAAGGCGGCTGCAAGGAGGCCGACGCGACGGCCATACGGACCTGATCTTTGGCCCGTCGGGTGGCGGCCTCGGGTTCATTCTGGTGGACCCAGGCCCCCTGGTCACGAATGTTGGCCATCTGGAACAGGTACTTGTTTAAGCCGGCCTCTTTGATGGTTTCCTGGAAGGTAGGTTCATGGGTGCGAGGTGTGCAGGAGGCCACCACCACCCGGTTCAAGTTGTGCTCTTTGATGCGCTCCTTGATCAAGCCCTGGGCATCCTGGGAGCAGGCAAACAGGGTGTTTTCCACATGCACCACATGGGGAAGCGTCGCGGCATAATCCCGGACCGCTTCCACATCCACGACACTGGCGATGTTGATGCCACAATGGCACACAAAAACGCCGATACGAGGGTCTTCCTGGGAGACATCCCGCTCTGTAAAGACAGGCTTTTTCTTGGCCAGTGAATACCTGGCCGCAGCGAGCAGTTCGCTGGACGCGGCCGCGGCCGCGGAGGCTTCCATTACCGACTGGGGGATGTCCTTGGGGGCCTGAAAGGCGCCGCACACGTAAATTCCCGGTTTACTTGTGGTTACCGGGGCAAAGGAGCTGGTTTTGGCAAACCGGTCCGCATTCAATTCAACACCCAGGGTCCTGGCAAGTTCCAGAACGCCCGGAGGTGTCTCCATGCCCGTGGATAACACCACCATGTCGAAAACTTCGGTAACAAGCTCCCCATCTTCCCGGAGATAGCGGATGGCAACGTCATCGGTACCTGGCACTTGGTCGATGGTATGGACGCGGGAGCGGATGAAACGGATACCCTGCTCGTCCTGGGCGCGCCAGTAATATTTTTCGAATTCTTTACCCGGCGTGCGCATGTCCATGAAGAAGATCGCGGCATCCAGAGGCTCTTTGCTGTGCTCCTTGGCGATGATCGCTTCCTTGATGGCATACATGCAGCATATGGCCGAGCAATAGCTGTTGTCGCAGTGATTGAGGTCCCGGGAACCGACGCACTGGAGCCAGGCGATTTTGGTCGGCTCTTTATGGTCGGAGGGACGAACCATGTGCCCCTCAAACGGCCCGGCCGCGGCCAGGATCCGCTCAAATTCCAGCCCGGTGATCACATTGGGGTAATTGGCGTAGTGATAGGCGCTGTATTTGGTGGGATCGTAGGCCTTGAAGCCCGGGGCCAGAATGACCGAACCCACCTGAATCCTCTGTTCCTTATCGGCCTGGGAAAAATCCACCGCGCCGGTGGGGCAGAATTTCTCGCAAGCTTTGCACTTGCCTCCCTTTAGGAAATAGAGACAATGGGCCTTGTCGATGACATATTTCGGGGGTACCGCCTGGGCATAGGCGAGATATGCGGCCTTCCTCTTGCCCAAGCCCAGATTGAACTCATCGGGGACCTTTTTGGGGCATTTGTCGGCGCACGCACCGCAGGCGATGCACTTTTGCATATCTATGTACCGCGCCATTTCCCGCACGTTGACGGAGAAATTGCCAGGGTCGCCGCTGATGCCGACGACCTGTGCCGGAGCGTGAATTTCTATGTTAATGTGCCGGCCGACCTCGACCAGCTTGGGCGAGATAATTCACATGGCACAGTCATTGGTGGGAAAGGTCTTGTCGAGCTGCGACATGACGCCACCAATGGCTGGTTTCTCCTCCACCAGGTGCACGAAGTATCCGGCATTAGCAAGATCCAGGGCAGCCTGCATCCCGGCGATGCCGGCGCCGACCACCATTACGGCTCCTATCTGCTGCTGACCCTGCTTTTTCTTTGCTGCCATAAGGCTTCCACCTCTTATATTATATATACCTTATTATATCCATAGCTTGTGAAATATTCAACTATCTCAGGCAAACTCCGGCACCATATGTAAAGACTTAATGATCTTTATAGAGCATACCCGGCCGGGGCGTCAAGCAAAATTAGGAGAAAACGAGCCCCCTAAAGATAACTCCTTGACCTGAAAAGTTATTATTAAGTCGGCTGCAAAATCTAGTTTTAAGTTGACTTTGTATATGATAAACTTTTAAATACTGATTCAAGAGGTTGTAGGCCTTGCCATTCATTCGGGGGAAGGCCCATGTGCAATGTTATATCCTTACGAGAGGAGGAGGAAGGGCATGCGGTCAAAATTGGTGACTGGTATTGTGCTGGCCGTGGTCGCGGTGATGTTCGTCGCCTCCGCCGCCATGGCAGCGGAAAAAATGTTGTGCGTATCCAACCAAGATTTAAAGGGGCAGGAAACTGTGGCCTCCTGCTTGGCGAAAGGGGAGCGGTTTGCCATCGTGGATCAGTATGGCATCGTCCACATCATGACCCCTGAGGAGATTGCCCTCACCAAGGCTTTCAACCCGAAGGCCTTCGAAACTCAGGCTTTTGGCATAAAGTACCAGAAGGAAGCCCCCATCGTTCCCATGCCTCCGGTGGGCGACCAGCTGCCGTAAGCAGATCACCCTTAAAATTTCCGGAGAGATCGCAGGAAGCCCTCAAAGCTGCTTTGGGGGCTTTCTTTATGGTGGAGCAGACATGGACATGCTGACCATTCATGACCTGTGGGTGAGCATAGACGGCAAGGAGGTGCTCAAGGGGGTAAACCTTGACATCCCGTCGGGAGAAACTCACATCCTGTTCGGCAAAAACGGCTCAGGCAAGTCAACCCTGATCATGACCCTGATGGGGTTTGAACGCTACCGGGTGGAGCAGGGGGAAATCAGGTTTCGGGGGCAGGACATCACCCGGCTTCCCACCTTTGAGCGGGCCCGGTTGGGTTTGGGCATTGCCTTTCAAAGGCCCCCCACCATCCGGGGGGTTAAGACCGGCGACATTTTCAGGGCCTGCTCGAAAGGCCGGGTGGACTACCGGGCATTGGCCGAGGCCTATGATTTTACGTCTTTTCTCGACCGGGAATTAAATCACGGCTTCTCCGGGGGGGAGATCAAGCGCTCCGAGCTTTTGCAGTTATTAGCCCAGGATCCCTGGCTGGTGCTCCTGGATGAACCGGAATCAGGGGTGGACATGGAAAATCTCAATGTCGTAGGGGAGATTATCGGCAAGCTGCTCCAGAAAGACCGGCGCCGGGATAATCGGGAAAAATCCGGCTTGATTATCACCCACACCGGTTTCATTTTAGATTACATCAACGCTGACAAGGCGTATATCCTGAATGAAGGACGGCTGTGCTGCCAGGGACATCCCCGGGAATTGCTGAAAGATATCAAAACGTTTGGGTATGAGGAGTGTGCCCGATGTCGGAGATAAAAGACCGGGCTGAACGCAGCGCGGCAAAAAAGGCGGCTTTCGGCAGCGACCTTGATCTGGAGGCCTTTTCCCGCCAGGGCGGGGGCTGGGAATACGATCCGGACTTTCAGCAGTTTGCCCCGGAGGAACGCAGTCATCTGCTCAAGGCCGGCATCGAACTCACCGACCTGGAGCACGCCGGGACATTCCTGCAGGCCGACGCCCGGATTATCCACTGCCGGGCCAACCAGGAAGGGGTGGAGGTTCTGCCCATCACCGAGGCCATAGCGCAGCGCCAGGAACTCAACGACCTGCTCTGGCGCCTGGTGCCTGTCGATGCGGATAAATACACGGCTCGGGCGGAACTGGCGCTGGACAACGGTTATTTCATCCGGGCCCTGCCGGGAGTCCAGGTGGCGGAGCCGGTGGAATCCTGCCTCTACATCAAGACCGACCGTTTTTCCCAACATGTGCACAACCTGGTCATCGTGGAACCGGGGGCCAGCCTGCACGTCATCACCGGCTGCACGACGCACCCCGGGGTGCGCTCCGGGCTGCATATCGGCGTCTCCGAGTTTTACGTGCGCCGGGGAGGCAGCCTCACCTTCACCATGATCCACAACTGGGGCGAAGACATCCACGTGCGGCCCCGCACCGGGGTGCTGGTGGAGGAGGGCGGCGTCTTCATTTCCAACTATGTGCTGCTCCGGCCCGTTAAGACCGTTCAGATGTATCCCACGGTGACCCTGGCGGGGGAAGGTGCGGTGACCCGGCTGCAATCCATATTTATCGCCCACCCGGGCTGCGAGTTGGACGTGGGCGGCCGGGTGATTCTGAAGGCCCCCCACAGCCGGGCCGAGGTCATCGCCCGCAGTTTAAGCCTCGGCGGGCGCTGCGTCAGCCGGGGGCACCTGGTGGGCGAGGTGCCGGAGGTCAAAGCGCACCTGGAATGCCGCGGGCTTATTCTTGCCCCCCGCGGGATCATTTATGCCATACCGGAACTGGAGGGCCAGGCGGCCGGGGTGGACATGTCCCACGAGGCTGCGGTGGGTCGCATCGCCGCCGAAGAAATCGAGTATCTGATGGCCCGAGGGCTGGACGAAGAGGAAGCGGTGTCCACCATCGTGCGGGGCTTTCTTTCCGTCAAAATCGAGGGCCTGCCCCCTGCCCTGGAAGAGGAACTGGACAAGGCCATCCAGGAATCGGGGAAGGGGCTCTGAGGAGAGGCGCCGGAATCCGGATGTTAAAACAGCTTCCCTGGTTGCTTACTGCTCACTGATTCCTGATTGCCGCCCCTCACTCGGTCCCGGTGAGGGGCTTTTCCTGCACCGGGATCAGGAGATTATCCCATCCCTGGCGGCGGGTAAGGCCAGCAGAATGGTTCATCAGGCTCGTGAGGAACCATTCCCGGCTGCCATCGGGGCGGGTCAGGAGCTTAAACTGCGCCACAAAAATGACCGGCTTGGCGGCGCGCTCCCTGGGGTTGGCCAGGAGCACATAGCTCTCCCTGGAACCGTCTGCGGGCGGCTGAGAGAAGCCGTAAAACTCCACGACTTTGCAATACTGGGGATTCCAACGGTCCAGGGTTTGGCGGGCGGCGGCAATAGTTAAGGGCGGCGCCGGCCAAAAAGGCAGATTGCACCCTGGGAGCAGGCTGAAGCACAAGCAAATCAACAACTTTTGGGCCTTTCGCCGGTACACTCCAGCCCCCCTCGTCAGCCAGGCTGCCATCGGGAAAAATGAAGATTTGTTCCCTGATAACCTAACCGGTTGTTTTAACTTTATATTGCGCCCACATTTCTTGTCAATCTTTATTTCAAGGGGTAACCTGCCTTATCGCCCTCGACAGACCAGGGTACAGCACCTCTCCCGCCGCTTACCGGCCTCTGAAAACTCAGATACCAGCATTCTGCAAAGTTCGGAGCAGCGCCTGCGGCTGCATTTTCCACCGGCTGCAGGGGAAATTTTTTCCCAACATATGAGGGTGTTGGTCAAAAAAATGCCGGGGGACGGAAATCCGCAGGACAACTCCCCAGGGCGCGGTTGCTGGTGACAAGGCCGGGACCCCCCTGGTTCTTGAGTTTCCCAAAGTTTGGTCCCAGCCATCAAAACCAGGCGCAGTTTTTGCACAACTTTTTTGGCAAAAATGCCACCGGCCCGGTTCTCGACTCCGAAGGGGAAGCGCAGCGATTCTGATAGGTTGCCGGAATGTCCCGGGCCGGGGGGAGAGTTTCTATGAATTTGCGGTGGAATGCCTTGGGGATTCTTACCCTGATTGCCGGTCTGCTGGCAGCGGCGGGCTGCGGTCACTGGCAATACGATCAATTTCCCGCTCCTTCCTGGAACCCGAGAGGGTTGGCTACCCCGCGCCTGGACCAGCGCGATAGGGTCTATGCCTATCCCGGCAGCCAAAGCTTGCGAACCGGCCGGGCGGGTCTCATGGAGTTCCGCACCGTCCCTGATTTTGCCAATGTCGGTCCGGCTTTTACCCGGATTTTTCACCGGGAACTCCTCGCCAAGCGGGCATTTACAGACGTGGTGCTGATCCCGGCGCCTTATTACACGGATGAAGACGCCCTGCGCCAGGCCAAACGCCATAAGGTGGATGTGCTGCTGCTGGGGGAAATCCCCTATTACCTGGATGGCGGCACGGTGGGAAATTCCGGCCTGCAGGTAGACTTGAAGGTAATAGAGGCGGGGAGCGGCCGGCTGCTGTGGAACCTGTCCGACAGCATCAAGGCCACCCGCAGGCCTATCATCGACCTGATCGTCACGGAGACCCGGCCCTATCCCACGCCGAGCATGGGCTCCCTGGCCTCCCGCCTGGCCGGACAGGTGGCAGCCAAACTGGAACAGGGGCAGCCTCCGCCGCCTGCCCCCAGCAGCGGACTGGGGATAATCGGGGCCTGTTTCAAGGGGAGTTAAGGAGCTGACTCCGGGAGCGGCCGACGTTGGCAAACACCGCCTGAAAGTCGCGGTAGAGGCGCTTGTTTTCCCGCCGCCGGTGGCACTTCTTCAGGTAAGTCCTGGGGTCCGGGTTGTCGGCCAGGAGATCCAGGCCCTCCCAGCCGCCGGGCCGGGGGAAAGCATAATAAGGATATTGCTTGGGAACCCCCCGGACATAAATCACCTGGGGCACCACCCGCTCCAGCCTCGCCAGATATAAACGGTGCATACCGTCATTGATGAGAAGGGCCACACTGCCGTCGGCCTCGAAGGACTCCTCCACCACCGGCGGATAGACGGCGTAGAGTTCTTCGGAGCCATCGGGTTGCCTGACGGTGTAGCTGACGAATCCGTCCAGCCGAAACAGGTCCACGCCGTGAGCGGCCAGGCTCCAGCGCAGTTCCTGAACCTTCCTGAACTCCTTCAACCAGATATAGTTCTGCGCCGGAGCCAGATTATCGGTGTGAATCTGCTCCAGGGAGATCAGGGCCTCGGCATAGATCAGGATCTCGGGCTGCTTGAGGAGCGGCACCTGGCGCAGACGTTGGGTAAGCTCCTCGGGACTGTGACGCGTTACGCTGATGATGTCCATGTCTTTTGACAGTTGGCGGGTAAAATTTTTCAACTTTTGAATATTACCGGCGTACTATATCAAAATTTTGGTGTGATGGCGGAAAAAATCAGGAACGCGAAGGAGCCCGTCAGCCCTAAAGTTCATCGGGGGCCGGCGGGAGGTGGAGTGCTGATGGACGCGGTTATCAAATTGAGAGAAGGAGATGGACCCCGCCGGGAAAAAAACCGGGAGAGGGATGCTCTCCCAGTTGTGTTTCATCCGGAGAAGCACTGCAATTTTCCCAGGAAAATCAGCAGCGTCCCCGCACAAACCGGCTGGCCGGCCCGAGCAGGAACGGTCCGAACCAGTCCTGGATGATAAATCCCCTCGTCGGTTCCGTCTCGATGCCTTCCTGTTCACCCTGATCAGCCGATTCCTCGAGAAGCAGAATGGCAGTCTGGGAAAGCTTATCCTTTGTCAAAGGGCCAGCCGCCCACGCCGCTACATACAAGTCGTCACCAACGTATGCCATAGCTTTGTCCTTATCTCTGACGTATGCAATAACCGGGCCAATTTAAGGAAGGGGGAGCTGGCGCTTATACCCGGACCCCGGACCAGTTTTCCAGGGGGCAGCCGGAACAGCGGGGCTGGGGGCGGCAGAAGTCTTTGCCCACCCGCACCAGCAGGGCGTGAAATTCCTGGTAGAGGGGCACTTCCGGCGGGAGGCGATCCATGAAAAATTGACGCAGTTCCTCGTAGGAGCACGGGTCGGTGACAAGATGGTGACGGCTCAAGACGCGAAAAGTATAGGCATCCACCACGAACGTGGGTTTATGGAGGGCATATAACAGAATACTGTCTGCGGTTTCAGGACCGATGCCGTGGAGTTTCAGCAATGCTTCCCGCAGGGGTTCCCAATCCTCGGCGGCCATCTTTTCCATGGAATTGTCAAAGCGCCCGGCAAAAAAATCCAGGAAATTTTTCACCCGGCGGGCCTTGATATTGTAATAACCTGCCGACCTGAAACGGTTGGCCAACTCGGCTTCAGGCATCGTGGCCAAGGCAACCGGATCAAGAATGCCCTCATCTTTCAGGCCGGTGATGACCTTGGAAACGTTGCCCCAATTCGTATTCTGGGTGAGGATGGCCCCCAGGGCCACCTCAAAAGGGGTCTCCCCCGGCCACCACCCCTGCGGACCGAAGGCGTCATACAGCTTACAGTAGAGTTCCTGCAACTGTTCCGTTATGGGTGAAGCAGTCATAAGGATCAATTCCCCTGCGAAAAATCGTGTCGGCCTTCATTATACCGCAGGCTGCCCTGGTGGCAAAAAGAGAGCTTGCCACCTCACCCCTGTTACCAGAAAGCGAAGGGAACATCTCCGTGGCACAAGGTCTGACCGGCCCTGAGCCCCCTCCTTTGCGCCTCTGCGATGAGGGATTGTGCAGAGCAAAAGACATAAGCGAAATCATTTTTTTTACCCGCGGCCTTGTGGTACAATGATGCACTAATGATTTTTTGCCGCCGTCTTCCTTGAGCAAATCATCAACTCCATCGGGATCTTATTTTGAATAAAAAAGTCACCTTTAAGCCTTACGATATCACCGTCGAAGTTGAGGATGGCGAAAATCTCCTCAAGGCCGCCTTGGACGCCGGGGTGCACATCAACGCCTCCTGCGGCGGCGAAGGGATTTGCGGCAAGTGCCGTATTATCCTGGAGGAAGGGGTTGTCGAGTGCCCTGAGAACACGCTCCTCACCCAGGACGAGTGGAGTCTGGGATACCGCCAGGCCTGCCAATGCCGGGTGCGCTCGGACATCGTGGTGCGTATCCCGCCCGAGTCCCTCCTGGACAAAAAAACCATTACCCGGCGGCGCTCCGGGATTTCCTTGCGGCCCAGCCCCATCAACGTGGCCTCCCTGAAAGAGGAAGGTCTCTATAATCCTGCGTTCCAGAAAAAGTTTTTGAAGCTGCCCCCGGCCACTTTAAGCGACAACGTTTGCGACCTGTCCCGACTGGAACAGGGCCTGTACAAACAATTTGGCCTCAAAAACCTGACCCTGGATTTCCTGCTGACCAGAAAAATCGCCAGGGTCATGCGTCAGGAAGGTTTCCAGGTAACCGCCACCCTGGATTTCGCCCAGCGCCGCTCCCGCAACCCCCGTCTCGTGGACATCGAACCCGGAGACACCACCGGGCGGCATTACGCCCTGGCTGTGGATATCGGCACCACGACGGTATGGGTGCAACTGCTTGATCTGGCCAAGGGTGAGGTCGTCGGGCATGCCGCCGACTATAACGGCCAACTGAGCTATGGCGATGACGTTATCTCCCGCATCCTTTACAGCCAGAAACCAGGGGGCTTGGAGACGCTCCAGAAAGCGGTGGTAAGCACCATCAACAAGGTGACCCATGGGCTGCTCAAGCGTTACAAGCTGGCGGTGGAGGAAATTTCCCACCTCACCGTGGCCGCCAACACCACCATGACGCACCTGTTGTACGCCATCGACCCCAAAAACATCCGCTTGTCGCCCTACACCCCCACGGCCTGCCACGTTCCCCCGGTGCGGGCCAGCCATTTGGGGCTGGAACTGCCGGAGCACGTCTTTATTTACAGCGTCAGTTCCGTGTCCAGCTACGTGGGAGGAGATATCGTGGCCGGGGTCCTGGCCTCGGGAATCTATAAGGAGTCCAAGCTCACCCTCTACATCGATATCGGCACCAACGGGGAAATTGTCGTGGGCAACCAGGAGTGGCTGGCAACCGCCGCCTGTTCGGCCGGCCCGGCCTTCGAGGGGGGCGGCATCCGCTTCGGCATGCGGGCGGCTAAAGGCGCGGTGGAGGATGTGAGCGTCAACCCGCACAACGCGGAACCCATGTTCATGACCATCGACCGGGTGAAGGCCAAAGGCATTTGCGGCTCCGGCCTGATCAATCTTCTGGCCGCCCTGCTGGAGGGGAACATTCTCGGCCCCAACGGCCGTTTCCGGGAAGACCTGGACACCCCCCGTATCCGGGAAGGTGAGGATGGTCGTGAGTACGTGCTGGCCTGGGCCGACGAAACCGCCGGCGGTGAGGATCTCACGATCAGCGAAGTGGATATTGAAAACCTCATGCGGGCCAAGGCCGCCATGTTTGCGGGCTATCTCACCCTGATTGACAATGTGGGCTTAAAGCTCCAGGATATTGAACAGGTTATCCTGGCCGGGGCCTTCGGCAGCTTCATCAATTTAGAAAACGCCATCACCATCGGCCTGATGCCCGACCTGCCCCGGGAACGCTTCCAGTTCGTGGGCAACGGCTCCCTTCTGGGCGCCACTCTTCTGGCCTTCTCCCGGGAGCTCCTGGAAGAAGAACGCCGGGTGGCGGACATGATGACCAACTTTGAACTGTCCGAAACCCCCGGCTTCATGGATCACTATATCGCCGCCCTTTTCCTGCCCCACACCCAGGAGGATTACTTCCCCACCGTCACCGAGCGTCTGCGCACGGAGTAAAAACTTTCCGGTATCGGCTTATCCCCTCTGTTCTGCAACGAGAATAAGGCTTTTTACCCGGGGGGGAAGGTCAGGGAGCAGCGGTTCCCTGCCCTCCCCCCGCACATCTGCGATGAGGGATTGTGCAGAGCACACGACATAATCCATAGGGGTGAGTGCGACCGGTCGGGTGTACACATAAAAATACCCGGCCTCACAGACTGTTGAAAAACCACCAAAGGAGGAAATTTGTCATGCTGAGCGAAGCGCAGAATCTCGTATTGTCAAGAGGTTGAGATCCTTCACCTCGTTCAGCCTGACAAAGAAAAGCATTTTTTCAACAGCCTGTTAAGCCGGGTATCTGCAAGCCAGGTATCAGGGGGCGGCGAACCGCCCCCAGGAAAGGATGGGCCCTATTTTATTTTGGGCACGAACTTATTGGGATATTCCGGATATGATTTCCGGAGTTCTTTCTTGATGATTTTGCCGGTGGCAGTCCGGGGAATGGAATCCAGGAAGACCACTTCCCGGGGCAGCTTGTAGGTGGCCAACACGTCCATGGTGGACTTGATGATCTCGTTGGCCAACTCCTGGGAAGGGGTATTGCCGGGTTCGAGTTCCACCATGGCCACCACTTTCTGGCCCATGATTTCGTCGGGGATACCCACCACTGCGTCGTCCCGCACCTTCGGATGCCGAATGATGGCGTCCTCGATCTCGGTGGGGGCCAGGCGGAAGCCGGAAGACTTGATCATGTCGTCTTCCCGGGCCTGGAAGAAGATGTAGCCGTCTTTGTCCATCATGACGGCGTCGCCCATCATGTTCCAGCCGTCTTTGACGCCCTTCTTCATGGTGGCCAACAGCTTGTTGTCCTGGATGTAGGGCTTCCAGTACAGGGTGGCGGTGGGGCCCTTGATCATCATGCTGCCCACTTCCCCGGGGCCGGCGGTGGTGCCGTCTTCCCGGACCACCTTGATTTCGAAGCCGGGCAGGGCCTTACCGATACTGTCGGCAATGGGGACGCCGCCCACGGTGTTGCTGGTCACCAGGTGCATCATCTCAGTGCCGCCCAGGCCTTCCCAGATGGGCTTGCCGGTCTTGGCCTGCCACTGGGACAAAGTCTTGCCGGTCAAGGCGTCGCCGCCGGTGGTGAACATACGGACGCTGCTGATGTCATAATCATTGAAGTTGGGCATTTCGAGCAGCTTCCGGTAAGCTGTGGGGAGCCCGGTGACCACGGTGACCTTGTGCTTCTGAATAGTGGACATCATGTCGTCCGGGGTAAACTTGGGAAGCAGGGAAATGGTAGCGCCGCCCGCAAAGGGGATGATGCAGAAGGTGCCGTAGCCCGCCGCAAAAGTCACCGGCGCGGAGCCGCCCAGGACTTCGCCGGGCTTCAGTTGCCAGACGTATTTGTTGACCAGTTGCGACTCAATATAGACTTCCTTGACGAAATGCACGCAACCCTTGGGCTGGCCGGTGGTGCCGGAAGTGTACAGGATGACGCCCAGGTCGTCTTTGCTGACGATGACATTTTCGAACTGGTCGCTGGCCGTCGCCATGACCTTGGCGTAGGAAATGTTGCCCTTGGCTTCCACGTCTTCAGGTTTGCCGCCCACCACCACCACCTTGGTGGGAAATTGCCACTCGTGCTTGCTTTCTTCCACCGGCCCCATCAGGGGGAAACTCACCACAAAAACCTTGAATTCGGCGTTATTCACGACGAAGGCCACTTCCTCCTTGGCCCACAGAGGAGAGACCGGCACCGGGATGGCACCCAGTTTCATGATGGCGAAGTTGATGGCCACGGGTTCGGGGGCATTGGTCATGCGGATGCCTACCCGGTCCTGAGCTTCGACGCCCAGCCCCTTCAGCACATTGGCAAACTTGTTGGCCGTGGCCAGGAGTTCTTTGTAAGTGATCTTGGTGTCGCCGAAAAGGATGGCGGGTTGGTCGCCGCGGCCTTCCTTGACGTGACGGTCGAGCAAAAACTCGGCCAGGTTCAGCTTGTCGGGGCACTTAAACTCGGCCGGTTCAACATAATCGGCCCATAATTCTTTGGGGGGTAAATAATCAGCAGGAATCTTTCCCATAAAAACACAACCTCCTTCAAGGATTTGTTTTACCAGGCGGGCAGGACATGGGACTCCGACACCATGTGAAGCATATTACAAAGTCTCAGGCCACTGTCAAGAAATATTTCGAGAAATTAGAGTATAATAAAGCAGGTGAGAACGGGAGGAACCGCAGAATCAGGCTTTCTCTCTTTTCTAATCTGGATGGAAAACTTGCTGCATGGTATGCCTACTGTCGCCTTGATCGGCCCTGAACTCTTCCCCATCCCGCCTCTCCGGGGCGGCGCCACCGAATTGTTTATTGACCGGCTGGCGGCCCACCTCAACCGCTATCAGCCTGTGGTCATTGGACCAGCCGATCCGGAACTTCCCCCCCGGGAGCAGCGGGGTCTGGTAGCATACCGCCGTATAGCTTTAAACTCAGTGCAACGATGGCTGTACCGCCGCTACCGCCACCTGTTGCCCCTCTATGACCGGCGGGTAGCCGCCCTCGTGCGCCAGGTGGCCCCGGATCTCCTGCACGTGCATAACCGGCCGCTCCTTGCCTTGAACCTGAAAACCTGGTTCCCGGAAGTTCCTGTTATCCTGCATATGCACAATATTTACTCCATCCTGGGGAAACGGGAGCGCCCGGCCCCCTTCACCCCCATCCCGGTGGAGGTCTTCGCCGCCTGCAGCAGCTTTGTCCTGGAACAGGAGCGGCAGCGTCTGGGCACCGGCGCCGGGGCGCACCTCGTCATGTATAATGGGGTGGACACCCGGATTTTTCGCCCCAAATGGGAGCGGCCGGACGAGGCCCGGGCCGTCCGGCGGCACTACGGCCTCGCCGATGAACCGGTGGTGCTTTACGCCGGCAAAATCCGGGAGAGCAAGGGAGTGGGGGTGCTGGGGCGCGCCATGCACCGGGTCTGGGAAAACCTTCCCCATGCCGCCCTGGTGCTGGTGGGAGGCACTGAATTCGGCCGGGGCCGAACCAGTCGGGAGACGCCTTTTTTCAAACAATTCCGGGAACAGGTGGCCCAGGCTCCCGGCCGGGTGATCCTCACCGGCTTTGTCCCCCACGAGGACATGGCAAAAATCTACCTCCTGGGGGATGTCCTGGTGGCCCCCTCGCAAAAGCCCGAAGGCATGCCCATGGTGCTGCTCGAGGCTGCCTCCTGCGGGCTGCCCCTGGTCGCCAGCCCCCTGGGCGGAATCCCGGAGGTGGTCCAGAATGGCGGAAACGGCGTCCTGCTGGATAACCATGAGGATGCCGAGGAACTGGCAGGAAAAATCACGGCCCTGCTGCAAGACCCCGCGTTCAGCCAACGCCTGGGGCAAAAGGCCCGACAACGAGCCCTGGAGCGCTTTTCCTGGCAGCGCATCGCCCAGGAGCAGGAGGCGGTTTATGATGAGATCTTGGGCCATAAGCGGTAAGCGAACACTTTTTTGTAGCCCCAGGCTTCAGCCTGCGCCTGTTTCCTCGCCTTCCAGACGCAAAAACGCAAGCCCACGCTTGCGGCTGCAAGGTCCTTGCTGACTGCTGATGAGCGACATATGGCATAAATTCTTACTGACCGCCTCCAAGGCCTATCTGCGCCGCGCCGTGCGCCGGCGCCCTCCCCGGCCTTTGCAGGAACTGGACGTCGCCGGCGTGTGCCGGGTGCTTCTGTTGAACGCCACGGCGCTGGGGGATCTGCTCTTTTCTACGCCCGTGTTCCGGGCCTTGAAGGAAACCTATCCCCACTGGCAGGTAGATGTGTTGGTCCACCCCCGCTATCAGGACCTGGCGGCCCCCAACCCCAACCTGTCCCGGCTGTGGCTTTACCCAGGCCGCGGCTGGGGCCTTTTCAGTCTCATGCGCCACGTCCGCCAGCAACAGTATGACCTGGTGGTTATCCTGCACGGCAACGACCCGGAGGCCACGCTTATCGCCTGGGCTGCGGGCACACCCTTTCTTATCGGCTCCGCCAAAAGCCCCCTGGCCTTCGCCTATGCCGCCACCGTCTCCCATCCCGATCCCCTGGAGCACGCCATTGAACGCCGCCTGGCCTATGCCCGCCTTGTGGGCGCAGACACCAGCACCCGTCACCTGGACCTGCCGGTGCCGGCTCCCGAGCGGCAGCTCGCCCGGGATATCCTGGTGCAACACTTCGGCTCTCTGCCCGATGTCCTGGTGGCTCTGCACCCCACCGGCTCCGCCCCGTATAAATGGTGGCCGCAGGACCGCTATGCCGACTTGGGAAGATTTATCCAGGACCGTTATCAGGCCCCGATCCTGATCATCAGCGGTAAAAAAGACCGCAGCGCGGCCGCAGAACTGGCCGCCCGCCTCCCCGGCCCCACCCTGGTGACCGGCGGGCGCTACCCACTCCTCACGGTGGCGGGCCTCCTCAGTCACTGCCGCTTACTGGTGGCCAACGACAGCGGCCCCCTGCATATGGCCCTGGCCCTGGGTGTACCCACCATTGCGCTGCTGGGTGCCGACCACCCGGCCCGCATCGGCCCCTACCAGGTGGAAGCGGCCACCTTCCTCTATGCGAAGGATAGCGCCTGCCCGGAGCCGGACTGCCTGACCCGCCGCTGCCCCGACAACCGTTGCCTTAAGGCCATCACCACCCAAGAGGTCATCACCACCATTCAGTCCTGGTGGGAGCCGCATTTTGGAGTGAATGAAAAGCAATGAGGAGAGGGCGGGACTCTCCGTCCCGCCTTCCCCGGCAAGAATTGCCCCAACCAAGGGATTGGGGGAGGGGGTGAGGGGCCTCCGCCCCTTAGCCCCCGCCCCCACCATCACTTCCTTCCTGCCACCGCCGCCAGTCCGCGGCGATTTCGGCGGCCATGTGGTCATAGGTGCGGATGTGGGAAGCTTTTTCGCAGCCCCGGCGGGCGATGTCTTCCCGGCGTTCCTGGTCCGCCAGCAGAGCGGCCAGTTGTGCCTGCATATCCTCCGGACTGGCCGCGGCCACGAATTCCTCCCCGGGGGTCAACAGCCTCGCGGCGTCGCTGGCGTGGTCGGTGAGCAGACAGGTGCCGGTGGCGGGGATTTCCAGCAGGCGCATGTTGGCCCCGTGAGACTCCCCCGGTTTATCTCCCCACACCGAAATGTTGATTGCCACCCGGCATTGATTGTAAAGGCAGTTTAAGTCCTCTCCCCAGAGTTCCCGGCCTTTGACCCGCCACCAGAGGATCGGCTGCCGGTAGACCTTCTTGCGCCAGCGGGGCCCATAGATGACAAACTTTTTGGACACCTGGGCCAGGGCCTCGCAATAGCGCTGCCGCCGCGGGTGCCATTGTCCCACAAAACTCCAGTCATACACCTTGGGAAGCCCCAGTGGATAGAACAGGCTGGTGTCCAGCGCATGCAACAATAAGCTGGTGTTGGCGAATCCCAGGGCCCGGGCATGCGCCAGACTCAGGGAAGAAAAAAAATAGGTATGGTGGTAATACGGGAGTTCCGGCACGATCTCCGGGAAGCGGCTTTCAGACTCGGTGTGCCAGCAAAAGACCGTGGTGCATTCCCGGAGCGCCGCCAACGTCTCCAACTTGAAGCGCAGTCCCCGGGTGAGGAAGACCAGATCCGGCTGAAATTCCCGGCAAAGCTCCAGGAACTTGCGGTTGCGGTATTCCTTGTGGGACAGGGGGTGATCCTCAAAAAAGGTGACGCCCTTGGGAAGAATCCTCAGGTTGTGGGCCAGGTGATTGATGGTATGGATCACATACCGGTCAAAGGGGGAATTCACCAGGTGGGACATGAAGATCCTGGTCTCACTCCCCAACTTGTGAAAGGCCCGGGCCAACCCAGCCCCCACCGGCGGTCTGGGGATGTTGACCACGATGACGACGCGTTCCGGATACTGGCCCATCAACAGGAATCGAGCCTTTTCAAGTGGCGCAACTGGAAAAGCTTTTCCACTTCCTGGGGGGACAGCAGACGCACCCGGCCTAATTGCAGGGCCGTGAGGATGACCAGGGCCGAATGCTCCAGTTTTTCCATACGGTTGTAGGCCTCCATCAGATCCTGGCCTACGGTGAGGGCGCCGTGGCGCTCCAGGATCAAAGCGTCGTAGCGCCCGATAAGCCCTTTGATGGACTCGGGGACCTCGTGAGTGGTGGGGGTGGCGTAGGCGGCGGTGGGAACCAGTCCCAAAGACAGGACCACTTCCGGCAGGATGAATTCCTCCAGGGAAACCCCGGCGATGGAAAAAGCCGTGACCAGGGGCGGATGGGCATGGAGAACGGCATTTACCCCTTGACGCAGACGGTACACCGCCAGGTGCATGGCGATTTCCGAGGTGGGTTTCCCTTCACCCTGGAGCACCCGCCCTTCCCAATCCACCGCGATAATCTGGTCCATGCGCAGAAAACCCTTGTTGACTCCGCTGGGCGTGGTGAGAAGACCATCGCCGTACTTGACGCTGACGTTGCCGTCCAGGCCGGCGATCAGGTTCTTCTGGTGCAACATCCGGCAGACCATCACCATTTCTTGTTTTAAGGCCTGTTCGCTCTGCATGGTTGATCTCAATTTTGGTTCCTTGCAGTGAGCATTTCCCCTTTTTTCAGAGGGGTCAGGGGGGGTGTGGACGCCACCTTCCAAATCCCCTGACAGGCTGTTGATAAACCACCAAAAGTGGAAATTTGTCAGGCTGAGCGCCGCGCCGCATCCCGCTTTTGAGAAATTTTTCCCTTTAATGCGAGATGCCAATCAATATTGCTTGGTCACTATCACGTTTTCAATTTTAGCCAGGTTCTCCAGTGCTGTCTCCGGCCGGGCCAGGGCGATCAGGGTGTACAGGCAGTCCAGGATGCTGGTCTGGCACAATCGTGAAGCCATGGCCTCCTGGCGGAAGCGGGTTTCCCTGGAGGCCGTGGCCAGGACCAGGTCCGCGGTTTTGGTCAGGGGCGACAGCGAATTGTTGGTGATGCAAATGACCCGGGCCCCGGCTTCCTTGGCCGCTTTGGCCGTCTCCGCCGTATCCCGGGTGCTGCCGGAATGTGACACCGCCAGGAGCACATCCTGGGACGTCAGGAGCGCCGCGGCCATCATCATCAGGTGAGCGTCGGTGATGGCCTGGACCATGAGCCCCAGCCGGAAGAATTTGTTGGCGGCATCAGTCACAATGGGACCGGAGGTGCCCACCCCGATAAGCAGGATCAACCGGGCCGCCTGGAGCCACCGGGCCGCGGCGTCCATGGCCTCCATGTCCAGCACCGCCAAGGTGTCCTGCAGCGCCGCCATGTTGGCGTTAAAAACCTTGTGGACAATGGTGGCGGCATCATCCCCCTCGGCCACCTCTTCGTGGAGACGCTGGAGAGGCGTCACCAGTTCCCGGGCCAGGGCGATCTTGAAGTCCTGAAAGCCGCGAAAACCCAGAAGCCGGCAGAGGCGCATTACCGTGGCCTCACTGACCTCGGCCGCCGCGGCTACTTCATTGACCGAGGCGTAGATGGCCAGTTCGGGCCGCTCCAGGGTGACGTCGGCCACCTTGCGCAAGGCCGCTTTAAGGGACGGGTAGAGACCCCGCAAGCGGATCAGGGCGCCCGCCGGGACCTCCGGGCTGGGTTGCAGAGCGCTGAAACGAGACTTGGGCATGCCGCTCCTGAAGACCAGGAGGGAGCCCGGGCCGAATTCAGAAAATCGGGTAGTTAGCCTGGGACTCCGTGCTGGTGGTTTTCTTGCATAGCATGTTTTGAGCAAAAAATTAATTATTTTATCTTTGATAATCGAAAAAAATTTTAGATTCCTTTAAACCAGCCGCCGGACCAGGGCCAGGGCTTCTTCCCGGGTGGAGATCTCCCCTTCCCACCGGGCCTCTTCCACCGCTGCCAACAGGCGCCGAAACTCCGGTCCCGGGGACAGGCCCAGGGCGCAGAGATCGTCGCCGGTGATGAGCCGCGGCGGCTGGACCGGAGCAAAGCGCTCCTGATAGAAACTCCAGGCGGCTTCGGCCAGGTCTGCGAGGCGCTGGTCGGAGTCCGGCGGCTTCTGGGGTCCCTGGCCCGCCAGGCTGTCCGCCATGGCCAGGGCGAAGCAGCCGGCCAACTCGCCTTTGGCGGCCTTGACCAGACGCCCCATGGCCCTCGCAGTCAGCTCTCCCCGGATGAAAAGGGGCAGCAGGAGAAAAGGCCGCATGTGCCAGGTGATGTAATGGGTCACGGCCCTGGTCTGGACCTGGCTGAACCGCAGGCGCCTGGCCGCCCTCTGAAAGATTTCCACCCCCACCCGCTCGTGGTAATAAAAGGTGTAGCGGTCTGGGTTGACCCGGCGCTCCTGCACCTGGGGCTTGCCGACGTCGTGAAACAGGGCTGCCACCTTGAGCAGTGCGGCCTGGACCGGAACCGCGGCTTTTTCCCGGATGGCCGCCGCCAGGTTGTCCGTAAAAAAACCAGCCGGCGCGGCCAGCACCTCCTCCAACCGTGCCACCGTTTCCAGGGAATGCTCGAAGACATCGAGGTGATGGTAGCCGTTCTGGTGAACTCCTTTCATGTCGGCAATCTCCGGGAAGATCCGGGCCAACAGGCCCACCCGGTCCAACTGCCGCAGAACTGCTGCCGCCCGCCGCGCCGGCAGGAGCTGAAAAAGCTCATAGTGCAAACGCTCCCCGGCCACCCGGGAAAGATTCGGAGCCAGGTCCTGGATGGCGGCTTCGGTCTCAGGAGTCACTTCGAAGCCGTGGGTGGCGGCAAATCGGTAGGCCCGCAGCAGGCGCAGCGGGTCATAAGCCAGATTGCCGCGGGCCACCATGCGCACCAGACCGGCCGTCAGGTCAGCCAGCCCCCCGCAGGGATCGATGAGCTCCCCCGTCCGGCCGGCCAGCAAAGCCGCCAGGTCCAGGGCCACGGCGTTGATGGTGAAATCCCGTCCCTTGAGGTCTTCCACCAGGGTAGGTCCCCGAAACTCCGCCAGATCCAGGATATCATCGCCAGCCACCACCCGGGCGGTGCGTTCCTGTTCATCCAGCAGGACATAGGTGCCGCCCAGGGCTGCCGCCAGGTCCCGGGCCAGCTCCAGGGTGTTACGGGAAACGGCCAGGTCCAGATCAGGGGTCCGGCCTCCCAGTATTAGTTCCCGGACAGTCCCCCCCACCAGGAAGACCTCGGCCTGCCGGGACCGGGCCAGGTCCAGGAGCTCCCGGAGGGCGCGGGACGAGGCCAGGATGGCAGCAGCTTTGTGAAATTCCTGCGGGCCTGCGGGAGTGGTCACAGTGGTCACCGGCGCTTTCCTCAAGAAGTTTCAGGAAAGGGGTTCGGTTCAGGTTGTCTTTTCCCGGCACCCGACACTGAACCCCTGGAACCTCTTTACAGCCTACCAAGCCCCTCCCCGGTTGGCAAGGCTGGAGTATTGGGCTACAATGCCTTTGAATTCCCAGGGGGTGTTATGGCGCGAGGTCCCGGGGTCAAGACCATCTTCATCTGCCAGAGCTGCGGCCATGAAGCCGGCAAGTGGCTGGGGCGCTGTCCCCAGTGCGGCGCCTGGAACTCCCTGGCGGAAGAAGTGGTGGGTCCCCGGCCCGGCCCCGGAGAGGCGCCGCTGCCCCAGCGGCGCAGCATTCCTCAGCCTCTGACCCGCCTCAGCAGCCAGCCCGAAACCCGGCAGTCCTCTGGCATCAAAGAATTTGACCGGGTCCTGGGGGGGAGCCTCGTGGCCGGTTCCGTGGTGCTCCTGGGCGGCGACCCGGGGATCGGCAAGTCCACCCTCATCCTCCAGGTCATGGACCGCCTCTGCCGGGATCATACCACCGGACTGTATCTTTCCGGGGAGGAATCCGAGGCCCAGCTCAAATTACGGGCGGACCGCCTGGGGGTGGCCTCTCCCGCGCTTCTTGTGGCTACCGAAACCTGTCTCGAAAACATCCTGAAGATGGTGGAGGAAGTGCGCCCCGCCTTCGTGGCCATCGACTCCATCCAGACCCTGTACACCGCCACCCTGCCGGCCGCACCGGGGTCGCTGCCCCAGGTGCGGGAGACCGCCTTTCGACTGGCGCAGCAGGCCAAGCTCACGAATATTGCCACGTTTCTGATCGGCCATGTCACCAAAGAAGGCGCCCTGGCCGGCCCCATGGTCCTGGAGCACTTGGTGGACACAGTGCTTTACCTCGAAGGGGACCGCTCCCACGCCTTTCGGTTGCTGCGCACCGTGAAAAACCGCTTCGGCCCCACCCAGGAACTGGGGGTCTTCGAGATGCAGGAAAAGGGGCTGACGGAAGTTCCCAACCCCTCGGCCCTGTTCATGGCGGAACGGGCCCACGGGGTGCCGGGGTCGGTGGTGGTGCCGAGCCTGGAGGGGTCCCGCCCCATCCTGGTGGAGGTCCAGGCCCTGGTGTCCCCCTCGTCGCTGGCGCTGCCCCGGCGCCAGACCATGGGCGTGGATCCGGGGCGGGTGTCGCTCCTGGTGGCGGTCATGGAAAAGCGGGTGGGGCTGACGCTTTCCGGCCAGGACGTCTTCGTCAACGTGGCCGGGGGGGTGCGCTTAAGCGAACCCGCCGCCGACCTGGGGGTGGCCCTGGCTTTAGCCTCCTCGTATCTGGAGAAGCCGCTTCCCCTGGACACCCTGGTCTTCGGAGAGGTGGGCCTCACCGGCGAGGTCCGGGCCGTGACCATGCCCGATATCCGCCTCAAGGAGGGTCACAAGCTGGGTTTCACCCGGGCGCTCCTGGCCCAACGCCAGACCGCGCGCCTCGGCGAGTTCTCCGGACTCGAGCTCATGGGCGTGGAAACCCTGGCCGAGGCCATCAGGCAGATGTTGGAGACCTGAATTATTTCCCGCTGAACTCAGGCAGGCGCTTGGCGAGGAACGCCGCGATGCCTTCCTGCCCGTCGGCGCTCGCCACCATGGCGGCGATGGCCCGGGATTCCTTTTCCATCTGGGATTCCAGGCTTTCGGTGGCCCCGGACAGGAGCAGGCGTTTGGCCACCTCGAAGGCTCGGGTCGGTCCCTTAGCCAACTGCTGGGCCAGGTCGAGCGCGGTGGGCAGGACCAGATCATCGGCCACCACCTGGTTGATGAGTCCCCATTCCAGAGCCTGGCGGGCCGACAGCACCGGGTTGAGCAAGATCATCTCCTTGGCCCGGCGCAACCCCACCAGGCGCGCCAAGAAATAGGTGGCGGCGCCGTCCGGGACCAGGCCAATCCTGGTATAGGCCATGGTGAATTTCGCCGCTTCCGCAGCAATGGCGATATCGGTGGCCAGAGCCAGGCTCAAGCCTCCCCCGGCCGCGGTGCCGTTGATAGCCCCGATCACCGGCGCATCCATCCAGTTCAGCCGGGAGATGGCGGCGTGAAAGACCTGGGTGGTTTGCTTCATATAGAAAGAAGCCCCATCACCCTGACCCGCAAAGGCCTTCAGATCTCCTCCGGCGCAAAACATTTTGCCGCTGCCGGTCAGCACCACGGCCCGCACTTCGGGATCCTCATCGCAGCGGAGGGCCGCATCCAGCAGTTCCCCAGCCATCTCCAACGTGATGGTGTTGCCCTCATCAGGGCGGTTGAGGCGGATCAACCCTACGCCATCCTGGACCTCGAACAGAAGAAAATTGTAGTTCATCGCTTGTATCCTTTGCTGGGGGATAGCTTGCGTCACCGGAGATAGTTTCCCGGTAAAGGAATGGTGGACGCACTGTCCGGGCAGCGCGGCATCAGGCGGTAACCGTCCTCCTTCCCCCCACCTTTTTATAGAACAAATCAGTCAAGGTTCGCACTCCTTATGAATCAAGTTACCTGGAGATCCAAGAGATATAAGGCAAAACCAGGCCGAAACCAGGAGATCAAAGGCAGCCGCAGCCCTCAGGCTGCGCTTCAGGGCGGCGAAGCTCTCCGCCCAAGGAAGCACCAACCAGTACAAGGCCGGGACCATCAGCACCCTTAATCTGATGACGGTGTTAACGACGGCCCGGAACAACGAACGGCTCCTGGTGATCATCCAGGGCAACCGGTTCAACGCCAGCGTGCTCCTGATCAAGGCCCTGGGCGGGGCTGGCAGGCCGCTGATGCGCCCTTGGGGGAAAAACGGACACCGGGTTCTCGGCTCGGGGAAAACCATTTTGATTAACGTGCCGCGCCAGGCTTACCTGCCAGTATTTTTCCGGACACGCAGATCAAGCGAAGCCCCCTTGCAGAAGGGCCACCGGCAGTTGCCGAAAGAGGCGGCCAAGGGGCAGTGTCCTCGACCTCTGCCGGGGAGGGGAAGTAATTTTCTCGCCGGTGAACAGATTCACCCATGCTGCCGGGGCCTCTTCCGGCAAGGAGAGGACGTGTTTTTTCCACACCCCGGGGGCGAAGCAATGTTCCCCGACCGGCAGGATGCCGGTGACGAGACGGGGCTCGGCCACCACGGCCCAGGAATCTTCCAGCCTGCGGGCAAACGCCACCACGTGCCTGCCGTTCTGGCCTCTGATCTCGAGGGGCAGGTAGTCGCCCTGCAAGAACAGGGGGAGGTTGGCCTTACGAAAGTTCAGGGCCTTGTAAGTGATATACAGCTTGAGCTCGCCGTTCTTCCAGGTGCGAAGCAGTTCCTGAATCAGGGCCTCCGGGTTCCCGGCCTCTTTTCTTTTCAGGTCTCTTAAAGTCCTCGCCCGCTCCTCAAAATCAACCATCCGGCGGTTATCCGGGTCCACCAGGGAAAAATCCCACAACTCCGTGCCCTGGTAAAAGTCAGGCACTCCGGGAGAGGCGATTTTCACCAGAACCTGGGAGAGGGAGTTGAGCGCACCGTAATAGGAGATGCCGGCCTGGAACTCCTTAAAATCATTGAGGAAGACGTTGTCGCCGGTTTCATCCAGTATGGTCTCCACAAAGGCCGTCAACGCGGCTTCATGCTCAAGATTCGGCCTGATCCACCGGGTATGCACCTTGGCTTCCCGGGCAGCCTTGAGGACGTAAGCCTTGAGACGTTCGGTAAAGTCCGCCCTCTCCCCTGCTGACAGCGGCCAGGTGCCGATCAGGGTCTGGTACAGCAAATATTCCTGGTTGCGGCACGGCACCATCAGGCCGCCGACCAGGCGCTTTTTCGATTCATTGAGCGCACTCCACCGCCTTAAACAGGCCTCCCAGGTATCGGGGATTTCTGAGAGCACCTGTATCCGCGCCCGGACATCTTCGCTGCGCTTGGTGTCGTGGGTGGAGGTGGCATTGAGGCCGTAGGGCCAGGCCAGGAGTCTTTCCTGGTTATAGTGATGCAATTGTTCAGGAGAAACGGCCTGGAGGCTCCCCCCCACCTCGTTTAAGGAGGCCAGAGGAATATGGACGTAAAGGGCCGTGTCCTCCATGCCTTTGGCCATGACGGGGCCGGTGAACTGCTGCCAGCGCATGACAAAGTGCAGCCACTCTTTTTTTGGTCCTCGGGGAGGTTGGGAGGAAAATCCAGAAAAAGCACCCGTCTCACAAAATCCAGGGCCAGGGGGTCGACAACCAACTCGAGCCGGCGCGCCGCACTCAGAGCTTGTTCAAGGAAAACCCGATCCTGGAGGGAAACCTCAAGGGTCCGGATATAGGTGCGATAACAGGGAAGACCGGCAATAATCTCCTTAAGGATGGCCTGGAGGTCATTTTTGGAGATATCCCGGGCCTGCCGGTCCTGTTCCGCCAGCACCGCCAGCTGATGCCCCAGGGCTTCCACTTCACCCCCGAACAGGGACTCCATGACCAACTTTTTTTTGTCATAGACCACTTCGGGCCAGGTTTCTTTCAGGTTGGTGAAGCGGGTGTAGATCTGCTTCAGATGCGTAAGTCCCCGGGGATCGACGAAAAGGCCGTTCACCCGGTCCAGAAAGTCATAGCCGGTGGTGCCGGCCACCGGCCACTCCTGGGGCAGGGCCTCCTCCTGGGCCAGAATCTTTTCCACCACGACATAGAATTCCTGGGCGCCGGCGGCCGGGGCCCCCCTCACTTCGGCCAGCCGGTCCTGCAGGCGGCGCAGATAGCCCCCCGGGTCATAGAGTCCGTCGATGTGGTCAATCCTCAGTCCCGTAATCCTGCCATCCCGGATCAGAGTGAACAGGAGGCCGTGACTGGCCTCGAAGACCTGGGGATCTTCCACCCTGAGGCCGATGAGGTCGTTGACGCTGAAAAAACGCCGGTAATTGATGAGGTCCAGGGCAACCCTGAAGCTTGCCAGACGGTAGGGCTGCAATCTCAGCAACCGGTCCAGCAGGTCAAAGCTTTTCGGGTCGCCCTTGACGCCATTGAAGATCGCCAGGTTCTCTGCAACGAACTTCTTGATGGCGGGATTTCCCTGGTAGTGCAGCCAGAGGTTCTTCTTGAGAATTTCCTTCTGGCGCTGCCGTTCCTGGAGCTTTTTCTTGCTGCACACGGTGCAGGCGGGCAGGTGTTCAATCAGGGTGATGAGGCCCCTCAGGGTCAGAATGGCCGGGTCTTCCTCCCCCAATTCCTCAATGAAGCTGTCCAGCCGGTGCGTCAGGATCATCCCGTAGGTCTTGGGGTCCAGGGGAAACTTGTGCTCATAGTAATTGATCCGGAAACTCTCCTCTTCGATGGTGAGCTTCAGTTCCTGCCCTTCCAGGATTTGACCGTAGGGCGCTCCCAAAATGGGCTGCAGGACCTTGCCGTCCAGAATCCGGTGCGGAGGGTGCCAGTTAATATCAAAAAACATGGCATAGGGAGAAGCCTGGCCGTCCTCCAGGACTTCCAGCCACCAGGGGTTGTCATGGCTTAAGGCCATGTGATTGGGAACGATATCCACCAGGAGGCCCATGCCCCGGGCTTTGAGGCTTTTCGCCAGGGCGTTGAAGGCCGCCCGGGAGCCCAGTTCCGGGTTGATGATCAGGGGATTGGTGACGGAATAACCGTGCAGGCTCTGGCGCCGCGCTTTGAAGAAGGGCGAGGCGTAGATGTCGGAAATACCCAACTCAGCCAGATAAGGCACCAGGGCCTGGGCCGCGACGAAGCGGAAGCCATGGTGCAGTTGGAGACGATAGGTGGCGACAGGGACTCGGGAGTGGGTTAGGGGACGATTCACGGGGCCACCTGCCATTAGTCCACCCGGACCGAGAGTTTTTCACCCAGGGCCACAAAATGTTCCACCCAGGCCCGGGCCTCCTCCTGGCCCAGGTCTGCGAGCCGGCGCTGCTCCGGATAGACGGATTTCAACCTCTCATAATAGACATTTTGCACCCTCCAGAGTTCCAGGGCAAAGGGCAATTCCCCTTTTAAGTCGATTGCGGCCTCCAATTGCTGCAGGTATTCCAGGTAGGAAGGATACTCCTGAAATTTCTCGGCCAGGCCTTCCACGGCTTTTCTCAAGGAAAACTCCAGGCCAGGGCCATGTCGCCGTGGGAGTGATGGTGCCCGTAAGTCTCCCCGTCCGTGGCGACATGGACCGGCTGGGGCCAGGTACGGTCCTCCGAAAAGGCGCTCATCAACCGGGAAACCAGGTTCTCGCCCCGCTCCAGGAGGTCTTCAAAGGCAAGGGCCCGGGAGATGGGACCATCATAGAAAAACAGGGTTATGGTCCTCCCCGAGGCCAAGTTCAGGCGGTAGGGGGTGGTGGGGTCGATCCGGCCATCGCTCACGTCCTGCCAGGACTTCTGGCCAATCTTGCGGACTTTGTGCGCCTGGCGGGGCGCCAGAATAGTAAACTTGATGCCCAGTTCGGCCATGATATCCAGGGTCTCGAGGTCCACTGCGGTTTCCGGCAACCACATTCCTTCGGGTGGCCGCCCGAAGCGGCGCTCAAAATCCCTGATGCCCCAGAGTACCTGGGTGTACTTGTCCCGGCGGTTGGCCAGGGGCAGAATCATGTGGTTGTAGGCCTGGGCCAGGGCCGAGCCATGACCGGAGAAATGGCCCTGACTGTCGCGGTCGGCCGCCAAAATAGCCTCATAAATTTCCGGGGTCTTGTCGGCCAGCCAGGCAAACAGAGTCGGCCCGAAATTAAAACTCATCCAGGCATAGTTATTGGGAAGCCCGATGATGCGGCCGTCGTTGTCCAGGAGGCGGGACACCGTGTTGGGGGCGTAACATTCCGCGGTGACCCGTTCATTCCAATCATGGTAGGGGAATGCCGAATCCTGCAGTTCGATGTCCTCGAGCCAGGGATTTTCCCGGGGGGGGCTGGTAGAAATGGTCGTGGATGCAAATATACTTTTCTGTCACCGCGAATCCTCTCGGAGGTAAAGCACCAAAGACTCAGGAGTTAGTTTCAGGGCAACTTCAGGTGTCGCGAGCGATGGAGGTGCATGACTGCCGGGTCCAAGCCAGGCGCGGTCCGCTGAATCAAGGCGCAGGCTGAAGCTGCCCTCGGGCCAGGGGAGGGTGATCACTGCTTCATCCCGTCCGAAATGGGCCAGGAGCACCGCTTCGCCCCGGTCCCCCACCATCTGCACCCACAACAGCTTTTCTGCCTCATAGGCCCGCACGTCCCGCATCTGCCGGCCCAAGTCGGTGAGATGAGCCAGTTCGCGGCGCACCCGCAGCAACTCCCGGTAAAATTCCAGCAGGACCTTATGCTCCCCCACCCGGCGCAAGCCGCGGTCCAGCCGGGCCTGGGCAAAAGTGGCCTCGGCCTGGGGGTCGGGAGGCTCGCCCGGCCACTGACAGGCGGCAAATTCTTCTTTGCGTCCCCGGCGCACCGCCTCAATCAAGCCGGGGTCGCCGTGACTGACAAAATAGAGAAAAGGCGCCGGGTCCCCGTATTCTTCTCCCATAAACAGCAAGGGGATAAAAGGCGACAAGAGCACGGCGCCGGCGGCCAGTTTCAGGGCCTCCCAGGAGACCAGGCGGCCCAGGCGTTCACCCCCCGGCCGGTTGCCCACCTGGTCGTGGTTCTGGGCGAAGACCACCCAGCGCCGTGCCGCCACTTCCCGGGAGGAGGAGCCGTGGCGCCGGCGCCGGTAGGGGGAGTACTCCCCGGAATAAATGAACCCTTCCCGCCAGGCCTTGGCAAGTTGCTCTGTGCGGCCGAAGTCCAGGTAATAGCCGGACCGTTCCCCGGTCAAGAGAGTGTGCAAAGCATGGTGAAAATCATCGTTCCAGTGGGCGTCGAGGTTATAGCCCCCCAGTTCGGGGGCCTTAAGCAGGCGGACATCGTTGAGGTCGCTCTCCGCCATCAGGAATACCTGGCGGTTGAGGCGCTCGGCGGCCCGGTGCACGGTGTCGGCCAGTTCCGCCAGGAAGGGCTGGGGCGACATGTCGACAATGGCATGAAGCGCATCCAGGCGCAAGGCGTCAAGGTGATATTCGGTGATCCAGAAAAGGGCGTTGCCGATGAAAAAGCGCCGCACTTCGTCGCTGCCCGGGCCGTCGAAATTGACCGCCGAACCCCAGGGGGTGCAGTAGCGGTCGGTGAAATACGGGCCGAAGTTGGCCAGATAGTTGCCTTCCGGCCCCAGGTGGTTGTAAACCACGTCCAGGATCACGGCCAGCCCCCGCTGATGGCAGGCGTTCACCAGAATTTTGAGGCCCTCGGGGCCGCCGTAACTTTTTTGCACCGCATACGGGTACACCCCGTCGTAGCCCCAGTTGCGGCTTCCCGGGAACTGGGCCACCGGCATCAGTTCCACGGCGGTAATGCCCAATTCTTTGAGCTCATCCAGGTGGGGGATGATGGCGGCAAAGGTGCCCTCTGGGGTGAAGGTTCCCACGTGCATCTCGTAGATGACATAGTCCCGGAGAGGAAGGCCGGGCCGTACCAGCCGCCGTCCTCCCAGGAAAAGTGCGGGTCCACCACCTGGGACGGCCCGTGGACCCCATCGGGCTGAAACCGGGAGGCCGGGTCCGGGAATTCCCCGGCCCCATTGAGCCGGTAAACATAGAGGCAGCCCGGTTCCACGCCTTCAACTTCCCCGGAGAAGTAACCCCGGCCGTCCTTTTTCAGGGGGACAAGCGCTTCCCGGGGGGAAACCAGGCGCACCTGCACCTCCTGGGCGTGCGGCGCCCACACCAGGAAACGGCAGCGTCCCTCTGGATCTCTTCCGGCGTGAGGTCCCGGTTTTTTTCGCTCAAGGGGTCGATGGCAGGACGAATGATGTATTGATGGTGGGGCAAATTCTGGGCAAACTTGGCCATGGAGAACACCGAGGCGTCGTATCGGCTGACGATCTCCCGCAGGTATTTCCAGACCCTCCGGTTGGGCCGGGAGACATCGATGTGGCAGCGCCAGATCCAGTGCCTGGCCTGGGGACGCATTTCGTTGATCAGCCAAGCCGGCTGGGGGTCGTGGATCATGACAAAATCCGTTTCCCAGGCGAACTTGCTGGCGTTTTCCCGGTTGATTTCCTGATAGTGCGCCAGCAAGGAGTCGTTCAGGTGAACTTCCTCTCCCTGCAGGGCATTGTGAAAGGATTTGGTGACTTCGAAAAACTCGGGGTCACCCTGGGGCCGATCACCGCCATTCTGGTGATCTTCGAACTCACCAGGGATTACCGCACCATTGTTCCCCTTCTGATCAGCTGCACAACCAGCCTTTTTCTAGTGAAATATCTCTATGGTTTCTCCATTTACCAGACCAAGCTGTTGCGGCGGGGCATACGCCTGGCCCACGGCATGGATGCCAATATTCTCGCCACTCTCACAGTAAAAGATTGCATGAGTTTTCGGGTGGAAACCATCCGGGAGAGCACCACCCTTCCCGAGATCATCAAAAAAGCCGAGGTCAGCACTTCTCCCTTCCTGATGGTGCTGGACGAGGGCGGGGAACTGAGCGGCATCCTGACCATGGCCGACCTGCGGCAGAATTTGCGGCTGGCCCAAACCATCTCCCCCGGTGTTACCGCCGCGGATCTCATGACCCGGCATACCGTCTCGGTGACGCCCGAGGATACCCTGGACATGGCCCTGGAATTGTTCGAAGAGAAGAACTTCAGTTGCCTGCCGGTGGTCCAGCCACCCGAAAGGAAAATTGCCGTGGGTCTTTTAAGGCAGGAAGACCTGGTGCGCGCCTATAAGCAAAGACTGATGCGCATCCGCCTGGTGGAGAAGGGAAGCTGAGTCTGGCCTCAGGGTATTGGCAAAAAAAGAGCATTCCCATATATTAGAAACTTACCTATGCTGGCAGATGAAGGCGATAACCAGCCTTGCTGCATATAGGGCGCGTTCCATGAAGGGCAATGTTCACCCGAAGATAATCCTGGGGGGGCCGCTTGTGCTCCTCCTCATCCTCACCGGCTCTCTCTGGCAGACCGGCTGCCTTGCTCCCGGTCCACCGGCCGAAAAGATCACCGTCGGCAGCATTCTCTCAAGGATTTCAGGTCTGCTTTATGTCGCCCAGGACCAGGGTTACTTTAAAGCCCAGGGACTGGACGTTGACATAAAAACCTATGCCAGCAGCCCGGAATCGCTGAAGGACCTGAAAGCAGGCCATATTGACCTGGCCTGCTGCGGGATCTTCAACCTGGTCAAGGAGGCCCTGGCCGGCGGGTCGAACCTCCGAGCTTTGACCGTCCTGTGCAACGGGCAGATCATGGACCTCATTGCCAGCCGGGACCGAGGCATCAGGGAGCCGGCAGATTTGCGGGGCAAAGCCATCGGCCTGATGAAGGATTCTGCCGCCGAGTACTTTTTAGGGGTGTTTTTAACCCTTCACCACCTCACCCTCCAGGAAGTCAGGATCGTGGCTGTCAAGCCCTTTGCCCTGGGGGAGGCCCTGGCCACCGGGGAAGTGGACGCCGTAGTGGCCTGGGAGCCATATATCGGAGAGATCGTCAAAAAGATGGGAAATGCCGTGGTTACCTGGCCTTCCCAGGAAGGGCAGGATATTTTCTGGGTCATGGCGGGACGCCGGGAGTACCTGAAAAGCCATTTCGCCACCATGGAAAAATTATTGCTGGCCCTGGAGCAAGCCTCCAAATTTATTAAGGAACACCCGGCCGAGGCAAAAAAAATAATGAGCCGCCGGGCCACTTTTTTGCCCGCAGACTGGGACAAATATCCGGTCAGGTATGATCTTTTTCTGGATCAGGGTCTGCTGTTGCATATGGAGGATGAAGCCGCCTGGCTGATCCATAACCGGCCCACGGACCGGAAGGAACTCCCGAACTTCATGGATTATCTCGATCCCGAACCGCTGCTCAAAGTCAACCCCAGGGCGGTGCGGCTGGCGCTTCCGGGATCGGTTTCTCCCTACTGATGGCGCATTGCTGCCTCCCAATCTGCGGGCGTGGACCATGGGAAAAACAAAGAGAGCGGTTCTGATGGCGGGTGGGGTCCTGATCGGCATCGCCCCTGACCCGGGCTCTGACCGGGCCCACGGACTGGAACTTCATCGCAAGACCGTGCAAACCGGGAAAGAAGCCATTGCCAACCTCTCGACGGTCGGCCCGGTTTCCCCTGCCGCAGTAAGCCCTGTTCTACTCAGAGATGAGCCTCCCCTGGCGTCCGTTTCCTTCGAAACCGGGCAGGAGTCCAGATGAGAATCAAGACCAGAGTTAAGGTCGCCGGCGCGCTGACGGTTTGTGTCCTCCTGGCTTATGGAGCCATGGTCCTGCACCTGGACCGAAGCCTGAGCAACCTGATTCGGGATGTGCAAAGGGCCAATGAACTCGTTGATAAAATCACCATTCTGCGCAGTCTGACCCAGGATTACCTTCTGTACCCTACGGAGCGGTCCACCCAACAATGGTCGGTGGCTTATGCCGAGGTTCTCCAGTTCCTTGACAAACCGGATTTCCAGAGGCTCAAGAGGACGTATGGCCTGGGGGACGTCCCCGCCAAGTTAAAGGTCGTGGGCGACACCTTTTCCAGATTGATGGAGATCCGGACGGCCCCCGGGCCCGATAGTGTCGCCGGGGAAGCCCAGAAACGGCTGGCTACGCAGGTGCTCCTGGCCACCCATGACCTGTTGACCTGGTTCATCCAGGTCACCGCAGAAGCCAACCGGAAGTTGATTTACACCCATCGCCTCATCTCCTCCCTGGACTTCCTGGCCCTCCTGGTTTTAGGTTTGCTGGTAGTCAGCAACATCGTCTTTCTCCAGCGTTCGGTGGTGAAGCCCATTGTCAGGCTCCATGACGGGGTGGAGAAAATCGGCGCCGGCGACCTGGATTATCGAGTGGGAATCGATAGCCGGGATGAAATAGGGCAATTATCCCGGGCCTTCGATCTCATGACCGCGAATTTGAAAAGTCTCACGGTTTCGCTGAAAAAATCCGAAGAGAGACTACGGGGTTTGACTGCCAAAATCCTGAGCGTGCAGGAGGAGGAGCGCGGCCGCCTGGCCCGGGAACTGCACGATGACCTGGGGCAGTCCCTTTTGGTCCTGCGAATGCAGTTGAGCGCCATCCTCAGGCGCTATTCCCCGGAGCCGGCATTGCAGGAGAAACTGCAAGAAGCCATCTCTTATCTGAAGGAGATCATCGACAAAACCCGCCGCCTCTCCCAGGACTTGAGCCCTTCAATCCTGGAAAATCTGGGTCTTGCCGAGGCGTTGCGCAATCTTTTTGAAGATTTTCAGAGACATCGTGAACATGATATGGTAATCAAGGCAGAGATGGACGAAGTAAAGCACCTGTTGCCCAAAGAAGCTAATATCGCCATATATCGCATTGCCCAGGAGTTCCTGGCCAACGTCCACAAACATGCGGAAGCCTCGCAGGTGGATGTGGCCATCAAGGCCTTGCCGGATAAAGTCAGCGTTACCCTTGAGGACAACGGCAAAGGGTTTGATCTGGAGGAAATCAAAAGCCGGCCCAAGGAACGGCGGGGCATGGGAGTGGCTTCCATGGAAGAACGACTCAGGATGCTGGGAAGTCAGTTCAGCCTTTCCAGTCAACCTGGAAAGGGAACGCGCCTGTATTTTGAAATTCCTTATACAGGACAAAAACCTCCAGGCATCCAGGAGTTGCCATAACCTCCCCCCAAGGCAGGATTCCGGCCGGCCTGTGAGAGGCAGGTACGTATGAGAGCATCGATTATCCTGGCAGAAGACCATGTCCTGGTAAGACAGGGCCTCCGCAGGATCATCCAGGAAGACCCGTCCATGCAGGTGATTCATGAGGCCGGGGACGGACTGGAGTTGCTGTCGCTGCTCAAAGGGAGCACCCCCGATGTTGTCATCCTGGATATCTCCATGCCGCGTCTCGATGGACTGGAAGCCGCCCAGATGATCAAAGAGCAGTATCCCGACATAAAAATCATGATCCTCACCATGCACCGGGAGAGGAACTATTTCCAGAAGGCCAAGGAAATCGGCGTCAATGGCTATGTCCTGAAAGATGAAGCCGACACCGCCCTCAATGCGGCGATTAAAGCCGTGCTCGAGGACAAGACGTATTACTCCCCCCTGCTCGCCTGAGTGCTCTGCCCTCCGATATAGGCAGGTCCCCCCTTACCCCTGTGTCTCTGCGGTACCTCCATAAACCGCGGAGGCGCCGGGATCGCAGGGATTGAGCGGTTCCTTCCTGCCAAATCCGGTTTGCAGGGCGGGTTTCCTCCCCCACCTGTCATATCCATAGCGTATCGTAAGCAGTGACGGTAGGATGTATGCAAAGCAGCCGGTTAAAAGGCTCCAAAGAGCCATATACTTGCCTAACTGATCTCCTTTATTACGTTTTTTCATTCTTCCTCAGGGGGAGAGAGAGTTTCTCCTGAGCAGGCTGGGCCTGCACGTGGATGTGCTTGGGTTTTACGCCGCTCATCCACCCCCAGGATTGCAGAATCTCTGCCGGATCCGTTTGAGCTTATCGGCGTATTTGTTTCATTTCAGAGCGCGATGAAGTCCTCTTATCTATAGAACCAAAATTGCCGGCTGGTTTCGATAAAGGTCTGAAGATCCGGTTGCCAGGCAGCCTCCAATGCGGCCAGGGGGCGCCCTGCCTCCAGCCCCTCCCGGATGGCCTTGTCGCCGGTCAAAAGATCGATGGGCAGGCGTTCGGTTTCATACTCATAGGGGGGTTGGCGCCAGGCGAACTGCTCCGGATAAAGCCGCCTGACGGCCTCCAGGATGGCCAAAGTGGTGAAGTAGGGAGTGAAGGTCCGGCGGTCGGTGACATGCAACTGGAAGCCGTGACAAAGCTCCCCGGCCCACTTGTGGAAGGTGGGTTCGAAGGCCACTTCCCGGAGGACCACCCCCGGCAGGGGAATTGCCTCCAGGGCGCGGCGGAGGCGCCGGGGTTCCAGAAAGGGCGCGCCGAACAGTTCGAAGGGCCGCGTCGTCCCCCGGCCCTCGGAGAGATTGGTGCCCTCCAGGAGCACCTGGCCGGGATAGACGATGGCCCCCTCCAGGGTGGGGAGGTTGGGGGACGGCATGATCCAGGGCAGGCCGGCAGCGTCGAAGTAATCCCGCCGGCGCCAGCCCCATGCGGGGATGACCTCGAGATCGCACTCCAGGCCCTGGGTCGCCTGGTAATAGCGGGCCAATTCCCCCAGCGTCAAGCCGTGGCGCATGGGCAAAGGATACAGGCCCACCAAGGAGGCCCACTCCGGCCTGAGCAGGTTCCCCTCCACCTGGAGACCGCCGATGGGGTTGGGCCGGTCCAACACCACCACCTTGACGCCGGCCTCGCCGGCCGCCGCCATAACCTTCGCCAGGGTGGCCCCATAGGTGTATACCCGGGTGCCCACGTCCTGCAGGTCCACCAGCAGCACGTCAATCTTCTCCAGGGCCTCCCGAGGCGGGTCCAGGCGGGGCCCGTAGAGGCTGACCACCGGTATTTTCAGCCAGGGGTCCTCAAAATCCGGGGAGGAAATCATGTTGTCCTGTTTTTCCCCCCGAAGACCGTGCTGCGGGGAAAAAAGCACCTGCAGCCGGCCGGGGAAACGCCGGGCTACCAGCTCCGGGGCGGGCTGAAACGCTCGATCGACACTGGGGGGATGACAGAGGAGGCCCAAGGAGGCAGAGGCTGCCCAAGCCGGCGGGTCCTGGAGGAAAACTTCTAATCCCGGAACCACAGTGCTCATGACGTAAAAAGTTACCAGGCTAATGGCAACAGCAGATGATGGCGTCCATGACCCAGGCGACCGTGGATAGTTTGCCGGGCACTTTCCTGTTGCCTTTTCCCTTCTTACCTTAAAACTCGGCCTCTTCCCGCTTCACCACGGGGCGCAGCATGAGAACCACGTCATGGGTGACGCCGTCTTTGCGGATGAAATAGTCTTCCAGGGTGGCCCGGATTTCAAATCCCCGGGAACGAAAGGCCTTGACCACTTTTTTATGGTCCGCGATGATTTCGGCTTTCAGCCACTGCAGACCTTCCTTCTTGGCCAGGTTAATCATCTCCTCCAGCATCAGGGACCCCACCCCCAGGTTGCGGAATGGCCGGGAAACAAAGATACGCACTTCACCGATGTGTTTGGCGGCGTGCTTGCCCCGATGCAGGGTGGCGTCGGCGATGATGTTGTTGCCTTCGAGGTCAATGGCCAACAGCGGCAGGACCTTCTGATAATTGATATTGTCCACCCAGAAATTTACCAGTTTGATGTTCTTCACGTCCTGCTTGAGGAAACGCAGATCCTCCTCAGGAGCCTCCTGGAAGAGGCGAATCAGCTCTTCCCGGTCCTGGTTATTGAGGAAGCGGAACATTATCCGCTTGCCGTTTTGCAAAGTGACAAACTTGCGATAGGCCACATAGTTGATCATGGCGTTCTCCCAGGCTAACTGACTGCTTGCATCATAGCTTTTGTTGGAGATTTGTCAAGGATGCCTGACCATCGCCGGCAATCCCTGGGACAGAACACCTGATAATATCTCATGAATTAGTAACTTACCTGAATTACTGGAAAAAAAACTGCAAAAAATATCCTCATGGAAATTTAACGCCTTACCAATTTTCGTAACCTCTTTTGCTGGCACCCTATAAAAAAGTGAAAAAAAAGAAGCATACGCGAGATTGCCACCCAGGCAGGACATGACCCATTCTGCACTGAGAAACAGGCAACTGCTGATCCTCTCCAGGTAGGGGATATCCTTACTCCATCTCCTGAATTTTAATTTGAGCATTAGCGCCACTTAGCCTTATTTTGGTTCCCTGTGAAAGCTAACCTTCATTTCGAGATACTCACGTTGACTGTTTCAGGATGCAACGGATAATATGGCGTTCACCGCAGGGGGGAAATATGCAAGAAATATGGAATGCCGTAAAGTCTGATCTGAAGGATCGCCTGTCGCCTTCCGGTTTTTCGCTCTGGATTGAACCCTTGCAAGTGGACCAGGGCCCCCAGGGGGAGATGCAGCTCATCTGTCCCAACCCATTCGCTCTCCGCTGGGTCATGTCCCATTATCTGCCGCATATCCGCCAGGTTTTGGCCCAGGTGGGCCAACCTGTGCCGGTGAAGCTGCTGGCAGCTCCGCCCAAACCCCGGGTTCTGGCGCCGCAGCCTGCCACCGAGCAGCTTCGTCTGCCCCTTCCCGGCCAGGGGCGCAAAGCAGGCCGCAGTCTGAACCGCGCCTTCACCTTCAGCAAATTCGTGGTGGGGGGCAGTAACCGCCTGGCCTACAGCGCCGCCGAGGCCCTGGCGCGCACAGACACTTTTTTTAATGGCATCCTGTTCCTCACCGCCAGTCCCGGGTTGGGGAAAAGCCACCTGGCCCAGGCGGTGGGCAACTGTCTTATGGACGTAGCGCCCCAGTCCTCGGTGATGTATGTGACTGCCGAGGATTTTGCCAATGATATGGTGAAGGCCCTCAAAGGGGACCAGATGAGCCGCTTTAAGGAGCGCTATCGCCGGGAATGCGAGGTGCTCCTCATGGAGGAGGTGCAGTTTTTCAGCGGCAAGGATAAGATTCAGGCGGAATTGTGTTACACCCTGGACACCCTGCTGGATCGCCGCAAAAAGCTGGTGTTGACCAGTTGCTATCTTCCCGGGGAGATCAGCCAGCTATCCCAGGAACTGCGCTCCCGCTTCACCGGCGGTCTGATCACCCCCATCGGCCCGCCTGACTTTTCCACCCGGGTGCATATCTTACGCCACAAAGCGGAGGATCGGGGGGTAACCATTCCTCTCCAGGTGCTGGAGCACATGGCGGAACATATCAGCGGCGACGTGCGCCGTCTGGAGAGCGCCCTGGATTGCCTGGTGGCCCGCTCCACCCTGCTGGGGGAACCCGTGAGCCTGCGCCTGGCCCAGGAAGTCCTCCAGGATTTAAAGGCAGTGGCGCCCCGCCTCTCCGTCACCGAGATTCAGAAGATTGTCTGCGACTATTACCAGATAAACGTCAGGGAGATGCTGGGCCGCGGCCGCCAGAAAAAGCTGGTGCGGGCCCGGCAGATGGGCCTGTACTTTTCCCGCCTCTACACCATGAAGACCGTGGTGGAACTGGGACGCCTTTTTCAGCGCAGCCACGCCTCCGTAGTGCATGCCCTGCAGACGCTGGAACGAGACCGGCAGGTCCAGCCCCGCCTGGAAAAAGAGGTCAAGTTTCTGGAAGAGAAGATGGCCCAGGCCAAGGTCAGGCTGGAGGTGCGGTCAGATACCAATCCTCGCATCGGTGCTTGATAACCCGGCCCTCCACGATAAAGACGATGTCTTCGGCGATGTTGGTGGCCAGATCGGCGATACGCTCCAGATTACGGACAATGATGATGAAATGATGCAGCCGGGTGACCCAGCGGGCCTCGCTGATCATCATGTCCAGGATCTTCTGGGTGTATTCGTCGTCCAGCAGGTCCACTTCGGTGTCCCGGACACAGACCTGCATGGCAAGCTTGGGGTCCTGCTGCACAAAGGCGTCGATGCTGGTGCGGACCATGCCCAGGGCAAGGTCAGCCAGGGTCTTGAGGTCGATGGGCAGATCCACGGGGGGAGCGTTGTTGAGTTCCAGGGCCCGCTCGGCAATGTTCACGCCCTGGTCGCCGATGCGCTCCAGGGTAGTGGCGATGCGCATGGTGGCAATGATCAGGCGCAGGTCCGTAGCCACCGGCTGCCGCAGGGCCAGAAGCTTAAAGGCCTGCTCCTCAATTTCCAGCTCGGCGTTATTCAATTGAATGTCATCGGTAATGACATCCCGGGCGAGGTCGGAGTTGCGGGTGAGGACGGAGCCCAGGCTCTTTTGCACAGCTTCTTCCGCCTTGGTGGCCATAACAAGGAGCTTCTGCTTCAGGCCATTTAATTCCTGGTCAAATACCCTGGCCATGGTTGCCGCCGCCATTCCCACCCCCTTCTCCCGTGGGGAAAGTTTGTAGTATTATTATACTAATTCGGAAGATTTTTAAATATCATTAACCAATATCACATGCAATATTCATCTTTTCATAATGGTTGTGCGTAACCCTCTCAATGGCAAGGCCGGCAGGGGGGTCACGGTGCCCTCCTGGCGCAGGGTGCCTCTTTTCGCCAACATGGCTGCGCCGGGCATAGCCTGACGTTTGCTTGTTCAAACAAACACCTTGCCATTTATGTCATCTAACCAGGCGAATTCCCCATCGGAGTGCATCCCGTGAAGGTAGCCATCCTTGGCCCCGGCGCCCTGGGATGTCTCCTGGCCGCCAAATTCACCGTGGCCGGCGAAAAAGTCTGGCTGGTGGACTATCGTCCCGAGCGGGCCGAACTCTTAAGGCGCCGGGGGGTTATCCTCAGGACGCCGGAGGGAACCGTCGCAGCAGTGAAAATTTCCGCCGGGTTACCGGGGGAGGTGGGACAGGCGGATCTGGCCATCCTCACCGTCAAGGCGCATCAGACCGCCGCAGCAGCGCCGGGGTTGGCCCTGCTCGTGGGCGCCGGCGGCCTGGCGCTTACCCTGCAAAACGGCCTGGGCAACCTGGAGGAAATGGCCAGGGTAATAGGACCGGAGCGCCTCCTGGGGGGGGCCAGCATTCTGGGGGTCACCAAACTGGGAGAGGGGGAGGTGCTCCTGGCCGGTCTGGGCCCCACCTACCTGGGCCCGCCTCCAGGTTCCCTGGTTTCTGCTGCTGAAGTGGAAAGAGTAGCGGAGCTTTTCCGCCGGGCCGGTCTTCCCTGCGAAATCAGGGACAACATCGAGGCCGTGCTCTGGGAAAAGCTTCTGGTCAACGTTGGTATCAATCCCCTCACCGCCCTGCTCCGGGTCAAAAACGGGGCCTTGCTGGACCTGCCCCCGGCCTGGAAACTGGCCGTGGCCGCCGCCACCGAAGCCCGGGCCGTCGCCCGGGCCGAAGGCCTCAGCCTCACCGCCGACCCCGAAGCGCGCCTCAGGGAAGTCTGCACCGCCACGGCCGCCAACCGCTCTTCCATGCTCCAGGACATCACCGCAGGCCGCCAAACCGAAATTGAGGCCTTAAACGCCCAGGTCGCCAGCCGGGGCGAAAAACACGGCGTCCCCACCCCGGTTAATCACCTCCTTACCCAACTCATCCGGGCCCTGGAGGCGGCGAAAAGTTATCATGGGGAAGGGGGGTAAGGGCCGGCGGGCCTTTACCCCTAAAGGGTTGGGAGAAGGCAGGGAGCCACTGCTTCCTGGCCCTCCCCCTAATTTTCTCTTACTCTTCACCCCCCGGCTTCACCAGGGGAACGAAGCGGACGGCAAGGCGCCGCTCCTCCTTGAGTTCGCCCTTCACCTTCCGGAGGAGCAGGAGATTTTGCACGCTTCCCGGCGGTCCCAGCGGGATGACCAGGCGTCCCCCTTCCTTGAGCTGCTCCTTCAGGGCCGGGGGCACTTCCTTTGCTGTGGCGGTGACCAGGATGGCATCAAAAGGGGCTTCCTCGGGCCAACCCTGATACCCATCGCCACTCTTCACCTGAACCCGCCCATACCCCAGGTCGCGCAGACGGGTTCTCGCGGCTTCCGCCAGTTCGGGAAGGAGCTCAATGCTGAAAACCCGGTCGGTAAGCTCGGCCAGAACGGCCGCCTGGTAGCCGGAGCCGGTGCCCACCTCCAGGACCTTATCCCCGCTTTTGACCTCGGCCCACTGGGTCATCAGGGCCACAATATACGGCTGAGAAATGGTCTGCCCCAAGCCGATGGGCAGGGGGTGATCTCCGTAGGCCAGCCCCCGCAGGTCCTCCGGCACAAACCGTTCCCGGGGGACTTTGCCCATGGCCGCCAGCACCCTTGGGTCGGTGAGGTTACGGCCCTGAAGCTGCCGGGCCACCATGTCTTGCCGTTTGCCGGCAAAGGAATCCTGATCCGTTGCCGCACCTGCCTCTCTTGGCCCTAAAACCAACCATAGCGACAGCCCCAGGGCCCAAAAGATCTTCCTTTCCCTCATCGCCATAAGAGAACTACTGGGCCGCAGTTGCCTTTTCAGGTGTTTGCTCAGGAGAGGCGGCAGGAGCAGGAACTGGTGAGGCAGCGGGCGCAGCCGTAGTTGCCGGTGCCATAACCGGAGCCGGGGATGAGGTCGCTGCCGGGGCCGGAGGCGTGGTGGAGCCGGCCATCTGGGCGTTGACCCATTCTTCCTGGGTCATAATGGGACGGCGGGAAAGGCCCGCCTTCTCCCGGTCCGTGTTGATGCGTTCCATGGCCGTGACATACTCGGGGTAGGTGCGCAACTCAGAGGATGGCGGGGCAGGCTGGGCTGCCTGGGTCGGGGGGGCGCTGAGTTTGCCTGCGCCATACGTTATGGCAGCCGGTGCAGCCAGAGCGCACCCCTGGACCAGCAGAAAGCCGATGATCAAGAGTACGTTGAGGGAGGTATTGGCGAAAGATTTTATCTCAAAGGGCACGGTACAGCCTCCAGCGGACCAGGGATTACCTGTGGTTTATGGTATCACGTTCCCCGTCAATACAAAAAATCTTTGAGAAAGCCGCTGATCTTTACCAAGGATTTTAATATATTGGATGACATAAGGGGTCTTAACTCCTCGCCGGTTTGAGATACCGCGCGGCGCTCAACCGGACATCCCAGGGAAAAGACCGGTCCGTTAAGAGTCGGACACTTCTCTTATTTTTTTGGCCATGACATACAGACGGGCCTCTCCGGAGACCGGCAGCCGGTTTTCCTGAAACTCCAGTACCCCCAGATGCAATGAAGCCAGGCGCTGGCGGGCCGCCTCAATTTCCCGGTGCGGCAGTTCCGGCCCTTTGAGGGCCAAGGCCCGGCCTCCCGGCAGGAGCAAGGGGGCGGCCAGTTCCATGAAACGTTTCAGGGGAAACGCAGCCCGGGAGACCACCGCAACAAAACGGGAACCCCACGCCTTTGCCAGCCGGGGGGTCAGGTGGGCCTGGATAATCTCCACGCCGGGCAATTGCCAAAGGGTCACCAGATATTCAAGGAACGCCGCTTTTTTGCCCCGGGACTCCACCAAGGTAAGGGCAAGGTCCGGCCGGACCAGCTTCAGCACCAGTCCCGGAAAGCCGGCGCCGCTCCCCAGATCGGCCAGAGAAGGGGCGTCATCGAGAAACGGCAGGACCGCCAGGGAATCGAGAAAGTGCTTGATCACCATGTCCCGTGGGGATTTCAGGCCGGTGAGATTCACCCGGGCGTTCCAGGTTTGCAGCTCCTGCAGATATCCCTCAAACCGGGATAAGGCCTGCGGAGACAAAGAGATGCCCAAGGATGCTGCACCTTCCTGGAGGAGGAGCAGGGGGTCTTTCCTGGTCATAAGAATTTCTTTTGGAGCAAGGAGGGAGAGGACAGGGATCCGCAGAACCCTGGCCTTGTCCCTCGAGAGACTCACTTCCCGATGCAAAACTCCGAAAAAATCTGGTCCAGGACGGCCTCCCCCACTTCCTCCCCGGTGATTTCCCCCAGGGCGGCAAGCGCCTCTTTCACTTCCAGGGCCACCAGTTCCCAGAGAGGCTCAGTCCGGTCCAGAAGTTCCTGTCCCCGATTAAGGGCCTCCTTTGCCCGGCCCAGAAGCTCCGCATGGCGGACCTGGGTGACCATCTCGCCGTCGGTGTGCACCGGGCCTCCCAGCACCAGGTCAAGTATGGCCGCCTCAAGATGTTGCAACCCCTCCCCGGTGAGCGCGGAAACAGCCGCCACCGGATGGGGACAATATCGGCGGATATCTTCAAGGTGAATTTTGGCAGGCAGGTCGGTCTTGTTGATGACAATCAGGGCGGGGCGCTCCGCCAGTTCCCTCAGGGCCTGAGCATCATCGGGTGCAAGGGATTCGCTGCCATCCACCAGGTACAGGATGAGGTCGGCCCGGGACATGAGTTCCCGGGAGCGGGCCACTCCCAGTTCCTCCACCCGGTCACGGGCGAGCCGAAGCCCCGCAGTATCGCTCAGGCGCAGCAATATGCCCCCCAGGGTGATGGTTTCCTCGATCACATCCCGGGTGGTGCCGGGAATCTCGGTGACAATGGCCCGGTCCGCGTCCAGCAGGCGGTTTAAGAGGCTCGATTTTCCCACGTTGGGACGGCCGGCCAGGACCACCTTCACCCCTTCCCGCACCAGACGCCCCTGCCGGCATGTCCCCAGGAGACGCTCCAGATCCCGTCGGGGACGGGCCAGGGACTCGCGTATGGACTCCGGCGATAATTCCGCGGCCTCCTCAGGAAAATCCAGGGCCGCTTCCAGGCGCACCAGAACGCCCAGCAGGCCCGCACTGATCTCCCCCAGGCGCCGCCCCAGGCCGCCGGCCAGATGGGCCGCAGCCACCCGGAGAGAAGCCGTTGAGCGGGCTTGAATAACCTCCAGCACCGCCTCGGCCTGGGAGAGGTCCAGGCGCCCGGCCAGAAAGGCCCGCAGGGTGAACTCCCCCGGCCGGGCCAGCCGCGCCCCCTGGGACAGCACCGCCCCCAGGATGGCTCTCAGCACTGCAAAGCCGGAGTGGCAATGAATTTCCACCACATCCTCCCGGGTGTAGGTGTGAGGGGCCTGCATGAAAGTGAGGAGGACCTCATCCAAGACCTCCCCCTGGGAATCGAGGATGTGCCCCAGATAAAGACGGTGTGATTGCCAGGTGTCCCGGGGGTGGCGGGGATGGAAGAGGCGGCGGGCAATGCGAAAGGCCTCGGGACCGCTCAGCCGCACGATGCCGATGCCCGCCTCTCCGGGAGGCGTGGCGATGGCAGCAATGGTGTCCCCCGCCTCGGGCCAGGTCATACGGAGTTGCTGCTGTTCTCCTGGATTTCTTTTTTCCGCATGGGATAAACCACCACCTTTTTATACAGGCCCTCCCCCCGGCTCATGGTCTTGACTTCCTTGTCCCCCTGCAAAGCCAGGTGCACGATGCGGCGGTCATGGGGGTTCATGGGATTCAAGGTGATGGGTTTGCCGCTCTTTTTGGCTTTTTCCCCGGATTTGATGGCCAACTGGGTGAGGGCCTCCTGGTGGCGGGCTCGGTAGGACTCGATATCAATAAACACCCGCACCTTGCGGCGGGCCTTCTTGGCGATCATCTTGGTGAGCAGGTATTGCAGGGCTTCCAGGGTCTGGCCCTGTTTGCCGATGAGCAGACCTGGGTCCTCGGCGTCAATGCCCAGGCTGAGCCGGTCTTCTTCGTCAAAGCGTCCCAGGACCTTGGCCTTTTCGCCCATCAACTCCAGGATGCGCTCCAGGAGTTCCTGGGCCTGAGGCAAGAGGTCAGTATCGGCTTCACCCTCCCCCTCGGCTTCGCCTTCGCCCGCCTCCCGGCTCAGCACCACCCGGATTTTGGCCTTGCGCCCGCCGATACCGAAAAGCCCGGGGGAACCCACGGAAATAATCTCGATCTCCAAACTTTCCGGGGGGAGTTGAAAATGTGCGCAGGCCTGTTCGATGGCCTCTTCCGTAGTCTTGCCTTCAAACTCCAGAAACTCCATGAACTGTTCCCCCGAGGCCTAGGTGATGTACTTGTTGGTGAAATACTGCTGCATGATAGCCAGGATATTATTCACCAACCAATAGATTACCAGACCGGAAGCGAAATTGAGAAAAAGAAAGGTAAAAATCAAGGGCAAAAACATCATCATCTTGGCCTGGGCGGGGTCCCCCGGAGACGGAGACATTTTCTGCTGAACAAACATGGAGGCCCCCATGATTATCGGGGTGATGAGCAGGGGGTCCTTGGCGGACAGGTCGGCCAACCAGACGATGTTGGTGAAAGGCAGGGTGGGTATGAAGGAAGCATGCCGCAACTCTATGGAGTTGCCCAACATATTATACAGGGCCAGAAAGACGGGCAGTTGCAGGAGCATGGGGAGGCAGCCCCCCAGGGGGTTGACCTTGAAGGTGCGGTACAGGTTCATGAGTTCCTTGTTCATGCCTTCCCGGTCGTCCTTGTACTTCTCCCTGATTTCGGCAACCCGGGGCTGAATCTTCTGCATGACCTTCATGGACTGGAAGCTCTTGTGGTTGGGATACCAGAAGACCAGGCGCAGCAGAATGGTCAGGACAATCAGAGACCAGCCATAATTGTGGATGTAGCCGTTAAGCCAGATGAGAAACTGGAGGGCCGGCCGGGCCAGCCAGTCGAACCAGCCGAAATGCACAACCCGGTCCAGACTCAGGTTGGCTGCCTTGAGGTCGTTGATGTTCTTGGGGCCGAAGTAAAAATTGTAGAGAGCCGGAACATCCTGGTTGGGGTTGATCTTTTCCGGCAGGTTTAAGCTGGCCATGAGCTGATTCGGCGGGGTCTCCAGCAAAGTTGCTTGGGTTTCGGGAGCCTCGGCCGGCGCCGCCGCGGCCAGAAAGTATAATTCGTTTAAGCCGATCCATTTCACCTTTTCAGCAAAGACCTTGGGTTCCTTGAGCTTACCGGACGGGAACTCCTCCAGCTTGCCGTTGGCCAGGACGGCTAACGCCTGGGCTTCATGGGGCTCGCCCGCCGACGTGCCGGTGAGGTCCAGGGCGATCTTCCCTTCCAGGGGCGCAGAGCCCTGGTTGGCCACGGTGGAGTGCAGGCGAAACACATAGTTGTTGCCGGTAAAGCTGTAGGATCTTGTCACCACCAGCCCTTCGGGGGTCACGCCTTTGAAGACCAGATTGCCGGACTGATCACCCTTCAGGGTAAGAGAGGGAACGCTGGCCTGGTAGACCAAGTCGGGCGCAACCGAAAGGTGGCGACCTACCCAGGAGAAGCTCAGAGGCAGCGGCTGATTCGGCGCCGCGGTGACCATCTCCTTGAGCTTGGCGGCAGCCCGGCCCTGGTCCTGAAAGCGCTCCAGTTCAAAACTCACCGGCCCCAGGTGGAACTTTGAGATGGTCTCGATGGGCAGGCTTTGCCGGTAATTTTTTAATTGGAAGCTCTTGAGAGCCGCGCCTTGTTCGGAAAAAACCGCCCGGTACAGGTCAGTTTCCACCACCACGTCTTTGGCGGGGCCGGCAGGCCGAGACGCCACAGGGGGAACCGGGGGCTGGGGTCGGACGGCGGCCGGCGGGGCCGGGGCGGGCTTGGCCTGCTCGGCGGGTTGCACCTGCTCCGGAGCTTTGGCCGGAGGCGGGGGTGCATAATGCTGTCCCAGAAAGGTGAATATCAAAAAGACCAGAATGCTGAGCACCACGGCCAGAATGGTGCGTGTTTCCATAGAAAACTCCTCAGGGAACCGGGTCCCAACCGCCGGGATGAAAGGGATGACAGCGCAGGAGCCTTTTCAGGCTCAGCCCCAGGCCCCTCACAAAGCCGTAAGTGGCAAAGGCCTCGGCCGCATACTGCGAGCAGCTTGGAGCAAACCGGCAGCAGTTGGGAAACAGGGGTGATATCATCAATTGGTAAGCTCGGATGAGCACAAGGGCCAGCTTAGTCATTATGGTCTGTTTCGGCGCGGACCGGCAGGACCTTGAACAGTTCGGCCCGCACCTGGGCATAGGTCAAATCAGGAGCCCCTTTTTTGGCCATGATAATAATATCACCGGGAGGCAACATCTCCTTGTGGCGCCGGAAAAACTCCCGGAGCAGGCGCTTGATCCGGTTGCGCTGGCAGGCCTTGCCCACCTTGCGTCCGGCCACCAGACCGAGGCGGCGGGCTTTCCCTTCCCCCGGAGCCAGGGTGACGCCGAAGTGCGGCGTATACCAGCGTTTTCCCCGGGCCTGGACCCTGAGGTATTCCGGACGGCGGCGAAGTCGCTCGTCCCGGGTAAAGCGGGCCGACTTCGGGGGGGCGGCGGCATCACCTGAGAGATGAGCTGGTCTGGGGGGCTTGGGGGCGTGCTTCAGCGATGCTCCCTGTATTTACACCGACAGGCGCTTGCGGCCTTTGGCCCGGCGGTTTTGCAAGACCCGGCGTCCCCCTTTGGTGCTCATGCGGCTTAAGAACCCATGAGTGCGGGACCTTTTTAATCGACTGGGCTGATAGGTGCGTTTCATGACAAAGTATCCTTCGGCCATTATTTGGCAACAAACATTTTATAGAACATGATTTCCCTGACTTGTCAAGGGAGCAACCAGCATTTCCCCGAGGGATAAGCGCGGCAGGCGCTGTTTTTCTTCATTATTACCGGAAAAAAGGGGGAAGCGCCGCCCTGCCATCGAGGTCACAGGGCTGCCGGCCTTCGTGGTGACCGGCCAGCCGGGGGCCGGAAGGGCCGTAGTGCATTTTATGGTTGAATTTTTTCCCTAAGCTGGCACAATTCTCAAGCAGGTTACATAAATTCTAACCTCGCCGCTTTTGCGGTTCCGCAACCGACCATTTGACCTGCTTGAGGCCTATTGCTTTGCCAGTAAAGGAGAAGTTCCATGTTCCTTGACCCCGTTTTAGGCTGGTTCTCTAATGATCTGGCCATTGATCTTGGCACCGCCAACACCCTGGTGTACGTAAAGGGAAAGGGCATTGTGCTGTCTGAGCCCTCGGTAGTGGCCGTGCGTAAGAATGCCAGGGAACGCAACAAAGTGCTGGCCGTGGGCCGGGAAGCCAAGATGATGCTGGGCCGCACCCCGGGGAACATCGTGGCCATCCGCCCCATGAAGGACGGGGTCATCGCCGACTTCGAAATCACCGAGGCCATGCTGCGCCATTTTATCCGCAAGGTCCATAACCGTGCCTCCCTCATCCGCCCCCGCATCATCGTCTGCGTGCCCTCCGGCATCACCCCGGTGGAAAAGCGGGCCGTGCGGGAGTCCGCCGAATCCGCCGGGGCCCGGGAAGTTTATCTCATCGAAGAACCCATGGCCGCGGCCATCGGCGCGGGCCTCCCTATTACCGATCCCATCTGCAACATGGTCGTGGACATCGGCGGCGGCACCACCGAAGTGGCCGTCATTTCCCTGGCCGGCATCGTCTATTCCAGGAGCGTGCGGGTCGGCGGCGACAAGATGGACGAGGCCATCCTGCAATACATCAAGCGCATGTATAACCTGGCCATCGGCGAGCGCACCGCCGAGATCATCAAGACCACCATCAGCAACGCCTATCCCGGCGAAACCGAGACCATGGACGTCAAAGGCCGGGACCTGGTCACCGGCATTCCCAAGATCATCACCATTAACTCAGACGAAATCAGGGGCGCCATCCAGGAGCAGATCGACACCATTGTCGCCACGGTGAAAACCGCGTTGGAACAGACCCCTCCCGAATTGGCCGCAGACATCGTCGACCGGGGCATTTATCTGACCGGCGGCGGGGCCCTCCTGAAACATCTGGACGTGCTGCTCCATCAGGAGACCGGCCTCCCCATCAAGATCACCGAGGACCCTTTGTCCACCGTGGTGCTGGGTTCCGGGCGGGCCCTGGATAATCTCGATATTCTGCGGGAAGTAGCGCTTGATTGAGGCCCATGAATGTGCGTTTTAGAAGCCGCCTGCGCACCCCTTTGGTCATCGCCGCCACCCTGTTTTTTGTTTTCGCCGTCCTGTCCCTGAGCTTCAAGCAAGCCCCGGTGGTGCACGCCGCAGAGGGGATCGTCCTTTCCATTACGGCCCCGGCCATTAACGGCCTGAATCTTGTGGGCTCCGCCATCAGGCGCGTCTGGTCGAATTATTTTTATCTGGTGGGAGTCCGGCAGGAAAACGCCGAACTCAAGAGGCGGCTGGCGGAATATGAACAGAAGGAAGTGCGCTATCAGGAGGCCATGCTCGAGTCCAAGCGTCTCGAGGGCCTCCTCGATCTGAAAAAACAACTGGCCCTGCCGGTCACCGGCGCCCGGGTGGTGGCCTACGACCCCTCCCAATGGTCCCGCTGTGTTATCATTGATATCGGCAAACGCGAAGGGGCCGCCGTGGGCCTGCCGGTCCTCGGCAAGGGAGGCATTGTCGGCCGCATTATCGAGGTCTACCCTCACTTCGCCAAAGTCATGCTTATTGTGGACCGCAACAGCGGCGCTGACGCCATAGTCCAGCGCAACCGGGTGCGGGGCATCCTCGAGGGCAAAGGGGGCAACCGCTGTGCCCTGGAATATGTCCCGAAAAATACCGACGTGGAGGTGGGGGATTTGGTGCTGGCCTCCGGGTTGGGCGGCATCTACCCGGCCGGGCAGGTCTTCGGGCGGGTGACTCAGGTGGACAAGAAAACCAGCGGCCCCTTTCAGGAAATCATTGTAACTCCGGGGGAGAACCTGTCCGCCCTGGAGGAAGTACTTGTCGTTAAATCCGCCAAATTGGCCTTGACCCCCTGACATGATATCCTCACTCGCCTTCTTCATGCTTTTGGGACTGGCATTGTTCTACCTGAACGGGGTCTTGCTCCATCCCCAGGTGTACATCCGTCCTTTGGCGCCCCTCCTGTTTTACGTGAGCCTGAGAGAACCCCTTCCCAAGGCCTTTATCCTGGCGGTGTTTCTGGGCCTTTTGCAGGACAGCTATGCCGCGACCCCTTTCGGAGTTCATCTCTTGAGTTCCCTCATCCTGGTGGGGCTGGCGCGTTTGGCCCGGCGGACCTTTCTGGTGAAAAGTGCGGTTTTCCTGATTGTGGCCATGCTGGTGGCCCTGATCCTCCAGGAAGTGGGGGTGCGGGTAATCCTCACCATCCTGGGATCACAAGACCTGTTTTTCGTGGATTTATCCTGGACCCGGGCATTGGAGATCATCGTCACCGCGCTCCTGACCCCGGTGTTTTTCAGCCTGATTCGCACCCTGGAACGCCACTTCGGCCGCCTGGGCCGTTCCCGCCGGCAGACCTCGGCTGCCTGGTAACGACGCCCCCGGGGCTTTGCTGCTATGAAGTTTTTTCCATCTCCCCCCCTGAAATATCCCTATCATGAGGAACCTCTGGGCGAGCAGATGACCCCGGAGGAGTACGAGCGCTCCCGAAAACTCCTGGCCCGGGTGGCACCGGTCCTGCTGGTGCTTTTTGGCCTGCTGCTTCTGCGTCTCTGGTTTCTCCAACTGATTAAAGGGGATTACCTCCAGATGCGCTCCGAGTACAACCGCATCCGATCCCAGGACATCCCCCCCTGGCGGGGCATGATCATGGACCGGGCCGGCAACATCCTGGTGGATAACCGACACAGCTTCAATCTCATGGCTTCCCTGGAGGACATCCAGGACCCGGACACCCTGGGCCGGCGCCTGGGGTCGCTGTTAAAAATCGACGGGGCCGCCCTGGTCGCCCAGATTGACAAAGCCCGCCGGGCCGGCCTGTCCCAGGTGCGCCTCAAAAGCCAGCTCACCTGGGATGAAATGGCCCTGGTGGAGACTTACAAGGCCGAACTGCCAGGGGTGTTCATCATGATTGCCTCCAGACGGGAATATCATCAGCCCATGCTGGCCTCCCATGAACTGGGCTACCTGGGGGAAATCACCGAAGCCCAACTCAAGAGCGGCCGTTTCCCCTCTTACAAGATGGGGGATTACCTGGGCCGGTCCGGCATCGAGGCTGCCTGGGAGGACATGCTGCGCGGCAAGCAGGGTTCCCGCCGCATCGAGGTGGACGCCTTCGGCCGGGAGTTGGGGCAGCTCGATCAAACCCCCGCCATCCCGGGGGCCAACATTACACTGACCCTGGACAGCCGTTTGCAGGAGAAAGCCGAGGAGCTCCTGGAGGGCAAGGTGGGCTCCATCGTGGCCCTCAACCCCAACAATGGCAAAATCCTGGCCATGGCCTCCTCCCCGACCTTTTCCCAGGCGACCTTCGAACGGGGCGTAAATCCCGAGGATTGGAAAAGGCTCGTCGAAGACAAGGATCATCCCCTGATAAACCGCGCCATCAGGGGACAGTATCCTCCCGGCTCCACCTTCAAGATCGTCATGGCGGTGGCGGGCCTGGAAGAAGGAGTCATCACCCCCAAGACTGTCATCAACTGCAAGGGCGTCATCGAAGTAGGCAAACATGAATTTCACTGCTGGAAGAGGAGCGGCCATGGCGATGAGAACCTGCACCAGGCCCTGATGCACTCCTGCGATGTGTATTTTTACGAGGTGGGGCGCCGGCTGGGTATCGAACGCATCGACAAATGGTGCAAGCGCTTCGGCCTGGGGGTTCCCACGGGCATCAAACTGGCCGGGGAATTGCCGGGGCTGATCGGCAGCCCCGAATGGAAACGCAGGCGCTATCATTCGGGCTGGCAGGAGGGCGACACCCTGTCCCTGTCCATCGGCCAGGGGTACAACCTCGCCACCCCCCTGCAGGTCGCCCGCATGATCGCCACCCTGGCCAACGGCGGCACCCTGTATCAGCCCCAATTGGTGGAGAAGGTGGAAGCGCCGTCAGGGGAAATCCTGTACAATTTCCAACCCGTGGTCCAGGGGCATCTGGATGCCGATCCGGCCAACCTGGAGCTGGTGCGGAAGGGCTTGCTGGCCGTGGTCCGGAACGGCACCGGCCGGCGGGCCTATTTGGATAATGTGGAAGTGGCCGGCAAGACCGGCACTTCCCAGGTGGTTTCCCTGGAAAAAGAGAAGACCGGCAGAAATGTCCAGAGGTTCCAGAACCACGCCTGGTTCGCGGCCTATGCGCCGGCGGATGACCCCCAGGTGGCGGTCTCGGTTCTCATAGAGCACGGCGGCCAGGGCGGCGAGGTCGCCGCGCCGCTGGCCAGAAAATTTCTGGCCAGCTACTTCGCCCACACCCAGGTGGCGCGGAACAGGGAGTAATCCCCTAATATTCTGACGCTTCCGCCGTCTCCGCCTGCCAGCCGTGCCGGCCGATGAGCTTCACGAAACGGCAACCCCCCAGGTATTCCTGTTTCAAGCCCTCTGGAGTGCGGCGCACCCGGGTCAGGATTTGGGAATAGCGGTCTCCCACCGGAATAACCAGGCGCCCCCCCATGGCCAGTTGGTCCACCAGGGGCGGCGGTATCTGAGGAGAGCCGGCGGTGACCAGGATGGCATCGAAAGGGGCCTCCCCCGGCCAGCCGAGAGTGCCGTCGGCCACGATGACCTGCACATTGGCATATCCCAGGGAGGCCAAAACCTGCTGTGCCGTCCGGGCCAGGGCAGGAATACGCTCGATGGTAAACACCTGGGCCGCCAGCTCCGCTAAAATGGCGGCCTGGTAGCCGGAGCCGGTCCCCAGTTCCAGGACCTTCTCCGGGCCCGTCAATTCCAGGGCCTCGGTCATCAGGGCCACGATATACGGCTGGGAGATGGTCTGTTCTTCGCCGATGGGCAGGGGGTAATCGCTGTAAGCCTGTTCCCAGAGATGGCGGGGGATGAAACGGTGGCGCGGTACCTTGGCCATGGCCGCCAGCACCCGGGAATCAAGAACCCCCCGGCGCCTGATCTGTGTTTCCACCATGGCCTGCCGGGCTTCGCGAAAGGAGTCTTCCTGGACTTCCGGCATGATATTGCTTCCCCTTGGCCTGGCCGCCTGGCCATCGATGCCGCATTGCGATCAATGGTTATTTTTATCGCCGCGAGGCTCAGCCTGCACCTGAACAGGCTGGCAAACCTGTGCCGCCAGTTGCCTGTAACCTGGCATAAGCCGAGGCACCGCCACTCTCCCCATCATTTGATCCAGCTTCAGGGAAGGCGTTCAGCACGATTTTTTGATAATCGATTATGTCTTTTGCTCTACAAAATCTATAATCGAAGATGAGCGGGTGAGGGGGCTAAGGGCCAGTGGGCCCTTACCCCCTCCCCCGCACCCCCT
>Ga0078972_1001063_pt1 | contig 108547 bp, 103 predicted proteins | sample YelNatPaOPGAMG01_FD_67568 | JGI IMG/M metagenome (GOLD analysis project Ga0078972, IMG submission 67568) | Hot spring thermophilic microbial communities from Obsidian Pool, Yellowstone National Park, USA - OP-RAMG-01 (SPADES assembly) (version 2) | ecosystem: Environmental > Aquatic > Thermal... | reverse complement strand
TCGAGGCTGAGAAAGGAGAAGCCCTTGAGGTTGCTCCGCTTATCGGGAACTACATGATAACGAGCAAGGGAAGCTTATCTATACATTTGCACATAAACGTATCATCGAGATCCGCGAGGGCCTCGGGGCACCTCGTAAAGGGAATAGTCGATCCCTTCCTCGAGGCGTTCCTAATAGAAGCTGGAGACGTAGTTAAAGAGGCATTCACTCACAGGGACATCTGATCTTTTCCTGAATGTTCGAACTTTTTAATATGAAAAAATAGCAGGGGCGAATCGAATGAGCATCCTGGAAAAGCTATCGGTTAAGCCCTTCTCAATAATAGGGCACAGGGGGGCGGCGGGAAAGGCTCCTGAAAATACGCTGAAGGGAATAGAAGAAGCGATCGATGCGGGAGTAGACATCGTTGAAGTAGATGTAAGGGCTACTAAGGACGATAAGCTGATCGTTCTCCACGACAAGGACTTCAAGAGGATAGCAGGTATAGAAGTCGAGGCGAAGAGCGTTGACTATGATTGGATCGCTAAGAACGTTAGCATTGAAGGAGAAAAGATACCAACTCTGGAGGATGTATTAGAGCTTCTCGAAGAAAGAAACGTTGGGCTTTTCATAGAGATCAAGGAGCCGGAAACGACTGGAAAAGCCATCGAGCTCGTTGAAAAGCATAAATGTATTGATAGAGTAGCTATAATAAGCTTCCACGATGATGCCTTAACGATAGCTAAAAAGCTAAGCCCGGAGATAGTTACAGGGCTCATATATGCGAAGCCTCCAGGGAGGGTTCTCGATGCCCTCAGCTTAGGCGCTAAAATAGTTCTACCTCAATATAGGATAGCTACCGAGAAGTCCATAGATTTCGCCCACAAGCGCAGCTTGAAGGTAGTAGCATGGACTGTGAATGAAAAAGAAGAAGCTTTCAGGCTTTACAAGGCGGGGATCGATGGGATAGCGAGCGATGTTCCAGACGAAATGATAGATCTGAGGAGAGAGCTTCTCTCATCGAAATAGAATACACTAATAAAGCATCTACATATTCGATTTTTTCTCAGGATAAAGTCATGGTTTGGGTTATTTATTCGATAGAAAAAGATCTTGCAAAACATCAATCGCTTAAGATGAGAGAAAACATTAAATTGGGAGACAACGAAAAGAAAATGGGAGAGAAGTGGGCAAAATGATATACGTTGTAAAGAGAGATGGATCTAAGGAGGAGTTCGTCCCGGAGAAGATAGTGGTGAGCATTTTGAAGACGGGTGCCCCAGTCGATGTTGCTAGGAAGATAGCTAAGATAGTCGAGGGTAGATTGCTCGAGCAGAACGTAGAGGAAACAACAACAAAGGAGCTCATGAAGAGCGTTCTTGAGCTACTCAAGAAGGAGAACGAGGAGTGGTATAAGAACTGGGTTGTCTTCGACCAGGCTGTGAAGAGGAGGAAGACCGAAGCCTAATCGCTTTTCCATGCGATTTCAGAAGATCGATCGCCGGCGAGCTCATTTATTCTAGATTCTCGCAAAATTTTCCCTAGCTTTTACGATGATGAGAGAACAGGCTATCTTATCCTTTCTTTGAACAATTTTAAATAGAGAAGCCCTCCATATACATGCGGGGCGAGGGTTTGAAATCTAGGGAGATCTTGGTCACAGGAGGAGCAGGCTTCATAGGGAGCCATCTAGTTAAAGGATTGGTAAAAAGGGGATATTCGGTCAGGGTCCTAGACAATTTCTCCACGGGATCCATTGAGAACATCGAGGAGGTAAAGGATAGCATAGATCTCATCGAGGGCGACGTGAGGGATTATGAGACCGTAAAAAGAGCGCTTCAAGGAGCAGAGGCTGTAGTTCACCTGGCAGCTCTCATAAGCGTCTCCGAGTCCATAGAAAAACCAGATCTCTACTTCGAAGTTAACGTGAGGGGCACTTATAACGTTTCAAAGGCTTTCGAAGGAAACGGGGAGCTCGTCTTCATATCATCGAGCGCTGTCTACGGAGATCCCCTATACATTCCGATTGACGAGGATCATCCATTGAACCCGAAATCTCCATATGGAGCTTCGAAAGCCGCAGGGGAGGGCTTCGTTAAGGCATTCTCTGAGCTCAACGGATATAGACCGATCATTCTGAGGCTTTTCAACGTTTACGGACCAGGGCAATCTAAGGCATATGCAGGGGTCATAACAGAGTTCATATCTAGGGTCTCGATGGGGGAGAGACCCGTAATATTCGGCAACGGGGATCAGACGAGGGACTTCGTCCATGTATCGGATGTTATAGAGGCGATCGCATCAGCTATGGAGAGGGAGAAAGCGAGGGGGACATATAACATAGGTAGCGGGAGAGAAGTTAGGATAAATGATCTTGCACGCTTGGTCCTAAAGGCTTTCGGTAAAGAGGAGATGAGCCCTATACACGCTCCTCCGAGGGCTGGCGACATAAGGAGGTCAACCGCGAACATTAAGAAAGCTATGGAGGACTTCGGCTTTCAGCCAAGAGTGGAGCTAGAGAAAGGGATCGAGGATCTCGTGAATCGCTTGGAAAAAACGAGGGGAAGATAGGATTAAGCAAAAACCAAGTCTCTTTTCTGAGCATTTTAGGCAAAAATAGTGCTTAATTAACTGGGGGGTTAACAAAAAACTAATTGAAAACAACCCCCTCTTCAACCAATAAATTAAATCACCTTTCTCAAAAAAGCATAACTTTATCGCTCTCCTTTCTCCATTTCTTATGCATATCTATTCTTTCTCCAAAGGTGCCCCATATGCGCATAGCTGTCATAGTGGACAACAATCTATACAAGCAGGGAATGGAGACGGCATGGGGGCTATCGATATACGTAGAAGCGATGGGGAAGAAGATCCTATTCGATGCCGGTCCAGATCCCGATGTCTTGGAGAGGAATGCTAAGAGCATGGGCATAGATCTCTCGCATATAGACTTCGCAGCCATAAGCCATTCTCACGGAGACCACACTGGAGGTCTTGAGCTTCTAGCCTCTCTAAAGCCTAGCTTAAAAGTATACATACCTCCAAGCATAAGCCTGAAGAGCTATGTCAGCGATGTAGGTCTTAACCCAATAGCCTTGGGCGAAACGATGGAGATCTCGGAGAAAGTCTTCTACATAAAGCCTCTCTTCGGCCCTCCTATAGAGGGATCCCTCGCCCTCGATCTCGGAAACAAGATCGCTATCCTCGTGGGATGCAGCCACCCAGGCGTAATCAATATCGCTAGGCAGGCATCCGACGACTTGGGGAAAAGGCCTTATCTTCTCATCGGGGGATTCCACACAGCTTATTCGCCGATTCGAAACATTGAGAAGATTGCCTCCGATCTCATCGGGATGGGTATCGAGAAGATATATCCAATTCATTGCAGCGGTGATACTATGAGGGAATACATGGCGGAGCGATATGGGGAAAGATACGGGGGAGGAGGGGCTGGATTGGAAATAAACCTAGAATAGCTTTTTCAATAGCTAAGATCGTATCATCGATCGCTATCCTTCCTCTCTTCATCAGAGCTCTTCATCCACTTCAAGAGACCCGAGTCCTTCTTCTCAGGAGCCCTTTTCCTCTCTTCTTTTCCGCTTTTCCTCTCCTCCTCTTCCCTCTCCTCAATGAATTTTTCTGAGACTATCTCATCGAACTTATCTCTCACTGGCTCATAGATCTTCTGGAAGAACGCGGATGGATCCTTCAAATATTCCTCGGGGAACTTGCTAAGATACTTGAGAGCAGCTTCCCACGCAACGTCGTATGGCAATTTCTCCTCTATCCTCTCCGCAACGCTTTTATCGTAGTCCTCTGGAAGCTGCTCCTTATCTCCTATTATGAAGAAGCCCCTCGGAGAAACATATGCCTCTTCTCCAGCTACCTCAGCCAAGCTCTCTTTCCTCTCTTTTCCTTCCGTCCTCTGCCCCGAGAACTCCCCTCGAGCAGCGCTCATCGATGCATATCCATATCCTCTCCCCCTCCTCTTAGCCCAGGCGTAGAAAATTGCCCTGTTCAAGCCGAAGCTCTTAGCCTTTTCCGGATCTCCGTAGAGGAGATAATACCTAGCAGCCTGGAGCAGGGCCATGACCTGGAACCTTCCTATCTTTCCTTCAGCTATCTCTTTCTCCCCCTCTTCTTTGCCTTTCCTCTTCGCAGCCTCCGATCTTATCTTAGGAACAGAAACCTTCGACCCAGAAACTTTTTCCAACGCCTCTCTAGCGAGCTCATCCCCCTCTCCCTCATCGAATAGCTTCCATGCCCCATATTCGTGCTTGAAGCTCGATGGATCCGTCCAATCTATTTCGAAGGATGCCAGCTCATCGGGTCTCATACAAACAGCAACTGCATCCCTCTTCCTGTGAAGAGAGAGGGGTACGGTGAATACCCTCTTCGGATCCACGAGGTTCTCAACCCTTATTCCATGCTCCTTGGAAAAGTCATTCAGCTTATCTCCCAGCTGATTCAACGTATAATCTACTATGGCTCTCGCTACTTCCAGAGGATGGTGCTTCGAGAGCAGATCTCTGGAAAAGGATCTCTCGTTTATCCTAACATGCGCCCCCTCCCCGCTCCACAGAACGTAGATCCCCTTCCTTATCCCCTTCCTTTCAAGGAACTCCGCTATGAGGGAAGCGACCTCTATGATCTTTTTCCATCCCTCGTAGCTGCCATCTATGTCGAAGAAAGGCGTAGCGTAAGAGACGTTCTCCATCTCCTCGGTAGATCTCCGATCGGTCAATTTCCCATATACGTTGATCGTAGCGTAGAATGTCCTAGCATTTATCCCCCTGTACCTTTTAACGAGATCTTCAGGCATCTTCTCGCTCTCGATCTTCAATGGGATCCCCTTCAAGTACCTCACGAAGATCCTCTTTCCCCCATAGCTTCCCTCGAGAGCAGCCCAACGATTCGAGGAGAACTCGAAAATCTCCTTCCCAACATCTTCTCTCGAATAGTGCTTAAGGATGCCCTCGAACTCCAAGAGCCTGCACCGATCTTTCTTTTCGTCTTCAATCGATTTAAGGTTTCAGTTCGAGGGAAAAGTAGAGAAATTTTTACAAGAACGCAAAGAGATCATTTTTTAAAGAGATCCTCTTTAACGATAGGAGGATGCAGGCCTGATCCGAGAAGGTTAAGCCTGAACTCCAGAGAACCGTATATCGCAATAAAGCTCGATATTAGAGCAATTCCTCCCTGCAACGAGGGCTGCGATGAGAATATAGCTAAAGCATAGATAGCTAGGGAAATCGTATATGGCACCAAGATTGAATTGAAGGTCTTTTTCGCTTCTCTCTCGAGCTCTTCAGCTCTTCCCAATGAGCTAGAATAGAGAGATGATGCTAGCAAGGTCGCTAGGATGAGAGCCATGGATATCTCGAGGGAAACCTTCAGGACTGATGGCTGTATGAAAAGAGAAAGCGCAGAGATGATCGTTGCTCCCGTGGAGAGAGCTGATAGCAGAATAACTATCGAGGATCCCGCTCGCCTCCAAAGCTCAATGTCCTCGGCATCCCTAAGCAGCATGACGGGATATATGAGAACTAGAGCAGCGAAAGCTAAGCCCAGAGCTCCTAGGATCTCTATTATTCCTTCGTATCCGAGAGCATAAGCTAACGCGATGCCCAGCCCATCTAGCAGATAGAGGGAATTGAATATGACTCCCCTCGCCATCCACGATCTTCTCCAGTTCTTAGCCATCCTCCAGAAGTTCCTAGGCCTACCTAGCTCCGAGAGAAGGAAGAACAATCCTATTAGAACGATAGCGAAGCCCGAGAGGATCATGGCTGGGCTCGCCTCATTCAATCTATCGAGGAACAACGAGTAGTAGAGAATGTACATGGAGGAACCGGCTCCGCTTAGCAGAAGATCTGAAGCTACTTTTCCCCCGAACTCCTTCTGCCTGAAAGCTCTCATGTCCATCACCAGATGTAATATATAGAAGGCTTGTGCTCAGGCTTAAGTGCCTTAGCCCTCCCGCTACTTATGAGCTCATGAACTTCGCTCTTCTCATCATCCGCATCCCCGAATATCCTCGCCCTCGTAGGACATACCTCGACGCAAGCGGGCTCCCTCCCAACCCTTAGCCTGTCTATGCAAAGATCGCACTTCTCAACAGCCCCCTTTCTCCCCTCCTCAGAATCCATCCTCGGCAGATCTTTGGGCCTAGCTTTATCCTCGTAGAAGAACCTCGCTCCGTATGGGCATGCCACCATACAGTATTTGCAGCCGGAGCACTTATCCTGGTCTATAAGAACGACTCCGCCCTCAGCCTTATACGTTGCTCCCGTTGGGCATACCTTTAGGCACTCGGGATCCTCGCAGTGCATGCACTGTAAGGGGACGTAAGCCTTCTTCACATCGGGGAAACTTCCTAGCTCAACCTCCTCTATCCTCGTGTACTTAACTCCGAACCCAGTGCCATGCTCTATCTTGCACGCTTCAGCGCATGCATTGCATCCCACGCACTTGCTAAGATCTATAACCATAGCGTACCTCATTGCGCAACCCTCCTTACCCTGCAGAGAAGGCCTCTCAGCGTCGTGCTCCCCATTCCTTCCGAGCACCTCTGATTATCTGTCAGCCTATTGTCGTTAGCTTCGCCTTCCCAGCCGTGCTGAACCCCAATGACCCTCGGATGTATGCCATGAGTGAGCTTAGCCCTCATGATCACGTAACCCCTCGGGGTCTCTATCCTAACGAGATCCCCATCCTCTATCCCCAGTTCCCGAGCGGTTTCAGCGTTTATCTCCGCCGATGGCTCTGGATATAGATCCCTCAGCCCAGGAATATTTCTTCCCGCCGTGTGAAAATACGCAGGCACCCTTCTCCCCGTAGTCAAAACGAAGGGATAGTCCTTAGCGAGCTCTGGAGTGCTGTATGGGCTCTCGAACGGCTCCCTGTAGAAGGGAAGAGGGTCGAAGCCCCATTCCTTGAGCCTCTCCGAATATAGCTCTATTTTTCCTGAAGGTGTGTCGAAGCCTTTTTTGAGCCTCTTCCCAACCTCAGGCTCATGATATATTATTCCCCCAGCCTCATCGAACTCCTTGAATGTATAGCCGGTCGGTTTAAGAATATAATCGAGGTACTCCTCCTCAGATCCCCAGAAGCCCTTAAGATTCATCCTCTTAGCCAGCTCTATCATTATCCATGTATCAGACCTCGCCTCCCCCACCTGCGCGACCTTCCTCCTTATCCTCAAATGCCCATATGTAGCTTGGGCAGAGTCCGCGAGGCCATCGTATTCTAGCCAGCTAGCCGAGGGAAGAACGATATCAGCCAGCTCAGCAGTCTTAGACATGAACAGATCGGCGACCGCTAGGAACTCAACCTTCTTGAGGGCCTCAACGGCCATGGGGGAGTTCGCGATGGCTAGAGCCGGGTTACCTCCCATTATGAACATGGCCCTTACCTTGTAGGGCTTCCCCTCAATTATCGCTTTCAAAACCGTCGGATAATGGGCCATTGGGAAGTTAACTTTTAGGTACCTGCCGAGCAATGGATATCTATCGCCTCCAAGCCTCTTCCTGTCCATCTCCTCGGGCAGGTCCTCGATCATTATGAAGTCGTTCGTGTCTATGCTCACCTGCCCAGCTGTCTCGGGGAATATGTTTCCCCCCTTTACATCGACGTTTCCCGTTATCGCTGCCAATATTGAGACGGCCCTCCCGATTTGAACGGTGTCGACGATCTCATCGAACGTAGCAGAAATAACTATGGAGGAGGGCCTGTTCTCAGCATATAGCCTCGCGGCCTCCTCTATCCTCTCCTCTGGAACCCACGTTATCTCCGATACTTTCTTCAAGCTGTACTCCGAAGCCCTCCTAGCGAGCTCCTCGAAGCCGATCGTGTATTTCTTTACATAATCCTCATCGTAAAGATCGTTCTCGATTATGTAATTTATCATTCCAAGCGCCAAGGCTACATCGCTCCCTGGTCTGACTGGAAGCCATATGTCAGCCTTAGAGCCTATGTTGCTCAGCACAGGATCGACTACTATGAGCTTCGCCCCCCTCGATTTCGCCTCTATGATCTTCCTCGACTTGGGTGGCCAAGTAGCAGGAGGGTTCGCTCCCCACACCATTATGGTCCTCGAGTTCTCAAGATCTGGCCACTCGAGAGCCATACCACCTAGCGTGATCCTCTGGGCGAAGTTCCTCGGAGTGAAGCACTGGGCTCCTCCGGACTCCGTCCAGTTGGGAGTTCCGAAGGAGTTTGCGAACCTGTTGAATAGCCTTATCCATGAGCCCCTGTTCGTCCCCCTAGCCATTACAACTGCCTCTGGCCCCGACTCCTCCCTTATCCTCATCAGAGTCTTAGCTATAGTGTCCAAGGCCTCATCCCAGCTTATCCTCCTCCACTTCCCGGATCCCCTCGGCCCATCCCTCGCCAATGGGTACTTCAGCCTGTCAGGATGGTAGAGGAGCTGTATCGAGGCGATCCCCTTGGGGCATATGGAGCCCTTTGTCATCGGGTCCTCCCTGTCGGGCAGGATCCTCTTAACAATTCCTCCCTCGAGCTCCACTATGACACCGCACTGGTTGTGGCCGCATATAGAGCATGTGGTCTTCACTCTCTTGATCTCAGGAGAACTAGAGCTCACAGCGTTATCATCTCTTTTTCATCTGGATATGACAGCGATTATATATAAAACTTTTAGCGATCGTCTAGGGGCGATTTCTTAAATAGCAGAGAGAAGGGAATTGAGCCTCGTGAAGAAAATTAAATCATATGAAATTTTGGGATTTTCTAATTGAAAGTTCACTTCGCAAGAAGCTCTCTCACGATATTCAGCTCCTCGGACATTATCTCATCCCAGCTTTTCATCTTGGGCGCCTCTACAGCTTCAGTCCCTTTCTCTAGTATATTTATGGCCTTGATTGAAAGCGCCTCTACATCCATCTCCTCCACCATCTCTACCCCTGGGACATTTCCATAGTTTATTTCTATTGCCGGTATTCTATAAGCTACGACGGGTGTTCCGAGGTTAAGGGATTCCAAAACAGCATACGGAAAAGCATCAACATGGCTCGGGTAAATCATCAGCCTCGCCCCTGCGACGATCTCGAACCTCTTTTCCCTAGGCACGAATCCCGTAAAAATTACCTTATCTTCTATATTGAGTTTTTTACATATCTTCTTTATATTAAATAGTGCCATTTTATCTACGTTCCCCGTTACTATAAGTTTTATCCCCGGGAATCTCCGAGAGATCAGCTTTAAAGAAATAAGGGCATCGACTATACCTTTTCCAACATCTACTCTTCCCCCTAGAACAATATAATCTTCCTTTTTTCTGATTTTTTTTCTAACTTTTTCTATAGTATCTATATCCTCTTTGTCTAAGGAAACTCCCGGATTCAAGTATCTGACCTTGTCTAGCCATTCTCCCCCCATTTCTACAGCTATGGACTTCGACACGCCGAGCACAATGTCGTATTTTCTCAGCACTTTTTTGTATCTGATTTTAGCCAATCTCTCTTCAAGGGAAGACTTGAACAACGCTTCACCTTCATACAAAATTTTTTCAACAGTTTTGTTAGAAATCAACTCTCTCCACATCAGCCTTGATTTCATTATATTGGAAAACCTATCTCTAGATCCGTAAAAAGGTGGTAGCTGTAAAAGAACCGCGCTTGGTATATTGAAGCTCTCAGCCAAGATTTTTCCGCTATAAACGCTATCCCATGGTTCATGAAGAACCATGACAGCATTGTATTTGCCTTCCGCTACCTCAATCCTTTGCGATCCTGGGAAAATATATGGGAATAACTCGATAAACATACGAGTCTTGAAAACTTCTTGGGATTTGAGTATCATTGAGGGAAGACTCGAGTATCCAACGATTTTTATTCCTGAGCGCTTCAGCTCATTTAAATGATCTAAAGATTTTTGTAAAGTTTTTTTGTTACCCCAAGATCCCCAAGGAATAAACAGAAAAGTATTGAAGTGCTTGGAATATTCACGAAGGGATCGAAGCGCTCGCAAAGCACCGCCACCTTGTAGAGGAAAAGGAGAAGCAACTACTAGCAAGTTTAGTTTTTCTCTTCCTTCCATTTTCAAAGAGCACCATGCAATAGTTTTCTTCCCTATTGACATAAATGTTATCAGCAAGCTTTCTTTAAAAAGAATATGAGCTATTACGAATAACTTTTTAAGAAGACGAACTTCGAATAATCAGCTCCCAAAGAGCTTGTAAACCTTCTCGTAGAACTTCTTCTCGTTGAAATCCTCCGCCCTTTTGCTCGAGAGCTCGCTGTATCTCCTCCACTCATTCTCATTCTCCATGAGCATATCTATCTCAGAAGCGAGCTCATCCACGGTCTCGAAGGATTTTCCGAACTTGTTTTTATTTACTATGCTGTAATAAGCTCCCCCGCTCCTATGAACTATCACGGGAGTTCCAGATGCCATACCCTCTACAACAGCTATTCCGAAGTGCTCTCCCTCAATAGCGTGGACGAATACCTTCGATGATCCGGCTTCTCTTGCCACCTCTTCCCTCGGAACATTTATATGGAACTCAACCTCAACGTTCTTCTCCTTAGCGAACCTCTCGATCTCGCTTTTATACGGCTCATCGGCTGGAGATAGACCTCCCACTATCTTCAGTTTAGGCTTAGACCTAGTCTTCGAGATCGCATCAATAACAATTCCGTGCCTCTTCTCTCTAGTTATCCTGCCTATCATGACCACAGCATTCTGCCTCTCTTCGTATGGAAGAGAGAACTTCTTGAAGATTTCAGTCTCAGCAGGAGGGTACAGAACTTCGGGCATTTTTCCATATAAAGCGTGAACAGCCTCAGCCGTATATTCGCTGTTCGCTAATACGTAGTCCGCGGACTCAAACGGATCTTCCACAAGGATCCTCTTAGCCAGCTTAGACCATATCTTGAAGTAAAGGCTCCACCAACCTTTTCCCAAGTACTTGCTCAGGTATTCTCTCTGCTCCTCTCTGAACATCTTCACTTTTTCAGGATCATGGACATTTTTCAAGCTCCCCTCTATATATATTGCGTCCGGGAAATGTATATAGTGAATCAGCTTGTATCCGTATTTTTCCTTAGTCTTCAGTATAGGCTTATAGAGTTGATAGTCTACGTATAGATAATCGGGCCTTTCTTTCTCTATAGCTTTTCTTATGGCATGATGAGTAATGAGCCTCTGATATATTCCAAGGAATGGAATGAAAGTGGGAAAAATAGAATATACCTTAACATCGTCCAAATCGACGTCAAAATATTTTTCCACATGGTCCTTTTTGAAGCCAGCGACCGTGGCTATTGAAACATCGTAGCCCATCCTTTTGAAGGCCTTAACGAAGGATGAAGCGAGCGCCTCGCCTCCGCCAACAATTCCATAGAGGTGCTGAGAAACTACGACCTTCTTCTTTCTCTCTTCAATTGGCATCATTAAACCACCGCGAGCAATTTGTCATTTTTCCCTGTTCCTCTTTAATATACTACCCCGGAACTCCTGCGGGATTCCTGCGGGACTTAGAAAAAGATCGTCGAAAACAAATATAACCCCTTCCATAAAAGCTGAAAAGGGGGCCCGTCGTCTAGCCTGGTTAGGACGCCGCCCTCACACGGCGGAGGCCCTGGGTTCGAGTCCCAGCGGGCCCACTCCTTGAATTCTCTTTTCCAAAAATCAGAAAAAGAGGACAGCTATAGCTATTGAGAGCAAGCTAGTTATGGAAACGAGGATGTAAACAGCTATGACTATTTCCTTCTCGCAAAGCTCATCGATCAAGGTTAGCATGTGCGCTAGGGTTATTGGGGCGCTCTTATTCGGATTAGCCCTTAGCGAGTTCTTTTCCCTATTAGCTATGGTCGGCCTCTCCTTAAGGCTGTGGTGCTCTATTATCCCCCTTATGCTTGCTAGAATCGTGAAACCGTTCGCTATTATAGGCATTGCTGAGAGGATCAGGAAGAACTCAACCTTCCCCCATATGGCTCCCAGAGCCAGGAGCGATCCCCATGCCAAGGAACCGACGTCTCCGTTGAAAGTCCTGCCCGGGTAAAAGTTCCTCGGTATATAGCCAAAAAGGGAGAAAAGCGCCGTAAATAAGAGTGGAATCGAGGGACCGAGATCCCCTCCCCAGTAGGGATAAGCTATACCGGTTAGATACATCGTTATTATCATTGAGGCCGAGAGAATCGCTGTAACCCCCGGAGCTATACCGGTGAACGTATCTGACATGTTGATACCGTTCGAAGAAATAGCGAAAGCCAAGGGCAAAGCTATCGGATAGATTATGCTCATTCTGAGGTTTCCAAGGAATGGGATGTAAACGAACGGGCTGTATTCGCTCGAAAGCGCCAATATGATCCCCGGCAACGCGGTGAGGAGGACCTTCTCGATTCCTCCGAGCCTCTTGAAATCATCGTAGAGGCCTATCAGACCGGAGATCCAAACAAGCCCCAATGCTAAGAGGAGATCCCCCTCGTACTTAAAAGCCTCCCCAAAAGCTCTGTAAGATGCTATTAGCAATATTACAGATATAGACCAGCCTATTAAAAAGCCTAGACCCCCCGACTTTGGGAGGAACCTTCCTGGGCTCTTGTGCATGTCCTCTCCGACTAGCCCGATCCTAGTCTCCAGCTTCTCTATAGCTATTGTAGAAGAATAAGTTATAAACGGGGATAATGCCGTGGTCAAGAGAATGGGATAATCCATAGTTATCATGCCTTCCCCGTCTTCAAAGCCTCCTCCACTAGCTTCCTCGCTGGGTTCAGGCCCATGGCCTCTGCCCCCTTCCAGTTCGGAGAAGCGTTCGCTTCTAACACGAATAGCTGACCGGAGCTCGATTCAGCTATATCTATTCCCCCATAGAAGAGCCCTAGAGCTTCAGCCGTTGAGACGGCGATCTCCTCTATTTCATCCGTCAGCTCAGCCTTCTCTGGAGTACCGCCCTGTGCTAGGTTCGTCTTGAAGTGCCCGGGCCTCGCCTTCCTGTAATAGGCTGCGAAGACCTCCCCGTTTATGACTAGAGCTCTTATATCCCTGTTATCCTTCTTATCTATATATTCCTGGAGCAGCAAAGGCTGCCCCCAGGCGAGAAGCTGCTTAAGTATGGAATAGGCGACGTCCTCGTTATCTAATAGCATAACTCCTCTCCCCAAGCTACCTATTATCGGCTTAACAACAGCCTTTCCAAGCTGCCCAACTATCGTCAAGGCAGCCTGAAGATTGTTCGTCACATATGTCCTAGGGAAGCTTACCCCCCTCTTACCGAGGATCGATGGGAGCATAGACTTGTCTCTAGCTAGAACGATCGATGAGTAAGAGTTTATAGCCCTTCCCCCTCCCTCCTCTATGAGCTTCACTATGTTGGTCATCCATGTGAACTGCTCTATAGAAGAGGGAGAGCTCGTCCCCCTCACGAAGACCAACTCGCTATCTAGCCTCTTAGCCCCCCTGTACAGCTCTAGAGATCTTCCGGAGAATAGAGCGGTTACGTCCTGAGGCCTGAGATAAATGCTCCTGGCCCCCAGCCTCTTCGCCTCGTACATTATTTCCCTGCATGATGGCGGAGGTGTAGCGCTGGGGTGCATAACGGCTATCTTCATCGAAAACCACTTTCCACGATTAAAATCTCGTTAAATTACCTTTAATAAATGATCATTTCCATTTTTCAGAGATCACTCGAGCTTTATAAGAAAGCCCTTAAGGTAAAGAAGCTCCTCGTCCTGAGCCCTAACGTAGGGGATCGCATTGTATGGTGAGAGGTGGAAAAGGACCCTCATCGTATACCCCCTCTCCGAGGCGGCCATCCTAAGAATCCTCAATAGCTCCTTTTCCCCGAGAGGGTAGCTGCAGCTCGATGCATAAAGGAAGCCTCCTGGCTCTAAAACGGATATAGCGTTCTGGAATAGCTTCTCGTATGCCTTCATCCCCTTCTCCTTCGCTCCGGGATTTGGTATCATAGCCGGAGGATCAGCTATTATGAAATCGAACTTCCTCCTCTTAGCCTTTAGCCAATCGAGTACCTTCTCAACCCTCCCTCTTATCAGACCGAACTTTCCCTCGAATCCATTGAGCTCCATGTTCCTCGATGCTATTGCCAATGCCCTCTCGTCTTCATCCACTAGCAAGCTGTAGGATGCCCCAGCCCCTAAAGCTGAGAGGCTGAAGGATCCTGTGTATGAAAATAGATCCAAGGCTTTTATCCCGCTTAGATCCATCCTGTATATCCTCTTCCTCGCCTCCTTCTGATCAAGATAATAGCCTGACTTCTGACCTTCACCGAAATTCACCGATATCCTGAACCCATTCTCCTCTATCATCTCTTCAGGCGGTGGACCCCCTACTAGGAACCTGCGCTCTATTGGTAATCCGAAGGACTTCCTTCCCCTCTGATCGTTCTTTAGGAAGACCCTCTCGCTTATGCCAAGCTTCACCATCTTCTCAGCGAGCATTTCCGAGGATCTGTCCCATCCATAGCTCGAGCTCTGTACGACGGCTGTTCCTCCGAATATATCGACTATGAGCCCAGGAGTACCATCGCTGTCAGCATATAGGAGCCTGAACCCTTCCTCCTTTCTCTCTCCTCCAGCCATCCTCAGCTTCCAGGCTTCCTCGAGCCTCCATAGGATTATCTCCTCGAGGTCATTCGAGTCATATTCCGATACATATGCGAGGATCCTCCCCCCGATGGCCCCGATCCTCTCGTAGAATCCCCTCGCGACGACTTCGCCATCTAGGGAGAACTCAACGAAGGAGCCCTGAGGTATATCGAACCTCTCCTCTATCCATTTAGAGTATAGAGTATAAGCCCTCCTCCTGATGAACTTCGCCGCCTCTGGCTTCAGCTCAACTTTATTCATAGAAACTCCTCATAACGAGGCGAGTACTTCGGCAACGGCCTCCCCTATCTTCACCATGTCCGTGTTAACTCTCTCCGCTCCGAGGAGGCCCTTAGCTCCATCGACCAAGCTGTCTGTAACATACAGCACGCATGCAGTTTCGATCCCCCTCATCCATCCGATAGCCGCGAGACCGGCGCACTCCATCTCAATCGAATAGAACCCAAGGTTACTTAGCTTCTCAGCGAGGCTCTCGTCCTCAGCGTAGAAAGCGTCGCTGCTTATCACGGGCCCAACGTGGACCCTTAGACCTCTGGAACCAAGGCTTCTAGAGAGAGGCTCAGTTAGAGTATGGGTGAAGGAGTTGGGAAGGATTATTTCACCACCGGAGTACTGCCTCAGGGAGCTCGAATTGAAATGCCCCGCCGAAGTAGCTACAACCGCATCTCCTATTCCTACATCTCTCCTCAGCGATCCCGTTGTACCGACCCTGATTATCCTCTTCGCCCCAAGCATATGCAGCTCCTCGAACACTATCATGGCGCTTGGCATACCCATGCCGTGAGCGACTATGCTTATCTCCTTTCCCCTGAACTTTCCAGTATAGGCATAGAGACCCCTGTTCTCGTTTATGAGCCTGGGCTCCTCGAGAATTGAAGAGGAAAAAACCTTAGCCCTATTAGGGTCTCCAACAGCTATAATCCCTTCAGCCAGATCCCCCCTCTTTATTTTAAGGTGGACAGGCTCCTTTATCTCCAAACGAAGCACCCCAATATAGAGAGGTTAAGAGGGATTTTTAAGCCTCTATTTCTTTCCGAAGAAGTCCATCAGTGATCTTTGCCCGCCTTTCGAGGATCCCCTTAGCTCCGTCTCCCTTACACCGAAGTACTCCAGTATCCTCATGGCTGCCGGTATTATCTGGTGCTCCGCGTAATAATCGGAATCGATCTCATCGAGTGCAGCGGCGAAGTAGGGCTTAACCTTCTCGCTTATCTTCCCCCCTCCCTTCACGATGACGTACCCAACCTTATCTCCCGGAGAAACCTTTAGGCCGTGGGACTCGTACATCTTTGCGGCAGCTACGTGTGGGGCATCGACCTCGTATTCTTCTATCCTCTTGGTCAGAGTCTTCCATATGACCAGCTTCTCCATAGGTATCTTCCCCTCCCTCAGCTTTCTTATAACATCTCTCACGTACTCCACAGCCTTCCCAGTGCTCATCTCCTCGAGGATTATCCTCGAAACCTCTACCTGTATCTCCTTCGCGATCTCTGACCAATCTCCCCTTATAGCCTCGAAGCCAACTATATCTATCGTCCCATCCTCCGTTAGACCAACGTACCTCTTCTTCGCTTCGGTGAAGAAGAGCTTCCTATAGACCTTGTCTACCTTTATCTCAAGCCCGAGCTCAGTCTCTATCCACTTGACGAGCTTTTCAACCTGCTCGGGCTTATTCTCCACGAAGAGGCTGTCAGTGTCCCCATATATCACCTTTAGGCCTAGCCTCTTCGCCTCTCCTATAGCTGCGGTTATGTTAGCCCTTCCCCAGGCGGTAACAGCTTCCGCGCACTCTTTGCAATACCACCTGGCCGCTTGCCACCCCATGTAGCCATAGGTCGCATTGGCGAGCACCTTCACAGCCTTCTGCCTCTCATCGAGTATGGATCTCTCCGGGGAACCTAGGGGGTACTTCTTCATCTCCTCCCTCATCTTCTTCCTAGCGTTCAGAAGCTCAGCTAAAACGCTCTTGAAGAATCCCGGTGGCTCCTTCCTGAACTTATGCTTGAGACCTGGAGCCTCGTAGCACTGATCTTCAGGGCAATCGCCGTTTCTTACCAATGTATCTGGGCCAACGTTGTACTTTATCATTATATTTGGATACATGCTCGCGAAGTCAAGCACAGCGACGTTCTCGTGAACTCCAGGAAGAGGCTGAAGAACTATCGCTCCTTTATAGGATTCCCTGCCTCTTTCCTCCCTGTTTGGCACAAGCTCTCCGTACTTGAAGGCCTTCCTCATCAGATAATACTCTAGCCTGAACCCCACGCTCGCAGCCATTATTTGATCAAGCGGTATCCCGGTTAGTCCGGAAAGCTGTAGCCCGAACGGTATGAACTTCTCAGCGAGCCTATATGTTGAAACGACGTCATCTCTGTTATATGCCAAAACCCTCTTCATGCCATCAGGGCCTGAGTCCCAAAGCTTAGGTATATCGTACCACTCGAGAAGAACCCTATCGCTCTTCTTCATAACTCCCATGTAATCGGCTATCTCGTCCAACGTCTTCCTCTTCGTCCCCGTCATCTCCTCGACGAAGTTGAACACGTCGACGTTCAATCTGCCCTGAATGCTTATATGACCCATAACGCTCATGGAGGGTGGGGAGCCTTCCTTCCTCCCGATGTCCAGCTCCGCCTTAACGATTTTGCTCCTTTCCATAAGATATTGCCAGTCGAAGGAGTTGGTGTTATAGCCAACTACAAGGTCAGGGTCTATTTCCCTCACTCGGGATGCGAACTTCTCTATAATACCTTTATCCTGCTTATCTTGCGCATAGAACTGTTCCACGCCTCCATCCATTGTCCCTATTATTATGATGGGATCTGATGAAGGCCTTGGTGAGCCCGCGGGAGAGTAGACCTCTATATCGAAGGCTAGCATCTTCAGTTTAGGGGGAGTAGATTCAGCTTCGAGCTCCTTGGGGCCCTCGATCATCTCGAATGCCTTTTTTACCCTATATCCTCGCTTTTCTATCTCGATCACTGAAGCAGAGTACCATCTGAAAGGCTTCATGTCGTGGTCTATCATATACCTAAGCGAGAACCTAACATCTGCCTCGAGCACATCCTCTATCTCGGGCACTTCCTTCACGACATCTCTTATTAGCCTGACCTGCTCAGGTATTTCAACCGTTACCTTTAGAACCTTGACCTTGGACCCGAAGTATTTCTTCTCCTCCTCCGAAATAGAGCATTTCACCTTCTTCGACAAGCAAGCCCTCTCGATTCCTCTCTTCGCTCTTTCAATTGATTGCCCATCCTGCTTAGGTAAAGCGTAGAAATATGGAAGGAACCTCCTGTCCTCTATAACCGCTGTGCTCCCGTCCCTCAGCTTGCACCAGATGATGATCTTCGGTCTTTTTCCTTCCACCTCATAGCTAACATCGAGCGGCTGGAACTCGATCTCCAAAGTTTGGGACAAACCTCCACCACTTCCACATAAGAAGTATTTATAAGTACCCTTTACTTTATTTCTCAGTTAAGAAAATATAAAAAACTTAGTCAGGAGGGTCGGTGGCTTGCTCAAAAGAAATGCACCTTTGGCTTTACTAGCATTAATGCTGCTCTGCGTTACGCTTATTCATGTACCCTTTGCCACGGCGCAGGTTCAGCCCACGTACACGGGAAACACCATAATAGATTTCAATGACTTCGGAATAGCCTCCGTTGATCAGAGGATCCTTGCGACAGACGTTGAGATCTTAGGTGCCATAGGTAAACTGCTCTATGTCCAATCAGTGGACCCATCATCAGTTTCTTACTACGTAGAGAACAATACGATCGTTCTCGTCCCACCTACAAACTTCACAGGAGTAGTAGAGGTCAAATATATAACTCAGCTTGCTTTACCATCTGGAAATGACTGGAACTCGAACTTCACCGTCCCCACGAACTTCACTGTAATTCTCCCATATGGAGCAGTTCCGACTTTAATAGATCCAATACCAATTAACTTCACGATAACGAGCGATGGTAGGATCGCGCTCACATTTCTACCAGGAACTCTGAATCTCAGCTACGCCATGGCTTCTTCTACCGCTACAACTTCTAAGCCTCCAACGACGTCTACTACAACTCAGCCCGTTGGAACTACAACTTCTACTACAACGACGCAGCAGCCCGCTCCTGCTGAAGCCTCTCAATTAATTTACATTTCTCTATTCATCATTCTCGCAATAATCCTGATCATCGTTTTCCTCTTCAGGAATCGATTTTTTCGTCGCAAAGGATAAAAGAGGCTCAGAAGAGGGAGGGATCTCCGAGGAGCTGCTGGACGATAGGGACAGGGCCATAATTTCCTATCTGAAGGAAAAGGGGCTTACCACACCAGGGGAATTACTTAAGACCATTGGAATTCCCAGGTCTGCCTTTTATCGTAGGATAAACCGTCTTAAGAAAGAGGGCCTGATCGAACAGGTATCGGTGGCGGGAAAGACTTACTACCGCCTCAAGGGGAACGTTTCTGAAAAGAAAGAGCAATAGCTAAGCTTTTTTGAGAAGAAAGCATTCTCTTTCTTGTCCCGGTTACGTCCCGCATGCGTTCCGGGATTGTATATTAAAAAGGGAAACATCATATTGCTCTGTCGGTGGATGTGAAATGACATCCGAAGGAAAGATGATAGGATTGAAAGGAAAGACTAAAGTCTCTATAATAATAGCGCTGATCGCGTTGATACTGTCACTAGGAATATATCCTATTGCACAGAGTTCTACAGAGACTTCCTCTACTACCGTTACTACGAGCAATGCAACGGCAACATCTACATCGACCCAGCAAAGCACTAGTAGCCAGGATGCGCAGACTGTAGCGGAGAACCTGCAGTCTACCTTCGCTGCAGTGATAAGTGATCTGAAGGAAAAGGGGTACAACACGACCGAGCTAGAGCAGACGGTCCAAAACATGGTTCTAGCTATTGAGAACGGAAACTATGCTCTTGGTAGGGCCTACTTCATCAAGGCTGTTAACCTCGTCTATAGTCTTGAGGTAGGGAAGAGCCTCTTTAACCAAACCCAGATCATGCAGAGAACACAGGAGGAAATAATGAGGAGGATAACTGAGCTCAACCAGAGCATATCGAACATGTCCTTCCTCTCAGCTGATGTTAGGAGCAATTTGACTCAGCAGCTAAACCTGGCAATGCAGCTTGTCCAGAACGGGAACTACAGCGCTGCAGTGCAATACATGGAGAAGGTGATGGTTCAGCTGAGAGACATGGCTAACTCTCTCAATAGAGAGAGAGTGAGGACGATGCTTATAGAAAGAGCGATGAACAGAGCTGATGAGATAAACGGCATTTTCGGCATTGGAGTAGTTGACAAGAATAAGTTGAATGAAAGCAATGAGTCAATAATGGACTTAGCCCTTAAAGCCAGGGGACTGGGAGTTATGAAAAAGTATCTGGACGAGGACCTTGAGAGCATGAATGCATCATGGATTGCCAACAACTTCGATGAGGGGTCGTTCAAAGGAAAGCTGGGGAATGCTATGATAGGTAAGGCTAAATCTATGCCCGAGCAGATGTTCGCTCCTTCCTCGATATTGCTGCAAATTGCGGAGGAGAACCTGCAGAAGCTATCAAAGTTCGGAAGAGGTAACCTGGAAACATATGCCAACCAGCTCCAGGGGATCATCGATAACGAGAAGAGCTTGATAAACGCTTCATCTGATGCCGTAAGCAAGCTGATGCAGGGCGACGTCTCGGCATTGAGCGTAATTAACCAGAGCAAAGCAAGTGCCCAAGCTCTAATCGAGCAGATCAATTCGCTAAGCGTCCCTGGGGAGCTCCAGAGCGTCAAAACCCTCATAGCTAGGTCTCTCCAGCTCTTCATCGAAGAGCTAAACGCTGTACAGAGGGTCTCAAGTGAACTTTCAGGAATAAACAAGAACATACTGATTAAGGGAATAGTGCTAAATGTGAACGGGCAAAACCTAACTGTCCTCGGCGTATTCTCTCCCGGATCCCTAGTAATGGGAGGGCAAAGATTTGGGACAATTTCTACACATCATATAGTGCTGCTGCCTACCAATTGGACTGTGATTCTCACCAATTCCACGCAGGTCAGAGGGCAAATCACAGTATACGCTCCCGTGCTCGTACATGGCTCAGTTGTAGATGCTGCTAACCACGTAGTCAAGGCCGACAAAATATTCACGATCAATGCTACCGTTGAGGAGACGGAAGAGGGGCAGTAGCCCAAATTTTTTAAATATATTTTTTTATTATAATTATAGAACTCGATTTTTCTTCTTTTATAGGTAAGGTATTTTTAAATCAAGATATAAATATTATTATATCTGATGGTGATTTCTTCGTGTCAAAGGTAGTGGCTTCTTCTACTAAGACGGATCTTTCTGGAAGGAAAGTCCTCCTGAGGGTCGACATCAACTGCCCAATAGGAAAGGATGGAAAGCTCCTCGACATCTCGAGGATAAAGATACACGCAGGCACAGTCAGGAGATTGCTCGATGAAGGGGCAGCGGTCGTTATATTGGCCCATCAAGGTAGACCGGGAATGGATGACTTCACAGACCTTCATCAGCACTCGATCGCCTTGAGCAAGGAGACCGGCTATGAAGTTCAATTCGTACCAGATGTCATGGGACCTGAGGCTATAGAGAGGATAGATAAGCTCAGGCCTGGTGAAGCGTTGATGCTGGACAACGTGAGGTTCCTAGCAGAAGAGAGCATAGAGGCCTCAGGAGAGTTCCACGCGAAATCATACCTAGTTAGAAGGCTAGCTCCACACTTCGAGTATTATGTCAACGACGCATTCGCCACGGCCCACAGGAAGCATGCGAGCATGATGGGCTTCCCCTATGTATTGCCCTCCCTTGCGGGGGACGTTATGGAAAAGGAGGTTCTCGCCCTTAGCGAGATAAAAGACCCAGCGCTCTCCCCAAAGATGTTTGTACTAGGCGGAGCGAAGGTATCTGACAGCGTGAGGATACTGAAGAATATCCTTGGTAGCAGCTTTGGATCCTACGTTTTACTAACAGGTCTCATATCCGAACTTTTCTATCTAGCAAGCGGAGTTGTCCTGGGGAAAGCTAGCAGGGACAAGCTCGAGAAAGCAGGAGCCTTGCCCTTAGTCAATAGCGCTAGGGAGCTTTTGCTGAAATATAGGGAAAGGATCTACTTGCCTCCTGATTATGTGCTTGAGGATGGAAGTGTGCTATTGGTAGGAAAGGGAATAGCGGACAACAAGCTGATCAAGGATGTCGGCCCTCAGACCATTGAACGATACGGTGAATTGATGAAAGAGGCAAAGGTCATAGTATTGAGGGGACCCGCTGGGGTGATAGAGGAGAGCCAGTTCCGCAAGGGCACAACGGCTCTGATGAGGGCCGCGCTCAGTACTGATGCGAAGGTTATAGTGGGAGGGGGACACTTGACATCGATCCTGGAGGACCTTCCGGAGAGTGAGAGGAGGAAGGCGCACAACAGCACGGGGGGCGGAGCGCTCTTGCTTTTCCTTGGAGGAGAAGAGCTTCCAGCAATAGAGGCGCTTGCCCGCTCAGCTGAAAAGTTTAAGTTAAACGGTATAGAACTTCCATAATGAGGCGGTAGAAAATGGTGACAATTGAAAGTAAACTGGAGGAGAGAGTTTTCCTCATGAGCTACATGTTCAGGAGAATACTCGTCCCATACGATGGGTCGGCCAACAGCGAGAAGGGGCTTAGGGTAGCGCTTGAGCTCTCTGCGATACTTGGATCAAAGATAACCGTAGCTTATGCCTGTGAAAAGGGGAAGTGCAACGGGGGCCTTTTAGAGAGAGCTAAGGAGATCGCTGAGGCCAGGGGTATAAGAGTGGAAACCAAATTGATCGAGTTCGATCCTGAAGAAAGCAGCGAATCCTCCGAAATAGTGAAAGAGGTAAACAGCAACTCTTACGACCTAGTCGTCGCTGGAATAAGGGGGAAGACGGAGTACGAGGGTCTAGAAAAAGGTTCGGTAGCGACTACCCTTTTCGTGAATACGAACGCGAGCTATCTATTCGTTAAATAATCTTTTTCTCTAAAACAAAATAATAGCAAAAGTTAAGAGCAATTACTTCCTCCTCTGCATGCTTCCAAGCTCTGATTCCGCTTCTATCATCGCGAGTTCTCCCTTTATCTCTTCGATCGCTTTCTTTATCTCTTCGATCTCCGTTTCTGGTAATTGAACGAGGGATAGAGCTTCCCTGCCCATGCTCGTAGGCCTCAGCTTCTTTGACCTTCCAACCGTTTCTAGGAACTCTACATATAGAAGGGAAAGAACGTCATCCTTAAGCGACTTGCTCACCACGGCGTTTCCCACAACGAAGAACTTATAGCCGAATGAGATCCCCTTTTCGTTCAATTTATACATGAGATGGTTCAGTCCCTTTTCCGAGATCTCCCCAACCATATCGATTATCTTCAAAAGCTTCATGAGCTTTTGATTTTGCATCACTTGCTCCTTTGTGATTAACTGCTTCGTCTCGAACTTTACTTCTTTCCCCTTCTTTTCCTGACCACTTGGCGCCGACATCATTTTCCCCATTATTGCCATGGAAGAACCACGATAATATAACTTATTCTCATCTTCATTGTAGAAGATCTTTGCCAAAAAAATACTATGTAGTCTGTAACGAATGAATCCTCGATTTTAAGAGAAAAAATATAAAAAAGTTAAGCTAGGAATTCAGGGTCACCGTTCCGGTTATCGGGTCGAAGTTCCCTATAACTGTCCACACGACCTTCCCAGTGCTATCTCTCTGAAGCTCAACATATGAATAGGACCCGTATTTTCTGTCTCCGTTCTCATCGAATTTAAGCCACCCGCTGAGGCCGAAATAATGATCAGCGAAGAGCGGAAAAGCCTTCGTCAGCACCTTTCCGCTCGTGGTACCCGTCTGCGCTGCGGTTAAGGCTATCGCCCATATGCCATCATAGAGAGCTAGAGTGGCCCCACTGGGCCTGTTGCCGGTGAGGTTCTGATATCTCGCTGCGAAGCTATCCTGTAGCTCGTTATATGGAACCGAGTACGCTACGTTTATGTAACCCACTCCGCTGTTTACTATGTCCTGGCCTATGACATCCCTTACCTGCACATCGTTTACCGTGCCGTCAGATCCGTACCATCTTACGCTCATTAGCACCGGATAGTTCTTTGCAGCATTGAATATAGAGATGAAATCTCCAGGGAAGCTAAGCGCCAGTATAGCGAGAGAGCTCTTGTTTTGCACCGAGGAGACCAGGTTGGCCAAGTTCTGGACTTCTGCTGAATAGTCCTTTGCGTTGGGGTCATACCTTATTGAACCTACTATATTCCCACCCTTTGAAACGAAGTTTTGCCTAGTTGCATTAAATAGTCCATCACCCCAGTCGTCTCCCCTATATATTATCACAACGTTTCGTATTCCCTGATACCACATGAGGTCAGCGATAGCTCTTGCCTGCCTCGTATCAGGGGTCTCCAACCTGAACACATTATCCGGTATGGCTAGCTGTGGAGCAGTAGATGCGTAGGAAATAACTATCATGTCGTTCTGGCTGGCGAACTGCATGACCGCCGAGGTCGCTGAGCTCGTATAAGTGAAGAGTATCTTTATTCCCCTAGCTGCGAGGGTTTGGGCTGCAGAGAGAGCGCCGTCCGGAGTCGATTTATCGTCCTCAAAGTATAGCTTCACCCTATAATTGCTACCTATCTGGGAGAAGTAATTGTTCACATCACTCTCAGCTAGCTGGGCCGCAGTCCTATAGAGCGGGCCGTAACCCTGCAAGCTCCCAGATAAAGAAACTTCGATACCTATAGGTATCTCGATGGTTGAATTCTGGGCAGTTGTCTGCGTATTCGTAACGCTCCCTCCTTGATGTGGGGATGCCAAATATCCTATTCCTGCGCCTATAGCCAGACCTATGACCAATAGTATTATCCCAAGACTAGTCGAATTCAAACTTTTCACCCCATAGTTTACAATGTTTACTTGATGGAGAGTAATGTTTAATTAAAGGTTTAAAAAATTTTCCATCTGGGTTAAATTTATAATCTCAATATAACCATTTGGAGTATATTGTAATCTAGATGGTAAATAACGTTAACAGGGTTGAAAGAGATGCCTCTTGCTAACCTATTGACCAACGCCTTTACCTACAGTAACATGTTGGTTCTAATGGCCCTAGGTCTCACTTTCTCTTATATAACGCTTAAGGTTCCAAATTTCGCCCAGGGAGACTTCATCGCTGTGGGAGCATATGTAGCTTATACGTCCTATGTGCTATGGGATATACACCCCTACTTGACGATTCCCCTCTCATTTCTCGTCTCTGGCGCTATATCGCTTCTGATGTTTCTGTTCGTTTTCAGTCCATTGTCCAAGAGGGGATTCAAATTAACGGAACTTATGATAGCGTACTTTGCTGCTGAGATGATAATCAGGAGCGCGCTCCTCATCTATACGGATTATATGCAGAGCAGCCTCTCCAAGTATTTTTCTAATATCTTGATCCCAGTTGGTCAAGTAGAAATCGGGGGATACGAGATCTCATCGCCGCTTTTGGCTTCCTTCATTCTCTTGTTAACGATCCTCGTATCATTTTTGATAATTCTAAAATACACTAAACTGGGCATCGCCTTAAGGGCCGTGATACAAAACCCAGAGCTCGGTAGGGTCTATGGCGTCAACGTGGAGAAAATGTACGCTATATCCTGGTTTCTGGCTGGCGGGATCACGGGAATGACTGGTCCCGTGATATTGACCTTCTTCCCTACGGACCCAAACATAGGATGGACATTCCTCATAAGGATCTTCGCCGCCAGCATAGTAGGGGGAATAGATAGCATGCTGGGCGCGGTAATAGGGGGGTACTTCGTCGGCATGAGCGAAGTCTTGGGCATTTATGTTCTCAGCCAGCCGCCCATAGGGCTTCAGCCCGTCTACAGGGTGGTGATTCCATTCGTTCTCATGATAGCAGCTCTTCTGATTATGCCAAGAGGAATAGCTTCGAAGCTTGAAGGGATAAGCTTCAGGAGGGAGAGAAAATGAGCATCCTGGGGATCGCTGACCCGCTCAGATTTATCTTCGACATAGGTGGTTTCTTCATCATATACTCAATGCTCAGTATAAGCATGAATCTAGATTACGGCTTCGCAGGTATTCCTAACCTCGGAAAGGTCATGTACTTCGCAGTCGGTGCCATAGTTACAGGGTCCTTATCTCTCAGAATAATATCCGAGATTTCCGGTATACCTTTGGGGGACTTCGTCACTCAGAACATATCTTATTCCATTACGGCGGGGAATTGGCTTTCGCATCATCCTATAGAGGCAGTAGCGATCTCACTCTCCCTAATCGGCCTCTCTTCACTTATTTCTGGATTTGTGGGGATCCTAAGCTCTCTTCCCGCCATTAGGCTGAAGGAGACATACCTGGCCATTACCCTTCTAGTTTCTGGAGAGCTGGTAAGGGTGGTATCGAGCTATTACGCTCCGTTGGTTGGAGGGACCGTCGGGGCACATGTCCCTGATTTCTTCTCTTGGGTAGGAGTCGGAAGGATCCATGACCTGGTCATATTGGCATACATGGCCGCGTTCATGGTTGCATCTTACATAGCTAGTAGGCTACTCGTGATGTCGCCATTCGGGAGGATAATGAGGGCTCATAGGGACAACGAAGAAGCTCTCATGTCATTAGGAAAGGATCCGGTTTATGTGAGAGGCAGCACTCTCTTCGTATCTTCGGCAATAGCTGGTGCTGCAGGAAGCCTCTACGCGATATACTCCGGCAACGTCAATGCAGGGGATTTCGTGCCAGACAAAACCTTCATTCTTTCCCTAATAATAGTGATAGGCGGAATGGCCAACGTCAATGGTCCGCTAGTAGGAAGCCTCATTTATATAGTGATAGACAGGGTCGTGAGGCAAGCAAAGTTTTTCCTTAACGTCCCGTTCGATGTTAATTACTTATCTATAGGGATCATGGGAGTTATACTCTTGCTTTTCTTCTTTTTCAGGCCGAAGGGCATCCTCCCTGAGAAGCCTATAGTTATTGCTAGAAATAAAAAGCTAAAGAACGTAAGCGAGTAGATTTTAAAAGCTTTTTTTGTAACAATAAATTCTTAGACTTATCGAAGTAAAATTCAATATATCGCTCGCAAGGAGGTGCATATTGAATGCCAATAATCGAGGAAGTTCCAAAGAAAACTGAGTTCAAGAGGATCGGGGTCCACAGTCATATAAGGGGACTGGGTCTGGATGAAAACGGAAAAGCTAAGATCATCGCAGATGGGTTAGTCGGCCAAACTGAAGCTAGAGAGGCCGCTGGAGTAGTTGTGCAAATGATCAAGGAGGGTAAGATGGCTGGCAGAGGAATACTATTCGTAGGGCCGACGGGGACTGGGAAGACTGCTCTGGCAGTTGCTATAGCGAAAGAGCTAGGCGAGGATACTCCATTCGTGGAGTTCAGGGGCTCGGAGATATATTCGCTCGAAGTGAAGAAGACCGAGACGCTCATGCAGGCAATAAGAAAGAGCATAGGCGTTAGGTTGAAGGAGAAAAGATCAGTCTACGAGGGCGTAGTGAAAGAGGTAAAGGTGCGAAGAGTAAGGCATCCCTATAATCCATACGTTATGGTACCTAGGGAGGCAAAGATAACCTTAGAAACCAAGGACGACAGTTTAACCTTGACGGTTAGCGATGAAATAGCTGAACAGCTTCTCTCCCAGGGGATAAGGAAGGACGATGTAATTTGGATAGATGCGCAGACTGGTAGGGTATTTAAAGAGGGTAAAGTCAAGGGCGAGGGGCAGGAACTATATCTGACCGGTGAGAAAATCGTTGAAAAGCCTACAGGTCCCATAAAAAAAGAGAAGGAGATAGTCAATACCGTCACGCTGCATGACCTAGACCTTTACTTCGCCTCCAGGAGAGCTGGTCTGGAGCTCTTGCTCGGCTTCTCTCCATTGAAGGAGATAAGCCAAGAGGTGCGTAAAGCTGTAGACGAGCAGGTCAAAAAGTGGGTGAGCGAGGGCGTGGGCGAGATAATCCCCGGTGTTCTTTTCATTGATGATGCCCATATGCTTGACATAGAGGTCTACAGCTTTCTGACGATGGCAATGGAGAGCGAGCTAGCCCCAATAATAATCCTTGCTACGAACAGGGGAGTCGCGAGGATAAGGGGCACCGAGATGGAAGCGCCCCACGGCATGCCCTTAGACTTGCTAGATAGGCTTCTAATAATCCCCACGAGGCCTTACAACCCCGAAGAGATAAAGCAGATAATATCAATAAGGGCCGACGAGGAAGAAATAGCGTTGAGCGGGGAGGCTCTTGAGGAGCTAACGAAGATCGGCACAGAGAGGAGCCTCAGATATGCCGTTCAGCTGATGGTACCCTCTAAAATAATCGCTTCTAGGAAAGGCAGGAGCTCCGTATCTAAGGAGGATGTTGCAGAGGCAGCTTCCAAGTTCATCGATCTGAAGACCAGCACCGAATATGTGTCTAAATACGAGAAGTTGTTCATCCACTGACCGATTTATAACTGAAAACCTTGCCTTTTACGGCGAGGATTGTGAGGAAAATGAGAGAAGCTTTTTTGCCTCACAGGGATCTAAATGCAAGCATAAACATAGCTCATGCCTTAATGAGAGGTATAGGGTGGGGAGCAGTGAGCCCCCCGAACCAGCAGATGAGGCTGGAGGCGCAAAGCCACAGCTAAACGTTGGAAGCCTCGTCCTTCAGGGCGGGTAGCTCACCTATTAAAAATCAATGAGAATAAAAATTCAAGCATTTTTCAAAGTTAAGTGACAAAGATTTTTGGCTCTTTTCTTCTCCGCTCAGCCCTTGGAAATCCCCATTTTTCTCAAAAATTCCATTGTGGCTTCCCTTGGGTCTCTGCTTCCCACGATCGCCGAGCCAGCAACTACCACATCAGCTCCAGCTTCAACTAGTTTTGATGCCTCATCTGGCTTGATTCCTCCTGCGACTGAGATCATGATCCCGGGCAGTTCGGCCTTTATCTCTCTGATAAGTGGAAGGAAATCGACTCCTCGCATCTTCTTCCCAAGTTGCTGATCGATCCCGGCGTGTAGCCCTATGAGCTTTACTCCTAAAGCATTTACTTCTTTCGCTCTAGCCAATGGATTAGAAACGGAGATCATATCAACTTGGCTCTCCCCACCTAGCTCCCTCGCTCTTTTCGTCGCTTCTGCTATAGTACCGTCATCGGCTGCACCGAGGACTGAAGTTATCTTCGCACCCGATAATATAGCGATTTCAGCCTCTAGCGATCCAACGTCCATAGTCTTCATATCTGCAAAAACGATGTTATTGGGGAACATCTGGGAAAGAACCTTAACGGAGGTCATGCCGGAGGACTTAATGAGCGGGGTGCCCGCTTCTATGATAACATATTCGCTTACTGCTACGTTATTCGCTATCTTTACTCCTTTAGAAAGATCTGTAACATCGATCGCTACTTGCAGATAGGGTGGCTTTTTTAAAACAGAGCTCAATCTTATTCCCCTTTGATAACTCAACTTTGACAAGATTAAATACTTATAATTTCGAATTCTTCTCTGTGGTTGAAGATGGGAAGGCTATTTGGTACTGATGGGGTTAGGGTAGACCTAAACAAAAGCTTAGACCCTGCTTTCTTCTCCTCCCTTTCTTCTTCAATATGCGAGTCGTTTGGCGAGAATGCTCTTTTCCTAATAGGTAGGGACATCAGGTTCGGAGGAGACATCATACTTCATGCTGTGCTCTCCGGTTTGCTCTCCAGCGGCTGCCGAGCCTATTATGCCGGTCTCGTTTCCACTCCAGCATTACAGTACAACGTAAAGATGGATGGAGGATTCGACGGAGGGATCATGATAACGGCATCCCATAATCCTCCGAATTACAACGGCATCAAGGTCATAGATTCAGACGGAATCGAAATTCCGAGGAGCAAGGAAGAAGAGATCGAACAATTGTTTTTCTCCTCAAAAGTCAAGCGTTTTAAGTCATCATCGATAGAATTCGATGTTCCCAAATATCACGGCGCAGTTGAGCGATACGTAGACGCAGTTGTTTCCCAAGTGGATGATGAGCTCACTAGAAGCAGGGGATTAACCGTTTTGCTAGATGCAGCTAACAGTGTTGGATCGATAGCTCTCCCGCAAATAATAAGGAGGCTGGGGGGAAAGGTCATAAGCCTGAACGGACACCTGGATCCCAGTTTTCCTGGACGGGAGCCAGAGCCAACCCCGGAAACTCTGAAACTTACCTCAAAGATTATCGGACATGCTGGAGCAGATTTTGGCATAGCGGTCGACGGAGACGCAGATCGATCCATATTCATAGATGAGCTAGGAACGGTCCAGTGGGGGGATAGAACGGCTACGGTACTGGCTCCTTTCATAAAGCAGAAGCACCCGGAGCTCCCCCCGAGGGTTTATACGGGAATAAGCAGTAGCTCATTCATGGAGGAGATTCTCAAACAAAAGGGGATCAGTGTAATATGGATGAAGGTCGGAAGTGTAGATATCTCGCGTAGGCTAAAAGCGGAAGGAGGTCTTATGGGATTCGAGGAAAATGGGGGGATCATGTACCCTCCTCACCATTATGTAAGGGATGCAGGAATGGCCGTCGCGCTCATGATGGAGCTGCTTTCTATGGAGAGAGCAAAGGCATCAGAGCTTTATTCTGTATATCCGAGGACCTATTCTATAAAGACGAAGTATCCCTTGGAAAGCAGAGAAAAGGGACTAGAGATATACGAGAAGGTCAAGGCGAAATTTTCTGGCGCTAGAATAATAGACATCGATGGGGTGAAGGTAATGCTCGAGGATGCTTGGTTCCTCATCAGAATGAGCGGAACGGAGCCCGTAATAAGGGTTATGATAGAATCGAAGAAAGAAGGACAGGAAAAGGATATTTTGATGGAAGTTGAAAGACTGCTTCAGGTCGGTTGAGATGAAGTACAGATTACTTGACATATTGGCTTGCCCTATGTGCAAGGGCTTCCCGCTGGAACTTATCGTGCTTGAAAAGGAGAAGAAGGAGAGGCAACTACCATCAAAGCCACCTCTATGTGAACTCTACTGTGCCTATAAGGGAAAGAGCCTCGAGGAATTAAAGGCTAGAAAAGAGGCAGCTCCCTGCGAGGAATGCTTCCAATATGAAATTACTACAGCCGTTCTCTACTGCAGAAACTGCGGAAGGTGGTTCCCTGTCATAAACGGCATTCCACACATGCTGCCAGATTACATCAGAAAGGATGAGAAGGAGAGGGAGCTTGAATTTCTAAGGAAGTACGCTGACAGGCTACCTGAAAAAATAGTCAAAAAGGGGCTTCCGCACAACCTATCCGAAGAAAACAAGTAAAGCTTTTTCTTATATCGTTGCACATAGAAAAGCCATCGAACAAAGATCACAGAAGGGTGCGTTCTAAGATAAAATAAAACTTCAACCTTTGGAATATATTTCAACTACATCTCCGTCTTCAAGCCTATGATCTAGCCCAACCCTTTCTCCGTTAAATTTTACACTCTTTCCATAGACTCTCGCATACTTGAAGCCTTTAAGGATCCTCGAGTGAACCGATTCAGCAACATCTCTTACGGTCGCCCCCTTCCTTAGAACAAGCGGCTTTTCAGCAACATCGCCGTTCGGTTGTTTTGTATATACCCTTATGATGTCGAGCGAGCTGAAAATATGCCTGCCAATGCTTTCCAAACCAAGCCCAGTTTTCGCAGAGATATAAATGATAGGTGCAACCTTCGATACGGTCTCCATCCTTCTCATCATTTCATTTAAATCGCCCTTGAAGAGATCCATTTTATTAACGAGGACGATGCCTGGCCTGTATGTCCTGTTTTCTAATATCTGTGCTTCAATATCATCAAGAGAGACCTCCCCCCAGACCTTGACAATGGCATGGTCTATCTTGTACTCTTTCAGCATCTTCTTGATATCGTCTGCAGTTGCATCGATGATTTTCCCGTTTATCACGAGATTTATACCACCCCTGCTCCCCCTTATTATCTCGACCTTTCCTTTCGGCTTCTTCAAGTATATACCGTTCTCTTCAAGCTCCTCGATTGCGCTCATAGCCATAGAATCCGGGCCATTGGTGGCGTCTACTACTATGAACAACGTATCGGCATTTCTGGCCAAACCGATCGTCCTATTGTACCAGGAAATTCTCTCATTGCTCCCGAAAGGTATACTAGGGGTATCTATGAGCTGAAAGTATATGTTCTCAAACTTCAGCATACCAGGCTTCGGCAATCGAGTTGTGTAGGGAATTCCAGGTGAATCATAGGGGATCCCAGTCAACCTTGAAAACAAAAGGGACTTCCCCGAAAGAGGAGGGCCAAGTATAACGACCTGCGCGGCCCCCGACTTCTCTATGTAGAACTTTGGTCCAGAGCTTCCTCCTTTCTTTTTTCTCTGTTCTTCGAGCTCCTCCTTTAGCTGACTCAGCCTCCTCGTCGCCCAATACATCAGGTTTTCCGTGCCCTTATGCTTCGGCACAGAAGAGATGAACTCTTCCAGAGCGGCAATCTTCTCTTCTACGGTTTTCGCTTCCGTGAACTTGAGCCATTTTGCTTTAGCTTCAGGAGGGAGGTTAGTCGGCATTCCATATTCACTCCTAGCTTTTACTGTAATAGGGGTTCGAGCGAGATTTCCATTTGTGCCTTATAACAGAAGGAGGGAGAGCGTTCGAGTTTTTCATTAGCCAATTGATTGTATGTCTATCCCCCGGATAGCCTGAACCAACGAGGCCATATTGCTCCCTTATCTTTTCAATCTCTCTGTCCCTGGTAACCTTTGCTATTATGCTTGCCGCTCCTACTACCGTGTATTTGGAGTCTGCCTTCTTCTCCATAAAGATTTTCAATTGTATGCAAGCATTTATGGTTCTATTATCCCTTCCGACTGCATCCGCAATCACCATGTTAGGGATGAATCCATCAGATAAGGCCATGCATGCGAGCTTCCTAAATGCTTCCATCGTAAGTTTATTTAGATTTTCCCTATCTATTTCCTCAGGCATTACCGCCACGGTTCCATACCAATCAGCCATCGATTCTATTTTTTCGAAAAGCTTCTCTCTCGCAGATCTTTTAAGCTTCTTGCTGTCTGTAACACCAGCTTCTCTGAGAGCTTGCTCGGAGCTCTCATTAAGGATCACCCCCGCAACAATCATTGGTCCTATTAAGCTACCTCTCCCAGCTTCATCCATCCCCATTTTCAGTATCTTCTTGCTCAAATTGTTCCACCCTATGCAGGGCATAGCTTCCTGCGCTTCGAAAGCGGCAAGTCCTTAAGGTTTCTTACCGTTTCTATGATGAGCGAACAGAGATAAACTGCATAAATAGAATTTTCTGGGAAAGCGAATAAACATTTCCCCATCTTTGGCTCTAAAAATGTCACTTTAAAACTAATCGAAATTTAATTTTACAACCGAAAGCCTCGCCATTTAAGGCGGGGATGGAAAAAAGCTTATAAAGCGTTTTTCTTTATTAGTTAGTTGGTGGCTAGTTTGGTAAAGCTTAGATGCCCAAAGTGCGGGTATGTCTGGGACTACAAGGGCAAAAAGCAGTACTATGCCACGTGCCCCAACTGCTTTAGAAAGGTCAATATAGCTAAGTACAGGGTTGAGTAGATATGTCCTCGGGTCATGAGGGTCTGCTAACCTTAACCATGAAGATGAGGGTTAGCCCCGAGCCCGCTTCGTATCAAGAGCTAATAAGCTTGTTGAGAACGGCTACAGGAAGCTGAAATGTATTAAATGCGGTTTCGAGGCTGATAGAGACGCTGTAGCGATACTAAACATTGAGAAGAAGGCATATGAAAAGATATGGGAAGCTCTGATCCCCCGAATTCCTCTCAAATGACAGATGTAATCCCGAACAGATGAGGGGAACCTTTGCCCTTTAGGGCGGAGAGGAGGTCAGCTTACGAGCTTAAGTGTCTCTCACGACAGAAAATGTGTGCCCCATACATAGCAAAAAGAGCAAGTTCCGAAGGAATCTGTCAAAGTGCGGGGGGTGGGATTTGAACCCACGCAGGCCTTCGCCAACGGATCTTAAGTCCGCCCCCTTCGTCCAGCTCGGGCACCCCCGCCCATCTTTTTTGTTGTTTTTTGCCTTATATTACCCTTATGGAGTATCTAAATAGCAAAAGGGCTTCTGCTTATTTGATCCGCAGTTCCTGCAATTGACGTGATGCGGGTGAAAAAACGGAGCTCAAACTACAACTTTATATCCAATAATCTAACTTAAAATCGCAGGGTATACATTTGACGCTATTTCCAAGTACGGAATAACCATATCCTCATGAAGTTGAGTTACCCCACTTGATTTCTCTAACAACCCTCGCAGGCCTATAGCTTAAAACCAATGCTCTATCGCTTATCTCTCTCATCTCATCGAGCTGATGCGATACGATTATCATCCCGATGCCCGTCTCCTTTCTCAAATTCATAAGCGATTTCTGAAGGGATTTCACAGAATCTACATCTAGACCGACATAAGGCTCATCGAGAAGTAATATGTCTGGAGACGTAATAAGAGACCTGGCCAGAGCTGCTTTTCTAGCTGTGCCGCCGCTCACTTCCCTAACCTTCTTCTCCAAGTGCTCCGAAATCCCTAAGGCTTCCGAAAGTTCCCTGAGCATTCTCTCAGCTTCACGTTTATCAATTTTCAACAGCCTAGCTGGCAATAGAATATTCTCCTTTAAATTGAACCAAGGCAGCAAAAGGTTTTCTTGAGGAGTATATCCTAATCTGCCATTTACCCTCACGTCTCCTTTATCTGGCTTAACCAAACCAGCAATTATGCGGAGCATTGTGCTTTTTCCTGCGCCATTCGGACCAACTAGCCCAAGGGCTTCTCCTTTATGGAGAGTGAAGGATACATCGCTGATTATCAACTCATTGCCGAATGCTTTGCTTATATTCTTCACCGATACTAACTCATCCAATTCCTAGCCCACCTCTCCAAAGGTCTAAGCACGATGCCATCGACTAGCATCATGAGTGCGATGAGAACTAGGCTCCACGCAAACACTCCTCCTTTGTATCCAAGATTGTAGCAGTATACTAGCATGTATCCTACTCCTCCACTGCTCCCTAAAGCTTCAGCTACGACGCTTATCCTGAGAGAATTGCCGACGGCTGCCCTGCTTCCACTTGCTATATATGGGACGATCCCCGGCATAACGAAATACTTTATTAGCTGTAACTTCTGTGCCCTCATTACTTTGGCAATATCTCCGTACTTCTCGAGAACCACTTTAGATCCGTTGAGTGATAGGGTGAGGAGTATTGGAAAGGATGTTGCAGCTACTACGGATATCGGGGGGAGAATGCTCGTAAGTCCGAATATCAATAGAAAAATTAAAGTCCATATAAGGGCCGAGACGCTTTGTATAAATGTATTAAGCGCTTCAACGAAAGCGGCGAGATGATCATTCAAATGGTATAAGGCTATAGCTATTAGCGTGAGCCCTAAAGATATAAGGAAACCAGCTATAGTATTAGCCAAGGTTTTTCCAATGTTCAGAAAAATTGGTCTAGGTCCCTCCATAACTAGGTAGTTCCAAACTTCTCCAAACCCAGGTACGCTTCGTGGATAGGCCTTCTGGAGGCCCGTCCAGAAAAGTATTAAGGTAATAGCTAAATAGGTCCATCCAATAGCGCTTAACTTGATGCGAAAAATGCCTGATCACCTATTTTCGATGGATCCTGAGAGAGGTACCCTCCTTTCCACGCGAGGTTCCATGAACTTCTTATGCCATTTTTCACGGTCTCATTAAGCCCGTTGTCGAGCATAATGACTCTGCCATATAAATACGAAGCTTCAATATTCGAGAGTCCGTAGACAGAGGAGAGCAAGGTTTCTATCGATGATGAGTTTGTCCTCCATAGCTCTACCGCTGAACTTCTCATGGCCAGAAAAGCCTCAAGCCTATCTTTATCATTTGTGAAGTTTTCGGTCGCTACCCAGACAAGCATTACCGGTAGGCCAGTAGAGTTTGACTGCTTCCAGAGATCCTGAAAAGTAGTTAATATTGTAAAGTTATATCTATCTACACCCAGCGATACAAATGGCTCCCACACTACAGCAGCTGCGGCATCTCCTCTTCCAAGGGCATCCAGAATTGTTCCCGGTGGTGAGTTTATCCCAATAATATCTCCCGATCCCTGTTGTCCATCAACCACACTCAAGTTATATATGCTTTTCATATAAGCCTTGAACATCATATAGCTTCCGCTTGATAGGAGTGATACGACCTTACCTCCTTTTAGCTGTGCAGGTGAAGAGATCCCTCCACGAGTCAGGATTGCCTGGTTCTGCAGCATCTCGGGGGATATTATCTTCACGGAGACGCCGTCCAGCAACAGCTTCGCCGCCATTTCAGATGGTATTACAGCCACATCTATATCTCCCCTGTCTATAGCAGCAAGTATATCAGTAGTTTTCTCGAACCTGAATATCCGTAGCTCTACATGCTGTTTAGCGCTCAAGTTGAAGTACTCCATTTCGTCGAGCGTGCTTATTCCACCTTGAAGGGTCCCCGCGCGAATTACGGGCTCACTTTTACCATATCCTCTCAGGAAGTAAAAAGAGAGGGCGACGATTATAATTAAGGCAACCGCTGATATCAAAATGGCACCTTTTTTCAAGGCCCACACCAGGAAAGGATCTCTTTAAGAAAAGGCATAATATTCTTAGCATTAATGTATGCCGCTTAACTTTTACATTTTTAACTTTTACGTTTTTAATATAGCTGTGGGTTAAGGGGGCGAAAGTCCCCTTCCGTAAGGTGGGGGATGGATACCCCCTTATAGAAATGTTTTTAATAGTTATCAAAAAATAGATGTAACCAAGCTCATGAGCAACCTCTCCTACAAGGCTGAAAGAGCTGGTAGGAGGGTGGTGAAGGTAGATCCGAGGAACGCTTCAAAAACCTTGGTGCGGGGTCGGGACTGCCCTCAGAGCCTGTGGACAGGAAACCTCTGCTATACATTCCCTTTTCAGAGGGGGTGTATAGTAAGTTTCCTGGAAGAAGCAGGAAATTCTCATCGCGAGGTGAGGATGCCCCGTTAGTAAGGACGGGGTAGTTCACAGTTAAAGACCAGGCGTTAAAAGGAGAAGCGGAAAAGATCGCGAGCGAGGAGTTAAGTATTAACGTTGTTAGGTTCCCATTGCCTTTTCTATGAGCACGCCCACACTAACTATCACACCAACAACAAGGTTCAGATTGAATGCTAAAGGAATTTTTTCTGAGTTCGAGGAAACTAAAATTATTTGCATAAGCATTAGAAAAGCTGAAAATAACGTCGAGGCTGTCGATATCATCCCTAGAGCATATGAACGAATGGCAAGCGAAAATGAAAGAATAGAAAAAGCGTAGAAGAGCGATGACGCAAATACGGCCCCCTTTGGTCCAATCAGTGCTGGTATGCTTCCGAGGCCTTCCTTTCTATCGAACTCGAGATCCATTATACTATATATCGTATCGAACCCTGCTACCCAGAAAGTGACGCCCAAGAGGTATAACCAGGGAACGCTGATTATGACTTTATAAAAGGAATGGGCCATACCACCAGAGGCTGCCACAGCGCCGCCAAACACAACGAATCCCAGAGCCAAGCCTAAATGAATGTGTGGAAATGGATGCAGCCTTTTAGCGTATGGATAGCTCATAGCGATAACGTAAAGAATTGGGGAAAAAGCGAATGCATATAAATTAAGGAGAAGTGCTGATAGGAAGTAAAACAGTGAGCCGATTGCTACCACTGTCCACGCATCCTTGGTGCTCAGTGCCCCAGATATTAAGGGGCGGGCTGAAGTTCTAGGATTTTTCCTATCGATTTCAAAATCTGCTATATTGTTGAAAGCCATGCTCGCGCTTCTCAGCCCGAACACCGCGAGCGTTGAAAGTAGAACGATCTTAGGGGTGCATGCATAACCAGAAAGGGCAATTCCGACATAAGCAAATGGTAGGCTGAATATAGTGTGCTCTATCCTTATAAGCCTCATAACTGCTCTTAGCTTGTTAGCACTATAGACTCTACCCGGATCCCACCTACTCCTTGAATCTATCAATGCTTCCCCGCCCCTCCATGAGCTTTTGCAATAACTGTGCTACTTTTTGCGCAGTGGTCGGATCTTCTTCGACCAGTTCCGGCCATTCCTTGCCCAAGTTCTCCTCCGGAAGCTTCCTCGTTGCATCGATTCCTAGCTTACCTCCATAGGAGTGGGCTATATTGGCGGGATCCAGCGCATCGCTATGGCTTCCCTCGATCACGACCAAATCTCTCTGTGGGTTTACATTCGAGGAAACGGCCCAAATGACCTTTCCGATGTCATTGGGGTCTACATCGTGGTCTACTACTATTATTATCTTAGTGAGAGAGCTTTGTCCTAGGCCCCACAGCGCAGACATGACCTTCTTGGCATGTCCGGGAAACCTCTTTTTTATAGAGACTATGAGGAGACCCTGAAATACACCCTCTGGTGGATAGTTTATTTCGACTACCTCTGGAAGAAGCGTATTTATTATAGGCTTGAAAATTCTCTCTACGGCCTTCCCCATAACAGCATCTTCCAAAGGAGGAGCACCTGTAACGCTCCCGTAATATATTGGCTCGTCTCTCAAGTATACTCTGTCTACTAAGAGCAGAGGATATTTTTCAGTCGGCTTGTCGTAATAACCCCAGTGATCTCCAAACGGCCCTTCGTTGACCAATTCTTTAAGTCTAACCCTCCCCTCAATGACGACCTCTGCATTAGAAATCGCCGGGGCTCCGTTTGGCAGCTCCACCAACTCTACCCCCCTCCCTCTTATCACCCCAGCGAACAAAGTTTTGTCGATGGGATAGGGAATTGGGGAAACCGCTGCCAACATAGTGCCTGGGTCGCTTCCTAAAGAAATCGCGACCGGAATCTCTTCCATCCCCCTCTCTAGAGCATGGGATTGAGCCAACGCTCCTCTCTTGTGAACCTGCCAATGGACCACGCCTCTCTTGCCATCAAGAATCATGACTCTGTAAACTCCCATGTTAACTATTCCACTTTCAGGATCCCTCGTTATCACCATAGGAAATGTAGCGTATCTTCCCCCATCCTTCGGCCAAGTTCTGAAGAACGGTATCTTGTCTAAAGGATTTTTTGCTGCTTCAATAACATTTTCTTCGAATGATCCTTTACTTACGAAAGAAGGCAAGTACTTGGAGAGCCTCATAAGCTCGCCAGCGGCCTTTACCTTCTGTATCGTTGAAGAAGGAGGTTGGAAAAACGCTGAAGGAATAAGCCTCTCGCCTATCTCTTCTAGCTTATTTACCGAGAGGGCTTCTCTCAAAATCCTTAGAGAGGTGAATAGATTGCCTGCTACTCTCCATCCATCGAAATCTTTAATATTCGTTAAAAGTAGAGCAGGACCACCGCTATACATCACCTTCCTGAGTAAAGACGGTATCTCGAGCTCTGGAGATAGCGGCTCCCCTACCTCTACAATTTCATTCCTCTTCCTAAGCCAATCGATGTAACCTCGAAGGTCCTCAACTGGGTCCAAGGCTTCATGCCCCTTTTTTCGGTTTTCCGAAGGGAATGCCTGGGGCAATGTATATGAAGTCGGTCAGCTCCTCTCTTCCGAGAAATATATACCTGCCATCTACAATCACAGGGGTCCTCATATGTTTCCTTATGCCTTCCAGGTCAAGCTTCTTAAACTCACTGTGGTCCGTCATCACTACTAACGCGTCTGCCCCATCAAAGCTTCCGTTGAAAGGCTTTAATCCCATTTTTTCGATTTCAGCGTTTGAGTAGTATGGGTCAAAGACCTCGACATTTGCATCCCAGCTAAGGAGCTGCTCGATTAGCGGTATCGAAGGGGAATTCAGATGTTCTTTGACTCCTCCTCTATAGCTGAGTCCAAGAACTATTACCCTGGAGCCTTTAAGGGATCTGCCGGCGGCATTGAGTGCCCTGAGAATTAGCTCAACCATGTGAATCGGCATAAGCTCATTTATCTCTCTGGAAAGCCTAATTATTTTGGCTAATTCCGGAAAGGAGTGTATTAGGAACCAAGGGTAAACTGGTATGCAATGCCCCCCCACTCCTGCACCAGGCCTATGTATATGGCTGTAAGGCTGAGAGTTTGCAGAGTCAATTATCTCATTGACGTTAAGGCCAAGCTCTTCCGAAATCAGAGCGAGTTCATTTGCAAGAGCAATATTCACATCTCTGTATACTCCTTCGAATACCTTGACCGCCTCAGCTGCCTTTATGCTTGATAGAGGAATAACCCCTTTCGTGTTTATGGTTCTGTAAATTCCTAACAGCGGTTCCAAAGTCTCTCTGTTAATCGCACCCAAAATCTTAGGATAGCTCTCCGTTATGTCTTTCACTACCCTTCCGCTCATGGTCCTCTCAGGCGCGTGAGCTATGCCAAAATCCTTTCCTGCCCTAAGGTTTGAAAGCCTCTCTAATATAGGGATAAAGGACTCTGTGGTCCCAGGAGGGAGGGTTGTCTCTGTCACTATTATCGAACCCCTTCTCAATCCCTTCCCTATGGACTCCATGGCGGATTTCATATTGCTTAAATCTATTCCAGCTCTAGAGGCATAAACTGGGACCAAAATCACTATTAGGTCGCTCTGCGAAGTTGCCCAAATGCCGTTGGTAGTAGCGACGAATCTTCCGGCATTGAGTGAGTTTTTCAGCATATCCTCTACTCCTGGCTCGAATGGTATAGTGTTCACTCCTTTGTTCAAAGACTCCACTATATTGGTATTCGCATCTACACCTATCACTTTCGCGCCCCTTTCAGCGAAAACAAGCGCTAAGGGCAATCCCATTTTGCCTAGACCAAAAACTGAAACCGTTAACTTACCTTCTTTAAGGAGCTTGGAAGATTCTTCGCTCGATAGAGATAACAAGACCAAATTCAATCACCGCTCATTAAATTACAACTTCAGCGAGCCCTTTATTATTTGCTATTTTGACGTTTTGCTAGGATTTGGAGAAAAGGCTTTAGCTCCCGTCGTCTCGCGTTGATTCGTTGGCTAATCTTTCTGTCATTTAATTAGCTATTGTTGCCCGCTTAAAATTAGAAAAACATTTTATATATTAGAGATAAATTTGTATATACTTTATAATTAATTGTATTTAAAAGAATAAAAAGAAGGAGAAAAATATGGCTCCGAAAGGTATTCCTTACGGTCCTGTAATGGTATTGATAGGTCATGGAGAGTCTTTTTCATGCATCGATATACAACTGAAGGCTGAGAATTTTACTTCGATAGCGAAAAGTGCTAGCGAAGTCCTTGAAAAAATTAGGAGTTTGGGAGCAGAAATAATAGAAGTTAAAGAAAATTTCGAATTTGATGGTGAAGTCGCTAAGAGTTTTATGCTCATTGCCATTAATAGAGATACCATTAAGGCTTCCGAGATAGCTAAGGAATTAGAAATGCTCGGCGGGATCGTTCATTCGTCTATTGCCGAAAAATTCCGAAATGTTTGCTACTCTAGTCAGCTCTTTCCTATAAACGTGTTCGGGCTCAGATGGATCCTTCTCGGCCCTGCAAATATGGAGGCTATATTGCTCGGGGCAAAGAGAATACTAGGCTCGCAGGTATTTCCTTATTACCATAGGAGCATAGGTACTGCTATCGGGAAAAATCTTTACGAGTATTACTTGAAGGGATCGGTCCCTATGGAAAGTTTAGACGATGCGCTGAAGTTTTTGAATATGATAATGATCTTGTCTGGCTGGGGGTTCATGGAAAAATGGAGCGTTGGGGAAAGCGGCATCGAAGTTACAATCAGAGACCTTTGGGAAATGCAAATACTGTTATCTAAACAGGCAGAAGATCCGCCACGGATGTTGCTTGGAATTTTTGAGGGATTCTTCGGCTCATTGCTGAGAAGAGAGGTAAACGCCAACTTGTTATCGATAGAAAAGGAAAACAGATCGATTGTAACTAGGATATTAGTGCGCTTCTGATTATAATTTAAAAGTATACACCGACCTATTTTTCTTCAGAAGCAAAGATCAGTCTATGTGATTTCCTTTTTCTATGATGTGCTCCTCGCTGCGGCTCGAGATAGCTACAATCCTTTCAACTCCTCCGATCTCCTCAATATAGCTCGCTACAGTCTTTGGAACTAGATCCTTCCACCGATTATCCCTTCTTTTCATGAGCTCCCGAATGAGAGAGCCGTTGTATTGATCCCTCATATATAGCTTGGGAGAGAAAACCTTTTGTCCAATGTCCTTGAAAATCTTAAACATGATCGGGTTGCCCGTATATATTGCATCAGCCTTTGGGCAATTGAGCACCGCATGGTAGGCTGAAGATGGGTGAATCTCCAGTGTTTGGAGAGTCGAGGTTATAACTCTACCCAAATTGAAACCTCTTTCCTCCATAGATAGCCTTATCATCTCTATTCTTTCCCCGGTGGTGAAGGGGTTTCTCTCAGTATAACCCTCGCTACTCATCCCTATTAAAAATATTATCTCATCGTATTCGTTAAGAATTTCCTCTGCTACGTGGAGATGCCCGAGGTGAAACGGTTGGAACCTTCCAAAGAATATAGCTCTTCTTGGGATCTTCATGCCTAACCTCTCAGCAGAGAATTCTGAACCTAGGATAGTGAGCTGCCCCGCCCTGAAGGACGAGGCTTCCAGCATTTAGCTGTGGCTTTGCGCCTCCAGCCTCATCTACTGGTTCGGGGGAAGGCTCACCTCTCCCCCATCTCGCAGAGCTCATTGCCCTGCGGGCTATGTTTATGTTTGCATTTAGATACTCCTTCTGCAAAGAGGAACATCCTCTGAGATTTCTAACCCTGTAGAGGCAAAAAAGCTTTTCTCACTTTCCTCGCCATCCTCGTGGTGAACGGGGAGGTTTTTAGCTATAAACAATCTCTTGAAGGGTTCTGACGTCCTCTCCGTCCTAAAGGGCGAGGGTTCTATACAACGGTTTCATTGGTCCCCCGCATCTATTTGGGTTTACATTTATCATCTGCGAAGTATTCAAGGAGATATAGATTTCTCAGTTTCATGATGTTGAAGAATTAGGTATTTTGGGCCTCTTTGCCTCTGCTTTTGACCTAGCTTCTCCAATTATCTCCTCAAGCCTTTCAAGGAAGTCTGGTGGGAGTTTCTTGAATAATGGTCTAGGCTTCCTAATTTCGTGACCTGGTCCTAATGATATAAAGTTTATCTCTTTCATCTCTCCTATCTTTGGACTATCTAGACCGAGCATCTGGTATATAGCTTCCGATGAATTAGGAACAATTGGGTAAAGGAGAAGAGCCAGTAGTTTAACGAGGTTCACCTCGATTAGTATTATAGCGGCAGCGTAATCAGGATTATTCTTGATGAGATCCCACGGCGCTTTCAAGTTCAGGTATTGATTCCCCCATCTAGCTAGTTCAAGTATGTGCTCGCTCGCTTGCTTCAGTCTAATGTTATTGTACGCATCTATAGCCTTCTGCGTTATACCAAGGACTTCTGGCTCAATTGCTTTGAGCTCGTTATTTAGCGAAGCCGACGAGGGGAGCTTTCCGTCATATCTAGTCCAGGTAAAGCTTAGAACTCTATGCACTAAGTTCCCAATGTCGTCATTTAGTTCGGTATTAATTATTCTGAAAAATTCAGGCCAACTGAAGCTAGTATCCTTGCTTTCAGGCCTCATCCTTACTAGCGCAAATCTCCAATAATCGGCTGGGAGTATTTCCAATGCCTCATCTGCCCAAACGCCGATGCCTCTGCTCTTGCTGAACTTTTCCTCTTGGAAAAGTAAATACTCGGTCGCACTTATTCTCCAAGGAAGCTGGTAGCCCTCTCCTGAAGCTATCAGCATTGCTGGAAAAATTATCGCATGGAAGGGGATGTTATCCTTTCCAATGAAATAAGCTGTCTTCACCTCCGGATTCTTCCACCAAGAATCGAACTCATCTTTTCTACCATTTTTTTCCAGAAACTCCTTCACCGCACTTATATATCCGAGAAGTGCATCAAACCAAACGTAAATCGTTTTATTTTCTGTTCCAGGCAGAGGGGAAGGCACGCCCCAGGATATATCCCTAGTTATACTTCTTTCGCGAAGACCTGCTTCAACCCAGTTCAAACTGTAGTTCCTCACGTTATCCTCCAGTTCATTGTTGTTCTTGAGCCATTTAAGCAACTCATCCCTAACTAGCTGCATTTTAAAAAAGTAGTTCTCCGTTTCTTTGTATATAGGCGTGCTCCCGCAGAAAACACATCTCGGATTTATTAGCTCAGTAGGATGAAGAAGTCGGCCACAATTATCGCATTGGTCTCCTCTCGCCTTCTCGTACCCACAATATGGGCATTTGCCCTCTACAAACCTGTCTGCCAAGAATATTTTGTCCTTTGGGCAGAAGGGTAGGATTTCCTTCTTTTTTTCCAGGTATCCCCTTTCATAGAGCTTTTTCATAAATTCCCTGACGAATTCAATATGAGTTTGGTTATGAGTTCTCGTATAGTTGCTGAAGTCTATTTCCCATTTTTTTATAAGTTCGCTTACATATGAATGCATGGCGTCCGTTAGAACTTTTGGGTGAATCCCCCTCTTCCTAGCCTCAACTTCAATGGGAGATCCGTGCTCGTCGCTCCCGCTCACATACAGTGCTTCCTCTCCCCTAAGCTTCAAATACCTGTAATATACGTCTCCTGAAAGCAAGCTGCCTATCATCGTCCCTAGGTGCGGAACGTTGTTGACGTATGGCCAAGCGCTGCACACAATGTATCTCAATTCGCCCACCTTTTTTTTGATGAGGAATCATATCCATTAAATATTTTATTTTTATTAATACTTTTTATGCGATTTTCTTGCTTTTAAAAGAAAGAAAATCTTCTGTTTGCGTTCGAAGCGTATAATCCATAATGTTCATTTTAGCACTAAGATTCCCTTCTATGTTTCCTCTCTGCTCATAGGAACTGCTTCATGGAAAGTTGTGAAGGTGCCTTTAGATTTTTCTTAGAAAAGATGTGTTCGAAGTTGAAGTCTAGATTACATCCTCTTGGTTTTGTATTAAAGATTTTTGGGGATTTTGCTAATTATAGGTATTGAAATAGAGCTTTACGTGAAAATGGAAAAAGCTAACATGTAAAAATAATATTTGTAAACAATATAAACAAAAGGTTTTTAATATAAAAAATTGACTAATACAATTGGTGATGTTGATGGACCAAACTACTTTTAGTATGCCCAGGGTAGGAGAGAAAGCACCGAGCTTCGAGGCTCAAACTACTTATGGAAAGATTAAGTTCCCCGATGATTTCAAAGGAAAATGGGTCATACTGTTCAGTCACCCAGCAGATTTCACACCTGTATGCACGACTGAGTTCTTCGCATTTCAGAAAAGGATGAAACAGTTTGAGGAACTTGGGGTAAAGCTAATCGGGTTGAGCGTAGACCAGGTGTTCAGCCATATTAAGTGGGACGAATGGATAAAAGAAAAGCTAGGTTTGGAGATAACCTTCCCAATAATAGCTGATAACACTGGAAAAATCGCCACGCTTTATGGTATGCTACATGCACAATCGCAGGGAACCCAGGCTGTAAGGGCGACCTTCATCATAGATCCTGATGGAATCATAAGAGCTATATTGTATTATCCCATGGAACTTGGTAGAAACATGGATGAAATAATAAGGATGGTAAAAGCATTGCAGCTTGCTGACAGAGAGAAGGTGGCGATACCTGCGAACTGGCCTAACAATGAAATAATGGGGAACAAAGTCATAGTTCCACCGCCAACAAACAAAAACGACATACCTGAAAGGCTTAAGAACTACGAGTGCCTCGACTGGTGGCTATGTTATAAAAGCGTTTAATCATCAAAAACTTTTTTAAATTTATAACTGACCTCCTCTCCGCCCTAAAGGGCGAGGGTTCCCCTCATCTGTTCGGGATTACATCTGTAAAAATTTTTTCATGTTAATTGCTTTCGATTTTAATTAGACCATCAATATTCAATAAAATCATAAAGTGGATATTCAAACCCTTAAAAAAGCTCAGCTAATGTTCTGAGCTTAAAATATACATGTAGTTTGTATAAAAATTTGTCATGATTGGGCAGGTAGGTTTTAATCCAAATTAAAGCAAATACTTGATATCGGTGCTGTATGATTTGGGAAGAGTTTCTTTACCTAAAGAAGTTTTAGCGCCTATAATTGAAGAGATAAAGGATGCCTTTAAAGAATACAATAGATCGATATCAGGTTCCGGATATTATCTTAAGCCAATTCATTATGCTTCGAAATCCATCGAAGGTAAGAAGAGAAAATACATCTATTTAGGAAGGTATTGGTGGAAGGTTCTATATTTGGGTAGAGATGAGAGAGGTAAGGCCAAGATAAGGTGGGTTTACCTGGGAAAAAACAGGCCAAGCAACTTGCCTGAGCCTCCAACCAATCCGCTAGAAGGAGTGGTCTTTTATAGTATAGAAGGCGATAGCGAAAATTATTACATTGAAGAGAAAGAATCTAGCGAAACTTTGAAAAAAATAGCCGATATCCTTTCTGACTCCAGAGGAAATGAGTACTATGCTATTAAAGCTAAACGTTCACATGATGCCAAATAATAGAATCCCCCGCTCTATGCGGTAAGGTTACCGAATGCTTGAATTGTTGATCCCAATATATAATCCATCATCATGCTTCCAAGCATTACCCCAATGCCGCTTATGATAAAAAGCAAGCCTAGATAATACCAAAAGGTCCTAGAGACTCCAGGGGTCACTCTCGATATTGAAAAAGCGTTCATAGCGGCAGTAAGAATGGAGAATATTATGCTTGTATAAACGATGGGCTGGAGAGGGATATTCGAACCGAACAGAGGGCCAACTATGTTAGTAGGTATTTGGGCCTGCATTGAAGCCAAGATAGAGGAAAAGCCGTATAACAGTCTCACTACAAAAATATTTATGATAACGACTGCTGCCTGCATTATATATGTAGTAGTTTCAAATGTCTTCGCTATTTGAAGTCTGTTCCTCCTCAGCCTCACGATTAAGTTGTGGTGATCGCTTAGAGAAGCTCCTACTTTAGAAATCTTCCCTCCTCTTTCAACGGAATCTATAAAGATCCTGAGAAATCTATGCACGAGTTCGCTCCTGCTTTCGCTAGCAACCATTCTCCAAGCAACTGCTGGATCAATGCTATTCAGAAGCCTTGCATAGAGATTTTCCAAAATTCTCGTTAGCCTTCCAAGTTCTACGATGAGCAGAGGCCTAAGCGCTTTTGCTTGGTCAGGAAGAGTTTCATAATTCAACGCATAGCTCCTTATGAAAACGGGGAAAAAGTCGTCTATTTCTCTAATCAAGTCCTCAATTTTCTTTGCGAGCCATCCTGGCAAGAGGAATCCGGCTCCGGACGCTATCAATACTTCTCCCAGAATGTAAAAGGAGGTTCTTCCTGTGAAAGCAAGATAAGCTGTCGTCGCGATTGAGATTGATATCACTGCTACAGATAGTATATCGATTGTCCTGTATATTGGAGGCATTGGCTTAATCTTTGTCTCATAAACCTCGGGGGGCATAGTTAAGTAAAGAAGAATTGCCACGGACGCTATAGTCCCCAGAACGAAAAAGTAGCTAGTTATAACCATTCCTATGCTTCCGCCGAAAAAGAAGGCGAGTAAGAGAAAATTAGCTAACATGAACACGCTTGAAGCTAGAAGGCTCGTGTATATTCCTAAAAAAACCCTTGATGCTTCAACTGTTCTAGTATATTGAGTTTCAAACTCGCTATTTATTGTGTCTAGTTCAGTTTTAATGAACAGTTCGACGTCTTCTCCAATCGCAAGAACAGCACTTAACCTTGATAATATCTCCTTAAGTACCTTATTTTTCGCTTCGTTTGCTACAAAAGCACAGGCCTGAGGAAAGCTATACCCCCATTCCTTACCTAGTTTGAAGATCTTCCTAAAAATGGGAGAATACTTTGGGTAAATATTTTCCCTTCCAACACATTCAAACAAAGCTTCCCTAGGCGGGCTTCCGGTTGAAACGCTGTACATATGTTGCAAGAGGAATGTTAGGTCTAGGTCTACGCTTGTGCTTGGCTTTCTTCTCAGCCAGAAAGGATATATGACCCCTAGTACTACTGATAAAGACATAACGATGCCAGCTATAGCAAGAGCTACGCCGGAAGTTAGCCTGAAGTAAATATATATGCTAAGGACGATCCCCACTGAAGCAGCCAGCAAATACAGCTTTTCGGCTGAACTTAAATTTTTATTATTTCGTTTAAAACTTCTATATTTCAAGGCGGTTCTCCTCCAGCATCTTAAGGGCGCTTTCTACACCCACTTGATCGGCCAAGACTACTGCCTTGAAAACTCTATCGTATTCGAATACTTTCCTCCTAACTAGCTCCTCAATGAATTTTTTCCTCACTTCTAACTCGTCATAAACTTCTCTTATCCTACCCTTAGGTATAGCCCGAGCCCTGGCTATTTTCTCTTCTAATAAATAGCTAGCTCCTCTTCCACTGAATATGAACCTATCCTCAACAGGATCCCATGTGAAAACGGGCATCGCAGCAACAGCATCGCTTTGCGGGTCATATCCCATTATCTCATAGATAGATGTGACCCTTCTAGCTGGGAAACCCTTTACATATACAGCACTTTGGAACCAGGCGATATTGAGAGAATCCATATTGGTCTTCGGGATCGAAATGGGGGGATTAGTCAGCCTCTGTATCAGCTTAGTTATGTCCGCTGCATGAAAAGTCGACATAACCGGGTGACCTGTATTATGGAGGGCTAGCGGTGCCGAACCACCTATGAAAAGCTCCGTAAAAGGTACAGAAAAGTCGTAAACAAAACCTCCATATTCCACTTTATTTATGCTCTTGATTACTACGAACTCCACGTCCGAATAGAGAAGGTCAAGGAACCTTGCAAGTATGAACTGGGCCTTTGTCCTAACCTCTTCTCTGAGCTCTCTTATATGCTGAGCAAGAAACTTTATCTCTTTCTCGGTTACTAGCGTTTCTTCCCCCACTTCATAACCGCCCATTCTAAGAAGCTCGATTGAAGATAACCCTACTAGGCTGAGGGCTTTTTCTACTATCTTGATACTCATCAACCTTTTCTCGTGTGCCCTGATTCCCTCGATCCACTTTTCTGCTACATCATCAGGTACATCCTCATGGATTTCAAAATTTAAGGGAGCATCTGAATTATGGCCTAGCGTCTTCTTTATGAGGTGGTCTGAGCTCCCTAGCCTGAACTTCACCATTAGGTCCCCGGGGGAGAGCTGTGAGACTAAAATAGGCCTAATCGTTAGTGTCTCTGGATCGAAAACGAAGACGCTGTGTGAGCCAGTAGCTTTTACAGAGCCTCCTCCTTCTACATCTATCTTGAATAATTCGCTTGCCCTGTGCCTCAAAACATAGTTTACGGGAGAAAATAGTCCTCTGCCCCTCTTCGTCAAAGAAAGCGCTCTGAAATTATAAACGCTACGCGAACCTTCCTCCGAGGTTCCCTCGAAATATTCATCGACGATTTGACCTATTGGAGCTAAGATAGGTTTTCTTTCCCAGAGCTTAACCAGAACTGGTGTATCCCAGGCTACGCTCTGCATAGCTTGAAATGCTATGTTTCCCTCGGCCCCTCTTATTTCGCCGACGATTATATAGTTCGGTCTCTGCCTTAAAGCGGCTCTCAGTAGGTCGAACATCGTGACACTGCTTTCTGGTCTCCCGGTATCCCTCGTTAGCTCTCTAGTCCAATTCGGATGTGGGAATGTGACCTCGGAGGTATCCTCGATTGAAACTATCTTCGCATCTGGTTTTATGAAGGTGGAAATGGCATTCAACGTCGTTGTTTTCCCGCTAGCAGTTTCCCCACAGACGAAGGCGCTCATCCCCTCCCTAAGCATCATCCAGATATAAGCAGCTATCCTAGCATCTATGGTTCCCCAATCAATTAGTTGGGTCACGCTTATAGGATACTTGGCAGTTCGCCTTATCGTGAAATTGCTTCCTCTCAGGCTAACCTCTGTTCCAAACACTATGTTTATTCTGCTCCCGTCCGGCAGAGTCGAATCAACTACTGGCTTAGCTGAGCTTATTGGCTTGCCGATCTTTTCTCCAAGCTTTATTATATATTCATCCAGCTCTTGGTCACTCGAAAATCCTGCATTCGACTCCATAGAGCCGAAGATCTTATGGACTACGAATATGTTTCCAACGCCACTGCATGTTATATCTTCTAAGTAAGGATCTCTGAGAAAGGGCTCTAGAATCCCTATGCCTACTTTGTCCCTTATCACGTGGTATTTGATTATATTAGCCTCGTCCTTTTTTACCAAGAGCTTCCCCTTGCTGATGGCCCTTTCCATTTGCTTATCGGATACTTCCTCTTCTTTCGTTTCCAAAATCTGGTCAAGAAGGAAAAGTAAGATCGCCTTCTTCTCCTCACTCGACCTAGGCGCTAGGTCTCCACTGATCTTGGTTGCGAGCAACTCATCTACTGCTTTTATCAGTTTTTGGCTCGGATGTGGGGGCTCTATGACTACATATCTGCTGTACCCATTGCTAGTAGAATAATTATGCACATGAACGAATATTCCATTTCCCAAAGGATAGATAATGCTATACCTTTTTCTCTTCCGGAGCTCACCGCTCAGCTTCTCCATGAATTCTGGTTTAGCGCCCTGTTCTTTCTCAATCTTTTCGATGTACTCCTGTAGATACTTTGGCCTGTCTCCAAAATTAAGCTCATTTTCTATCCTTTCTGATATTTCTGTTACTATATCCTCCAAGCTTTTCTTTCGACGAGAGATCTTTAAGAAGGACATAGGCTTTACGACCTCGCCAAAGCTATCGGGATGAGCTTCAAACCGAAGGCAGGGTCCACATCGAATGTGATGGTTGCGTCGAATGTCGATGGCGCTCCTTTTAGCTTCACTATTTCCATAACTTTGACGCTTCTCCCTCCTAAAGTGGCAACGCTTAGCCTGATATAACTATCAAATAACGCCTTCCCCCTAGTTGCAATTTTTTCTTCCATAGCACCAGGATGAACTGTGAAGACTAGCATCATCTCTTCTGAAGCAAGCATTCTCGCATGTGAAAAGAAGCCCAAAACATCTTCTTCCCCTAGTGGCGACAATATATGGGTAAGGGAATCTATGAGGACGAAGTTGAAGTTGTTTTTATTTTTCTCGATAAATGAAGATACCTTCTTTAGGATGAGCCTTTCTAGGATTCCGCCCCATCCTTCTTCGGATATCTGGAGAGAATATATTCTTAGCTTATCTCTTATCAGATAATCTCTTACGTCGTAGTTCAATGTCCTCATTTTCCTGAAATAGTCGGAAGAAGTAGTCTCTGTTGTAAATACCATCGCGCGGAGACCGGACTTGAGGGCTCCGTATAGGAACTGTTGAGCTACCACAGTCTTTGAGCTGCCATGTGGACCTTCTATGAGCATGAGATTTGGAAAAGGCAGCCCTCCCTGAAGCTTAACGTCCAGTTCCTCGTTGCCCGTTGACATAAGTTTCAAAGCTCAACCTCCTCCGATTATTTCATATGTTGTTACGAAGCCGTAAGAGTTCGTTATATCGATTCTAATATCCTTAGAATAGTCTACATTTGATGGAAGATATGCTACAATCAAGGCGGTTTGGCCAGGTGGGATGTAACCGCTGTAACCGTAAAGTGACCCATTGCTTGTCATTATACCCTTAACGGTCCAGTTTGTCCCATAGGAAAGTAGTTCGCCCTTTGTTGAGTTTAAGCTTGAATCCCAATAAATGATTAAAAAGTCGGTCGAGGGGAGGTTCCATAGGTCTAGAGAACCGGCGTTCTGCAGTTCTACGTAAAGGTTCCCCTCGGTCGCGTTAATGTATGCATTTTTTATGTAAATCGTGGCTCTTTCGAGTTCGACATTTTTATATATAATTTGTTCGAGAGAGCGTATAGATGTTGTATATGTTTTCATTATAACTGAAACAGAGGTAGCAACGGCTATGAAAACTACAGCAAGCACAATTACTCCGCTCATGGTGACGCTGAAACCCAATTGGCGTCACCCTCCTCTCACGAACTCTCCTCCTACACCACTCGGCATAACTATCTTGAGCTGGTAAGGAGGGCTGATAGAGGTCGAGTTGAACAGCGCTATTATGATGGTTTCTCCGGTCTTCCAAGCGTCTCCTTGCTGCGTTTTATAGTAACTCCAATGCCCAGGAGATGGAGCGGAAGAGTATGTATATAAAGTGGAACCCTGACCATAGGTTCCAAGATAAACATCCGTCATATTAGCAAAAGTAGGGGAAATGTCCATTGAACCTGTGTTTTTTACGTATATTATAAACGACTGATTTTGAGAATCATAATAAAAATCTATTATGGTAATCGAACTTTCCATGTTGTTAACATTGGAGTATATCATTTGTGAGATGCTGCTGTTAAGAGCGGATATTTTTGAAAGCATCGTAAATGCGAAGATCGTTGCAATAGTTACAGCAGCAATAGTCAGCAGCGCATGCGTTATCGTCGTTGACTCTCCCAATTGCTCTCCCCAGTTAAGCTTTTCCTTCTTTCTTTCGCATCTTTTCTAGGACAGAATCCAGAAATTCCTGCTCTATTTCTTCATCGGAAATTCCAAGCAGTTTTGAAATTATATACAAAGAGACAACTTGGTCTTCCAATGTAAGGCCGTTCTTTACGCTCTTGTCTACCAGGGCATTAAGCTGCCTGAGCAGCTCCAGCTGTTTTTCTTCCGTCCAACCTAAAGTCTTCAACACAGCAATTTCGTCCTCTATAAGCTCACCAGGCATACTCTCTCTTAGCAAGTGCAAGGTCTTCAATGCTTTAAGCACTTTGCTTAAACTGAGCTTCTCCTTGACCTGAGTTTCCGATTGTTGCGCGTAAATCTTTGTGGTTTTTTCTACTTTTACTGCATCCTGCTCGACTTCTTTATAAGACGATGAAGCTTCCTTAGATTCCTTCTGACCAATAGAAGCTTTATCCGCTCCTACGGGAATCTCTTTTTTTATGGATGAAAATGGTCCAGATATGTCCCCAAGAGTCGTCTTGAGCTCGGCCAAAGTGTCCTTAAGCGCTTCCAATATCTCCTTTAATTCGTCCTCTCTTCCTTCGCTCATTTGGTCTTTCACCTTGAACTTTTTAATTATAGGATAGATCAAGCCCCGGCATATGGGGCAGTTGCATACCCATTCGTATTTTTTGGGCCCACCCCCCTTCACCGCTGGTCATCTCTTACGTTGAAAACCGTTGCTATTGCCACCAAAGCTATATGGGCTGTGACAGTCCCAAGGATTACGCCGACTGCTGTTTCTAGATATTTCACAGTTCCATTGGCATATATCGAAGAGATTATCAGCCATACACTGAACGCAAACACGCATAAAGATGATATAGTAACCGCAGTCAGTTCGCCCTTCCCGAGCTCAGGGGGCATATGCTTCACCTCTAAGTTTAAAAAAAAGTTTAGTGTAATTTTTTTCTATGTTTATCCTAAGCTCACGGCCCCTGTTGGCAGGTTCGGCGGCATCGTCCTCTCTAAGGTCAGGGGCGCACCTTCAGGGGGCCTTATCTCGACACTGAGCTTACCATATGGAGGTAGGGCGTTGGCAGTACCTAAGTTTATCAATACAATTGCCTTCTCGCTGAATTCTAGCACGCTATCATAGTTTACATTCTTCAAGATGACAACGTAGGCCTGGGGAGATGATGGAGCTGTACTCCATATAGCATTCGCTATAGTGTTTGTCGAGAGGTCGGAAAGAGCACTGGCGCTGAACTTTGTTCCATTTGCATAATATAGGTACTGATCCGTTCCATTGTAGTACAGTATATTATTGTATATGTTCTCAAATGATGTCCCCCCTACTATTACCCCGATGGAAGTCCTCGATGGAGATAAGTCAACGGCAGAGACCCCTGCGGAAGTCTTTATTGGCACAGATACTTCCACAATATGCGTTGAATTGCTAATACCCAAGGCAGAACCGTCAACCTCTAGGGCCGTGCTTGCTTCACCTAGACCCTTCCCTATGACTTCTTTGCTCTTCTGAGTTGTGAACAGTCCCATGTTCAACGCAACGAATGCTAGCGCAGCAGCGACTATGACGAAGGCGATCAGCACTATAGCGGCCTCAATCCCTACTATACCCCTTTTCTTTTTCCCTTTCTCTCTTCCTTTTTCCATTCTCTCACCCGTTTTGTTTTTTGGCGATTAGCTTTCTCTTCTCTAAAAGAATTAAGAGTGAGCGGAGGCGGCTACTGACCGAGAGCTTTATGGCCCAGATGATCGTCGGCTGGCGGTCGCCGACTCCGCAGATCTATATACTTTATTAAATCGGTCAAATTTTTGGTGATGCGATGAGAAACAACGCTGAATACTTGAGTGCTCTGGTGGACGGGGAAATAGTGAAAGCCGTATATCTTGTAAAGGCTGAAGAAGGAGTAATCGCGTCATGGCCCCCCGAAGAGGGAGATTACGAGATAGAAACTATAGCGGATTTAACGGCTGTCCCTCAGAGAGATGGGTTATTCTTTGTAATTGGAGGCGACAGACTACATAGAAAGTACTTCGGTATAGTGATAAAGGATAGTATTTTGTTATTCAGGGTAGGGAAAGAAATGTACGCTGAGAAAATAGCTGAAAGGCTTAGTAAAACTTACCTATTGTTTAGACATAGGAACTATAGGAACTCAGGGGGAAATAAGCGCTAGAACAAGATTCGTGAGCAATAGAGTGAAGAAAACCGTGAAAGTTATTTTAGTTGAAGATATATTCAGGGCGAGATACCCTATAGCTAGACTAGCAAAAAATGCGGGGAGAAGCAGAGTTTCCCTTAGTCTCTTTATTCGCCATAGTTTGATCCTCAGTTTGATTTTAAATTTACTTATGGGATCTTCCTTGAGTTGCTGGTATTGGTGGGTCCTATAGTAAATACCCCAGCCTTCCTTTTCCAGTTTGTAAAAAGTTTTCCTTGTCAGTGGAGATGACTGCCTCTTAAAAATCCTCATAGGAGGGCGAGAATATGCGTCGAGATAGGACTTCATCCTCTCGGGGCTCAGACCGACTAAAGCTGATAATCTGTATAGATCAGCTCTTCCTCCAGGGGAATTTGCGAGATATAATATAGCGTTATATACATAATATAGACCTATTATTCTCCTCAGAGAAGCTATTTTTTCTCTGTTAGAAATATATTCTTCATTTATTTGGACCGAGTTATCATGTGTTGAGAGCCCCAGCGCTTCTTTCAGCTTCTTCGAGTACCTCAAACCGCTTTCAGTTAAGACGTAGACTGGCTCTCCTTCTACCTCTCCCTCCTTTTTTATTATTCCTTTTAATTGCATCTTCCTTAGCGCATCGAGCACTGCTTTCCTCCTCTCATCAAGCACCTCAACTAGCTCACTCGGCGTCAGCTTTTCTTTCCCCATTAAAAACGTGAACATTACCTCTATCTGCAATGTCGATTTCGAGAAGTCAATTGTCTCATCAAGTTCCTTAAGCAATAACAGCTTTTGACTGAGATGCTCAGTTTTCACCTTTATCACTTGAATAAGTTTTACTGTAACTTAATAAGTTGTAAAATTGCTTTTAAATAAAGAATATTTGTATAATATTATAGATATACAGTGAAATATCGTATTACAATTTTTCATATAGCATTAAGATAAAAACAAAAAAAGGTTTTTTACTTAAAGAAATTATTAAATTATACTTTTTTATAACTGAAAAACCTCGCCGTGAACAGCGGGGATGGCGAGGAGGACGGGGAATTTTTTGACCCTATACTTGGTTAGAAATCTCAGAGGATGTTCCAATGACCTATGAGCCCTAAAGCCTGTGTTGGGTGAGGTGAGACAGGCAACAATAGCCCATGCGTTAATGAGATGCGTGGGATGGCGGAGATGTGAGCCCCGCGAACCAGCAAATGAGGGGAATGGCGTAAAGCACCTCTAAACGCTTGAAGCCTCGTCCTTCGGGGGGGTAGCTCACATACCGTATGGCCTTTGTATTTTTTAAGAGTATATTCCCCTCGGGGAAGCGAGATTCTTCATCCTATTTGCCCTAAAAAATAAATGTTTCCGCTAATGCTGAGAGGTTTGAATCAAAACTTTAGTTTGAGAATGCATAAATTTTAGCCGGAACTTCTTTCATTGCGCGTATCCTTTTCCAGAACAGATTATTGAGTTATTTGAAAAGTAGATGGACTTGAGGGGTACAAATGTATAACCAAGTTTGACTTAGAAGGACAAAACGCTAGAGAAATCCGATAGTCCCATGGAAGCTAATACACGGATTCTCCTTGATAATGCAGTCGCATTTAAGTTTCTCTGAGCAAAAATATACTTTACAATGGATTATATATGTTTAAATGAAAAGTGGGTAATATACTCATTAACCGAGGACGGAGTGCTTCATATAAATCTATATAAAGCTCTATGAAGCTCAAACCCTATGAGGTAATTTTAAATGTCTTCGGTAATGCAGAGCAAGAAACAGATATTCATAAGCCAGCTGTCGATCCTTCTATTTGCTGTTGTTGCCGGCTTTCTAGGAAGAACAGGGACTCTGTACTGGATCTTCATTTTCCTCTACTTCATTGTTTACATGTATCTTATGAGCAAGTTCGGTCAACCCAAGTATCCCAGCTCCGCGAAGGCCTCAGAAATAGAAAAAGGAAAGGTATTATATGAGGAAACAAGGGCATTTGAATTCGTGAGCATGGACAAACAGTACACTCAGGAGATGCAGGAGCAGATGAAGATGATGAATGTGAGCATGATGCTTTCTTTCGCTGTGCTCATTTATTTCTTTCTAGCATTCGGACCTGTCGTAGCTTATATAGCGCCCAAATTTTCCAATGAGAAAATAGGCATGACTGTGGCATATTTAGTGCTATTTGAAGGGAGCTTCGTTATAAGCAGTTTAGGGCAAGTTTATACCGCTAGAAGAATGAAAAAGCAGAATAAGAAGGCGGTGATGATAAACGTACCCAGAAGCTTCTTGGTAACCGAGGAAGGCGTTGTTTTGCGTGGTTTTACGGGAGGATCGGGTTTCCGATTCCCATTGAACGGGTTTAAAATTCAGCTCAACGAGGAGAGGAAGTTCGTTGAGCTTTCAAACGAAACTGATAAAGCTATCAACAAGATCAGGTTATATACAAAGAGTCCAAAAAAACTCTATGATATTATCATGAGGAGGGTAGAGAAGAGATCCCTTGAAGCTGGAGATGATGAAAAGCAAGATTCTGAGCAAAAGCAATGAGGTTACCTGTCTCAGCTGATCCCTCTTCTCCGTGAACTACCCCGTCCTTACTAACGGGGCATCCCCACCTCGCGGTGAGGATTTCCTGCTTCTTCCAGGAAACTTACTATACACGCCTTCAGAGAAGGGAATGTATAGCAGAGGTTCCCTGTCCACAGGCTCTCGGGGCAGTCCCGACCCCGCACGAAGGATGTTTAGAGAAGCATCATAATCACGGTCTACAGTCCAACCGCATCTGGGACAGACAAACACACGGTCAGCCAACGTCAAATCCTTCTTAACGTATCCGCACCTAGCACATGTTTTTGAAGTATTCCTCGGATCTACCTTCACCACCCTCCTACCAGCTCTTTCAGCCTTGTAGGAGAGGTTGCTCATGAGCTTGGTTACATCTATTTTTAAATAGCTATAAAAGCATTTCTATAAAAGGGCTATACATAACTTCCATTAGAAAGGGGACTTCCGCCTCATTAACCCCCAGCTATGTTAAAGAGTTAACGTTAGATGCAGCCTCAGCTTCTCCATGAATAGCGCGGTATATTGAGCCGTCCTTGGAACCGTGTCAACTGTTATAAACTCGTTAGGAGCATGGGCGCGGGCACCGCTACCTGGGGCTGTATCGATCATCGCAGTCTTAAGCACTCTGGTGAAAAGGTAAGAGGGTGCTGAGCCCGGCAGTATTGGTATTATGTAAGATTTCAAACCTAGGTCGCTGTAAGTCCTTTTCGCGATCTCAACTGCTGGAGATTTGGGATCTGTCTTACCCCAAGTGTACGAGTTTAGAACTTTATATTCGACCATCTCTTCCAGCCCAAGGCGCCTGATCAAATCACCGAATCCCTTTACAACATCTTCCGGTTCTATTCCTGGGACAAGCCTGAAGTCCAGCTTCATAGTCGCTTCAGACGGTATTATCGTCTTTGTTCCGGAGCCTGTGTACCCTGCTATTATACCGTCTACGTTCACTGTGGGCTTGAAGTGAGTTGCGATGTACCAATCATCTCCATAGATCCTGGGTTTGTATATGCCATAGCTATTCATTATCTCCTCCATAGGAGATGCCTCTTTAATATCCTGCAAATATTTAAGGTCCTCTTCCATTGGCCCGATCGCCTTTTCCTCCAACCATGGAAGCCTCGGCCCTTCGTTAGGGTCCAACATATGGGAGATTATCTTGGATAGCAGAGCAACGGGGTTGTAAAAGCCGCGGCTATAGCTGCTGTGGACATCATATTTTGACGTCTTAGCTTTGACTTCAATGTAGACTAGCCCTCTGTTCCCTAAGATAATCCAAGGTTTCCCTGGGATCGATTCTGAAGGGAAGGCAAAATAAGTTACTAGTGAACCCTCCAGCTCAGATTTCTTATCTTCAACGAACTTAGGCATAGACCTACTGCCCAGCTCCTCCTCTCCCTCTAACACGATATAGGTGGTGAAAGGAAGCTCACCGGTTGACCTCAACAGAGCCTCTAGGCCGAGAAGGGATCCCATGAGGGCTCCTTTTGAATTGTAGCTACCCCTAGCAACTATCTTATCACCAACGATCCTTGCTTCGAAGGGAGGAACTTCCCAAAGCTCTATGGGGTCTGGAGGCTGAACATCATACATGTTGTAAACGATTACCTTTTTCTCGCTGCTACCTCTTACTTTCCCATAGACTATTGGATGCCCGCCGTATCTGAGCAGAGTGGCTTGTCCACCCAGCCTCTCCTTTATCCAGTCCCTGAGGTAGATTGCCGTTTCCTCTATTCCTTCACCGGTAGCAGAGATACTCGGCATCCTTATTAGATTTCTTGCCTCTTCTACCATATTGTTCCAATTTTCCTTTACATATGAGTTGATCAATTCGAAAATTTTTGATCCATTTTGTCCCAAAACGAAAACACCCTTTTAACTAATTATAAATTTGTTTAAAAAATATTTTAGTTTTGATTTTGAAATTACCTTTTTCTCCTCCCTAATGCTAGCCCTGCCGCCGCTAGAGCGATAACCACTATAATTACTGCAACTATTGTTGTTCCTCCTAGTCCGGCTCCGCCCGCCTGCGGTGATGTTGCTGTATTTGTTGTTGTTTGAGCCGGTGAGGTTGTTGTTACGGACGTAGTAGATGTAGTGGTTGCTGAGGTAGTAGTCTGAGTCTGGGTTGATGTTTGAGCGGGTACATAATATGTATTTATTATTGGGTCGTAGACTAGGTACTTGCCGAGAGGCAGATCCGTCCCCGCAAAGTTCTTGTCTATAACGTTAATCCACACGAACCTGTACAGAGGTATTTCTACGACGTTCCTGTTAACGTAGAGCTCCAACTGCTGCATGTCGTAAATTTGCTTCTGTGGGTCACTGTTGTGAAGCCAGTCGTCCAAAATAGAATCGACTTCTGAGCTGTTCAGGTGATAGGGATTGCTGAAAGCTCCCTTCCCTATATAAGCACTGTGGAAGAGCTGATATGCCCATATTGGTGATATCCAGAATCCTATCAGCGCCATCTGGTACTGATAATTGCTTTGAAGCTGTAGGAAAGTAGGTAGGTCAACGATCTTTACGTTTAAGTTGATACCGACATCAGCCAGCTGTTCCTTTAATACCTGAGCTATTGTCTGGGTCTCCGGAAGATTCCTCGTGAGGAGCTCTATTGTGAACCTAGAGCCATCTGCCTTTCTCGGATAACCCGCCTGATCTAATAATTGGTTAGCGAGCGTTAAGTTCCTATCATAGTGGATGAGATTGCTCGGTGGTGGTACCAAGTCAGGGTCGATTACGAAGTCAGCAACAGGCGCATTGCCTAGCGTCGCCTTAAGTGAAATGTCAGTCCTGTTTATAGCATATGCTATAGCCTGCCTGACCAGTAGGTTTGAGAGTATACTGTCGTTTAAGTTGAATTGGAGAGCCTGTATATAAGGCGGTCTAAAGTAGAGCGTAACGTTGAGCTTTGGATTACTCTTGAGATCGTTTATCGCCTCGTAGGGAACCCCTATGAAGACATAGTTGATATCGCCTTTTTTGAGGCCAGCCACTACGGTGGACGGGTCTGAGATGAATTTTATTATTATCTTTGAGAGGTATGGCTTAGAGTCGTCCCAGTAGTTGTCGTTTCTAACGAGCTCGATGTAGCTCCCCTTCACCCATGAGCTCAGCTTGTAAGGGCCTGAGCCAACCGGGTTTGTAAGGAAAGAGCTCTTCAGGAAGTCCTGTCCTTCCAATATATGCTTAGGAAGTATCGCGGTGTTGCTCGGATCTGCGAACAGTTGTAGTTGAGCTGCGGGAGCGAAAACGCCGGGTTTTATTATAACAGTAGTGGAGTTAACGATTGTTACCGTAGTGTTTGGGAAATATGGTACTCCGTAGTTAGCATATTTGGGAACTAAGTTCTCAAAGGTGAACTTCACGTCGTCCGCTGTCACCGGCTTTCCATCGTGCCATGTGGCGTTTGTCCTAAGTTTGAATACGTAGCAGCCGCATGTAGAGTTGACGTAGTAGCTCTCAGCAAGCCCCGGGACTAAGTTCAGCTTGCTATCGAACCTGAGCAATGTATCATATATCTGGGCCTCTACAAGTCCAGCATAAAGAGCGCTGTTCATCGCCAAGCTCGTTGGCTCTGATGGAACGGCAATAACTAGTGTTCCCCCGACTTGTATAGCTCCAGCAGCGGGAGCTATAAACAGCAGGAAGAGGAATACCGACACTAATGAGATTTTAGCTATATTCATAGCTGTTCCTTCTTTCATGCTACCATCCCTAACAAAAGTTTTAGAGTGGTTTAACCGTATTAAGATAAACTTATAAAAATATCTTCTCAGTTAGTAGGAAAAAAAGAAGGATCTAAATAATTGATAATTATTTAACATAATATCTAAGAAAATATAGTAGGTTTTCTTAGGAATAACACTTTTAAACCATATCCGCAAACCATTTTCTCGACCTTCGGCCGAAAATGCTTCTACAGTAGAGAGAGGTTAGAATGAGCGATCCTATCTTGCAAATAGAAAACCTGAGCTTGAGCTACTTAGTAGGGGATACAAAGTTCAGAGCGTTGAAGAGTGTAAGTATGAGCGTTCCAAGGGGATCGGTTGTAGCACTAGTGGGAGAGAGCGGCTCAGGTAAGACGACGCTAATTAGAAGCATCATGAGGGTATTGCCAAAACAGGCAGTTATAGAAGAAGGTAAAATATACTTCGAGGGTAAGGACCTACTGAACCTAAATGAAGAGGATATGTTGAAGATAAGAGGGAAAAAGATCTCAATGGTTTTTCAGGACCCTATCAGTCACCTCAATCCGGTTATGAGCGTAAAGGAGCAATTGATTGAATCGATTGAACTCCATAGAGGCTTAAAGGGAAAAGAGGCGGAGAATGAAGCTTTTAGGCTATTGTCCTTGATGCGATTGAAGGATCCACAGAGGGTTTTGAACCTGTTTCCACATCAGTTAAGCGGGGGTATGGCGCAGAGGGTTCTTATAGCGATGGCCCTTGCCAGCAATCCTTCTCTTCTAATAGCAGATGAGCCCACCTCAGCATTGGACCCAACGGTTCAAATAAGGATACTATCGTTATTGAAGGAAATACACGAAAATGAGAACCTGACGATCCTCCTAATAACGCATGATCTCTCCGTTGTCGCTTACATCGCGGACTTCGTATACGTGATTTACGGCGGTAGAATTATGGAGTATGGGAATGTACATAGGATATTCGGAAGGCCTCTGCATCCATACACTAAGGATCTCCTCTTAAGCCTTTCTGGGAAGAGCTTTAGTGAGCCGAAGAAGAGCGGAACGCTCTTGGAAGATGCTTGCCCTTTTGCCCCGAGATGCCCTCAGGCAATTGAAGCCTGCTTCAAGCAGTTTCCCAAATATGTAAATCTTAACGGAGGAGTTGTTGCTTGCCATTCCGTGAATGTTGGTAGGGATGACACATGAAGGAAGAGTACCCCTTAGTTGAGGCCAAAAAATTGAAGAAATACTTCAGGGAAACTTCGCTCCTCGGTAAAGTTATCAAGACGACGAAAGCAGTTGACGATGTTTCGTTTTCCATCGGGAGGAGAGAAAAGTTCTGCATAGTGGGAGAGAGCGGCTCTGGGAAAACAACGCTGGCCAGAATATTAGCGGGTCTACTTGACTACGACGAAGGGGAACTTTTCCTAGACGGAGAAAGATATAAGGATCTGCTTGAAAAAGACAGGAAGGGATTTCGCAGAAAGGTGCAAATTATATTTCAAGACCCATATTCTTCGATAAACCCAAGGAAAAGCGTTAGAGAGTTTCTAGAAAGGCCCCTCAAACTACATGGAATAAGCTTTTCCAGGTCAGACCTCTTGAATATCCTCGAATCCGTTGGGTTAAGCCCTGCGGAGGAAATAATGAACAGGATGCCATGGGAGCTCAGCGGTGGACAGAGGCAAAGGCTTTTCATTGCGAGAGCCATATCTCTGAACCCAGAACTTCTCGTAGCAGATGAGCCTGTCTCAATGTTGGACGTCACAGTTAGGGCCCAAATACTTTCCCTAATGAACAGACTATACGAGGATAGAGGGATGTCAATCGTGCTAATCTCGCATGATATGCTGACGGTGAATGTTTTCTGCGACAGAGTGGCAGTCATGTATCTGGGCAAATTCGTTGAGGTAGGAAGGGCTCGTGACGTCTATTCTTCCCCTATACATCCGTACTCGGAGCTGCTTGTAAAGTCAACACTTAAGCCTGACCCAGGAATAAGAGGGAAGGTAGACCTTCCTGAAAAGGAAGAGCTAGGGTCAATCCCAGCAACAGGGTGTCGTTTCCAGCCGAGGTGTATATATTCAGTTCAAAGGTGCGCGCTAGAAGAGCCGATTCTCAGAGAAGTATCGCAGGGGAGATCTGTAGCTTGCCATGTAAAGGAGGTGAGCAGAAGTTGAAGAAATTTGTGACGTTTGTATTTAAGAGGTTATTGGCAGCGATCCTCGTCATAGTAGCCGTGGCGCTAATTTCATTTTTCGTGATAAATCTGGCACCTGGGAACCCCGCTGTGATGTTAGCAGGTGAAGCTGCCTCACCTGAATATATAAAAGAAATTGAAAAGGCCTATGGCTTCGATAAGCCCATTGAAGAGAGGCTCTTCATCTACCTGCACCACCTTTTCTTGGGAGACTGGGGCTATTCCACATATTACCAAGCACCAGTTCTCAAGGCCATACTCCAGAGGCTTCCAGCCACATTGCTCTTGATGCTCACAGCGCTGGCAATAGCTATAGCACTTGGTATATATCTGGGGGCTGTGACTTCTAGTAGGGCTTTTTCAAAATTTGATGCTTTAGTCAATTACGTTAGCTTAACGTTCTATTCGTTTCCCGCTTATTGGCTGGCACTGATGCTTATCTTGATATTCTCCCTTTACATACCTGCTTTCCCGACAGGAGGTATGATGGATATTGGTATTGAGGGCGCGGTTCAAAAGGTCCTGAACGTAATATGGCACATGGTTCTTCCTGTCACTACGCTTTCGCTCATTTTTATGGCCTCCTATCTTAGGCTTACCAGGCAGGTGATGATCGACGTGCTGTCCTCCAACTTTATATTCACAGCCATAGCCAAAGGGCTGCCTAAAAAGAGGATAATATTCAAGCATGCCCTCAGAAATGCGCTCATTCCGGTGATAGCAATGGCCGGGACGCAGTTCGGGCAGGTTATAGCAGGCGCAGTGCTGACCGAGACCATATTTTCTTGGCCAGGCATGGGGTCCCTGCTCATTCAAGCGGTCACGTATAGGGATTATCCGTTAGTAATAGGAATCTTCATAATGACGGCCATAGTGACGTCTCTATCAAATTTCGTGGCTGATGTACTCATGGCCAGGGTGGACCCGAGGATAAAAGCTAAGCTAATAGGGTGATATTGTTGAAGACGAAAAAACGCCTAAGAGTTCTTTTAAGCCCTAGGAACATTTTTCCGGTCTCGATGCTCGCTATTGTAGCAGTTTTTGCAGTGTTCGCGGAATTCATAGCGCCATATCCTCCGCTAAAAACGGGAGTGGGGCCCATACTTTCTCCCCCATCTGAAAAGCATATTATGGGGACAGACCAGGTTGGGTCTGATATATTTAGCCAAGTCGTTTACGGTAGCAGAACTGCGCTCTTTGTTGGGCTCACCTCGGGTCTCATAGGGCTAGCAATAGCTTTATCGCTAGGGCTCTTCGCAGGTTACTATGGGAGTAAGCTGGACATGCTCATAATGAGGACCGTAGACTTGTTCTTATCTATACCGGTGTTCGTATTTATGATAGTTCTGCTGGTGATTTTCGGTAGCAACGTAACTAATATAGCACTCATACTAGGACTCTTTTCCTGGCCGCTCATGACTAGGGTTGTGAGATCGCAATCTCTATCGCTCTCAGAGAAGGAATTCGTGGCTGCTGCGAGGGCCATAGGAGAGCGGGATATAGGGATAATTTTCAGGGAGATTTTGCCAAATGTTTGGCCAGCCGTGATACCTCTCTTCATGATGACTATAAGCGGGAACATAGTCGCAGAGAGCGGGCTGAGCTTCCTTGGGCTAGGCGATCCCAATACGGCGAGCTGGGGGAGAACTCTAGCTATGGCTAGCAGGGCCTTCTACGCAGGGTCTTGGTGGGGCATACTATTTCCCGGGCTTGTGCTTACTCTAACTATAATCTCATTGAACTTGATAAGCGATTACCTTGTCAGCCTATTAACGAGAACTGAAAAGTAGCTGCTTTTTGTTGATTTTTGACTTTTTGTCTAATTTAGTTCCGACAATTATTTAAACTATCTATAATCAAATTCATCAGTGAGGAATGCATTATGAATGGCGATGAGGCTTATATAGAAATATATGGGGAGCTCGTTTCTCTTAAAGAGCTAGCCATTGCTTCCATTATATCCACCGCACTAGCATTCGTCCTCTTTTATTTCTCCCCAAGTATAGCTAAAGCTATAGGGATGCCAAATTTAGCCAATGCCTTAAAAATAACCCTAGGGGCAATAGGTGCTAGCATCGGGTTCTTCTTCTCGATCCCATTAACAAAGGTGAAAAGAAAAATAGTGGAGGAAGAGTGAACTATGGACCCAGCCCTGTTTCTTCAGGCAGCAATTCTCTCAGCCATCTCGGCTGTCATCTACATCATAATAGGGATCCTTCCGGGCACTGACGAAACGGCTACCATGGCTCCGATAGCTTTAGCCCTTTTAATGGCCGGTCTAAACCCTGTGCTAGTGCTCGCTTGGTTCATGGGGTCAATCGTTGCATTTAAGATAGGCGATGCTGTACCAGTAGCGCTTGCCGGAATACCTGGCGGCGTTATGGCGGTTCCCCAGGTCCCCGACGCGCTCGTCGCTAAAGAGCATGGGCTAGCTGATTTACTCTTGAGAAAGGGAAACGCTGCGGCTTTGATTTCCGCAACTATAGTGACGCTTTTCGTACTAGGAGTATCCATAGCTCTTATGCCCGTTGGAGCATGGCTTAATATCTCCGATTTGGTCCTTGGAGTGAAGGTCGCGAGGTGGTTCTGGCTTATTTTAATCGGCGTCATATTTCTTTCCCTCACCTCCAAGAACAAGTGGCTAGCGATAGCCATGATCCCCGCATTCGCTATATTAGTACAAGGTATAAGGGGGGTCTACGGGAAGACTGTATCTGTTAGTCTGTTTCTAGGGATAACTGTAGGTCCGTTAATGTTTGAGCTGTTCAGTGCCTTGAACAAAGATTTGAGGAAATCGATGGAACGCAGAGGCTTCAAAGAAATAAAGCTCGCAAAGGTTGGGAAAATAAAGTTGAATCCGTTTGCTCATTTAACTAAGGAAGAACTTATTCATACAATAATATGGTCACCGATCTCCTCCATACTCGCTACGGTGATGTCTCCTGTTGGTTTGACCATACTTATAGGAGATACGTTAAGAGAGACGAAGAAAGAAAAACTACAAGGTTCACTTCTAGCATATACTGTTAGAGAAGGCATAAAGCTAGGCACATATATAGGAGGAACTCTCATACCGTTGCTCGTGATAGGTGCCGCTACAGGCCCAATGAGCGCTGGACCAGCTGCCCCATTCTTTCAGAACATTCCGAACATAGGTATGCCGCCTTATAAGTATATAATAGAAAAATACAGTTACTGGGATATATCGGCCCTGGTGATCTTGTCTGTTGCTGTGGCGCTACTAGTAGCTTATCCCCTTATAGTAAAGTACTCAAGGAATATTACATTGCTAGTTTTCAGGAGAATTTCCGCTGAATCGCTCTACGGGCTATTTATTGCAATTGTGCTTCTCCTCGCCTATTACGATGCGGGTATTCCAGGGATCTTCGGCATGCTTCTAGTCGCTCTCCTATCCGGCGCAGTAAGCAGGCTAGGCGTCTCGCTTGGCGTGCTCTTCATGGTCCTCGTAGGAGCACCTATGATTACGGCCTTGCTAGCTGCTCTGTGAGGCGATTCAGATGAGGGTTGTAGCCTCTGCTCCAGGCAAGGTTACCCTATTCGGCGAGCATGCAGTGGTTTATGGTCATCCCGCCCTCGTTGTGGCTATCGAGAGAAGAGTCTATGCATTTGCTGAGTCTAGGGAAGATAACGTTATAAAAATAAGCGCGAAAGACCTTAGAGTTCCGGGAATCGTAATTTCATATATAGGGAGCGAGGTCGTTCTGGAGACGGATTACGGCATGGTTTTGCCAGCTATTGCGTACATAAACAAGGCCATCGAGCTCACATCGAAATATTTGGGATCTAGGAAAGGAGTAAACATAGAAATAAAGTCGGAAATGCCGGTTGGGGCTGGTCTGGGGACCTCAGCAGCAGTAGCGATCTCCACGATAGCTGCCTATGCGGTCGCTAATGGGCACTCACTCGATAAGGAAGAGATCGCGCGCATTGGCTGGGAGGTGGAAAAGGAAGTTCAGGGAATAGCTTCTCCAATGGACACTTCTATCACCTCTCTAGGAGGATACCTCAGGATAAAGTATGGTAAAGGCACTGTAGAGAGAGCTAGGCTAAATGTCGGCACGGAGCTGCCTTTGATAATTGGGTATGTGGAGAGGGAAGCGAAGACCAAGGACATGGTTGCGATGGTAAGAGAGAGGCTTCAGAGATATCCAGACATCTATGGCGATATAATGAAGCTAATTGGTCAGGTGGTTTCCAGGGCCGAGGGCTCTCTCCTTTCCGGGGATTTAAGTGAGCTAGGCTTTTTGATGAACTTGAACCATTCGCTGCTTGATGCTCTTGGAGTATCTACTAGAAGGTTGAACGAACTAGTGAATGTTGCGAGAGATTCCGGAGCCTATGGTGCTAAGCTCACAGGAGCGGGGGGAGGAGGATGCGTGATCGCTCTGGTACCGGAAAAGGGTGAAGTCGTTGAAACTGCGATGAGGCTTCACGGATCAATGGTCATGAGGACAAAGCTAGGCGCAGAAGGAGTCAGAATAGAACAGACAGAGTAGCTACAATAAAAAATCTTTAGAAGTTTTCACAGCTAAAGCAGAGGCAATATCTTGGGGATCTCGGTAAGCGAGTTCACAATATAGGCCTTTTTACTTATTGCTATGCTTTTTTCTAAATCTCTTTTTACTAAGATCGCGCTAGCTCCCGAAAGCAGGGCTCCAGCGAAGTCGTTCTCAAGCGAATCCCCTACATGTACAAGTTGCGATGTGGAGCATCCAAGTTTATCGGATATGAGCTCAAACGCTACTCTATCAGGCTTCTGGACGCCTAGTTCGTCAGTGAATATAGTGGCATGAAGGTAGCTGAGTAATCCATTCTTCTCTAGAATATACCTTGTCACCATTCCGGGCCAGAACATGACGTTCCCCAAAGCCCCCACATCGATATCATGCTTCGATAGCTGTTCCAGGGCCTCGCGCGCATCCTCAAAGGCTATCTTTCCTATCTCCTCTCTCATGATTGCCCTTACAAGCGCTCGGAACAGCGAATCAATAGAAATCCCCAAAGCTGAAGCAAAAATTCCGGCGGAGTCAATTATTGGATTTTTGAAAGATCCTTCCAGCCGCAGCTGGAGGGCCTTTTTATATGCCTCGGCTAAGCCTAGTTCTAGATCTTGCTCGCTTTTCCCAGTGATGTTCGAGAGTTCTAAAGCAACCAGGCGATATAGCTTCCCTAAGTCAAGCAGTGTGTTCCATATGTCAAAGGAAATGCACTTCATAAAACAACACTTCAGGAGGATGCCCTTTTACCATATCTGTTTATGAATTCATCGAGCATCCTCTTTGCCTCATAGGGAGAAGCTACTGGTTTTGGCGGATGCTTCATATAGTAACCGCTTGCTTCTTGTATTGGTCCGGCGAGACCGTTTTCTAAAGCTAGCTTAGCCAGCCTTATGAGGTCCACCATTGCAGCCGCATACATGCTCTTGTCATCAACTTTCAGCTTTACATCGAGCTCAACGGGGAATCCTAAGAAAGATGTCGCTTTTACGTATATATATGCGACCTTCGTATTGCCAAGGAAGGGAACCCAGTCGCTTGGACCTATCCTTATCCTCCTGGTCTGTATAAGCTCAGCGGGGTTCTTCAAAGTATGAGCAACGGCACTTGTCTTGCTCTCCCTTTTGCTCATGAGCCTTTCCTCTTCTTTCATATTCAGGAAGTCCGTGTTTCCCCCGATATTAAGCTGATATGTTTCGTTAACCGTGATCCCTCTCTCCCTCATAAGAGCGGTAAGCGAAGAATGCAATATGGTGGCGCCGAACTGGCCTTTGATATCATCTCCTAGTAGAGGTAGACCTGCTTTCTTGTACTTTTCCTGCCATTCGCCTTTAGGATCACTAGCTATGAAAACCGGCATGCCGTTTATAAAAGCAGCCCCAGCCCTAAGCGCTGCTTCCGCATAGAACCTTGTGGCTTGCTCAGATCCCACTGGAAGCATGTTAACTATTATCTCGGCTCCAGAGTCTTTTATCGCTCTAACTATATCGTCCATGCTGACTTCCTTTCCGTGCGGCATGAATATATCTCTCATGTGCTCGGCTACGCCATCGAGAACGGGGCCTGCTATAACCTTGACACCTGTCTTAGTCTCATCTATTAGCCTTGGGAATATATTTGGACCTTCAAATATAGCGTCTCCGAGGTCCTTACCTATCTTCCTCACATCGACATCGATTGCCAAGACGAATTCTATGTCCCCGATTTTGTATCCGCCTATGTCCTCATATAGAACCTCCTTAGTTCTGCTGGGATCTCTTCTCGAGAGGAGAACCCCCTGCACTATAGCAGAGGCGCAGTTACCTATACCTATTAACCCAACTTTGATTTTGCCCATGAGTATCACGTATAAAGTTTTTTATATGTGATAGAAGTATTTTATGTCAGACCAATAAAAAGCTTTTCCAGGAAGATCATTATGCAAGGAGCGGATTCCTCAAAGGCCTTTGAGCGGTTGAAAAGAAAGATCGAAGGCGAGGTGCTTTGGCTATATGTGTCCAGCATATTGATGGAAGAGGGAGGGCTGAGCGTTGTAGAATTGAAGAGAAGGCTGAGAGAGAGGTTTTCTATTGTTACTCGAAGCGTTTACCTCTACACAGTGTTGTATAGGATGGAGAGGGAGGGCTTGGTTAAGAAGGGAACCGGAACTAGAGGAGAAGCTGTTTACTTTCTAGAAAAAAAGGGAAAAGAGGTATATTTGAAGGGCCTAGACTACTTAAAGAATAAGATAGATCTCTTAAGGGGTTCCTCATCTTCTACATGAAATTTTTATGATCAGCTTTTGTCCAGGAGTGAGCTACCTCGCCCTGAAGGATTAAGGCTTACAGCGTTTAGCTGTGGTTTTGAACCTCCAGCCTCATTTTCTGGTTCGGGGGGCTCACCTTTTCTCTATCCCGCAGAGCTCATTAAGGCATGAGCTATTTTTATGCTTGAACTTCCCTCTGCAAAGATAAGTCGATGAAAGGTTAACGGGATTATGTTGACAAAGGCAGGTCCCTGCTGTATGCATAGCGCTCCACAGCCTTTTCGAATAAGAATATATGCTCATGCTTAAGTAAAAGGAAACCTCTGTTCCTTTTCATCCAAGGAATTGTACCCACCATATTATGCTGAACCTTTATAATATGCTCCCTGAGGGTAAACCCTGCTCTTAGAAATTCTTTCATTACCATATAACCTAAGGGAATTACGTGCTTCTTGGACCTGGCATCGCCTATCATAATTGCCGCCATCTTACCCGGCTTGAGAATCCTATAAAGTTCCTTTGCAACATCTCCCATGGACTCTAAGTAAGATTCCAGCTTCAATCTTGAGAGGTCTCCATTTCCGTCAACCGATTTTGAATATTTAATTATATTCGCATATGGGGGATGCCCCGCAACGAAGTCTATGCTCTCGTCTTCTATTAAATCAAGCCTCCTAGCGTCCCCTTTGAATAGCCTAACTTCGCGATCATTTTTTAAGAGGGGTTCTAGCCTGCTCCATGCAAGCATCACGGCTTTCTCATTTATATCTATCCCAATGCACTTCCTCTTCAGAAGCAGGCACTCAATTATAGTAGTGCCGCTCCCCATGAAAGGGTCAAGAACCCTCTCCCCTTCCTCAGAGTATAAAATAATCAAATTCCTGGCCACCTGTGGGGCCCAGTTACCTCTATACGAGGCATTGTATTTATGGGTTGCCCATTTCCCCCTTTCGGGGAAGCTCCACACCGTCGTGCTTTCGATCTCAAATGACTCCGGTTCAACTTTTTTTGGTTTTGGCACCGTTAGAGAAAATTCCTTTTCGCCTATCACTACAGTTGCGTGATTGCCTCTGAACTCTAGGAAATCCTCGAATGTGACTTCCCTCATGCTTTCGTAAAGCTTCAATGTGTTCAGTGCACTTTCGTTTAAATAAACATCGGCTTCGACCAAATCGTGACCCCTTAAAAAAGGGTATAGAAGAAAAAAGGATCAAAAAGGAGAGGGCGCGCTATTCCTCGATCGATTCTCTATCATAGGGCTTCCCGAGCGCCGCCGGCATCTCTGCCTTTCTAGACGTGTAGATGAGAATAAGCAACGTTATTATGAAGGGAAGCATCATCAGGACTTGGTAAGGCATGCTTACCTCCATGGCCTGCAGGGTGTAGACTAGAACCTCGACCCCTGCGAAAAGTAAAGCTCCCACCAGTATCCAGAGCGGGTTCCATCTACCAAATATCGTTATAGCTATAGATATCCATCCTCTGCCGCTCACTATCGTATTAGTGTATATTCCAGTAAAACCCAGAGCAAGGTATGCTCCAGCCATTCCCATCAACGCGCTGCCTATCAGAGTGAATATATGCCTCATTAGAAATACGTTTATACCGAGAGCATCCGCCGCCCTAGGATTTTCTCCTATGCTCCTTATCTTGAGTCCGAAAGAGGTCTTAAATAGAAGGTAGTAAAGCAAGAGTGCTATGAGGATCGTTATATATACTATAGCATCCTGGTTAAACAATATTGGGCCCAAGTACGGTATCTGGGATAGCAACGGTATCTTGATCCTTGGTAAGAGGTTCACCCTCGGGGGATATAGCGTTATTCCTATGATCTCTTTGTATAGGAGTGACCCGAATCCTGTTGCGAATATATACAATAGTATTCCGACGATGAACTGATCAATTTTGAGCTTGTTGGCAAAAAATGTCATCATCAGCCCGATAAGTAAGCCTACACCTATTCCAGATAGTATTCCCAAAGTATAACTGCCACTGAAGTATGTTACAAGGAAAGCAGCGCTTGCGCCGCTCAACATAACGCCCTCTGTTGAAACGTTGAAGACTCCCACTCTACCGCCTACCATTATTCCCATGGAAGCGAGCGAATATGGTACCATTAGCACAAGGATATATCCTAATAGACTGGTCAATTCAGCGTAGTTCATTTAAATCACCTCCTTTTCTGCCTAATTGCGTCGACTGTCATCACGAATAGCATCATTAGAGACTCGGTTATCAGAGCTATCTCGTAAGGCGTCCCCATGGTCCTCTGCATAGCATTCGCACCGATCTCGATCATCGAAAAGAAGAAAGATGTAAGTAAAAGCGCAACGGGGTTCCCCCTTGCCATAAGAGATACTATAATAGCTAGGTTGGCGTAGTTACTCTGCATACCTTCTACAAGCCTGAAATACAGACCAGAGACTTCAAGACCACCTGCAAGCCCTGCCACTGCACCTCCTAGAACCAACGATAGCGGAGCCAAATACGAAGTTTTTATTCCGAACTTGAATGCTGCTATGGGGTTTGAACCAGAAGCTCTGAGCTCATATCCGAAAGTGCTTCTATATAAAATAAAGAATCCAAGAACAGCAAGGGCTATTGTGAACAGAGAACCGATGTTTATCTGCGATCCTATTATCGGTAGCCTTGCTGAACTTGATATCGGTATGGTCATAGGATACCCGGCAGTAACGTCTCTCCAAGGCCCCAGCGCTATCAAGTCAACTAAGTAGAATGAGATGAAGTTCATGAGGATTGTGGAAATTATCTCGTTCACTCTGAAGAAATACAACAACAAAGCGGGAACGGTGGCCCAAATTGCTCCCATTATCAGAGCTACCGTAAGAAGAAGCGGCAGGATTATGTAGCCGGGCATCCCGGTGAGCGTTATACCGACCGCGGCAGCTCCTACTGCCCCTAAGAGAAACTGCCCTTCAATGCCTACGTTGAATTTCCTAGATGCTAAGGGTATGGAGAATCCAAGACCCATTAAGTATATTGGAGTGAATTTGAATATTGTGAGGGCAAAGTTTGGAAGAGATGAAAAGCTAGTCGTTAGGATCGTTTTGTATCCCAGTAGGACGTCTTGGTGCATAGTAAGCAAGATGAGCCCAGCGACGCCAAAGGCCGCAGCTATAGCAAGCAAATAATAGGCTGCTGCTTTAAGGTAATCTTTGACTGTAGTTTTGGACACTGCGGTCATTTTCCAATACCTCCTTCCCTTATACCTGCCATCATGAGTCCTATCTTGGATTTATCGAAGCTCTCTTTGCTTAGAATTCCCATTATTTCTCCTTTGTACATAACTGCTATCTTGTCAGAAACAAGCATAAGCTCATCAAGGTCCTCTGAAACCATTATAATGGAAACGCCTGAATTCCTTAGCTCAACGATTTGCCTGAGTATTTTCTCTGTAGCACCTATATCCAATCCCCTGGTAGGGTTGTAAGCGATGAGTAGACCTGGCTCTAGCAAAAGAGCTCTGGCGACGACGACTTTCTGTATATTACCCCCGCTCAACTTGCCGACTCTAATTTTTTCGTTCGGTGCCCTTATCTCATACTCAGCTATCGCCTTCCTGGCACTCTCGTTTATCTTTTCATAAAGAAGAAGGCCATGTCTCTGGAATTGTTCAAAATTTTGAAAGCCTAAAATGATGTTTTCCGATAAGGTCATGGTTGGAAGAGAGCCGTCGATCATTCTGTCCTCCGGAATGAATCTGAAGCCTTGCTTTATCCTTTCCTTAACATCGGCCTCAGATAAGTCCTTACCATTGTAGATGATCCTACCCTTTATGGGTCGATGTATCCCCATGATAGTTTCGCAGAGCTCTTTTTGACCGTTTCCGGATACTCCTGCTATCCCAAATATCTCTCCGCGACGTACTGCCAAAGAAATATCCTTTAGCTTTATTCCCTCGTCTCCGGTAGTCGAGATCCCCTCGATTCTGAGGATCTCAGCCTCTTCTGCACCGGGTGCTCTCGGGACTATTATGTTGCTTAGCTCGCTTTCGAGGTCGACCTTCCTCCCCACCATCATCTCTACAACTTTCTCAGGAGTGATCTCATTTTTAGGTACTTCACCTACTAACTTACCCTTTCTAAGAACAACCACTCTGTCGACTGTTTCTACTATTTCCCTTATCTTGTGCGTTATAAGAACGACGCTTATTCCTCTTTTCTTCATCTCAAGCACCGATCTCAGCAGCTCGTCCGTTTCCTGGGGAGTGAGGTTAGTAGTAGGCTCGTCTAGAATAAGCAGCTCGGCCATCCTATATAGAGCTTTGAGGATCTCGATCCTTTGTTGTGTCCCAGCAGGGAGATTCTTAACTTTTTCATCCAATGGGATTTCTAGCTTATGTTCCCTCATGAGTTCTTCTATTCTCTTCCTGTAGACTTGTAGGTTCATCCTCTTGAAATCTTCTCTCCCGGATGTAGAGCCCAAGATTATGTTTTCCAGCGAGGTGAAGTTTCCTATTAGCTTAAAATGTTGATGTACCATGAAAATTTTGTGAGAGATTGCATCTTTAGGAGATTGAATATTTGTTTCTCTTCCGTTTACGATAATTCTTCCCTTGTCTGCCTTATAAAGCCCGTAGAGAATGTTCATGAGCGTGGTCTTTCCGGCGCCGTTCTCGCCTACGAGGCCGACGATCTCTCCAGAACCTATTTTCATTGAAACGTTGTCGAGCGCTTGAACTTCACCGAACCTTTTGCTTATCTCCTTCATTTCAACCTCCAAAGCGACCACCGTTTCCCCGAATAGTTAGAACAGCTTCAGTTTGTATCGAATCGCTTTAGTTGGTATTTATATTTTGTGAAGTATATTTTGCAACAATAATTAAATATATAACTGTAGAAGAAACAATAATTACAAAATCACTGACTGACAAAAGGTGAATTTAATGGAAAGTTCTCATACGAACAGAGGGATCTCTACTTCGGCAATAATAGGGATAGTAGTGGTTATATTGGTAATAGCAATTGCAGGGGCATACCTAGCTACTAGGGGAGGAGGTGCACCAGCGACTACAACAGCATCTCCTTCCACTACTACAACTGCACCTGCAACTACCACAACCACAACAACACAGCCCCCAGCATCGAAACAATATAAATTGGCAGCTATTTTCCCAGGAAGCGTTCAAGATGCTGATTTTAACACATTGGGATATCTGGCAGTGGTGAAAGCTGGATCCACATACGGAATAACGACTTCATATTCTGATAACGTTGCAGTGCCTGACGCAGCTAGAGTTCTTACGGAGTACATAAACCTAGGTTACAACATATTATGGGTTCATGGTGCTCAGTTTAATACGGCGGCATTGCAGCTCGCTGCTCAATATCCAAATGTAATCTTTATAGTAGAAACTGATGGTCCAATGGCTAACCAATCGAAGAACGTGTGGAATATAGATAGAAACTTCCCCACAGGGTTCTATGTATTGGGGGCAATAGCATCTCAGGTGACTAAGACTGGAAAGATAGGCTACTTGGGAGGACAAGATCTTCCATTTAGCGTCGCTGAAGTGAACGCAGTATTGATGGCCGTTAAAACATACAATTCAAGCGTCCAGGTCATAGCTAATTGGGTTGGCGACTTCAATGACCCGGTAAAAACAAGGAGCATAGCACAGAGCATGATATCTAGTGGCGTTGACGTGATCCTTTCTAGCGTTAACCTTGGGAATTACGGATTATTTGAAGCAGTAAAGAACACTTCCGTTCTAGTAACGGTTAAATATACAGATAAGTCCTCGTTTGCTCCTAACAACTACATAACGTCGTATATTCAAGATTATAGCGTTGCATTAAACTACATACTCGGGAAGATCATCAATAACAATCAGACGAGCGGTTATTACAAAATGCAATTTGGTCTTCCAGGAGACCCGAACACAGCTTGCTATATAGAACTACCTCTTAAGAATGTTCCTGCAAGTCTGAACAGCTTCGTCCAGAATATAACTAGTAAAATAATTAGTGGGGAGATCGTAGTTCCGTTCAATACCACGAGGCCTTGAATTCCGTATTTTTAAAAATTTTTTAGATATTAAAAATCCTATGTAGTTAAAGTTCTGAGACCTGCTGAAGCCATTGCTAGGAGCTCTAAGACGCTCAGCGCTCCCATAACGTTTTCTACAGATATCTCGACCGTTAGCCCATCTATCCTCTTAGCCCAGGGAAGATACTCAGCTACGTCTGCATAACCAGTACTGAGGAATGTAACCCTTAGATTCACCGGCTTCTCCACCGATACTAGTCTTGGTTCTCCTCTTTTTGCGCTTTCTATTGATTCAAGCGTCGCCTTTCTTAATGAACCAAGCAACTCATGCATTGACGAACTTACCGATGAGTACCTGCTGAGAGATCGCTTTAAAGGTAAAAATGTAGCCCATGGAGCGAACTTTCTGACCTCATTTTCAAGCGCTGCGTCCCCGGCCACCATAATTACAGGGATTTTAGCTTCACTTAAAGCAAGCATATTAATGAGGAATTCGCTACAAGTTGTGCCGTTTATCTCAACCCTCTGTATAGAGCTTCCGCTATAAGTATGATCAAAGGTGGCTAACCTCGTTCCAAAGCCCGCATGATATCCGATGAAAAGGGCTACAGAACTACCCTCAGCACCCGAGATCATCGACCTAATCCTAGGGTATCCCCTGACTAAAATTGTGCCTGATGGAAGTTCAAATGGATCTATGTTTACCATATCCCCATGACTGTCAGCGATTACTACCTCATTATATCCATTTTCTAGGAGAGCTTTCGAAACTTCAGCTACAATGGTAGTAGCTATTTTCCTGGCCTCAGACCATAAAGGTTTGTCTTGATACAAATGAGCCCTGCTCACGACATGAGGGAGACCTTCTAGGTCTACAGAAATAAATGCCTTGTTGTCAGCCAACGTGATATTCACCACAGCATAGAATATACTGTATTAGATTAAAATCGTTATGCCGTTTATTTTCCTAACTTGTCTCTTTCTAATAGGAGGTCTCTTGTTGCGTTACGCAATCTTATTATTTTTCTCAATTTACCTCTTTTTCGATTTTCTGAAACGAATATCTAAATAATAATATAAAATAATAATAAATCTACGCAGTGTACTAAGAGTAAACCGGTGATGCTTAAATGATTGAAAATCTTGGAGTGCTTATTGAAGAGGCGTTTGCAAGATTAGAAGGAAAGATTCATAGAACCCCGCTAGACTATAGCGCAACGTTTTCTAAAATCGTGAATGGCAATGTATTTTTAAAACTTGAGAATATGCAGAAAACAGGCTCATTTAAGGTAAGGGGAGCTCTCTTCAAAATAATGAGGAACCTTGATCGGGCCAAGGAAAAAGGCGTTGTCGCTGCTTCCAGCGGAAACCACGCCCAGGGGGTCGCTTACTCTTCACAGATGATGGGCATTGATGCTACAATTGTTATGCCGGAGGCAACTCCACCATTCAAGGTTAATGCTACGAGGTCTTATGGTGCAAAAGTCTTGCTTTATGGATCAGTATACGATGATGCGTATAACAAGGCACTTGAAATTTCGAGGGAAACGGGGGCGATGTTGGTACATCCGTTCAATGACTTGGAGATAATAGCTGGGCAGGGAACTATTGGGATGGAAATTCTGAAACAGCTACCCGATGTCAATGAGGTTGTTGTTCCAATAGGAGGTGGGGGGCTAATTTCGGGCATAGGAGCTGCGCTAAAGTTGAAAAACAGAAATATAAAGGTCGTAGGAGTAGAGCCTGAGTCCGCTCCAAAGTACAAAACATCGAAGGAAAGAGGAGAAATAGTGAGGATCGATCCGAAGCCTAGCTTGGCGGACGGAGTAATAACTAAGTCTGTGGGTAACTTGACCTTCGATATAATGAACGAGGTCGTTGATGATGTAGTAACTGTGGATGAGGATTCAATAGCGAGGGCAATATACCTGCTCATGGAGAGGACGAAATTGGTCGTAGAGGGGGCAGGAGCTTTGCCTCTTGCTGCGCTTCTCAATGGCGCTGTAGGGAAGGCTGGTCGGAACACGGTATTGGTGCTAAGCGGCGGCAACATTGATTTGACGACGCTTTACAGGATCATTCTAAGGGGTCTTTCAGCTGATGGTAGAATTGTGGAGATCAGCCTGATGCTAAAGGATTCACCTGGAGAACTCAAAAAAGTGCTCGATATTATATACAAGTTCAGGGGAAATATTATAGAAATAAGGCACGATAGATTTGGGCTTAAGATACCTCCAGGATTTGCTAAGGCTGACCTCGTCGTTGAGCTCCCGAGCAAAGAATGCGAAGAGCAAATTAGATCCGAGTTGAGAACCTTAGGCTTCATTGCTCTCTGATTTCTTTTTTGTTTCCTGTTAAGAAAGATCAAATTACTCCGTTTTTGAAAAGCAAGCTTTCAGATTTGAAAGGAGCTCTTGCAGATACCGTAACCTGCGATCGAATTGAAAGATACTATAGAAAAGGTCATTAATTCGAGAATTAAGATAAAAACAGGAGGAAGAAGTGTAAATAATGGCAAGGCGATTTGAACAGTCGTTCAAAATGTTGCTTGGTAGGTCGACTAAAAAGTTAGCATTCATAGCACTGGGTATATCAATAGCTTTCTCCATATTAAGGGGGACGCTGGTATATTTTGGGGAATTGGCCTTTACCTCACTGATGTTACTGGCGTCGAGGAATAGCGCACTAAACCTGAGAAGGATCTTATCCATTTCATCGGTAGTAGTCGCCACAGCTGCCATGGTCGAGCTCGTCCTCTTCAGACCCCCATTCTCTCTATTTCTCATGGTCCCCTCAATAACTTCACTGGTTATACTATCGATATCACCTGGCAGCTATATGTATACAGTACCATTTGTAGCTTCTGCTATAATCTACAGCAAGATAAGCGAAAAGGCAGTAATTGGAAGCTTAGTTCTCCTATTTGGTCTATTTATTGTGAAATATGTATCGAAGAGATTGGCCTATGGAGTTGATCCTTTTTTCCTTTTCGGCTCATTCGTAGAATCCCTATTTGGCAAGAGCGATTCCTTTGAAAAAGTATTAGACAGCTTTTCAGAAACGAAGAATGTTGAGCTTTTTCTCTTCAGAATAAATGGCGACCCTCCGACTGTAGTTATAGTATCCAACGTTCATCCCGGTCCCTTCAAAAACGTCAGCGGTGCCAAGTTAGTGAGAATGTTGAAGGAAAGGCTTGAAGGCTTAGGTTATAACGTCATCTTTTTCCACGGCGTCGGCGGACACGAAAGCGACCCCGCTACCGTTGCCGAGGTAGAGAAGCTGGTGGATAGAATAGCATCGGCTTTAACGGAAAAGGGCTGGGTTAAGTGTGATCAAGAAGGCAGTTCACCCTTCACAATAGAGAAGGGCGACGTAAAAATTACTGGCTTCAGCCTAAGCGGATGTCCTCCGTTAATATTGTTGTCCAGAAGGCAGGGCTCGATGGACGATATCCCTAGAGACTTTGTAGCAAACATAGAAAATTTGCCGGGCATCCTGGTTGATGCTCAGAACAAGTTCGATGGAGAGGTCTACTGGGATTCAAAGGTTGCAGATGACTTAAAAGCCGCTTTTTCAGAACTGCCGACGCGAAAATGTCGCCCGAAGTTAGGATACGCTTCGGTTCCAGTAGAAGAGCTGGATCCTTCGGAAATTGAGATCGGTCCGCTCGGTATGAAGGTTTTCGCTATAGAGTGCGGCAGTACTTTAGGAGCTTTTGCTGTGATCGATGGTAATAATATGAAGGAAGATGCTAGAAAGGAATTGGAGAAGGCAGCTAGAGATGCTGGGTTTGAGGTAGTTGAAATAGCAACCACGGACAACCACGAGAGCACAGGTGGATCGAAGGGAAGAGGTTATAAGATTATAGGAGAGTTCGTTCCAATTTCCCTGTTAAGGGAAAAGTTCGTCAGTGCTTTGAAAAGTAGTAGATTAAATATAAGCGAGAGGGAGGTTGAATTCCTCACACTTAGGGTAAACATGAAGATCATGGGAGAGAGAGGGCTTCGATTGTTCGAAAAGTTAGTGGAAAAGGTAAAGGTTTTTGAAGCTTTAATAGCCGCTTATCTAGTATTCGCTTTAGCTATATCCATCTTGTTCTGATTTCGCCGTTTGATTTTCGTTTTCTTCCTTTATCTTATTTCATACTTATTAATTGGTTGCATCATTAGCAGTGAATTTTTCCTAAGAGAAGACTCAGACAAAATATAAGAAAGACCGTATCGTGACAGCATTTTTAAACAAAATGAGGATTTAAAAAAAGTTGAGATTATTCTTTTCGAATTGGTTTACTTCTTCTGAAGCTTTTCAGCTTCTGCCTTGCTGAGAATCCTGTAAATTGTTATGCCAGTCTCTGGGCTCTTCCCTCTGACTGCAACCCTTCCGTTCTTTAGAGTTACAACTTCAGGGTTTAGTAGCTTTACCTTCTTTCTGGCCTTTACATCAAAGGCTTCGAATTCCATATTTGTTCCACCTTATAGTAGTATTATGTTTGATTAAATTATACTATGCGTGCTTATATAAACATATTCCAGCCTTAAGCTTAAGAATGCTTTATTTACCTTTGAATATGTTTAAAGCGCTATAGCAGAGGCTTAAAAATTGACGCAATACTTTTTATTTTTTCAATCATGTATATGCGAAAAAAGGTAATACCTATTTGAGTTTTAATGTAGAAAATAATACAGGATATTCGCAAAATTGAGCTTTTAGGTTCATAAACCAGCTAGGGTATTACCCGCTGTAACTTTCACAGCTTATTTTCGCTGACCTCTTCTCCGCCTCAAAGGGCGAGTGTTCCCCTCATCTGTTCGGGATTACATCTGTAATCTAGGAAAAAATAAAGGGGGCAGTAAACCGCTCTAGAAAAACCCTCGAATTTTAAGGCAGCTGACGAGATCAGAGTACCTCGATTCCAAACTTAGATAACGACCTAACGAGCGAAAAAATTGGCAGGCCGAGAATGTTGTAGAAATCACCCTCGATTCTTTCAATCAGTACGGCTCCAAGGCCCTGGGCAGCATATCCACCAGCCTTATCCATACCTTCCATGGTGGAAGCATACTCTAGCAATTCTTTTTCGCTTAACTCCCCAAATTTCACGGCTGTCTTTACTATAAAAGAGTCGGTTAAATTTTCACCTTTTTTAACGATGAAAACTCCGCTGTATACTAAGTGCCACCTCCCATTTAATTTCCTTAACATTTCAATGTTTTGGCTCAAGGATTTTGGCTTCCCTAAAATTTCTCCTTCTACAACAACAATCGTATCGACTCCCATTATCACAGACCCCAATGGAACCTTATCTAAAACACTGAGGACTTTTTTCATGGCATTGGTTATAACGGTCTTCTCGGGGTCAGCAACGATTATCGATTCATCAACGTTGGGTTCTATTACTATGAAGTCAAGTCCTAGACTTTTTAGCAATTCTATTCTTCTTTTGCTTTTGCTTGCCAAGAACAATAGCATTGCCAATCCCTCGTAAAATTCTGATTACTCCCCTATATGCTTGAAGAGTTATAATTTCCCTACATATGCTAAAATGTTCGGGGAGCTCTGAGGGTATAGGATAGCCTCATTATAGATTAGTTCGTCTTGTGGTTATAGATTTTATATATCGATTCCAAAATCTGTGAGCTACCCGCCCTGAAGGATGGGGCTTCCAGCGTTTAGCTGGGGCTTTACGCCTCCAGCTTCATTTGCTGGTTCGGGAGGCTCACTGCTCCCCCTTCCCATACCTCTCATTAAGGCATGGGCTATGTTTATGCTTGCATTTAGATCCCTGTGAGGCAAAAGATCTTTTCTCACCGGAGAGGATGGCAAGGAAGTGAACAGCGAGGCTTTCAGTTATGAGTATTTAAATTTCAACCAGCTATAGAAATTTTTTCCATTTAAGTTTGCTTTTCTATTGGGCGTAAAACAAAGGCGAATGTCGAGCCTCGTTTCTCCCAAAGCACGCGATATTTATCCGAAAGTTCCCGCTTTATCTGATCCGGCCTTTCTCTCAGACCCCCCTCTAGCAAGTCAAGAAACCAAATATGGGGGTAACCTTTGTCGATATCTATAAGAACGATCGTCTTGGCCAACTTCTCCGCCTCTGACAAGCTTTTTCTCCACGAAGAAGAGTAAAAGATTGAGTTTACAAAAAAAGCACAATCAATGTATGTGTTACTTATAAATGGAAGATTTTCCATGCTTGCCCTCACGAAATCCCTTCCTTCTTTTACTTCAAAGATGTTGGAAACGTCTACTCCCACGTAAAAATCCGAATTTTCCAAGATCTTCGCGAGGTTGCCCTTACCGCAACCTATATCCATGACTTTTCTGCAACCTAGATCTTCCGCAATCTTCTTGGATAGCCTATATTCCTCAAACTTAACGCTTGCAGGGTACATGCTATATATTACGGAGAGATAAAAGAGGAGAATTTTTTTCCTTATCTTCTTTAGTTTGTCAAAAAGGGCCGCCATGCGGATCATTCTTCGGCTGTCCAGCCAAGGCTCCTCATATTTATCTATCGGAGACCCTTAAGGTTAAGAGATATCAATATGAATTCAATACCCACGGATTTAAAAGTTTGGGGAAAGCTCTTAAAAAGTTAAAAATCGATCTTGTGGCGTGAGGAGAAGTTGTTTTTCCCAACATGAAAAAAGGCATAAGTTTAGTCCGGCACTGAAGTTAGTCCTTCCTTAGGGTCTTACCAGCAACAAATACGCCTACTGTTAACAGGATCGCTGCTGTTAATGTCAGTATACCCAAATCCTTCAGAATCGCTGATGTGCTGGCTTCTGTCCCCATCAGAAGAGCCTGCCTTAGTATATCCGCGGTGTAGGTCAATGGGTTGAACTTAGCTACTACTTGCAACCAATCTGGCATCATTGCTAGCGGAACGAGGACGTTGCTAGCAAACATCAGCGGCAAGTTGAGGAGGTTCATCACTGTCATTTGGGTTTCCCATGATTTAGCCTTCAGCGTTATAGATATCATCAGTGTACCTATCCCTATAGCGAAGAGCACAAGCCCTAAAAGGGCAGCTAAGACCTGCCACAAACCAGCTATTTCCAGCTTCAGCCCAAATGGCAAGGCTATCAGTAATATAATCAGCGACTGAACTAGGGCCTTCACCGTTCCTCCTAGCACCTTCGATACTATTATGCTCCCTCTAGAAATTGGTGATACGAGCAACTTGTTTAAGTACCCGAGCCTCCTGTCCCAAGACAGACTCATACCTGTTTGTAATCCAGCGAAGAGAGAAATTACTGCCATCATACCGATAGCCATATAGGAAAAGTAATCTATTTGAGCATTGCCGAATAGCCTCGATAGTATACCATTGAACATTGTCTGTATTTGCTGCGTCACATAGGGTGGTAGGTTCTTTAAGAGGTCAGGTGGGATGCTGAATATCCCCGTTAAGTTGAATGCCTTTCCGAATAGAGCTATCCACAGCAACGGTTGGATTAGCATCATCGCAACGACATATGGCTTGTTAAGCCACTTCTTAAGCTCCCTAACGGTTAGAACTTGTATTTCAGTAATAACTTTTCCGCTTGAATCTTTTTCCATCATTTCCAATCTCACCTCGCTCTCCTTCTCATGATAGCCCTCTCCTTGAATACCTCTTCCTTGGAAACTTCGGATTCTCTGATCCTCTTGCCCGTGAACTCCATGAACACCTCATCGAGAGAGGGCTTTATCAAGTTAACAGACTTCACGGTCACTCCTTTTGAAGAAAGACTGATGACTATATTCGGCAAGGCCTTCTCGCCCTCGGCAGTCTTAATTCTAATTACATTCCCTCTCAGTTTTACTTCCTTTACCATTCCGTTGACAGGGATCAAGCTTTCCAGAGAAGATCCCTCTGGCAAAGCTTCGACCTCTACTTCTATAATATCGCCTCCAAGACTATCCTTAAGCTCCTTGGGGGATCCCAGTGCCTTGATCTCGCCATAATCGATAATTGCTACGCGGTCGGAAAGCTTGTCGGCTTCTTCCATATAATGCGTTGTCATTATCAACGTCATGTCCTCTTCCTTCCTTATCCTGTTTATATAATCCCACACCGCAGTTCTGACCTGAACGTCTAGCCCAAGCGTTGGTTCATCGAGGAAAAGGATCTTGGGTCTATGGAGCAGGGCTGCAGCTAACTCTAGCCTCCTCCTCATTCCCCCAGAATAATTCTCTGCCTTCTTGTTGGCAAACTCTTTCAGATCCATGAATTCTAACAGATCTTCCGCCCTCTTTCTAGCGACGCTCTTTGGTATATGATAGAGAGCTGCCTGAACCATCAGATTGTCCCATCCTGTTAAGTCGTCATCTACAACGATGTCTTGGGGCACTAGCCCTATTATCTCCCTCACGCGTTTAGCTTCTTTTTCCACATCGAAGCCTCCGACCAGTGCCTTGCCCTTGGTTGGTTTTATCAATGTAGTGAGTATACTTATTGTAGTTGTCTTCCCAGCGCCGTTTGGGCCGAGAAGACTGAAGATTTCTCCGTGATGCACTGTGAAGGATATGCCCTTCACTGCCTGAATTCCTCCTGGATATATTTTCCAGAGATTCTCAACTACTACGTCTTCCATCATTTTTCACCCTCCATGATTGAAATGATCTTATTCCTAACGCCCTCAAGGATCTCCACGACCTGTGCCTCCTTTGCTTCTCCCATCTCTGGGAGATAAACGTAAATAGTCCTGAGAAGCCTCTCGATGGTCTTTTTAAGCTCGGAATGCTTTCCGCATTTGAGCTCCTTCATCCTCTCAAGCAGGCCTTCGATTTCTTCCTTCCTATCAGCTAGTAACTTCTTCCCCGCATCAGTTAACCAATAATATCTGCTCCCGCCTATCTTCTCCGAACTCACCAAACCTTCTTTTTCCAAAACCCGCAACGTAGGGTAAACCAGACCTGGGCTCGGTGTGTAGTTGCCGCCAAATAGGCTTTCCATTGTCCTTATCACCTCGTAACCGTTCATCTTCTCATTTTCTAGAACTTTCAAAACCATCAAGCGGAAAGCCCTCTTAGCGATCGCCTTTCTTTCAGCGGAAAAAAGCTTCTCTCTCTTCGCTATATCCAACGAGATCACCCGAGATATCTCGATATATCATGTAATTCGGCTAATAAACATTTTGACTACCTGAAAGATTTATTAAACCTGACCAGAAAAAAAGCTCCGAGGGCCCGTCGTCTAGCCTGGTTAGGACGCCGCCCTGACACGGCGGAGGCCCTGGGTTCGAGTCCCAGCGGGCCCACTACAAATTTTTTAAAAGAGTTTTTCTTCTGTTTCTTGTTTTTTCGAATTTCTCATTTATGGGGAGAGCCAAACACTAACGCTTTAGAAGGCTTTTTATTATAAAAAGGCAAAACCCTTTTGGTTAACTCCAGTAAAATTAATCACGGGGAAATTTTGCTTTCGAAAGATTATAACACCCATTTCCCCTTTCAATATAACCTTTTTCAATAAGTGATTCTATAATTCTCTTGGGGTCTTTCAAACCAAATAAGCTTTCAAGTTCCCTTACAGCTAAAATCTCTCCAACAGATATATTGTTCATAAAATAATTAAGGACCTTAAACTCATCATCCGTAAGATCGAAAAACCGCTTTCGCTTCTCACTTTCTCCCCTCTTATATTCGGGCTTCACCTTTCAGCTCATCTCCTTTCAGCTTGCTACTTAACAATAGCCCGATAGCATATCTAATAGCATCGCTCCTGCTCTCGAACTGTCCACTGTTTACTAGCTCATCTATTTCGTTTGCCATCTCGTGTGGCACCTTGCATGTGATTAAGGCTGTCCCGGATTTCCTCATAACCGCTTCCACCGATAATAACGTTATATTTGCTGTAGGTTTTTAAACTGGATTTCTCTTTATATTGAAGGCTCGCGTATTGAAAGATTAAATCCCGCTACTAAAAACCTCGTCTTTCAAGGAAGAATAAAGGTATGATTTATAAATTCTGCTAGTTTATTTTTCATCAATGACTGAACAGACGCGGTTGCTCCTAAGCCATGATTCATATGAAGAGCGCAACTATTCCGAGGAAAAAGATGGGGGATCTTTATCTTCCTCGAATTTTTAACGAAATTGTTTGTAAAATCGAACAGATGCAGAGAATTTCTCATGGTTTAGAGTGGGGATGAGGCTCATGATGGATGCTTGGCAAAAAAAGAAGGAGGCATTTCTGAATAGAATTGAGCGGGACAAAGAAATAGGATACCTAGACGTTGGCATAGAAGAGACACTGAAACTGGTAAATTCGAGAGATAAGAGCTTCACCACTTCTTCATGTACAGGGAGGGTTTCAGCTGTCGATTCCCAGTTCCCATGGAAAAGGGATGAGGAGCCTCCTATATTCAAAAAGCATGGAGAAGTTACTGCCGAAGAGCTCAAGATGCTCTTGGAAATAAGGCCAAACTATGTGCTGTGGCTGACGGTTAGCGGGCCAATTATTCATGTAAGTTGCAGGGATCTAGAGGAAGCGGAGAAAATTTTAGAGGCAGGAAGAGCCGCTGGGTTCAAGCATTCTGGGATAATGAGTCTCTCGAAGGACTCAATTATGGTAGAACTTATCAGTGGAACACATCTATACATTCCTTTGAGGACAAAGAACAAAGTTTTTTTCAGTGAAGATTCGATGCCTGAATTGCTCTCTCTCGTCAATACCGCGCTGTTAGAAGGGAAGGAGAGGCTTAAAAGACTGAATAATAAGTTGAGGGAGTTACTCATTGAAGAGAAAGAAAATGTCTGAGCTAGGGGAAATAGGCGCTATAAGAAGGATCCTCAGAGTTCTTGAGCCTGTAATACCTGAGAAGCCATGTTTACCAATTGAAGATGACGTCCAGGCCTTCGATGATTGCAAGCTTGCAGTAAAAATTGACGGTTACAGCGAAAGGATGAGCAGATACCCATGGGAACGAATGAGCGATTGGGGCTGGAGAGCAGTCACAGGGCCGGTGAGCGATTTATCGGCGAAGGGTTATAAGGCAATCGAAATGGTCTATAGCTTAGGTGTTCCGAAGGATGAAGATATAAGAAGGATCGAGGAGCTGGTCTCCGGAATTAGGGAAGCGCTGAAGAGCTATGGCGTGCAGTTCCTAGGGGGGGACCTAAACTCAAGCTCAGGAGAAATATGGATAGATGTAGCTATAGTGGGTAAACTAATATCGACGTCTCCGGTTCCTAGGAGCGGGGCAAAGCCAGGAGATAAAGTTTACACTACGCTAGTCAACGGATATGGAAAGCCAGGGCTTCTATATAAGCTATATCAAACTGCCTCATGGAAAAATGCAAGCCCAAGGCTTCTAAGATTTCGTCCCAGTGCTGTTACTTCCTTCCCAAAAATAATATCCGCCATATCTGTATCATCTGCAATCGACTCCAGTGATGGTTTGGCAAAAAGTTTGAAGCTTTTGGCAGAAAGCAGCGGCGTCTCAATTGAAATAAAAAAACTACCTATTTCAAATCATATGAGAGCTGTCCTGAAGAAGTACGAAGTTGGCATTGAGGAAGCCACTCTCTTTGGCGGAGAGGAATACGAAGTCATTTTTACAACGAAGGAGCCTCAGGACAGAGTAATTCAAGCGTGCAATAACGAGAGAATCAAGTGCGTAGAGATAGGAGAGGTCCTAAACGGTAGCGGAGAGGTGCTGTACAAAGGTAAGAAGATCGCGGGTATCGGATGGGACCATTTCATAAGTCCATAGAACCAAATTCATGCTTAGGTTTGTGAACTACCCCGTCCTTACTAACGGGCATCCTCACCTCGCGGTGAGAATTTCCTGCTTCTTCCAGGAAAACTCATGAACTTGATTACATCTTTTTTTTATAACTAAAAAAGCATTTCTATAAGGGGGCTATCCATCATTTCCATTAGAAAGGGGACTTCCGCCCCTTAACCCCCAGCTATGTTAAAATGTCGGAGCTATAAGGGTGGAGTTAAAAAGTTTAACCTTCTTTTGATCCCTCCGTAGCCTAAAGGACGATGGGTTTCACATATTTGTTTAGGAATGCGTCTGTCATATGCGAGAGGTTCGGGTACTCAGAGATCTCTCATGTGCTTATTGTATCTTATGGTAGCCGAACTTTCGTCCCGCATAAGTTTAGAAGCAATCATGTCTAAATAGCTTCATCGAAGAATTTAATTGAAGAAAAAAGTTTTTATTATTCGTACCCGCCTTGAAAGGTGAAGCTACTTCCTGTAATACTTTGCCGCATCCAATATCGCATCGACTATTTGCTTGTACCCAGTGCACCTGCAGAGTATTCCGCTGAGGAATTCCTTCACTTCTTCCCTAGTTGGATTCGGGTTCTTTTGGAGGAAGTAATGAGAAGCCACTACGAAAGCCGGGGTGCAGAAACCACACTGGAACGCGCCGTGTTCTATGAATGATTTTTGCACAGGAACAAGCTCTCCGTTGCTAGCGATACCTGCAGCAGTGACTACATCTCCGCCATCTGCTTCAACCGCTAGAACCATGCAGGACTTCACCGGTCTTCCGTTGAAGAGAATGGTACAGAGACCGCATTCGCCTTTGTAGCATGCAGCCTTAACGCTCAGTTCGCCCAGCTTGTTCCTCAGTACCTCTAACAGAGTTTCGTTGTCCTCTACTTCTACAACTCTTGGCCTTCCGTTCAGCTTGAATGTGATTGTCCTTGTCATCCCATATCACCTCGAAAGCAAAGACTTTATCGTTTTAATTGTGAGGATTTTGATCAAATACTTTCTGAACTCCGCCGTGGCATAGGGATCCTCTATAACATCGAGCTCATTCACCATCTTCTCCACACCTTCGTCCAGCAGATCCTCGATTTTACCGGGTTGCTTAAGGTGCTGCTCTAGGCTCCTCGCTCTGAAGGGAAGCTGCGTCGCCGAGGTAACCACTACCCTTACCTCTCTATTAGCAAACGAATTAGGATTGGCAACTAGTACAGATATGTTGACGATTCCATATTCGCTTCTCGACTGGAGCTTCACATACGCGGATCTACTACCTTCCGGTGGCTCCTTGTACAGTATTTCAGTGACGATCTCGTATGGCTCAAGTTTAGTCATAGCGGGGCCCAATACGAGTCCGTCTACTGGAATCCATTTCTCCCCGTTTGGACCTACTGCATGAACCTCCGCATCAAATAGAACCGCTGGACCTGGCATATCAACGTAGGGTAGGCCTTCTAATATGTTTCCAACGATGCTTGCTCTATTCCTTAATATTGCATCAGCCATGTGACTTGCTGCTTCGTAGAAGGCTCTGAACTTTTCCCTTAGATCCGGATTCTTTTCGAAGAATTCGATCATCTCTGTTCCTGTAACAGTCGCTCCCACGAGCAAGCCTTTTCCTGGTAAATACTCGATCTTCTTGAGCTCTTTTATCCCCTTTATATCGACTACTAGCTCGGCTTCCAAAAGCCTCTCCTTCATAAAGCCAATGAGTCCTATGCCTCCGTTCATTATCTTCGCATTTCCCTCGTTTTCTTTAAGTAGACGGATAGCCTCTTCTAGGCTAGTGGGCTTCACATACTTAAATTCCGGCAGCGTTGTATAAGGTGCTGACATCTTTCTTCACCCCTTCCACTCCTTCAAGGCCTTCATAGCCTTTTCTATTAGGTCAGGCCTCTGCTCCTTGATTGCCCTCCATACCCTCTCATGTGTTATAGGTAGCTCCGTTATCTCCACGCCCGTTCCCCTCTGTATAGCGTTTGCTATTGCTGGTATGATGGCAATCATCACGTTTTCCGAGAATCCCCTAGCACCAAAAGGTCCATTGGCCTGAGGGGTCTCAAGGAACTTTACTCTTATGTCGTCTGGCGCATCTTTTGCCCTAGGTATATAGTAAAAGCTGAAGTTGGGGTTAGCTACGCCTCCTGTGTCATCAAAGACTATCTCTTCATATAGAGCTCTTCCCATTCCCATCACAAGTCCTCCAATCGCCTGTCCAGTCGCAGTTAGCGGATTTATAACTCTTCCCAAGTCGTATACCTGTGTAGCTTTTAGTACTTTCACTTCTCCAGTCAGCAGATCAAGCTCAATTTCTACGGCCGTTGAGCCGAATGTATAGAACACTGTCACATGTCCCGGTTCCCCGTGCCCCGTCTCCGCATTTATCGGGAGCGCTTGACCAGTGTCTGGGTCGAGGTAACTTAGAACGGCGGGATAGTGCTTACCCTTCCCTATTATTGGACCTCCATATACTTGACCATTGGGGAACGTGTAGCCCATTACTATCTCTGAGAGCGGAATGGACATCCACGGTTCTCCCTTCACATATACTTTGCCGTCCGCTATTGCAAGCTCCTCTGGCTTCACCTTGAGGACCTTGCTAGCTACATCTACGATCTGCCTCTTCGCATCTTCGCATGCATCCAAGAGAGCGGAGCCGACGGTAAACAAGCTCCTGCTTCCGACTGTCTGCCATGTATATGGGTTCCATTCAGTACTGTTCATCCAGGTTAAATGGACCTTATCGAGAGGTAGGTCGAAGTACTCAGCAACGAGCATTCTAAAGGCGTTTACGGTGCCCTGTCCATAGTTTCCGGTTGCAACCAATACATCTACGCTCGCATCCTCATTGAACTTTATGACAGCAGCGTCAACGGCGTTTGGTGGCTGGCTTGGTCCCTTAAGGCTCACCGCGATCCCCTTTGCCCTTATTTTCCAAGGCTCTTTCGGCTGCTCCGGTTCTTTGTCCCATTCGATAAGCTCCGCCGAAGTTTTCATGACTCCTGGCAGATCTCCCTGATCAGCTCTCATAGGAGTTCCATAACCGGTCGTTGAAGTTGGGTCGCCCATCCTGAGGAAGTTCTTACTCCTAATTTCAAGGGGACTGATCCCTAACTCTTTTGCGCCTATATCCATCATCCTTTCGAGCACCCAGTGGTTCTCAGGATAGCCGAACCCTCTTATAGCCGTGGTCGGAACCTTGTTTGTATATGCTGTTATGCTTTCGCAGTAAGCGTTTGGCATGTCATAGACCCCAGTGCAGGCGTATCCAGCGGTCCTAGCGACGTTGACGGCGTAATCGGCAAACGCACCTCCATCGAATAAGAATCTGACCGAGTAGGCAACGATCCTGCCATCCTTACTGAATCCCATTTTGGCCTTAGCTCTATATCCTGCGACAATAGGCATGCTCTTCATCTGCTCGGCTCTCGTCATGACCAGCTTGACCGGTTTGTAACCCGCTTTCTTCGAAAGCATAGCAACGAGGGGTTCATTCAATATACCAGCCTTACCTCCGAATCCACCCCCAACATATGGAATCCTTATCTTAATCTTACCAACTGGTATCCCTAAGCTCATAGCAGTAAGGTATCTGGGGGCGTATGGGGACTGACTACTTGTCCATATCTCTATGTCACCGGTCACTTTATAATGGGCAATCGTACTCCAAGTTTCCATATATGCATGAGTCGTGAAAGGTATCCTGAAGTTCCTTTCGATGACTACATCGGCAGAATCTAATGCTGCTTCTCCTTTCCCCTTAGTGAGCCTGAAAAGGTTAGCTATGTTTGTTCCGGGAACTGGTTTGAACGCCGGTGATATAGTGTACTTCGCTAGATCCGGGTGCAGTATGGGTGCACCAGGTTTCACTGCCTCTTCTGGGTCGAAGACCGGCGGTAGGGGATCGTATTCCACTTCTACGAGGTCGATTGCCTTTTCAGCTGCTCTTATGTTATCGGCAACTATAGCTGCTACTGGGTGACCAACCCAGAGGGCTTTGTCTATAGCTAGAATGTCCCTATCTCCTACATATATACCAAGCCTATAAGGGAAGTCCTTTCCGGTTGCTACTGCTACTACCCCCGGAACTTGAAGGGCCTTGCTGAAATCGATGCTCTTTATCTTCGCATGTGGCTCTCTAGAAGTCACCAACTTTGCATGAAGTAGACCCGGAAAATCCATATCGAATGTATACTGGGCCGTGCCTGTCACTTTTTCATACAGGTCTGGCGGAGGAACTGGCCTTCCTATTATTTTAAATTGAGATGAACTCACTGTTTTCACCTTAATGTGTTGACGACAATTATATATAGCTAGTAACTAATTTAAATTATTTTTCTTTTTTTAGAACTAAACTTTTTAAATATCTTGTTTTCCATTCAATGTTAAGGGCGTATTCCAAAATGGCGAAGGTTACCGTCAGATTCTATGGAAGGCTGATTGATTTACTCGGGGAAAGGGAAATAACAATAGAGGGGGTGGAAAAGTTATCCGATGTTTATGATAGGCTTAAGGAAAGGCTCGGAAGTAAAGCCTCTATTATATTTCAGGAGGATGGAAATCCAAAAACAGGAATTGTTGTTGTAATAAATGGAGAGGCAGCAACCTTCAAAGGGGGAAAAGAAGCCAAGCTATTCCATAATGACCAAGTAACCTTTGATGCTATAGACGTTGTTCAGGTTGAGGGAGGAGGTTAAAGATAAAGCACGGTTTAGAATAATTTTGTTTATATATTGAAGATAGAAATTTAGGCCTTGCGGTCTTATTTAATCTTAATTCTATTTAATTGAATATAGTCAGCTCGGCTCCTGTATTCTATATAACGAAGGAAAAGAGCGAAAAGTTTTTATAGAAGTAGATTTATGATCTTAGTTGAGTTCATCTTGAGAACTAAGCGTTTAATCGAACGCTCTTGAGGTGATATTAAAATGAGCTATGGGGTACCCGTACTTATACTAAAAGAAGGCACTCAGAGATCAACAGGCAGAGATGCTCTTAGGGCAAACATAATGGCCGCTAGAGTTCTGTCCGAAATACTCAAAACAAGCCTAGGGCCAAGAGGCCTAGACAAGATGCTTGTAGACAGCTTTGGAGATGTGACGGTAACAAACGACGGAGTTACAATTGTGAAGGAGATGGAAGTTAACCACCCTGCTGCTAAGCTTCTTGTAGAGGTAGCGAAGGCTCAAGACGCTGAAGTAGGTGACGGCACGACTACCGCGGTAGTATTGGCTGGTGCGCTCCTTGAAAAGGCAGAATTCCTTCTTGACCAGAACATTCATCCAACTGTTATAATGGAGGGGTATTCGGCAGCCCTTCACAAAGCTGTGGAGATACTCGATAATGTTGCTAGGCAGGTCTCTCCAAATGACGATGAGCTCCTAAAGAGGCTCATAAAGACTTCAATCTCCAGTAAGTATATAGGAAGCGGTGCTACGCTGGAGAAGCTAACTGATCTAATATTGGAGGCCGCTAAGGCCGTGGCTGAGCCAACGGAAAACGGTGGATTCAACGTTAGGCTCGACAATGTAAAGATAGAGAAAAAGAAGGGAGAGTCCCTTACTGATTCAGTACTAGTAAAAGGAACTGTGCTGGACAAGGAAGTAGTACACCCAGGCATGCCTAGGAGGGTCGAAGGCGCCAAGATAGCGCTTCTAGATGCCCCACTTGAGATAAAGAAGCCGGAGATCTCCGCAAAGATCAATATAACCAGTCCGGAGCAGATGAGGGCATTCTTAGAGGAGGAAACGAAGCTTTTAAAGGAGATGGTTGACAAAATAGCTGAGACTGGAGCGAATGTTGTCATTTGCCAGAAAGGAATAGATGACGTGGCCCAGCACTTCCTAGCTAAGAGGGGGATCCTTGCCGTAAGAAGGGTCAAGAGGAGTGATATGGAGAAGCTGGAAAGGGCGACAGGAGGCAGAATTGTGACGAGCATCAGAGACCTTAAGCCAGAGGACCTTGGAGAAGCTGCGCTAGTAGAAGAGAGGAAGGTCGGGAACGATAAAATGGTGTTCATTGAAGGTGTGAAGAACGCTAAGAGCGTAACAATACTGCTTAGGGGAGCAAATGACATAATTCTAGATGAAGCCGAAAGAAGCATAAATGATGCGCTCCATGTTTTGAGGAACGTTATGAAAGACCCAAAGGTCATTGGTGGCGGCGGTGCTCCCGAAATCGAGCTCGCCCTCCAACTCAGAAGGTATGCGATGGGCTTTGAGGGCAAGAAGCAGCTTGCGGTTGAAGCTGTAGCAGATGCCCTTGAAACGATCCCAATGATACTAGCAGAAACTAGCGGACTAGATGCGCTCGAAGCGTTGATGAAATTGAGGCAACTTCACAGCGAAGGAAAAGTTCAGGCTGGGATCAACGCATTAAGCGGAGAAGTAGTAGAGAGTACATTTGATGCTAATATTATCGAGCCCATCATTGTAAAGAAACAGGCTATTAAGAGCGCAATAGAGGCGGCAGTAACTATACTGAAAATCGACGACGTGATTGCTGCACAGCCTCCAAAGAAAGAGAAGGGCGGGAAGGGAGAAGAAGGCTCTACTCCAAAGATGCCCGAAGGAATGCCGGAATTCTAAAAAACTTTTTAATCTCCTCAACTGAACCATATTTTTGTTTTCCCGATATTTTTGGGGGTCAAGTTTCATGAGTTTCATTGTTCCTAAGAGCATCGATGAGATCATCCCTCCTAAAAGGCTTACTAGGTTCGAGAGAGCTAGGATAATCAGCGCTAGGGCACTCCAGCTTTCGCTCGGAGCTCCACCGTTTATAGATCTTACGGGGATTACAAGGGATCCTATAGAGATTGCTGAAAAAGAGCTAGAAGAGGGCCTTCTTCCGATAACTGTAGCTAGGTGGCTAAGAGGAGGAGTGAAACAACTTATACCGGTCAAGTGGCTCATAGAAGAGGAGAGAAGAGGAAAGACCCGCTAAACGCTTGAAGGAGGGACTAGCTGACGAGTTTTTCATAAGCTTTAAATAAACCGATTAGATAGCAAAAGCTTTGATCTCCTATCAGTAAATAACATTATAATGATTAGGCTCAGACCATTTAACTAATGGGTGTGTCGAATTTAATGTCAAGTAAAGCAAAGAGAGCTTGCGATAGACTTTTGGGAAAAGACTACATTCTTATAGTATCTGAAAAGCCAAAAGCTGGGGCTGCTATTTCCAAGGCACTATCAAGTGAAGTCACTGAATGCCGGGAAAGCGGAGTTCCATATTGGATAATAGAATTGAGAGGTAAGAGATATGTAGTAGCGAGCACGGCAGGGCATTTATTCTCTCTTTTCACAAGGAAAAGGGGTTTCCCTGTATTCGAGTACGAGTGGGTTCCTAGATGGGAAGCAGAGAGGGGGGCCAGCCACCTTAAGAAGTTCTATAGAGTCCTCTCCAAGCTAGCTAAAGGGGCTTCTCAGTATATAAACGCATGTGACTATGATATAGAAGGTTCGGTAATTGGCTACATGATTATAAATATGCTGGGCAACGGCAGCAAAAGCTACAGAATGAAATATTCTTCGCTTGCCCCGGAAGAACTTAGGTCAGCTTTTTCTTCTTTATCTGATATGGACTGGGAAATGATTGAAGCGGGCATCTGCAGGCATGAGCTCGATTGGATATGGGGGATAAATGTTAGCAGGCTCTTGAGTTGGGTCACAAGGTTGGCAGGGGAAAAAAGTATATTGAGCTCTGGTAGGGTTCAGAGTCCAACTTTAACTGAGGCCGTAGATAGGTATATAGACTACATGACGTTCATTTCAACTCCAAAGTTCTCATTAAAGGTAGAGCTTCGCGCTGACGAGGATAAAATATCTGCAACCCATGAAGAATCACCTTTTGATAACAGGGAGGTTGCGAAAAGAAAAAAAGAAAACATATTGAAAGGAAAGAAAGGAATTATAACGAGCACGGAAAGGTCCTTGAGCTCCATTCGCCCTCCTCCAGCCTTCAACCTCAGCGAGTTGCAGTATGAGGCATCTAGGATATTTGGGTTTTCTCCAAGCTATACCCAAAGGTTGGCTGAAGAGTTATATCTTGATGCACTTATAAGCTATCCTAGAACGAACAGCGAAAAGCTTCCTTCCACGATCCCCCACGAGAAAATACTTTCCGAGCTTTCTTCTATGGAGAGCTATAGGAGCATAGCGATATCTATTTTGAAGACAGGCAAACTGTCGCCAGTCCAAGGCACGAAGGAAGATCCCGCTCATCCAGCAATCTATCCAACAGGAAAAAGGCCCAGCGGCTTAAAGAGAGATAGCTATAAGCTCTACGATTTGATAGCTAGGCGGTACATGGCAGCTTTTATGGATGAAGCTAAGATAGAAAGGGTCGAGTTCCATATAAGAGCGGGGGGAGAAAACCTCATAGCTCAAGCCAGGAGCATATTGAAGCGGGGGTGGACTTTGTCATATCCGTTTTCGATAGGGAGAGAAAAAAGAATAAATGTCAAGGAGGGTAGTGAGCTCGAAGTCAGCTCTGCGCGAATAAGCAGCGTTCTGCCGGGGAAGCCCAAAATGCACACCAAGGTTTCTCTGCTTAAATGGATGGAAACGGAGAACATCGGGACCGAAGCAACTAGAGCGCAGATAATAGATACTCTCTTCAAAAGGGGATATTTAATCTACGGAAAGGATGGTGTAAAGCCGACGAAACTTGGCATGGCAGTAACTATGTTCCTAAAGGAGAAGCTACCGGACATAACCAAGACAGAGCTAACTAGGCAATTCGAAGAGAGGCTTTTCCGCATAAGGAAAGGAGAGGAGAAGAGGGAGGATGTGGTAGGGGAGGCAAGGCGCTTTATTACAGAAGAGCTAGAAAGGGCTGTTAATATGGAGGCTGAACTGAGAGATTTTATGAAGATGTACTTGCGCCCGGAAGTAAAATGCGAGTTCTGCGAAATGCCCGCATTGGAGGGAGGACTATGCCTCATACATCATCGTGCTCTGATTGGCTTAGCTGATGCTATAGAAAAATGGGAAGCGGCCTTCAATGAAGACAGAGATAAGGTCTTGGCAAAGATAGCTAAGTCTACCTCAGTCGGGAAGGCTATAAGGGATGTAGCAAAAGGAGTCATAGAAAAAAGGATAATCTTGTAGCTTCTAAAATAGATTGGTGAGAATTTTGGGCTATGCTTTGCTTTGCGGCACTAGATCGGAATGGTTTTGCTCGCGTCTTTCAAAAGAGCTCGGAGTCGAGCTCATTCCGCTTGAAAGCAAAAAGTTCCCCGATGGAGAGAGTTACGTTAGGATAGCTGGAGATGTAGAAGGAAAAGATGTTGTTTTGGCACACTCTCTCTCGTTTCCACAGAATGACTCGATTTGGGAGCTGTTGATTACGATGGAGGCTTTAGTGGATTCAGGTGTAAATATTGTGGCTCTATATCTGCCTTACCTAGCTTACAGCAGGCAAGACAGGGCTTTTCTTCCGGGCGAGCCGATAAGCGTCAAAGCCCTCCTGCAGATTCTATCATTCATGGGGGCAAAAGCTCTCGTGACTATTGATATACACAAGGAATACTCACTGAAGTACTTCAGAGGCATTGCGTACAACTTGATACCTGTAGATCCTATGGCTGAGAAGATATCGGAAAGGGTAAGTGACCCTCTCATAGTGGCGCCGGATGTTGGAGCTTTTCAAAGGGCTTCGGCTATAGCTGAAAAAATTGGTACCGACTTTATCCAGCTCAGCAAGAAAAGAGATTTGAAAACGGGGGAAGTCGCTATATCCTCGGAAGGGTTCGATGTTAGTGGAAGAAACGTTGTGATCGTTGACGATATAATCAGTACAGGAGGAACAGTTGCGAAAGCGGCTTCAATGCTAAGAGATGCGGGGGCGAAGGAAGTCTACGTTGCAGTCTCTCACGCGCTCATGGCGGGGGATGCTCAAAAGAAGCTGAAGGAGGCTGGCGTGGCTTCTGTTTTCGCAGCTAATACCCTTCCTCCGCTGTCGGGAGTAGAGTACTATGACGTCACAGGAATTGCTGCTGAAAAAATCAGGGAAATATTGGGATAATGCATAAGTCTGTAGGAATAAACAGTAGTATGCAAAGAGGAATGCTAGAAGTTGGCTTCCCTTATATACGCAAATATTTCGGAAAAATTCCCTTGTTTAAGCAAAGCTGAACTCATATCTTTACTAGGAAAAAATGCTCAATTCAAGGAAGTCGCCTCTTTTACTGGCATGGAGATATTCGAAATAGGGGATGTAAACGAAGCCATAAAGGCACAACGTTATTCTTCAACTATTAAGTCGGTAGGTATGCTTTCACTGATAATTGACTCCGTAGGCGAGGTGAAGTTCTTTGAGTGCTTGGGTTTGCCAAAGGATGTGAAAGTTAAAAGGATCCAGGGAATGAACAGAGGTTTAAGGAGAGAGAAGGCGGTAAAGAAGGTCATCGAAATTATAGATAGAGAATGCGGCACTGCTACGCTGGAACATAGAGGAGGACCGTTTGAGGTGTTTCTCACAGACGGGGTGGTAATCGCAGGAGTACAGCTCTCTGCGGAAGGAAAAGGCGAGATTATGCAAAAGAACCCACATAACCTCCCTTTTTATAAGCCAGGAGCGCTGAATCCCTGGTATGCGAGGCTATTAGTTAACCTCGCTTCACCCGATATGGGTAAGGTTTTATTAGATCCATTTTGCGGTACTGCAACGATTCCATTAGCTGCCTCCGAGGTATGGGGAGTGGAGTCACTGTGCAGTGATATAAGGAGAGATATGTGTGCAGGGGCTAAGAAGAATTTGGAGTCCCTTTCTAAAACTCCATATGAAGTCATTAGGGCTGATGCTTCTTTTCTTCCTCTAAGGGGGGGTTCTTTTTCCTACGCTGTGAGCGACCCTCCTTACAATAGGTCCGTGAGGTCGCTGTACTCCAATGCTTCTGATTTAATTTCGAGAGCGAATAAACAGATTTATGATCTTATAAGGCCGGGGGGGATAGTCGTTTTATCGGTAGATGAGGGCCTTGCTCTGAAGATGAAGGTACCGGATGGATTCGAAGTTAGGTTCAGGTGCCCCATGTATGTGCATAACAGATTAACAAGGACCATTATGGTAATGGTGAAAACCCGGTTATAACATGAAGTCACGTTTTAAGATGGAGATCGGCTTTCTATCATTGTTTCTCATTAAGACATGGCTATGTTTATAAATGGTTTCTGAACTCTCTTCTTTCGAAGGAATATCTATGTTTTATATTCATTTTTTATTTACGCTTAAACCTTACACAATAACAGAGGAAACTCTGGCGATAGAGATGAGCGATGCATGGATTATGTTCCTTGGGACTTCAGCTGGGGTTCCTAGCAAGGGCAGGGGGCTTCCCTCAATACTAATGCAGTATCGGGGAAAATACCTGCTTTTTGATGCTGGAGAGGGGGTGCAGCTGTCTCTCTTCAGATATGGGATTGGGGCTTCTAAGATTGATGCTATATTGATAACGCATCTCCATGGGGATCATGTTTTTGGGCTTCCTGGATTAATACAAACAATGGGAATGGAGTCAAGGATTAAGCCGTTGCTTATAATTTCTCCTCCGCAGCTCAAGGAATTCCTGGAAATATCATTTAGGACTACTAGTTTCTCTCCTGGGTTCAATATAGAATTGCTTGAACCGTCTAGGATTGAAATTAACAATTATATAACAGTTACACCCTTTGCAACGTGTCATGGCGAAGTCCCTTCATATGGTTATCTTGTAGAAGGGATGGCAACGGGCGGAGGAAAAAGGTTCTCTCTGGCATATACGGGTGACACATCCCCGTGCGATAAGTATAGAGAGAGCGTAAAAGGGGCTGAGGTTTTGATACACGACTCGACTTTTTCAGGTGACATGGGCGAAGAGGCAATAGCGTTCGGGCATTCTACTTCTATTCAAGCAGCAGCCCTTGCTAAGGAGATAGGGGCTAAAGTCTTATTCCTCTTTCATATCAGCAACAGATACAGCGATGACCTTTACACTTTAGAGAAAGAGGCAAGGAGGTTTTTCCCGATGAGTTATGTAGCTAGAGATGGAATGAAGTTTTATCTATAGCTAATATAGAATCGCGGAAACTATATTTTCGGACATGCTTCCGGATTCATTGCCTTTTAATCCTCTTACTCTTTGATGCAAGTGGATAGTTGAGCTTTACAACTGAAAGCCTCGCTTTTTCAAGATAGTGATGAATAGAAAGCTCTAAAACTTCCTTCGTTTCAATCGTTTTTGATGATTAATAAGATTAGAACTGTGATTGCTCCTAATCGCTTGGATGGAGGATCGGCAAATGCTTTAAACAGTATTGTGTGGGGTTCTCTGTCTGCCCGGCTGCGCACAGATGATAAATGTAAACCCAAATAGATAAGGGGAACCTGTGAATCGCTACAGGGGAACTCTTGCCTTTAGAGCGGAGAGGATTTCAAATGATGCGTAAAGTTTTCAATGCAAACATAGCCATAGGACAGTACCATTATAAGTATAGATTATATATTTCGAAAATATATAATCAAAAATATTTGGAGGTTCATATCTCCTCTCCTACGAAAGAAATATTTCTCATTTGCCTTTATTTAGTATACGTATTAGAAAGGTGATAATATTTTGGGTTGTGGGAACCTTAGATTCGGGCCAGCAGGAAAACCTATTGACCTTAAGGGGGACATGCTTGATGCGCCAAGCTTTTTGAGGAATATTGGCCTTAACGCTATGGAATACGAAGCTGTGAGGGGCGTAAATATATCTAAAGAAAAAGCCGAGAGGCTGGGAGCCTTTGCGAGGGAAAATGATGTGGTCCTCAGCCTACATGCACCCTACTACATAAATCTTTCAGCAGTAGAAAATGAAAAAGTTGAAAGCAGCGTAAAAAGGCTTGTGGACTCTCTCAAGGCAACCCAATGGATGGGGGGATACGTTGTGGTCTTTCACCCTGGATATTACTTGGAATGGGGCATTAAGGAGGCAGTATCGAGGGTAATACATGGCATTAATATGGTATGGGATAGGTTTGGAGAAGTATCCAACGTTAAGGATGTGTGGCTTGGTCCGGAAACCACTGGCAAGACTAAGCAAGTCGGTTCGGTTGAGGATGTAATAGAGATCTGTAGCAATGTCGAAAAGTGCAGACCTGTGGTCGATTGGGCTCACCTCCATGCGCGGAGTTTAGGGAGATTCCCCCAAGACATGGGTGATGTAGTAAAAGTCATAGAAGCTTTTGAAAAAAGGCTAGGAAAGGAAGCTATAAACCCTCTCCATACGCATTTTTCTAAGATAGAATATACCAGGGGAGGGGAAAAAGAACACCATACTTTGGATGAAAACTATGGTCCAGACTTCAGGCTAGTCTGCGAAGCGTACAGGGAAGTTGGGGTTAGCGCTGTTATAATTAGCGAGAGTCCCATTTTGGAAAGAGACGCTCTTAAGATGAAGGGAATTTGCGAAGAAATCTGTGGCATGTTATGAACGTTTTTCAATATAAAGAAAAGGTTTCTTTGAAATAAACATGAAGGTTCAAAATTCTCAGAGCAAGTTCTGCTTGGCCTTCCTCTCTTCTTCTGCCCTTACCTTTACTATGCCTAAATGGATAGCGCACGAGACGCAATAGCATTTCTTAACGGGGTATCTCGTTATGATGGCGCCTTTCTTTTCAAGCTCCCTTGCAAGCTGAGGCTCTATGGGTGAATACATTTTCTCGACGCAAATCGCTTTATCTTCTGGGACTAGCCTGCCGCAATTGTCGCATTGAATTCTCTCTACGTATCCCTTTCCCCCTTTATGTCTTCCCCTGCTTTCTCTCTTTTTAGGCATTTAGGCGCTCCTCCTCGTACTAAAAACGCAAATAGCTGGCTCAATCTTTGTTCTGAAGGATTTTAAATCTTTGCAGAAAGAATTATGTTTTTGGCTTATTTTTTCCTTTTTAGATTTTTTGCGCACAAAGAGTTATCTGTGTTAAACCAAGAAATGAATTTAACACTAAGATTTGTTCTTCAAGACGGGTTCACTTTGTACTGAAGGTTTCTATGGTTTTGTTAAAAATGCATTCGTTTTTCTGCGAAGCTATCAAATCCATTGATGATAAGTTATATTTCTGGGGGAATTTTCATGCAAGATCGAAAACTAAAAGTATATAGCAAATATTTCATAAATTCCGCGGTTTTGGAGAAATCTACTTTTAATCTTAGTAAGTCTTTGCAAGCCGCAGCGAAGTTACAGCGGGTCTTCCGCATATCGGACAGCTTGAGTCTTTTATCCAAGCAGGCGGTTCTAGAGGAGAACCTAATGCCTTCAGGCCGGCTTTTTCCTGGGCTTTTAGAGCACATTCGTCTCTACCACACCAAGGTATTTCAACCACACCGCCACGCTTTTCGTATTCAGCGGATTCCTCAAGCTTTAGGTTTTTTCTTATTCTGACATTCATTTTTTGCCAAGCCCTATCCTTCAGGTTCCTATCTATATCTTCGCCAAGCTCATTAATCTCAGTACATATATCTGAAAACTTCACAACTGTTTTTTTCTTCAGATCCCTCCGAGCCAGCAGTACCGTGTTACCTTCGAGCTCTCTTTTTCCAAGTTCAGCTCTTACCGGCACTCCTTTCATCTCCCAGTCATAAAACTTCTTACCCGGAGTCATCTCCTCTCTATCATCTATCTTTACCCTGAACCCACACGCTTCAAGTTGCTCCTTTACACTCTTAACGTATGAAAGGATCTTCTCTTTTTCTTCTTCGTTGAAATAAATGGGCACGATCACGACTTGAATCGGAGCTATTTTAAATGGCAGAATGGCCCCTCTCTCGTCCCCATGAACCGCAATGATCGATGCTATTAACCTGTCTGAGATTCCATAGCTGGTTTGCCAAACATAATCTATGCTTTCGTCTTTGAGCATTACCTTGACATCGATCGGCTTTGAAAAAGACTGCCCTAAATGATGAACAGTACCTATTTGCAGTACCCTGCCGTCTGGAAATATGGTGTCAAAAGCTATAGTGTAAAGCGCACCAGCGAATTTGTCGAAATCTGGTCTCTTGGAGATGAAATAGGGTATACCGAGATGATCAAATATCTTCGAATAAATGTTAACAGCCTCGAGGACCTGTCTATCGGCGTCCTCGAATGAATCGTGGGCTGTATGCGCCTCCTTGAAGGTCGTGACCTCCCTAAGCCTGAGTAGAGGTCTCGTCGACTTCGTCTCGTATCTAAATATGCTCACTATTTGATAGTATTTCTTAGGCAACTGTTTATAGCTATTCAGCCAGAGGCTCTCCATGTAACTTATAGATGTTTCGCTTGTTGGCCTTAGCGCCAGCTTCACGTCTAGCTCCTCTAGACCGCCGTGCGTAACCCAGTAAACTTCATCTCTGAAACCTTTTATGTGCTCTTCCTCCTTTACCAACAGATCCTCGGGTATAAGCATTGGGAAAAGAACTTCCTCGTGTCCAGTGGAGTCCAGCTCGTTCCTCACGATCTCCAAGGTATTTTTTCTTATAGAAAAGCCATACGGCATCCAGATTCCAACGCCTTTAACGGGGTATCTGCCATAATCATATATCTCCGCTTCCTTGAGAATCTTATCGAACCACTCGCCGAACTTGTCTCCTTGCTCTAGCATTGATTCATCCCCAAAATAACCATGTTTTTTAATTTAAACGAAAGGGTTTTTTTGTATTCTGATTTTCTTGGCCCTCAACTGTAATAGACCTAAGGACGAGGTCAATCCGCATTTTGTAAAGTCTTAGAGGCAACGAGTACCATCATCGAGAAGGATTTAATTTGAGGAAAAGTAATAAAATCTTATTCCCCGCCTTCAAAGACGAGGTTTTTTGTTGTAAAACGATTTAATTTAAATCAAGATTATTATCAGAATTGCTACTATCAGCCCGTAGATCGCTATTCCTTCTCCTAGAGCGACGACTAATAGAACGTTACTGAATAGCTCCGGCTTCTCCGTTAGAGCGCTAAGGCCGGCTGACCCTGCTACGGCTACGGCATATCCTCCTCCGATGCCCGCCAGACCTACGGCCAAGCCTGCACCCAAAGCCTTATATCCCGCTACGCCAGTTTCAGCCGTTGTTGTCTGTGCAGAGGCCACAGAGACAAGAGCTGTAAGAGCAAACAGAGCAAGTATGCCATAGAACAACAATCTCAGGCCTTTCATCTTCCTTCGACCTCATAGAGACTGATACTATTAGATAGATGCGTCCTTTTAAATGTTGCTCCAGAGAGGATGTTAAACTTTTCGCAGAATTCCTCCATTGGAAGTGGACACTCGGCCATAACGCGATATTATTTGTTATCGTTTTGTCCCAGAAGAAGACTCTCTCTTGGCTTTTAACACCTTAAGCCTGGTGAACTCTTCCCTCATCCGCTCATCCAATATTAGCGAAATGTACTTTATAGTACGCTCATAGTCCGGCATTATCGCATAATCTATAGAATTGATGAGGCGCTGGGTGCTTTTCAGCTCAGCTATCAGAGTATATATGGAATTCTCAAGCTCTATCAGCTTAAGCAGCTTCTCGAATGCATTGGCCAGCTCTTCTCTGGCCTCGAAGAAAGATGGTGGTAGGTCAGCTGGATAATTCATTTGAGGTATTGAGTCTTTGTTAAGGCTCAAGTATGGGGTCCTTACAGAGAATACGAGCTTGGTCTTGATAGAAATGCTTAGCCGTGGAGGTACACTATAGGACGCTTCAAGTGACCTTTTCATTCCAACTTCAACCAATACTTCACCGAACCTTTGATATGCTCTTTTCAAGTCCTCAGACGTCTTCGCATAGAGTTTTTCGTATTCGTCTATCATCGACCTAATATATAGCAGGAGGGCTGACCTCTTTTCATCTAGAACCTTCCGGATCCTTCTTATTAGCGCCAGATCTCTCTTCAGCTTTATTAGGTTTATCTTGGTTGGAAGTCTGCCTCTTTTATCTGAGCTCAAATCCTTACTACCTCATCCCTTCCTATAGTACTTTTCTATATATTGCGGTCTTACGTTCGTAAGTTCCGTTTCAGGTAATATCGAAAGCACGTTCCATGCGATATCAAGCGTCTCCTCGATGCTCCTGTTCTCCGTAGATAATTGGTTTATGAAGGATCTCTCAAAGGCTTCTCCAAACCTCAAGTACTTCTTATCTGTAGGGCTTAAGCTTTCCTCACCAATGATTGTGGCTAAGCTCTTAAGCTCCTGCGATCTGCTATATGCAGCGTAGAGCTGGTTATACACGTCGTCATGGTCTTCCCTAGTCTTCCCAGGGCCTATTCCCTCCTTCATCAATCTCGAGAGGCTCATGAGAACGTTTATCGGAGGGTAAATTCCTCTGTTATAAAGCCCTCTGTCAAGGACTATCTGCCCTTCTGTTATGTACCCCGTTAAATCTGGTATTGGATGGGTTATATCATCGTTCGGCATCGAGAGTATTGGCATCTGTGTTATACTACCCTTCTTCCCGACGGTTCTTCCAGCCCTCTCGTAAATTGAAGCCAAGTCACTGTACATATATCCCGGATATCCTTGTCTACCCGGTATTTCTTCCCTAGCAGAACTAACCTCTCTTAACGCCTCGGCGTAATTTGTCATATCAGTTATGATAGCAAGCACATGCATGTCTCTTTCATAAGCTAAGTATTCAGCCAAAGTCAGAGCTACCCTAGGAGTCATAAGCCTAATCATCGCGGGCTCGTTTGCGAGGTTAACGAACATAGCCACTTTGTTTCTAGCGCCGGTTTCCTCAAAGAATTTCTTGAAAAAGAGGAACTCATCATATTTTACTCCAATGGCTGCGAAGACCACAGCGAACTGTTCATTTTCTCCTCTAACTACTGATTGCCTTGCGATCTGTGCTGCGAGTAAGTTATGAGGAAGCCCTCCACCGCTGAAGATCGGAAGCTTTTGCCCCCTTACGAGGGTATTCATTCCATCGATCGCGCTTACCCCAGTTTGTATGAAGTCCTTTGGATAGGCCCTAGAAGTTGGGTTAAGGGGATCGCCGTTTACGTCCCTCTTTTCCTCTGCTACTATAGCAGGACCTCCATCTATAGGATCTCCCAAACCATTGAATATTCTTCCGAGCATATCCTCGGAGACTCCCAGCTCTAGCGTCTTCCCCAAGAACCTAACCGAAGTACCTGTGGTGGATATACCTGTAGTTCCCTCGAAGACTTGGATAACAGCTACACCCATGCTAACATCCAGAACTCTCCCCCTTCTCTTCTCACCAGAACTCAACTCGATCTCTACTAATTCATCATAGGATACGCCGGACGAGGCCTTCACGAAAATGAGCGGGCCTTTTATCATCATTACTTCCTTAGATTCTAGAACGCCCGATAACTTTTTTTTATCTTTTATATGAGCAGACATCTTGTAATCACCTCGCGTGCTGCAGACCTTTGAGCTTTTCTAGTATCTTTTCAACTAAAGCATCGAACTCTTCAAGCTTGTCATGCGGAATCGTATATCTTCCTCTCATGAGCTGGGCTACGAGGTCAGTGATGACCGGTTCTACCTCTGCCATTGTGATTGTTCCCTGAGAAATAATCGAGCTTATCGCTTCATGAACGGTTAGAATCGAGCGTAGCATTTTATACTGCCTCTTTGGGTCTGAGAACGCATCAATAGGATCAAAAGCGTTCTGCTTTAAAAATCCCTCTTTCAAGAGCCTCGCTGTGAAGAGAACTAGCTTGTCTGTCTCGCTTAGCCCTTCGGTTCCAACGAGCCTAACTATCTCCCTCACTTCATTTTCTCTGTATAAAATATTTAAAGCTTTCTTTCTGTCCTCTGCCCACATCTCATTTACGTTCTTCCTCCACCACTCACTCACCGTATCAGCATATGCGCTATAGCTTAGCAACCAGTTTATCGCTGGATAATGTCTAGAGTATGCCAGCGCTGTATCCAAGGCCCAGAAAACCCTCACGAACCTCCTAGTATGGCTAGTAACGGGCTCTGTGAAGTCTCCTCCTGGAGGTGATACGGCTCCCCCTAATGTAACAGACCCAACCCTACGGGGATCGCCGAGAGCAACTACTCTTCCCGCTCTTTCATAGAACTCCGCTATCCTTGAGGCTAAATAGCTCGGGTATCCCTCTTCCGCCGGCATCTCTTCAAGCCTACCCGCTATTTCTCTTAGAGCCTCGGCCCACCTGCTAGTGGAGTCGGCGACCAGCAACACATCATACCCTTGATCCCTATAGTACTCGGCCATTGTAACCCCCACATATATACTGGCCTCTCTGGCGGCAACAGGCATATTGCTAGTATTTGCTATGAGTATTGTCCTATCCATCAACGGTCTTCCAGTCCAAGGATCCTTGTACTCTGGGAATCTCTCAAGCACCTCAGTCATTTCGTTCCCTCGTTCGCCACAACCAATGTAGATGACAACTTTTGCCTCGCTCCACTGAGCTAACCCGTGAAGAGTCACGGTTTTTCCGGTTCCGAAACCACCCGGTATAGCGGCAGTCCCGCCCTTTGCTATCGGAAAGAGTGTGTCGATTATCCTGAGGCCCGTGATCAGCGGTTCCGTGGGCTCAAGCTTGTCCAGATAAGGTCTGGGAAGTCTTACTGGCCAAGTATGGTAGAGACGGAGAGGAATCTTCTTCCCATCGCTTTCTACTTCACCTATTATATCCTCTACAGTATATTCCCCTTCAGATTGAATCTCCTTGAGGATCCCATGGACATTCGGCGGAACCATTATTCTGTGCTCAATTAGTTCTGTCTCCTTCACTGTACCAATAACAGTTCCGCCAGATAACTTTGTCCCTGGCTTAGCTTGTTGGTTTGGCACAAAATGCCACTTCTTGTCTCTAGGCAAGGCTGGAAGCTTTACACCCCTTTTAACGAATATCGACTTACTCAGCTCTCTTATTCCTTCAAGTGGCCTTTGCACTCCATCGTAGATTTGACTCATGAGCCCTGGGCCCAGCTCTACTGCTAATGGGTTTCCTGTGCCTCTTACCGGATCTCCAGGCATAAGGCCAGATGTTGATTCATATACCTGGATATAGGCGACGTCGCCTTCGATTCTTGAAACCTCCCCGATGAGACCCTCGCTTCCTACTTCAACTACCTCATACATCTTTATGCCTGCCATGTCTTCCGCAACAACTAGTGATCCCGATATCCTCCTTATTCTACCTAACACGCTCAAATCGGATCAATCCTCCTCGAAGATGGTCTTTTTAGCAACGCTCATTAGCTCATCCTTCATGAGCTCAAAAGTTCTTTTCAATGTATAGTCCTGCGAAATTCCACTTTCAGAAAAGACTAAAATGAAACCTCCGCTTTCTTCTGGGAGATCCGTTTTGAGATCTATTTCCCTGTCGGCGGAGATCTTCTTCAATATCTTTTCGAAAACTTTTCTTTCCTGTGACTCGATGTGGAGCTCAACTCTACCTCTTGGAGAAGCTTCTAGGATCTTCTTAAGGGCTGAAGCATATAACTTCTCCTTTTCTCTTTCGCTCATGCCAAATATTCTATCCCTTGCTTTTGATACTGCCTCTTCTAAGATCTCGTTCCTCCTTTTTTGTGCGTGCAATCTTACCTGTAAGTCTAGAGAGGACTCTAGGCTTTTGAGAGAATCATTATATGATGCGAAAAGCTCTTCTAGCTTAGATGTTGTTTCCGCTCTCAGCTTCTTGTATCCATCATCCAGAAGAGAGAGCGCATCCTTCTTAACCGATTCTAGATACTCTGAATACTCTTTGACTATCTTTTCCACCACGGCACCAGTTAAACTTTCGGGTTTTCCCCCTTCCACCTAGACCACCTGAAACACGAGCTTTTAATTGGTTACTCTCTCCATAAAAAACTTAGCATGTTCTTCTAACCAAACCCTAGAGCTTTTAGGACAAGTTCTCTAATGTTAGATGGAGCAAATTCGCTTCTAGGTGAGGGAATTAGGAATATGATCTTGCCCGTTTTTCTTCTTATTCTATCTATTTCCTTTGCAATTACTTCTCCTAGATCTTTCTCCACAAGGATAAGAGAAATGTCAGAACGATTGGCATATGTATCAATGAGTTTAGCGGCCTCGTTTGGGTTGCGTTGAATCTCCCCGAGGCACCCTAGGCTCCTATACATTGCAACGATATCGGGATTTCCTATGACTACAATTTTTCCTGTTCCTGGGTCAGGGCTCGTGCTCAAGGGTTTATACACCTTTTGATTTCTCAACTAACACATAGTACTAAATCTTTTTCCTTATTATAGGTGAACTACCCAACTCTTAAGAACGGGGCATTCTCACCACGCGATGAGGATTTCCCCCTTCTTCCAGGAAACTTACTATACACGCTCTCGGAGAAGGGTATGTATAGCATAGGCATCCTTT
>Ga0078972_1000317_pt2 | contig 108685 bp, 81 predicted proteins | sample YelNatPaOPGAMG01_FD_67568 | JGI IMG/M metagenome (GOLD analysis project Ga0078972, IMG submission 67568) | Hot spring thermophilic microbial communities from Obsidian Pool, Yellowstone National Park, USA - OP-RAMG-01 (SPADES assembly) (version 2) | ecosystem: Environmental > Aquatic > Thermal... | reverse complement strand
TCTTTTTCTTGAAATCATCACTGAAATGCCTGTTATAACTAGCTCTGGCTTCATGATCAAAACATACTACTTTTTTCATATTGTTAACTTTTTTTCGGTCAACTTATTTCAGGCACTGACATGATCCTGAACGAAAACAAATTAAATCTCAAATCAGAAATCACAACTCACAAATCACAAATAATAAACCCCAGAGCCCATTGCCCAGAGCCCAAATCAAAAATATAAAATCACAACTCACAAATCACAAATTAAACTTAAACACCCGAAACGCTGGAACGCTGGAACTCTGGAACCTCACCAACCCTTCCCAGGGTATGTTTCACGGATTGATTCACCTTTCTATCCTTCATTAATTTCGCGCAGGAGATGGATAACACGTTCCCGAATCCTGGCATGTTGTGGAATATCATGGAATGTTCCGACCAGCTTCACTGACCGCCTGGAAATCTTGAGAATGTAAACCGGTAAACAATTGCCTGTAGCGCGGTAATAAGAATCCATCAGCTCAAGAAATCCGGTATCAGGGGCATAATTCTGATCCTCCCTGCGTTCAATAAAAATTACCAGATGATTTCCAGCCAGAAGCTCTTCAAGGCTTTTCTGCATGGTAATGCATATCTTCCGGCTGCTGGAATAAACGGGGACAGCATGAACTCTGCGCATGATCCATACACAGATAAACGAAATGGCAAATGCCAGCATTTTCCCCGTAAAACCATATATCCCCAGTTCCTTTTCAATGAAATCTTTCCGGATATATGACCTGCATTCTTTGATCTGCGTAACAGGGGCAATCACCCATGGATGCGCAGTAAACGGCGCATAAAGAAAAAAAATAACGGGTCCGTATGACAGGTTATGATTGGTTACATATATGGCAGGCGAATGACGTACGTCATTGCATTCTTCCCATTCAGGTTTCCTGTAAAAAAGCTTCAGTACGGTTTTAAGAAAATGAAAAAGCATACTGTTTCAGTGAAACATGCTGCCGATTTTCTCAATAAAGATACAATTTCCTTCCGATAGCGCATGTACCTCAGGTTTGTCGGTAAACAATCCATACAGGGCAGAGCCACTGCCTGACATGGATGCGTAAACTGCTCCAGCCTGGTAAAGCCGGTTTTTTATATCTGCAAGAAGAGGGTATTTTCTGAAGACAGGTTCCTCAAAATCGTTAACGAGATGTTCTCTCCATAATTCTATATTTCTGAGGACAGTCTTTTGAACAGGTTCCGGTGGTTCAGCCGGAGTAATCTGTGCATAGGCCTCCCTGGTTGGAACATGAAGGGGCGGGATAACAAGAACCAGATAATAGCCGTTTAAATCAACCTCAACCCGGGAGAGGATCTCTCCCCTCCCCTGCGCTGCCATAGGACAGTTATATAGAAAAAACGGACAATCGCTGCCAATCCTTACCGCATATTCTTTCAGCTGCTCTTCGGTGAGGGACAGATCAAAAAGCCTGTCAAGCATTTTCAGGGCAAAAGCCGCATCGGAAGACCCCCCACCTAATCCGGCGCCACTCGGAATCCGCTTATGAAGATACATGTCAACCCCCGGAATTCCCTTCTCCTTATGCAGTATTTCCCATACTTTCATACAAAGATTGCTCTGTGGATCGCCTTCAGGAACCAGTCCGGTAACTTCAATATTTGCCGTTTGAGTATGATTTGGAACGATTTCCAGAACGTCACTTAATCCCACAGGGAAAAAAAGCGTCTGAATATCATGATAACCGTCAGTCCGTTTTCGGATCACCCTCAATCCGAGATTTATTTTGGCATTTGGGAAATCTATCATGGAGCAAAAATAAGCATTTAGATAAAATTAAAATATCTGAAAAATATTCTAACTTTGACAAAAATCAGGTTGGCGCAATTAATTTAATCAGCTCTTTATATAGCTTTCATAATGAAGAAAATATCAATTACTCTTTCATTGCTTTTTATATTATTTGCAAGTTGGGGTCAGTGGAAATTGACCAATATACCACGGTATCGATCGGTAAATGATGTTGTTTTTGCCGGCAATCGGCTGATTGCTGCCGGAGGACACGAAACCAACGATGCTATTACGGGCATATATATTTCACAAGACTCAGGGAGGACGTGGAATATCGTTCAGGATTCGCCGAATAGCCCCTGGCTGAGAGCATTATCTTTCCCTTCTCCTTCAACAGGATATACTGCCGGAGATAACGGGCTGATAATGAAAACCAATACAGGAGGTGATTCATGGACAGTACTTACCCTCCCTCCGGCTATTGCAGGAAGGAATTTCAGGAGCATATTTTTTACTTCAGAAGATACAGGTTTTATTGCAGGCGGTCAGTATGGTACGGATACGCTTCATACGTTCGCATCCACCATGGATGGCGGAAACACCTGGAACGTGCGTATGGATGAAAAGGGAAATTTTTTTAAAGCCTGTTGGTTTTTCAATGCAAAAGACGGCATTATTGCCGGCGACAAAGGAACACTTCTTCTGACAAACGACGGAGGCCTTTCATGGGAAATACCCACTGTTCCTCCCTCCGTAAAAGAAAGACAATGGAATGCATTGTATTTCAGGGACCGCTTGATTGGTTTTGCTGCCGGAGGGCATCCTTCCAATGATACCCTTCAGACAATCATCCGCACATCCGACGGAGGACATACCTGGCAGGTGGTTCATGACAGCCTGGCTCCTATGCTGAATGATATTTGTCTTGCCAGTGCGACCGACGGTTTTGCAGCAGGAAACAAGGGAACTTTACTTAAAAGTACAGATGGTGGACTCACATGGATTCCTGCTGTTTTGCCTTCCGGTCTGAATGACGAAAGGGATCTCCAAGCAATCGGGTTCCTGAATCGCTTTGCAGGTGTTGCAGCAGGTTCTGACGGGAAAGTTCTTGTTTATGCCGACTCATCCGCTCACCCGCCTATGGTGGCTTCTCTGCAGGCAAAGCTGATCAGTCCGGGGAATATCAAATTAAAAGTTCAGGTTAATCCAAACGGACTTCCAACCCATGTTTTTTTCTCATACGGGAAAGAAACGACCGACGAAAACACGCTCGCGGCCAATCCGGAAGTTCTTTCCGGAATTGACTGGCAAAACACCGGCATTACACTTTCTGGCCTCGACCCACAGGCATTTTATGTTTTCCGGGTACGCGCCGAAAACAACGACGGAACAGCTACCAGTCAAACCCAATCATTTTTTGCCGGAACCGACATACCTAACTGGAGTTTTGAGTTATGGGATACCCTTGTTTCGGATATTCCTGTTCCATGGTCTACAGAGGGCTCGGTAGAAAAAGTTGATGGTGAGAACGGAAAAACAGCCGCAAGGTTGCAGGCAAAAGACAATGAGCCCGGAGCCGTTCTTATAGGAAACCTGAACAACGGGAACTTTGAAGGAGGTGTTCCATTTGCAGGACAACCCGATACAATCGGAATCAGGATAAAATACGAAATTGCCAGTGGTGACAGTGCTTTTGTACTCCTTCTGCTGAAGAAAGAAAGCGCTCTTCTGGCACAAGGCATCTTCAAAATAGGTGGTAGTTCTGAAGGCCAGTTCGTTACCTGCAAGTTCCGAATCCCTTATCAGGTGCCCGCAGAAAGCGACAGCATTATTATAGGCATTGCCTCAACCGATGTACTTTCAGGAAAAAAAGATCCTATGAGCGTTGTTGTGATTGATGAAATCTTCTTTATGCACACAACGGCAACTCTACCCAACAGCGATTTCGAACAATGGGAACAGATCATACATTATACTCCGAAAGGATGGTACCCCGGAGGGGATAACAAAAATTCTCCGGGCGAATCTTCAGTCCGTATATCCGAAAATGCTTTCGATGGTTCCTATGCCCTGGATTTCATAAACCGGAAGTATGAAGGATACAGCCAAAGTTTTCTTTCCACTAGTCCCTTTAAATCAATTGGGCCGTCATTTCCCGTTTCAGGAAGACACGAAACACTTTACGGATACATTGGATTTGAGCCCGACGGAAATGACACGCTTTTCATTAGTGTTAACATGTTCCGAAATGGAACCATGGTAGGTGAAGGATATTATTTCCATACCGGATTGCTTGAACCATACGGACAATTGGAAATCCCTCTCAGCTACACATCCCGGGATGTTGTTCCAGACAGCGGATATGTAGGATTTTTGTTTAACCGCAACGCATCAGAGAACACCAGAGTTCTCATTGATGCTCTCAGCTTCGATACTCCTGCTCTGAAAATTAAAGATAATACAGCCAGGGAAAAAAGGCTGCTTTATCCCAATCCTTTTCATGATGCAGTCAGTATTTACTGGCCTGAAAGTGAAGGAAAACCGATTGTGATTGAGCTATACGGGATAACTGGCCGGAAGCTGTTCTCGGAAAAAACCATTTCACGCGGGATTAATTTGATTCGGTTTACCAATCTTTCTCTTCCCCGTGGAATCTATCTGCTCAGGGTTTGGAAGCAGGAAGATGGTTCTGGATTTGTACAGGAAATAATGCATAATTAATAACAACCCCCATGAAAACAAAAATTGCCAGCATCATTACATTGGCGTTCACCGCTCTGATTTTCGCCAATGGGTTCTCACAACCTGTAAAGGTATCACCTCCGGCCGGAACCTTACTACAGGTAAGCCCAACCGACCCAAGATCTATTGGTATTACGGCAACATTGTTTCAATACAGTGATCCCACTTTTCCTTACTGGGATTATGATTCTTCCTGTATTTACTGGGGTGTAAACGACACCTTGTTTAACGTCATCAATGGGGCAAACAATGCCCCTCCGAATACCAGCTGCAGTGGAATGTCAAATCTTGTCTACGATTTTGCTTCCTCCGATCCAAGAAACCTTGTATTCAAAGGTTTCACAAACTATAAATACCTGAATACTTCCAATGCATGGGTTACGAATACTGTTCCTGTTCAGATGATCATTTCCATTGATATTCCGGTAGACATGCAATTCAGGATGACAGGGGGATATCTGCTGGCACGGATACCAAATTCCAGCCAGGTATTCAGGATATTGGTTCGCATGTATGCATTGAGTCCGGCTGATGCACAGTATTTTGCAGGAGGCCCGGGACAATGGTATGCTCCGATATACTTGTTTGATATATTGCATACCGATCCGAATACCTCCATTTGCACCAACTGGGACGGAGGTTCTTTCTTTAAAATTCCATTTTACGCCGATGTATTCAAAACAGAACCTCTCTGCAATGGTTCTTCTGACGGAGAGCTGAGAACCGAATACACCGGCGGCATTCAGCCTGTAGGAATTCTGTGGAGTACAGGTTCTACTGATGCCGTCCTTTCCAATATACCAGCAGGTAATTACTGGGTAAGAATAGCTGATGCCACCCAATGTGTAATTCAGAAAAACATCACCGTTAATGAACCTGCACCAGTTGCTCTTTCCAGCAGCAGCAAAGACATATCCTGCTTTGGTGCTGGTAACGGCGAAGTATCGGTTCATGCTCAAGGAGGCACATTACCTTACCAGTTTCTCTGGTCAAACGGCAAAACAGATAGTGTTTCGGCAGCAACTCAACCAGGCACCTATTCTGTAATTGTTACCGATGCCCATAATTGCAAAGCTTACGACACAGTGAATGTAAATGAACCGGAGAAAATTGTTTTGCACGCCGAGATCACGGAACCTTCCTGTTATAGCATGTCGGACGGAAGTCTTGTCATTACTGCCGAAGGAGGTATTGCCCCATTCTCTTTCCTCTGGGATGGAGGCAGTACGGAAGACACCCTTGCAGATATTAGTGCCGGAAATTATATAGTTACCGCTACGGATCAGAACAACTGCGCCGAAACTGATACTTTTACGGTACAACAACCGGCACCGCTGGGCATTGATGCCACCGTAACCGATGTTACCTGTTTCGGAGGTAATAATGGTGCAATAGATCTTCTCGTAAACGGCGGAACACAGCCATATTCTTTTGCCTGGAACGACAATGCCATGACAGAAGACCGCGAGAACCTTCCTGCAGGTTCTTATTCCGTTACCGTGACAGATGATCATGGATGCAGTGCCGACTTTGCCGTTGAGGTCTCAGAACCTGCTGAAGATTCCGCTTCGTTCCAGTTCGACATCACCCACAAAACGGCAAGTTTCACCAACCAGTCTTCACAGGGCACCTATGTATGGAACTTTGGTGACGGCCAGTCCTCGGAAGAACAAAATCCGCAGCATACCTATCTTAATGACGGTACATACAATGTTTGCCTTACTGTAACAACCAACTGCGGAACATGGAGCCGATGCACGGATGTCGTCATTAACACCGTTGGTATATCTTCCGGCATTGCCCGCCTGTGCAAGCTGTATCCAAACCCTGCCGCGGATTTTCTGACCGTTGAATGGCCTTCTGAAGAGGGATTACAGCGCATATCAATTATTGACCTTTCAGGAAGAGTAATTTCGCAGGATGTACCTGATAATTCCGGAAGAAAAACCATCGACATATCATCACTTCCTTCGGGAGTATGGCAACTGCAAATGGTCTTCCGGAAAGAAACGGTACGAATACCATTTGCAGTGATTCGGTGATATAGTTCACTGCCAACAGTTAATTAACCCGGATTCCGCATTTACCATGCGGAATCTTTTTTAAAGTTTGTTATACTGAATCTAGGCTGGATTTAACCGAAATAAAGGTCTCACATTTACCAGCCAGGCATTCATTTTTTGCCTTTCTGATAGGTAATTCAGACTGAATAACAGACTGTTGGTTCTGAACACACTCTCGCAGGTAAAAAGTTACTAACAGCCTGTTCATTTTGTGGTAATATTTTTTTCAAAAATATCCTTTCTCTTTTTTGGAATTAGGCGGGCTTCTTTTCCTACCTTTGCAATGAAAACAGAAAAAATATGCCAGCCAGGACACCCCGCAAACCAGCACCCAGGCAGGAATCGCTTCCTGCCGACTATGCCAAAATGCCCCCTCAGGCTATCGAACTGGAAGAAGCTGTTCTGGGAGCTATCATGCTCGAAAAGAATGCTTTACTTTCAGTAATCGATATTCTGAAACCGGAAAGTTTTTATAAAGAAGCCCATCAGAAAATCTTCCAGGCGATCCTTGATTTGTCTTTGGCTGAAAAGCCCATTGATATTCTTACTGTTACCGAACAACTGCGGGCCAACAAGCACCTCGATGAAGCCGGAGGTCCGGCCTACATCAGCCAGCTTACTTCCCGTATAGCCTCGGCAGCACACATCGAATACCACGCCCGCATTGTTGCCCAGAAATACATTCAGAGAGAACTGATCAGAGTGTCTTCCGAAATCCAGAAACAGGCATACGACGAATCGATTGACGTGAACGATCTTCTGGAGTTCTCGGAAAAGGAACTCTTTGAAATTGCCACAGGAAACATTAAAAAAGAGTCGTTGCCGGTAAATACCATTCTGAAGGAAGCCATCCGGAGGATTGAAGAAGCCAGCAAGAGGTCCGACAACCTGAGCGGGGTTCCTTCCGGATTCACCAAACTGGACAGGATTACTTCAGGATGGCAGCGGTCTGACCTGGTCATTATCGCCGCAAGGCCGTCGATGGGTAAAACCGCCTTTGTTCTTTCCATGGCCCGCAACATGGCTGTGGAACACAAAATACCGGTTGCCATTTTCTCTCTGGAAATGTCATCGGTTCAGCTGGTGAACCGTATGATCGTCAGTGAAACGGAACTTCCTTCCGAGCGGATTAAAAACGGAAAACTCACTGAAGAGGAATGGAAGCAGCTCGACGCAGGCATACGTGACCTTGTGCACGCTCCCCTGTACATTGATGACACGCCGGCCATCAGTATTTATGAATTGCGGGCAAAATGCCGGCGCCTGGTCGTTCAGCACCAGATTCAGGTAGTCATCGTCGACTACCTGCAGCTGATGACAGCTCCCGTCGATGCCAAAGGAAGCAGGGAACAGGAAGTCAGTATGATTTCCCGCTCGCTGAAAGCACTGGCCAAAGAACTGGATGTGCCGGTAATTGCTCTTTCCCAGCTGAACCGATCCGTTGAAACCCGTTCAGGAACCAAAAGACCGCAACTTTCCGACCTCCGCGAATCAGGAGCTATTGAACAGGATGCCGATATTGTCATTTTCATTCACCGGCCCGAAAAATACGGCCTGTTTGAAGACCTTGACGGAAATTCCACCAAGGGAATTGCTGAAATCATTGTTGCCAAGCACCGAAACGGACCTACAGCCGATATCCAGTTGCGCTTCCGCGATGACCTGGCCCGGTTTGAAGACCTGGATTCATTTGCTCCGGTTGACACTTCACTTGCAGGAAAGACCGTTACCATCGGAAGCCGCATGAACCAGGATGTGGATGAACGCTATGAAGGAAAATTCACGCTCGGCCGCAACGACTCGTTTGACCAGGAAATACCGTATTAGCTCACAGCAAATCTTTCAGTTCAGCGAGGGCATATATTTCAAAGGTAGGCTTCATGGTATGAGGAATACGGTCAGGATTGAAAAAAACCTGGTCAATGCCATAATCAGCCGCCCCGGAAATATCGGCTATGGGATCATCGCCAACCATCAGGCATTGCTCCTTTCGTGCGTTCAGGGAAGAAACCGCCCGATGGAAAAACTCCCTGCCCGGCTTGGTTGTTCCCAGTTCATCCGAGGTAAATATATGCAGGAAGTATGGACTCAGGCCTGAATGTTCTATCTTTGCAACCTGTGTTTCCTTAAAACCGTTCGAGAGAATATATAAATTGTATTTCCGGTGAAGATATTCGAGAACCTCCTTTGCGTCGGGAAAAAGCTGCTTCTGAAGCGGAAGATTGCTGATAAAAGCATCGCTGAAGCTGTCAGCCAGGTCTTTGCCCGGAATACCAAACGCGGCAAATGTGCGGCGCATCCTCTCGTAGCGAAGCGTTTCCTTGGAAACTTCACCGTCGCGATACTGTTCCCAGAGCATCTCATTATGACGGTTGAATTCTTCCAGAAACTTTTCCGGTTCAATTCTGTTATGCAGATGGTACTGGTAGAACAAATTCAGAAGCGTTTCGCGCGAATTGGCTTCATAGTCCCACAGTGTGCGGTCAAGGTCAAAAAAGATATAACGGTACTTCATAAACAGGTGTCAAAATTAATTATTAATTGGTAAGTCAATTGGATTTTTCAGAATTTCATTTTGCAGACCCCTTGCTGGAAGCTATTGATTCCATGGGATTCAGGGAACCCACTCCCGTGCAGAAAGCTACTATTCCTCCGGCCCTTGAGGGTAAAGACATTATTGCCTGCGCGCAGACAGGAACCGGCAAAACGGCTGCTTATTTGCTGCCCATATTGCAAAACATGATATCACGCCACCAGATCGGTAAGCGAACGGCCTGCCTTGTCCTTGTTCCTACCCGTGAACTTGCTGTTCAGATTGACCAGCAGTTTCAGGGATTTGCCTATTTTGCGGGAGCCGTTTCGGTAACTGTTTACGGAGGGGGTGATTCCATGGGCTGGGATTATCAAAAGAAAGCCCTGACCGAAGGAGTAGACTTTGTGATCGCTACACCGGGCCGGCTTTTATCCCACCTGGCCCTCGGATACGTTGATTTCAGCCATTTAAAATACCTGGTGCTGGATGAAGCCGATAAGATGCTCGACATGGGCTTCTTCGATGACATAATGCGGATCATCTCCCTTCTGCCGACAGAGCGACAAACCATTCTTCTTTCAGCTACCATGCCCGGCCCTATCAGGCAACTGGCAAAAAAAATCATGAAAAATCCGGTGGAAGTCAATATCGCTATCTCCCGCCCGGCTGAAAATATTACTCAGGCAGCCTATATGACCGAAGATGGGAGAAAAATCCACCTGATCGGACAACTGCTGAAAGGCAAAAACCTGCGAAGTGTTCTTATTTTCTGTTCTACCAAAAAAGATGTCAGACAGGTTGAAAAAGAACTCCAGAAAGAAGGATTTCAGGTACGCGGCATCCAGTCAGACCTTGACCAGTCGGTCAGGGAAGAAATCATGCGCGATTTCCGGAATAAAAAATTCCAGATTCTTGTGGCAACCGATATCCTCTCCCGGGGTATTGATATTGAAGGCATCGAACTGGTCATCAATTATCACGTTCCTTCCGATCCTGAAGATTACATTCACCGGATCGGACGCACAGCACGCGCCGATGCAGACGGCCTGGCCATCACCTTTGTCAATAAAGCCGAACGAGGCAAATTTGAGCGGATTGAACGATTTCTTGGCCAAAAAATCTACATTGTTCCCACTGAATAAGGAATAGCAAACTCTGCCGGTTTGGATCACAGGCAGGTTTTGTACCTTTACGTATTGAATTTTTAAATACAATTTCATGGACATTTTCTTGTTTGCTGCAGGTCTCATCGTTGGAGGATTGGCCGCCTGGTTCATTTTCCGGCTGATTCAGAAGGAAAAACTTTCGGTTTTTTCAGAAAAAAGCCGGTTTCTTGAAGACGCTCTCTCACAGGAACAGCGGAAAACTGCTGAAAAAGACACCCAGTTGCTCGATTTGCAGGCTAAATATTCGGCAGCGGTAGCTGACCTCAGAAACATGCAGGAACAGCTTGCCCGTCAGAAAAGTGAACTGGAAGAAGTGCAGAAACGGTTTTCGGTGGAATTTGAAAACCTTGCCAACCGCATTCTTGAAGAAAAAACAAAAACATTTACTGAACAAAACCGGACTCAACTGGAAAACCTGCTCAATCCTCTTTCGGAAAAAATCAGGGAATTTCGTGATCAGGTGGAAAAGGCCTACGGAACAGAGCGGGAACAGCGCTTTCATCTGGGCAAAGAGATTGAACGCCTGGTGCAGATGAACCAGCAACTGAGCGACGAAGCCCGCAGTCTTACAAGGGCTCTGAAAGGAGATACCAAAGCCCAGGGAAACTGGGGAGAGGTAATTCTGGAAAAACTTCTCGAAAATTCCGGACTAACCCGCAACCGCGAATATACCGTCCAGGAACGGATGGCAGATGAAGAAGGCAGTACGCTGATTCCCGACGTCATTGTCCGCTATCCGGGCGGCCGTAACATAGTAATTGATTCCAAGGTGTCCCTGGTTGCCTACGAAAAATTCGTCGCAGCCGAAGAGGAAGAATCCCGTCAGCAGGCTATAAAGGAACATCTTGATTCGGTAAGGAAACACATTCTTGAATTAAGCCGCAAAGACTATCAGTCGCTCTATCAGCTCAACTCCCTGGATTTTGTTATGATGTTTATGCCGGTAGAACCCGGATACCACCTGGCACTTCAGCAGGACCCTGAATTATGGCAATATGCCTATCAGAAGAGAGTGCTTCTGATGAGTCCGACCAACCTGCTGGCTGCCCTGAAACTCATTGAAAGCATGTGGCGCATTGAATATCAGAACCGCAATGCCCAGGAAATTGCCCGGCAAAGCAGTGATCTTCTCGACAAATTCAACGGTTTTCTCGAAGATCTGAAAGATATAGGCAAAAAAATTGATGATGCCCACCATGCCTGGGAAGAATCCATGAAAAAGCTTTCCACGGGAAAGGGAAGCCTGCTGAACCGTGCCCTCAAAATTCAACAGCTCGGGGCACGACCGAAAAAAGAAATTCCCAGAGAAATCGCAGGATTTTCAATACCTGAAAATGATGAAAACGAGCCAAATAACTGAGAACTTAAAAAAGGATTCTGGTTTCATAACGTGTTCACGTTAGGAAAATAGGAAATTTTCGAGGATTTTTGATTTGTGAGTTGTGATTTCTGAGTTGTGATTCAACAGGTTTGCGTTCCGAATCAAAAGAATCTCAAATCAGAAATCAAAAATCTAAAATCACAAATCTCACATCCTTGCCTGGATAGACCAGGCTTTATTTTCACAACGTGATCCATTACGTGTATTCCAAATTTCCAATTTCCCATTAATGAATTTCCGATTTCCAATTTCCCATTTTCCATTAATGTGTTCAGGTTTTCATAGCGTGATCACTTGCAGAAAATTGGAAATTTTAAATTGGAAATTTTTGGTGAGTTGTGATTTCTGAATTGGGATTTAATTGAACTACGTTTTAAATAAAAAAATCCCGTCCCTGGATAAATTGGTAACTGGCGGGACGGGATGGACGGAAGAATCCGCTATAGGAGAAATGATCTGCTATTTGATTCCGGCGGTATATTGAACATTCCAGCTTTCAGTATTCAGCATCCACGGCTCAACGTTCTGTGCTTCCTCTGAACTGAAATTACCCGAAGCCCAGGTAGTATCGTCATTCATCCAGCTTTCCAGACCCTGAGAAGTTTCAGAAGTCAGGGCATCCCAGGTCAGGTCATTCAGCATCCAGCTTTCGACATTTTCTGCCGGATCGGCCGTGATTTCAGTCCAGCTGGCTCCATCGAGCATCCAGCTTTCAATGTTTTCCAGTGGTTCAGCTGGAATATCCATCCATTCAGCCTCATTCAGCATCCAGCTTTCAACGTATTCAGCAGGTTCTGATGAAATTTCCATCCAGGCTGACTCATTCAGCATCCAGCTTTCAACCTTATATTCTATTTCTGTCATGGTCTCATTCCAGTCAGCTGATGAAAGCATCCAGCCTTCAATTGATTCGGTCGACCCGGCAGATGGAGCCAGAGCATAAGTATTTACAGCATCAGAGATGGTTGAAGAAGCGGTTACCGCAGGGGCTGTTGAGCTCAGCAAATAGATCGAATGCAGGCGATTTGCTGAAGAATTTCCGTAGCAGAAAACAGCTTCAGGAGCAACCGGTTTGAGCATTATCAGTCCGTTCTGATCATTGCTGAAAGGCAGGAAAATGCGCGCCAGTGAGAATAATATAGATAAGTTCAACGGTCTGATTTCAGGCATACTTGTATAATTCCGTGTTGCATATCCGGGGTAACCCGGCTTTTGCGATACCAGTTCATACTGTCCGGTAAGCTGTGAGGGGAGCAGAAAAGCTGCCACAATAAGGGCCAGGGTAAGGGCAGCGGGGCGGATGGTCGTTGCAAGAGTCTTCATTTTTTTTCCTCCTGATTAGGGTTTTTTATCATGGTCATAGCATGTATTACACATGACGTGCCAAAAATTATAATACATTCATTTACTGTACATTACAAATATTTTCTCTCCTTTTTTTCCGTCCGCATGTGAACGATTATGCAACAATGGGTGTTCGAAAATGAACGATTAGTATATAATACTATATTTGAGGTATGAAAAAATTTCTTTCAGTTCTTCTGATCCTTTACCTGATCCCGGTCTGCCTGCCGGCCCAGAATCCTGCTTCTTACCGTATTGTAAAAAACCAGAGTGGCACGAACGGAATGGTGGTATCTGCCCATCCCCTTGCAAGTGAAGCGGGCATTGCGGTTTTGCAAAAAGGAGGGAATGCCTTCGACGCAGCTATTGCCGTTCAATTTGCCCTGGCGGTGGTTTATCCGCAGGCAGGCAACCTGGGAGGAGGAGGTTTTCTGGTGGCGCATTTTTCCGATGGAAGGCTTCTGGCGCTCGACTTCCGTGAAACAGCCCCTGCCGCCGCAACGCCGAAAATGTTTCTCGATTCATCAGGAAATCCTGTCCCGTGGCGGTCGTTGAAAGGCCCCCTTGCCTCAGGAGTTCCGGGTACTGTCGATGGCATTTTCGCTACCCTTCCCCATGCCCGGCTTCCCCTTAAGGAACTGGTCGAACCGGCCATAAACCTGGCAAGAAAAGGCTTCCGTATTACCCGAAGAGAAGCTGAAAGCCTCAACCGCAACCGGGAAAATTTCCTGATGTACAACCAATACCCCGTTGCCTTTGTAAAAAACACGCCATGGAAAGAAGGAGACATCCTCCGGCAACCCGAGCTGGCCGTAACACTGGAAAAGATAAGAGAAGGAGGCAGAGATAGTTTCTATTGCGGTTCCACGGCACATGCCATTGAGCAAGTAATGAAACAAAAAGGGGGCATCATCACCCGTCAGGATCTGAAAAATTACCACACGGTAGAACGAAAACCCGATACGTTTTCCTACCGTAATTACAAGGTAGTTACCATGCCGCTTCCTTCAAGCGGAAGCATTATCCTCCGGCAGGTACTTTCGATTCTTTCCTGGTATCCGATAGGGGATTACGGCTTTGCTTCTTCAGCCGCCATGCATCTTATGGCTGAAGCTGAGCGGCGCTCGTATGCCGACAGAGCCCGTTACCTCGGTGATCCTGACTTTATACATGTCCCCTCAGACATGCTCACTGACCCTGAATACCTGAAAAAGCGCATGGAAAATTACTCGCCTGAAAGGGCAACTCCATCTTCTGCAGTCAGTTATTCCCTTGCCGATGAAACAACCGAAACGACCCATTTTTCCGTCATTGATGCCGAAGGAAACGCCGTATCGGTTACCACAACGCTGAACGGGTCGTACGGATGTTTTGTGGTTGTTCCCGGCAGAGGTTTTCTTCTCAATAACGAAATGGATGATTTCAGTACAAAGCCCGGATTCCCCAATGCTTATGGAGCACTCGGAGGCAAAGCCAATGCCATTGAACCAGGAAAACGTATGCTGAGTTCCATGTCGCCAACCATACTCCTTGCTGAAAACAAGCCATTCCTTATCCTTGGCTCTCCGGGCGGGACCACCATCCCAACTACGGTGCTTCAGGTAATTGTTAACGTAATTGATTTCGGGATGCCATTGAAAGAAGCGGTTTTTGCTCCCCGGTTCCACCATCAGTGGATGCCTGACCAGATTATGATGGAAAAAGGATTTCCGCAAAAAACCCTGGAGGAACTAAAAAAGAAAGGGCACCACATCAGCGAAGCCAGGGCATTGGGCAGCGTCAACGCAATTATGGTTCATGCTGACGGCACATACGAAGGAGTAGGCGATCGCCGTGGTGACAATTCCGTTGCTTCCTATTGAATTCGCTTTTAATTTATCATTTATGCTGATTACGCAAATAGCTCTCATCTTTTCCATGGTACTGCAACTGGTAGCCGCAGTGCTTGCCATACGCCTCACAAGGGTCACAAAATACAACCTTTCCTGGATTCTTATCAGTACCGGATTCATTCTGATGGTAGTTTCCAGGCTTATTGACATGATTCCTTTTTTTTATGACAGATTGCCCTTTAATACAGCCTCGGCTATCACATGGATAGGCTTTGTCACTTCCCTTTGTTTCACCGTAGGAGTTATTCTTATCCGCCGCATATTCAATTTCATACGCAAGGTGGAAGAAACCCGAAGGGAAGTTGAAAAACGGGTTCTGAAAGCGGTAATACAAACCGAAGAGAACGAAAGGAAACGTTTTGCCAAAGACCTGCATGACGACCTCGGACCCCTTCTGTCGGCTGTTAAGCTTTCCGTATCGAGCCTCACAGCAATGGAACAGGACGACAAGAGGAAGGAAATCCTGCGGAACACAGACCATCTTATCACGGAAGCCCTCCGCAGTATTAAGGAAATTTCCAACAACCTGAGTCCGCACATGCTTGCCAACTTTGGTCTGGCCAGCGCCATTAATGACCTTACCAACCGTATCACCGGCCCGGGAATTCCGGTTATCCGTTTCGATTCAGATCTCTACGGGGTGCGGTTCAATGAAGACGTTGAGGTAGTTCTGTACCGTGTAACGGGTGAACTGATCAACAATACCCTGAAACATGCGCATGCATCGAGTGTTGAAATGCAGCTTACAAAGCAGGGGAATGTTCTTATCCTTACCTATAGTGACGACGGCAAAGGCTTCGATGTGCCGGAAGTTATCCACGGGCCTGTTAAAGGGACCGGCATTTCCAATATCATTTCACGTCTGCGCTCCGTGCGTGGAACCCTTGAAGCAGAAAGTTCTCCCGAAAGCGGCTCAAAATTCATCATACGCATTCTTTTATGACGAAACCCACATGTTTTACACACACAAACCCAACGGTAATAAAATGATGAACATGCGGGTTCCATCATACCATTGAAAATTAATTTTATTATGATGAAAAGGATATTCCATCCCGGCATTCCTCCGGCTCTTAAAAAACCTGAAAAGATTCAGGAATATCTTGATTCCACAAAGTACAATGCAGGTAAATGTACCCGTTCTCCCCGGCTTGTTTACCAGCTGAATGAGGCCCATTGCTTTGAAGGTGCCATGTTTGCCGCTGCCTGCCTTGAACTCGCAGGTTATCAGCCTCTGATTCTTGATATGATTGCTGAAGATGATGACGACCATGTTGTGGCTGTCTATAAGGTTTACAATTGCTGGGGAGCGGTAGGAAAGTCGAATTTTACCACCCTGCGTTACCGTGAACCCGTTTACCGAAACCTTCGCGAACTGGTTATGTCTTATTTTGATTTTTATTTCAATACCAACGGATTCAAATCGCTCCGCACTTATTCGCGCCCTGTAAACCTGCACCGTTTCGACTATCTGAACTGGAGAACCACGGAAGAAGATCTCGACATCATCGGACAATACCTTAATTCGGTTTCTCATTGCCCCCTGCTCACAAAAGATCAGATCAGGCTCCTGGCTCCGGCGACCCCTTCCCTCCTCTCCTCCTCCCTCATCGGATCAAATCCCGACGGATTGTTTGTTCCGGGATCAAAAAAAGAATTCTGATTCCTCATCCTGAGGTAAAAAGAAAACCAACTCCGACAAGACAAAGAGCGCAAAGATTAAAACAATGAAATGTGAACCCGAAGCCATTCTGCAGGAATACCCAATACGTTTCAATAAAATTTTTATTATTGTGGAGAAAATCATCTGCCCATGACTCCCATTTCGGTTTGCATTGTTGACGATCACACCCTTTTCCGCAACGGGCTGCGGCTTCTGCTCAACGCATCATCCGAAGTGCGGGTAATTGCCGAAGCAGGGAACGGACAGGAATATCTCCGGTTGCTGAAAGATACAGTACCAGACGTTACCCTGATGGACATTGAAATGCCCGGGATGAACGGAATCGAAACGGCTGCAGAGGCAGTGAAGCTCTTCCCTGAACTCCGTATCATTACCCTCTCCATGTACGGAGAAGAAGAGTACTATGTGAAAATGATCGATGCAGGTGCCAGGGGATTCATTCTTAAAAACTCCGATATCAATGAAGTAATCAGTGCTATCAAAGCAGTTTATGAGGGAGGTACATACTTCTCGCAGGACCTTCTTTTAAATGTTGTAAAAAACATACGTTCAGGAAAACTTCCGGCAACCGCTGATGCGCATCTTTCAGAAAGAGAAATAGAAATTCTGCAGAAAATCTGCCAGGGGTATTCCAACCAGGAAATAGCTGACCAGCTGAACATCAGCAAGCGAACCGTTGATAAACACCGGTCCAATCTGCTGGAAAAGACTGGTTCAAAAAACACGGCCAACCTCGTCATTTACGCGTTGAAGCATAAGCTCGTGGAATTCTGATTCTCTGGTGATTTCTTTTACTTTACGCTGTTGCCTTTTCGCTATTTGCCGTTCGCCATTCACAATTGGCTTTACGCTCTACGCTCTACGCTGGAACTTTGGAACTCTGGAACTCTGGAACTCTGGAACTCTGGAACCCTGGAACTCTGGAACCCTGGAAATCCTAATTGTATATTCTATGTTTTTTGCTTCTGCTTAACTACCCATTACCACAATTATTGTATATCATTTATATAAAAACTACGTATTTATACGTATCGTCTTTTTACTACCCCATTTTACGCCTTTCCCTTAATTGACAGAAACACCAACCTGCCCTACATTTGTTTGGAATTTATTTAGGCATTTTTTCATCAAACATGCTTCATCAGCCAAATTAGAAACTCTGATTATTTAGAAACATTCCATATTGATCATGGAAAATCTTTATGAGAGACTGCAAAAGGATGTACGTTTTGTCGAAGGACTCAAAGCCTGCATCAATTGCGGTACCTGCACAGCCATTTGTCCCGCTGCAGCTTTTTACAATTACGACCCCCGCAAAATAGCCATGATGGTTCAGCGCAAAGATGAACAGGAGCTGGAAGAGCTTCTGAAAAGCGACACCATCTGGTATTGCGGTGAATGCATGTCGTGCAAAACACGCTGTCCGCGCGGCAATACTCCCGGGCTCATCATTGCTGCCCTTCGCGGATTATCGCAGGACCTGGGGTATTTCATTGAATCAGAAAAAGGCCGTCAACAACTGGCTATTAAGAGAACCGTTGGCGACTGGTCGGTAAACTATGGCTATTGCCTTTATCTTGAAGGAGTTGGAACCGATCTCCATCCCGAACAAGGGCCTGTATGGGACTGGATACAAAAAAACTGGAATGAAGTTTATAAACGGATAGGGGCCAATTATCAGGGAGACGGACCAGGTGCCCTTCGAAAAATTCCCGAAGAAACCCTGAACGAAATTAAGCGCATCTTCGATGTTACCGGTGCAACAGAACGCTTCGAAAAAGTGGAAAAACTCTCGGCAAAGAAGGCGGCAGAATTGAAAATGGACATAGGAGAAGGCCGTACCAGTGAGTATTTCCTGCATGTATACAATACCAACAACAACAAACACTACCGATCATGAAAATTGAAGGGAAAAGAGCCCTGTGGAAAGATTACCAGAAAGCCATTGCCGACGACCATTATTTTTATGTACGTTCCTGTGTGCGGCAAACCTTTTTTCCCGGAGCGGAAAAGGCGTTCATTGAAATCATGAAAAATCGGCTGGGAAAAGACCTTTATGAGGAACCGATTCACACTACCTGTACGGGCATTGCCTATCATTCCGATATAGTTCCCCTGGAAACCACCATGACGGTTGTGGCCCGTCAGTTTGCCCTTATGACGGAAACCGGTTACGAGAACCTGGCAGTATCATGCGTAACATCGTTTGGGGTGTATTCCGAAGTACTTGAAACCTGGCATCATTTTCCGGAAACCGAAGAAAAAACGAGGGAGATGTTATGGAAAGCCACCCGCAGGGAATTCAAAAAGCCTGCCAATGTGGCTCATGCCAGCGATATTATATACAAATTCCGCGATCAGATCGCTGCCCAGGCTGTTTATCCGCTGATAAACCGGAAAACCGGCAAACCTCTCCGTGTTGTGGAACATATTGGCTGCCACTATGCCAAAATGTTCCCGCATAAAGGCGTTGGAGGCGCCGAATACCCCTATGTTCTGGTGGGTATGATAGAATCCTGGGGCGGTGAAGTGGTGGACTACCCCGAACGCCGCCATTGCTGCGGATTCGGATTCAGGCAGTATCTCATTCAGGCTAACAGGGGGTACACGTTTTCCAACACCAAAAAGAAATTCGATTCCATGGCCCCTTACAAGCCTGATATGATCATTACCAACTGCCCAGGTTGCCCTTTGTTTCTTGACCGAGGCCAGTATGCCATTGCGGAACTGGAAGGTATTACTTACGGAGAAAATGGTTACGGAATACCTGTTTTTACGTTTGAAGAAGTGGCCGGGCTCGTTTTAGGCTATGACCCGTGGGATCTTGGCCTGCAGTTTCATCAGGTTGCCGTGGAGCCATTGCTCGACAAAATGGGTATCCCCTACGATCCGGCCATGAAATATGCAGGGCCGGGCGGAAAGTTTATCGGAAGCCCTGAATTGCCGGAAACACTTAAATGCTGACATACTTCTTATGCATACCCGAAAACACATCGTTGTAATAGGAGGAGGAGTGGCCGGAATGGAATCAGCCATTCATCTGTGCGATATGGGCTACGAAGTTACGCTGGTCGAAAAACAAGACCAGCTGGGCGGTCATGTTCTTAAATGGGATTTTCTGTTCCCTGACCATCGTCCGGCATATGAAATAACCAATGAACTATGCCCGGCTGTTGAAGAAAAAGCGAACATAAAACTTCAGACAGAAGTAAAAAATATTGTCAAACAAAACGGGCACTTCGAGGTAGCCCTGTCTGACGGAGAAATCCTGACCGCCGATGCCCTTCTGGTTGCCACTGGTTTTGACCTCTTTGATGCACATAAGAAGGAAGAATACGGCTACGGTATTTACGATAATGTAATTACGGCCGCAGAACTGGAAGAACGTTTTCAGAACAAAATTCCCATCCGCACAGCTGCCGGAAAAAAACCTGCGCGTGTTGGTTTTGTCCATTGTGTCGGTTCCCGGGATGAAAAAGTCGGAAACGAATATTGCTCCAAGGTCTGCTGTGTAACGGCCGTAAAACAGGCTATGCGTGTCAAGGAAAGCCTTCCCGGCTGCGAAGTGTTTTGTTTTTACATGGATCTCCGGATGTTCGGCCGGTATTTTGAAGATCTCTACCGCGAGGCCCAGGAAAAGTGGGGCGTACAGTTTATCCGCGGACGTCTTTCAGAAGCGGCCGAAGATATAGACCATCGGATTATTGTCAAGCTGGAAGACACCCTGGCCGGACGTCCTCTGCGCATGGCCGTTGATCTGCTCGTCCTGCTTACCGGTTTTGTTCCCTCCGAAGGGACAAAACGAATGGCAGCCATGCTGAACCTGCCTCTGGGGAATGACCGTTTCATAAAGCCATCCGACGAGCATCTGCGGCGTAACCTCACCCCTGTGCCGGGGGTATTCGTCACCGGGGCTTCATCAGGCCCCCGCAGCATCTCTGAATCAATAAGCGATGCACGGGCAGCAGCCCTTGAAATTGCCGCCTGGTTTAATCATCAAACCCAACATGCAGTAAAATGAACTGGCAATTTGCTTTACATCCCGATCACACCATCAACCTGGACCACAACAACAGGTCCCTGGCACAATGGCTGGAGGAAAAAGAACCAACGTCGCGGATATGCATGGCGTGCGGTTCCTGCGGAGGAACCTGCACCGCAGGCCAGTTTGAACCAATCAGCTTCCGCCATATTCTGCTTATGGTCCGGCGCGGTGAAACCGAATCGGTCCGCTCTGAACTGACCAAATGCATGTATTGCGGCAAATGCACCCTTGTTTGCCCCCGGGGTGTTAATACACGGCATATCCTTGACCTTCTTCGTACCATGTTAATCAACTGATTATGGGTTTCGATCTTTTTGTTATACCGTTTACTGCCGGACTTGCTTTTCTTCTGGTCTGGTTCTTTTACAAAACCGCCGTATGGCTTTATCACCTCAGCCGTGTTGACCGGATCCTGTTAAAAAGAGGTATCTTTTCGGGTAAAACCATCCGGTCAGTTAAGGAAGTTATTCTGGAAAGCCTGCTCCACAGAAAGATCTTCCGTACCAATCCCCTGCTCGGGTATATGCATATGAGCCTCGCCTTCGGATGGTTTCTTCTGATCGTTGCCGGCAATGTGGAAGCAATGATTTACAGGCCAGCGGCCATTCACCCTCCATATTATCCGATTTTTTTCCGCTTTTTCGAGCCTGAGGCAGCAGGATTTCCGGGAGAAAAGGCTTTCGAATTCATCATGGATTTTTTGTTGCTGTTCATTCTCAGCGGAGTAGCGCTCGCCCTGTTTAAAAGAATTCGTTCCCGCGCCCTCGGGATGAAAAAAACAACCCGTTTGCTCTGGTACGACCGTCTGGCACTATACTCCCTCTGGTGCATTTTCCCTTTCCGGCTGCTTGCCGAAAGCGTTACATCCGGAATTTACCAGACAGGGGGTGTTATCACAGGGTCTCTGGGGAATTTCCTGGGCGGACTGATCCCACTGCAATCGTTCGAATATCCCGCATGGTGGGCTTATTCTCTTGCCCTTGGGTTGTTTTTTGTTGCTCTGCCTTTCAGCCGGTATATGCATATTCCCACCGAAGTTGTTCTGATCTTTTTAAGGAACTACGGAATCCGCACCCGAAATGCCTATTCATCCTTTTCCGAAATCGAAGTGTATTCCTGCTCCCGTTGCGGCATCTGCATCGATCCGTGTCCTATGTCGGCAGCTGCCGGAATACAGAACATCCAGAGCGTTTATATGATCCGGAATATCCGTTATCATACCCCCGACGAAGATGTACTTGATAACTGTCTGATGTGCGGCCGGTGCAACATTGCCTGTCCTGTAGGGATTATCACAACTGACCTTCGTGCTATTGCCCGCACGGAAGAGCATTTTCCCGTAAACCCGCAACGGAATATCCCCGCAAAACCCACACCGCACCACGAAGTGATTTATTTTGCCGGCTGTATGGGTCAGCTCACGCCCGCCGTCACACAGTCAATGGAAGCCATTATGCAGCAGGCCGGAGAGGATTATTTCTTCCTCGACAAGGAAGAAAGTATCTGCTGCGGCAGGCCCCTTGCATTAGCCGGCCGCATTGCCGAAGCCAAGCAACTTATGGAAATAAACAGGGACAAAATACTTTCCTCCGGAGCCCGCATCCTGGTTACTTCCTGCCCCATTTGCTACAAAGTGTTCCGGGAAGAATACCACCTGCCGATAACGGTTATGCACCATACCCAATACCTGCACCATCTGCTGATGCAGGGACGAATCCGCCTGCGGAGCCGGAACATTTCGCTCGCCTACCACGATCCCTGCGAACTGGGCCGAGGAAGCGGAATATACGAAGAACCCCGTCAGGTATTGAAGCACGCAGGCATTCTTACCCCTACCGCCGCAGAAAAGGAAAAAAGCATCTGCTGCGGCGGAAGCCTGGGAAATACAGTCCTCGGACAGAAAAAACGCCGCGAAATTACGAAATACAGCCTGGAAAACCTTACCATCAACAATCCCGATACCATTGTTACATCCTGTCCCCTCTGCAAGAAAACCTTTGCACAAAGTTCCGACCGACCGGTACGCGACATTGCCGAAGTAGTTAAATCGGCCTTGTTCAGAGATAATGACAATTCCAGACTATCTGAAAACCTTATGATTCCGGCCGAGGAATTTTCATTCTGACGGCAAGGACATTTTCGGGAGAAATTCTATCTTGCAGGAAAATTTACTTCATGCGGCGTAAGGATAAAATGATCACTGACAATTCCTTAATCGAATACATTCTCAATTCTTCCCCCGTCTGCCGGCTCGGATTTGTCGACGGGGAATACGCCTACATCGTTCCTGTCAATTACGCGCACTCCGATGGTTACCTTTACATCCACTCCGCCCGAACAGGGAAAAAGATTGAGCTGATAGAAAAAAATCCGAAAGTCAGCTTTGAAATCGAAGATGTTTCTGAAATCATTCCTGCTGATAAACCATGCGGATGGACCACAAAATACCGGTCAGTAATGGGAACCGGCACCATACGAATCGAACAGGATCTTCCGATGAAGAAAAAAGGCCTTGACCTGATTATGGCAAAATATGGTGCACCACAGCCATATAGTTACGACGAAAAGAATCTTGACCGGATGGTAATTCTGGTAGTGAAAATAGAAACAGTTTCCGGAAAACAGTCCGGCATATTTCTTTAAATAACCGGAAAAACAGTAACGACAGCTATTTTAATTCAGCTTGCAGGGGAAAAGCCATTTTGCCAGCTTCTTCCTTCATATAATCAATAAATCCTTCCCGCGAGGCAAAACGTTTATCAGACACTTCCCAGCAAGCATAGAAACGAAAGGTCACAGGACGGTTGTTTTCTGCCAGGATCTTTGCATAATAGGTTGAAACAACATCATGGCCTGCTTCTGGCGCCCTGTTCCATCCGAGATAGGCATCGCGCGGAACGATCAAACCGAGGCCCAGATATTCCCCGTTAAATGCCTGTTTGTCATAGGTTGCCAGGATAATATACTTCGGATTATCCTGCATCACATAAAGAGTATCGCTGTGCAGTTTTACAATCCCGGCGACCAGAGTGTCTCTTCCCGAATTTTTCAGCTTTACTGTGCTTTCATAGCTGTAGGTTCCGCCCCAGATTGTAATGGTATGGTACAAATCATACTTCGCTTCACCTACCTTCCAGTCTTCGTATGATAAAACAAAGCGCGAACGCAACGGGCCTTCCGTTATCAAACGGTATTTGCCCCTGGAAGGAATCCCTCCGCGGACCAGAGTATCAGCATGCAAAAGAGCAATTGCCCCTGCACCAAGTGAATTTCCTACTTTCAGTATGTCCATCCCCCAGGGTCCCATGGAATGATAATCATCGCCCCTTCCGATAAAATCAAGAACCATACTGTCAACCACCTTGCCAAAAATATCCATTCCGTTGCGCTCATCCAGGTAGTTCCGGAAAGCAACCCTGTCGTTTTCCCAGCCGGGACCCTCGAGCTGGTAAACGGTGGAAGTAACTTTGGTATCAGTACCTTTTATGCGTTCCGCCTCGTTCAGCTCCTCATATTTCTTGAACATTTCTATAATCTTCGCCATCCGTACATTGGTTCTCGGGCGGAACAGAGGAAGTTCCCTTACCGGCATCAACCTGTATTCCGACGTACTGGAAGCAGGAACATTACCGAAAAAAAGGCATTCATCCCATGCACCATCACCATCGGTATCGTCACATTGTGAAGGGATTGTATCCTTACCCTGAAGAACCAGAATCTGTTCTCCTTTCAGTGAAGCATGAAACCAGCGTTCAAGCGTCTGACGCTGAATGATGACAGGCTCATCCGTCCGGTTAACGGGCAGAGTATTTACCACTTCAATTGTCCGTTCTTTGGGTTTGCATGCACTCAAAAGAACGAGTAAAAGAATAACCAGATATTTCATTTCATTCGGTTTTATAGTTAATGCACGCATATTTGATTTTCGTTTCACATTATTGGCTGAGTTTTCCCTGAGCAACATAAATATTTTCGATGCATCCGGCCATTTAATAGTCGCCTAATACGATTCCGAATAGGCTTTTCCGATGGTAGCCAGGATGCCTCCGTCAACATAAATGACCTGCCCGGTAATGAAATCAGAAGCCGGTGAAGCGAGAAAAATAGCCGCCCCAGCCAGATCGTCCGGCACGCCCCACCTACCTGCCGGAGTACGGTGAATAATGAACTCATTGAAAGGATGTCCGTTCACCCGTATAGGAGCAGTTTGTTCGGTTGCAAAATAACCCGGACCGATTCCGTTTACCTGGATATTGTACTTTGCCCATTCGGTTGCAAGATTTTTGGTCAGCATTTTCAGCCCACCCTTGGCTGCGGCATAGGCGCTGACGCTACTGCGACCCATTTCACTCATCATGGAACACATGTTGATAATTTTACCGCCTGAATTCCTTGCAACCATTCGTTTGGCAACCTGTTTTGACACAATAAACGGCCCCGTCAGGTCCACTTTCAGAACCTGTTCGTAATCTTCCACAGACATTTCCAGTGCCGGAATTCTCTTGATAATCCCGGCGTTGTTCACCAGAATATCAACAGGTCCATGATCCCTTTCAATGGAATCAAGCATTTCCATTACCGATTGTTCCCGTGTAACGTCGGCAACATAGGAGAGCACGTCCACTCCTTCGGCAGCATACTGCTTAACAGCGTGATCAAGCTTCTCACGGCTCAGATCATTGATTACGAGCCTTGCACCGGCACCTGCCAGAGCCTTTCCAATAGCCATGCCCAGTCCGTGGGTTCCGCCAGTAACCAGGGCTGTTTTTCCTTTCAGTGAAAACAATTCCATGTAATTCATCATAACAAAATTGATTTTAAGTGGTATGACGGAACCCACATGTTTGAAAAAATTTTATAGGTGCTTATGTTGGCAAAACATGTGGGTTTCATCACCGTATGTTTTTAAGGTTTCACTAACGCAACCGGTCGGGAGTTACTGTATCCATATCACCGTAGTCAAGATTTTCTCCGGCCATACCCCATATGAACGAATAATTGCCGGTGCCCGCGGCCGAATGAATCGACCATTGCGGAGAAAGCACAGCTTCTTCATTGGCCATCCAGATGTGACGGGTTTCCGTGGGCTCGCCCATGAAATGACAAACCGCCTGGCCCCCGGGTACTTCAAAGTAAAAATAGGCTTCCATACGCCGTGCATGGGTATGCGGAGGCATGGTATTCCATACACTGCCCGGCTGAAGTTCCGTCAATCCCATCTGCAACTGACAGGTTTTTACTATACTGTTCACTATGAGCTTATTTAATCGCCTGAAATTGGAAGTTTCCGGTGCACCGAGTTCGGCAACTTCGGCATCAGCCCGTGTTATCAGCTTGTCGGGATACGAAGTATGCGCCGGTGCGGAATTGAAATAGAATCGGGCCGGCCGCGAGGAATACCGGCTTTCAAAAACCACATTCCTTTCGCCTGCTCCCAGGTACAAGGCTTCCTTGAATCCAAGCACATACTCTTTACCGTCGGTTTTAACAACACCCTCTTCCCCGACATTGATGATTCCGATTTCCCTTCGGCTAAGAAAAAAAGGAGCTTTCAGCGCATCAACCGGCTCGAGCAGCAAAGGGGAGGAAACCGGCAGAACCCCGCCGATGATAAACCGGTCGTACATCGAATAGACCATTTTGATTTTGTCGCGCACAAAAAGGCCCGGAACAAGAAATTCCTTCCGAAGGCGCTCTGTATCATACCCTTTGAAATCAGCCGGATGAACGGCATAACGGATTTCGTATTCAATATTCATAACCTGACGATTTTATTGATGAGGTTTTGTTTGCTTCTTATTTGCCTTGCACACCATGCGGTTTGATGACTCCCTGATATGCAGTTCGGAAGGAATGACTATTTTACGAACATCCTGTCCGGAATATTTTCCCTGTACCCTCTCCAGAAGCAGGGAAGCAGCTTTTTTCCCCATCTCGAATCCGTGCTGCTCAACAGAAGTCATACCCGGTGTAATAAGGGAGGTAAAAGGCTCATTGGCAAAACCGGTTATACACATCCGGCCCGGAACTTCAACACCATACTCCTTGCACCACAGCAGGGCACCCAGGGCAGAATAATCACCTGATGAAACAATGGCATCCGGCTTTATCCTCTGGCTCCAGAGAAATTTCATTGCCCTGTATCCGGTTTCCTTTGTCAGAACATTGTCCAGCATCCAATCTGTATTGATTTTCAGCCGGTATTGGTTCATGGCGGCCAGAAAACCGTTTGATCGCTCCCGGTAGATATTGATATGGTTCGGGCCGGCGAAATGAGCCAGATTTCGGCAACCGGAGCGGATAAGATGTTCGGTGACCTGAAACGCCGCCTCAAAATCATCAATCACTACCGAGTCGGCATGCACTTCCTCAGGTACTCGGTCAAAAAAAACCAGAGGCACTTCCTGCTCAATCAGCCTTTGTATATGCTGGTAGTCTCTTGTCTGCAACGAAACCGAAATCAGAAGGCCCTCCACTACTCCCTTCCCCATTTTTTCGGTAAGGTGCACTTCCCGTTCAACCTTCTCATACGACTGCCCTATCAGGATGTGATAACCCTGCGTCCCAGCCTCTTCCTCAATGCCCCTGATTACGCGGGCAAAGAAATGGCGGTCAACCTGGGGAACAATAACGCCCAGAATGTTGCGCTGGCCTTTGCGCAGGTTGACTGCCATCTCATCCGGACGATAATTCATTTCCCTGGCTGTCTGCTGAACCTTACGGCGCATTTCCTGGCTGATCCGCGGATGATTCTGAAGAGCACGCGAAACGGTCGAAGCAGTCGTATTCAGCTTCCGGGCTATATCGTGTATGGTAACCCTTTTTTTCATTGATTAACCCTTGCCAAAGTTAGTTTTTTTTCTAATTTTGTGCAATCGATTGTTCAATACAAAAATTATGGCCGATTTTCCCCGTATTCAGGTGTATCAAAAAATGCTGGAGGCTGGTGTTATCCCGATTTTTTACCATCCTGATGCCGGCACCTGCAAAGCCGTTATAAAAACCTGCTACGATGCAGGTTTGCGCATATTTGAATTCACCAACCGCGGAAGCCATGCCCATGAACTCTTTTCCGATCTCCACCGGTTTGCTGTAAAGGAATTACCGGGCATGATTCTTGGTACCGGTTCAGTGATCGATGCCCAGACAGCCGTTTTGTATATGCAGTTGGGCTCCAACTTCATTGTGTCGCCATTGCTTGACGAAGACACTGCCAGGGCATGCAACCGGAGAAAAGTGGCCTGGATTCCCGGCACAGGGTCGGTGACCGAAATTTCGAAAGCCGAAGAGCTGGGCGCTGAGATTATTAAAGTTTTCCCCGGAGGGGCTGTAGGCGGACCAAAATTCATTGCCGCCGTCAGAGGCCCCATGCCATGGGTCAGCCTTATGCCCACCAGCGGAGTTGAACCAACCGAAGAAAGCATTAAAGCCTGGTTTCAGAGCGGAGCGGTTTGCATTGGCCTCGGCACGCAGCTTTTTACAAAAGAAATTATTGAAAAAAAGGACTGGCCAACATTGAAAGAAAATATAATCCGTACTGTTGAAATAGTTAAAAAATACAAATAATAGACTTCCCATGAATTCCAATGGATCCCTTCAGGAGCGCATCGGAAATTACCGCTGGACAATTTGTGCCCTCATTTTTTTTGCCACTACGGTAAACTATCTCGACCGTCAGGTGATAGGGATCTTAAAACCCCTGCTCAAGACCGACCTTGGAATCGGGGAAGCAGAATACGGATACATCGTCACGGCCTTTCAGATGGCTTACGCGGCAGGGATGATACTGGCCGGACGGGTAATTGATAAAATCGGAACAAAAATCGGATATGCACTTTCACTGATTTTTTGGAGCATTGCTGCCATGGCACACGCACTGGCAAAGGGTCCTGCCGGATTTGGTGCAGCCCGCGCCTTTCTGGGGATCAGCGAAGCAGGCAACTTCCCTGCTGCCATAAAAACGGTAGCCGAATGGTTTCCTAAAAAGGAACGTGCCCTGGCCACAGGAATTTTTAACAGCGGAACCAACATAGGCGCCATTATAGCTCCGATTGTGGTACCATGGCTTGCCTCCAAATGGGGCTGGCAAATGGCATTTATAGCCACCGGTGCCATTGGATTTATCTGGCTGATTTTCTGGTTTATTTTTTATGAGGTTCCCGAAAAACAAAAGCGGCTTTCGTCGGCAGAACTTGCCTATATCAAATCAGACCAGGAATCGGAGGATAAAACCAGCATTCCCTGGCTCACTTTGCTGAAATACCGGCAAACTTGGGCTTTTGTTGTAGGAAAATTCCTTACTGATCCTATCTGGTGGTTTTATCTGTTCTGGATTCCCGGCTGGCTGCATGATGTCCGGGGACTGGATATCAAATCGTTCGGACTTCCCCTTGTGGTTATCTATACAGCAACTACCATTGGAAGCATTTTCGGAGGGTGGCTCTCTTCGTTCATGATCTCCAGAGGTGTAGCGGTTTACAAAAGCCGTCGCCGGGCCATGCTGTTATTTGCCCTTCTCGTTATCCCTATTGTTTTCACTCAAACCAGGGGCATCACGTTGTGGAGCGCCATTGCACTCATTTCTCTTGCTGCCGCGTGTCATCAGGCCTGGTCGGCCAACATTTTCACTACCGTCTCAGACATGTTTCCCAGGAATGCCGTGGCCTCAGTAACGGGAATCGGAGGCATGGCCGGTGCAGTTGGCGGAATGCTTGTCGCAATATTGGCAGGAAACATACTGGAATTCTGGGAAAAACAGGGTAGCATCCAGACAGGATATCTCACCCTGTTTATTATTGCAGGAACGGCCTATCTTATCGCCTGGATTCTCTTCAACCTCATAGCTAAAAATATGGAGCCTGTTGTTCTGGATAATAACGAGTCTTAACGGAACCGGTATGCCGCTTTTTCCATATCAGCCTGCGATCTGAACGGAACGGGAGGCTGAAGATAACGTCCAAGAAACACATAAATCCTGTACCTTATTTCTCTTCCTTCTTTTGTATCCATGCGATCGAATGAATGACCGCCGGGGATATTCTGAAAAATCTCATATTCGAATTTCTTGTTGTACGCTTTAAGGGCATTGATCAGGTTTTCCACCTCCAGAACGTTTACATCTTCATCGTTGGTATTCGTATGAATCAGCAAAGGAGTTTTCAGCTTTTCAGCATTCCATACAGGTGACCTGCGTCGGTACTCCTGCACATCCTCCCCTGCGGTTTTACCTATATGATAATCGGCTGAAAAAAGCGCCCTGTATTCATCATCCTTGTATCCCATTCTGGCCACAAGGTCGCTGACAGGAACCCCGGCGAAGGCAACAGCATAATGTTCAGGATACCGGAAAATGTTCATGAGCGCAATAAGCCCCCCATGACTCCATCCAACAATTCCCACCCGGTTTTTATCAACAATTGAATAATTGTCAATCATATACTGCCGGCTTGCATCCACATCTTCCACTTCCAGGCCTCCGTAATCAATTTTACGCCAGAAATCCGCGCCATATCCCGTACTTCCCCTGTATTCGGCAGCAACCACAATATACTGCTGGGCCATCAACTCCCGGATTATATGGGTGTGATAGGTAGTAAAATCAGCATGTACTCCTCCGTGCGGAAGTACTATCAGCGGATATTTTTTTGCAGGATCAACTGACCTGGGAATAAAAACGTAACACCAGAATTTCACCGGATTCCCGGCTCCCTCAGCTGTCGGGTTTTTCTCATGAGCCGGAGGAGGTCCGGTAATATACACCTTATCGATATAGGCAACATCGCCAACCCTGTCGTACCAGAGAATATCATCCATCGTCTTCTGCAAAACATCCAGCTGGTGACCAAGCATCTCAAACTGCTGTTCCGGCATACTTTTTTCAGTTGGCTCTTTTGTTTGGGCATTGGCTGTATGGAACAACACAACCCATATAATAAAAGAAATTACAATATGCCTGGTTTTCATATCCATGCTTTTTGAAAAAATACTACAAACAAATTTACCCACAATTTTCAAAGGAATAATATCTTTACAGCCAATTATGCCCAGGAACAAACGGATCGGTTTTATTCCGGATCAGATCTATCCTGTGTACATCAGGAAATCTTTTTCTGCCTGGTTCAGGCAAACATTCAGAGCATTACGATCACGCAACTACAAATTGTTTTTCGGAGGGCAAAGCATATCCCTCATTGGTACCTGGATGCAGCAGATTGCCTTAAGCTGGCTTGTATACCGGCTTACCGATTCAGTGTTTCTTCTCGGACTGGTAGGGTTCAGTACCCAGATTCCGGCTCTTCTGGTTACACCTGTGGCCGGCATTCTGATTGACCGGTACAGTTCGCGGAATATTCTGATTATCACCCAGATTTTATCAATGATTCAGGCACTTCTGCTCTGGCTGTTGATTTTCACAAACCAGATTGACATCTGGCAAATTCTTGTTCTGAGTTTTTTCCTGGGAACCGTCAACGCATTCGATGCACCTACCCGCCAGTCATTTGTTGTAGAGATGATTGAAAAAAGGGAAGATCTGGTGAACGCCATTGCTCTGAATTCGGCCATGTTCAATTCAGCCCGTTTGATTGGCCCCGCCATTGGAGGTGTGGTGATTGCCCTCGTTGGGGAAGGCAATTGTTTTTTGCTGAACGGAATCAGCTACCTGGCGGTTATTGCTGCACTTGTAGCGATGCGTCTTCCTGACCTGCCAAAAAAATCCGGCCGGCCGCATCCTTTTGCCGAGCTGATGGAGGGATTCAGATACACATTTGGCCAGCTTCCGTTCCGCACCATTCTGTTAATTATTGCATTAATTAATTTTGTCGGTGTATCCTATTCGGTAATGCTTCCGGCCCTGGCTCGTGACATTTTGCATGGGGGAGCTCATACGCTTGGATTCCTTATGGGTATGACGGGAGCAGGAGCCCTGACAGGCGCCCTGTTTCTCGCCTCACGGAAAAACACCCTGAGCCTTCTGAAATATATGCCGGTATCTATGGGCCTTTTTCTTGCCAATCTGGTAGTTCTGGCCCTCTCGCGCAACCTTTGGCTGGATGCAACCGCCTTATTTTTGGGTGGAATGGGAATGATGCTGACTATGGGCAGTGGAAACACCCTCATTCAGTCTATGTCGGATGACCGGATGCGGGGCAGGGTAATGAGCTTTTATGCCATGTCGTTCCTGGGTATCGGCCCCTTCGGAAGCCTCCTGGCAGGCACCTTATCGCAAAAGGCCGGACTTCCCTTCACTCTTCTCGCCGGAGCCGGACTCACCCTGGCCGGGCTGATGCTTTTTCTCCTCTACCTGCCAAAAATTCATTTTCAGGTCATCAGAAAACTCCGGAAAAAGACAGCTAATGCTTAGGATGCCGGAACAATGGATGGGGTTTTGCATTAATTTTCACGTAGCAGGTTTTCAGTCCGCCGGTATAGTTCAAAGCACATTCTGCCGTTGTGGTATGGGCATTTCCAGAAACCAGCCTTATCATAAGTACTGATAGGTTCTCCCTGAGGGTTTAGCCGGTAATACCATTCTCCTCCATGCAGGTCAAGAAAATAGGAGGTTATAAACCGTGCAAGCCCGGTTGCCGCCCGGAGAAACTGATTATTGCCCGATACTTCCCATGCGTTCAGAAAACCAACTACTCCCTCAGCCTGAGCCCACCATTCCATTTCTCCTTTGTTGGAAGGTTCTTTCCTTTCAGTTTCATGGCATAAGCCGCCGAGCGAATTGATTCCGGGCAGAACAGCTGTCGCCATCCTCACCGCATTATCCTTTGAAAGATTTATCAGGGAGTCGTCCTGCAATGCTTCTGCCGCTTCCTGAACCAGCCAGCTGCCTTCAATATCATGTCCATAGGAAATGGTCTCCGATTTACTGTTCCAGAATTCATCAAAGAAAAGCCGGAAATGATGATCGGTTGGATCAATGATACGGTCAAAAAATATCCCGATCAGATTTTTCAGCCGCTCACCGAGCTCCTTTTCTTTATGGATTTTGTACAGGTTGGCATATCCTTCCAGAACGTGCAGATGGGTATTCATTGTCTTTTTTTCGTTCATATCAAGGTTGCTCAGCCGTAGATCTTCAACAGCCCCCCATTCCCTGCTGAAAGCCTCAATATATCCATTGTTCTGCTGATCAAAGGCATATTTTTCAATCAATTCAAACAAATTTAACGACCGTTCCAGCGCTTCCCGGCTGCCGGTAATCAGAAAATATTCAGCCATGGCATAAATAACAAAAGCCTGGGCATAAATCTGCTTTTTTGTTTGCGCAGGCCTTCCGGCAGCATCAATTGCCCAATAATATCCTCCATACTTTTCATCGAAGAATTGTGAACAGATCGAATCATAAGCCCTTTGAGCAAGTTCAAGGCATCTCTCATCATGCCACAACCGATAACCGGCAGAGAAGGTCCATAGTATTCTTGCGTTGAGAACCAGTCCTTTTTCGGCCGTATGATCAATAGCGTTATGAAAGTCAATCCTTCCGAAAAAGCCGCCGTTCTTCCTGTCGGGCATCATCGAATACCAGAATGGAAGAATATCGTCAGAAAACTCCTGCAGGGCAAATTTTCTTAAATACCTTATTTCGGAACGCTGAATATCAGATAACGTATCCATGTTTTTTCTGGTTATTTAAACAAAGATACATGTTCTGAGCAAAAGAAGATGAACCGGGTGATATTATTGCCTGCCAGTTCACTGCAATCCCATAGACAGGATTCCCGTTCATTCCTCCTGAAAAGATTTTCAGATTGTTTTTGGGTATCTTCAAAATTTACTGTATCTTCGGTCATTCTCTGCACGTTTATTAAATGGCTAAAGCAGTTGCTTCATATAAACTGAACCGTTATCGCCATACGGTTCTTCTGGTTTTATACCTGCTGCTCTCATGGCCAATCAGCAAAGCCCATGGACAATATGCTGTTCCCCGTTTTTCAAGGTTGTCCACCGAAGATGGCCTTTCCCAGACTACCATTACCAGCATTGCCCAGGATACAACAGGCTTCATGTGGTTCGGAACATGGGACGGCCTCAACCGGTATGACGGATATACCTTTACTGTATTCCGCCCATCCCCGCACGACAGTGCATCCATCAGCAACAATTCCATCCGGGCGATCTTTGTTGATTCCCGGGGAAGAGTCTGGGTCGGCACTGATCATGGCCTGAACCTGTACCACCCCGACAAGGAATCATTTACCCGCATATTTCATACACCGGATGAACCGGGTTCTTTAAGTTCTGACGTTATCCGCTGCATATATGAAGATGCAAAAAAAAGAATCTGGATCGGCACGAGGGGAGGAGGAATCAATTGCCTTGACAATGATTCATTGCGGTTTTCCTCCTTTATAAGCACGAAAAAGGGCAACACCATCCCACTTGAAAATTTTGTTTATTGCCTTGAAACCGACCGAAGCCAGGATGGTAATTCTCTTCTTGCCGGAACAGATGGAGGGCTTTACCGTCTCAACATTTCCTCCGGCAACTATTCGCAGGTCAATCTGCCATCCCTTCGTATCAGCAGCGCCGTTATGGCAATTGCCTATGAGTCGGATAGTGTTTTGTGGATAGCAACCTGGGACCAGGGACTGATACGATGGAACCAGAAAAAGAATACCTGCCGGCAGTTTCTTTTTAATCCGGCCGATCCGGGAAGCCTGCCTTCCAACCTGGTTACCACTCTGGTGTTTACACCCAGCAGGGAATTATGGATCGGTACCCGGGGAGGAGGCCTGGCAATCTGGCAACCGGGCCGAAACAAATTTCAGCGTCTGGTAAACGATCCCGGCAATATCAGCAGTCTTTCTGATAATTCCATATCAAGCGCCTTTGTGAGCCACGACGGTACCGTATGGATCGGTACCCAGATCGGAGGTATCAATAAGTATAACATCCGGCAGCGATTTTTCAAATTGTACCGGAATGAACCGGGAAATCCGAATTCACTCAGCAGCAATATCGTCACATCTGTGTGGCAGGATGCAAAAGGAAACCTCTGGATAGGAACCAGGGAATCGGGTTTGAACAAGCTGAACCTCCGGACAAATGCTTTTGTCCGGTTTAAAGCCTATTCCTCTCCGGCTGAAGGACTTTCGAGCAATGCCATTACCTCCTTCTGGCAGAATCCCTCATCTCCCGAAATTCTCTGGATCGGAACTGACGGAGGAGGTCTGAATCAGATGAATCTCACCTCAGGAAAATTCAGGATTTTCCGGCGCGAAATCAATAATCCATCCTCATTGAGCAACAACTACGTTTACAGCATTACCGGCGATAAATACGGACGCATTTGGATTGGCACCTGGGGTGGTCCTGGTAGCGGAGGACTCGATCTCTTCATCCCATCGACCGGAAAGTTTATCAATTTCCCTCACCGTGACAAAGATTCATCTACCATTAGTTCAAATGCTGTGATGAAAGTATTATGCGATTCAAAAAACACACTATGGGTAGGGACTAAAGGTGGAGGACTGAATAAGATTTTGCTTTACTCACCCGAACGGATCAGAAAAACTCCCGGAACCATTCGTATTTATACACACGACGAAAACAATCCCCACAGTTTGAGCAGCAATGATGTTTACGCCATCTATGAAGACGCCGAAGGAGTCATCTGGGTCGGTACAGGCGAAGGACTTAACCGATACGATCAGGAGAACGACGAATTTGTGCGATTCACTCTTCAGAACGGGCTTCCGAGCAATGTGGTTTACGGAATACTCGACGACCGTCAGGGAAACCTGTGGGTCAGCACGGCTAACGGCATTGCCCGTATAGACAAAACGGGCGACATACGGGTCTATGATAAAAATGACGGACTCCAGGAAAACACGTTCTATCCCGGCGCTTATTTCAGGAGTGCCTCAGGAGAATTATACTTCGGAGGAACCGGAGGACTGACCTATTTTTACCCCGATAGCATAACAGCTGAGCAACAATATCCCAGGGTAATTATCACCTCCGTGCAGGTGTTCAACCGGAAAGGCGTCCGGCAGTCTGAAAATTTTCTTTCGGAAAAATCAGGCACCTCCCGTTATCGTGAGATTACCCTCTCTCCTTCCGATTTCATGGTAACGATTGAATTTGCCGCTCTGGAATACGTTTCCCCCAACAAAATTACTTACCAGTATCAGCTCAAGGGCCTGAGTGATGAATGGATTCAGACTTCAGCATCCAACCGAAGGGCAACCTTCACCAACCTGAAACCGGGGGACTATCAGCTTTCTATCGCTCTGAGCGGAGCTCCTGAGACGGAGGAACACGGCGCCACCCTGATGATTCATGTTTTGCCTCCTTTTTACAATACATGGATTTTCAGACTGGTCATCATCCTCATCATTACCGGCTTGATTACCTGGCTTTTCATTAACCGCATCAGTGCTCTGCGTCGTGAAAAGGCCCAGATTGCCAGAAAGGCCGAAGAAGACCTCTTCGAAGAAAGAAACCAGCTCAGGACACTCATCGACAACATGCCCGATCTTATCTTCATTAAAGACCGTGAAAGCCGATTTATCGTTGCCAACAAAAAGCTGGCCAGAATCATGGGCAACCGCACACCCGAGGAACTGGTCGGTAAAACCGATTTCATTTACTATCCATCCCGTTTGGCCAATAAGTTTTATCAGGATGAACAACAATTGATGCTTACCGGTACTCCGATCATCAACCAGATTGAGCCAGGACTCGACGAAGAAGGCAAACCCGCCTGGATATCCGTAACCAAGGTGCCCTTAAAGAACTCCAAAGGAGAAATTGTTGGTCTGGTAGGAATTGGCCGCGATATTACCCAGCAGAAACTCTCAGAAGAGAAGCTTATTGCTCAGGCGCATCATTTGCAGGAAGTTAATGTTCTCCTTGAGGAACGGCAGGAAGAAGTGCGGCAGCAGGCCGAAGAACTGCAGGCCCAGGCCGATCATCTTACCCAGGTAAACAAGGAACTGGAAAAACTGAATGCCACCAAAGACAAGCTCTTCTCGCTGATTGCCCATGATCTGAAGAATCCTTTCCATGCCATCAGCGGTTTTGCTACCATGTTGTCGCGCAATTTCAGCCAGATGAAAGAAAGGGAAAAACTTGAAATTATTGACTTAATGAACCTTTCGGCTGAAACCGCCTATAACCTTCTTGAGAACCTCCTTCAATGGGCCCGCGCACAAACAAACCGTATCCGATTCGAACCGGAACGGATCAATCTGGAAGAAGTGACCCTCGAAACATTTGAGTTTCTCTCAACCACAGCTCATAAGAAAAGGATTGAACTGCTGACGGAAAATCTGGATCTTCATGTAATTGCCGACAGGAATATGCTCAGCACCATTCTGCGCAACCTCATCAGCAATGCCATCAAGTTCACTCCCGAAAAGGGAAAGGTGACTGTCAGCGCTTCCGAAAAGGACGGAAAAATTGAAGTCAGTGTAACCGATAATGGAATCGGCATGACAGAACAGGTGAAAAACAAACTGTTCCAGCTCGAAGAACTCCATACCTCCCCTGGAACTTCCGGCGAAACAGGAACCGGACTTGGTCTGATTGTTTGCAAGGAATTTGTAGAACGCCAGGGTGGTACCATCCGTGTGGAAAGCGAGCCTATGAAAGGAAGCCGGTTTATTTTCACTCTTCCCAAAGCGGATATATAGCAATTATTGCTATTTTCGTCCAGGAATGCACTATTATTTCTTTAGAAATTTTTATGAAGTTACTTGGTTACGACATTGGAAGCTCGTCGGTTAAAGCAAGCATTGTAGATGCTGAAACAGGCAGGTGCCTGGCCGGAGTGTTCTTTCCGAAAACAGAAATGGAGATTAAAGCAATACGCCCGGGCTGGGCCGAACAACATCCTGACCTCTGGTGGCAAAATCTGGTACTGGCCACCCGCGAAGTTATCGGCCGGGCCGGAATTAATGCTTCTGAAATTAAGGCAATCGGTATCTCCTATCAGATGCACGGACTGGTGATTGTCGATGCAAAAGGAAATGTGCTCCGGCCGTCAATTATCTGGTGCGATAGCCGTGCCGTTTCAATCGGAGATAAAGCATTTAAGGAAATCGGGCCATCGGTCTGCCTGGAAAACCTGCTCAACTCTCCCGGGAATTTTACCGCATCAAAACTACGCTGGGTCAGGGAAAACGAACCTGACATTTACCGCCAGATTCACAAAATCATGCTGCCAGGGGATTACATTGCCTGGCGCCTCACCGGAAGGATGGTGACAACACCCTCCGGCCTTTCAGAAGGAATTTTATGGGATTTCAGGAAGAACAGCATTTCCAAAGACATTCTTCAGTATTACGAGATTGACGAGTCGCTTATTCCCGAAATTGTTCCCACGTTTTCCATTCAGGGCCAGCTGATACCGGAAGCCGCACAAGAACTTGGCCTGATGCCGGGAACAGCTGTTGCCTACAGAGCAGGCGATCAGCCCAATAATGCCCTCTCATTGAATGTATTAAACCCCGGCGAAATTGCAGCTACTGCAGGCACCTCCGGTGTCGTTTACGGGGTGAGCGAAGAAATTACCTATGACCCTAAAAGCCGGGTCAATACCTTTGCGCATGTTAACCATGCACCGGGCCGCAACCGGCTCGGAGTACTGCTCTGCATCAACGGAACCGGGATTCTGAATTCCTGGATCAGGAAACACGTGCTCGACGGACTAAACTATGAACGAATGAACGATCTGGCTGAAACCATACCTCCCGGATCTGAAGGTTTGCTGGTACTTCCTTTCGGAAATGGCGCCGAAAGAATGCTGGAGAACAAAGACCCCGGGGCAGCCTTTGTCCATCTGAACTTCAATATCCACACCGCATCCCACCTTATCCGTGCAGCCCATGAAGGAATCGTTTTTTCTTTCGCTTACGGAATGGAAATCATGAACCAGGTTGGAATCAGCCCATCCGTTATTCGGGCCGGAAATGCCAATATGTTCCTTAGCCCTGTTTTCAGAAAATCACTGGCCACCCTCACAAACGCGCGGATCGAACTTTACGACACCGACGGTTCCCAGGGGGCCGCGCGGGGAGCAGGCATAGGTGCAGGAATTTACAAAGACTCTGCAGAAGCGTTTAATCATCTGCACAAAATAGGCAGTATTGAACCCGATACCGGCATCCGACCGGCTCTTGAAGAAGCCTACACACAGTGGAAACAGGCATTGGATAACTATTTAGGATAAACGATCAATTAAATTATAAACCCATGGACTACTTAATCGGAAACAAAGAATTTTTCAAAGGAATAGGAAAAATTCATTACGAAGGGAAAGAATCAAAAAATCCTCTTTCCTTTAAGTTTTATGACGAAAACATGGTAATTGGAGGGAAAACGCTGAAAGAGCATCTCCGCTTTGCCATGGCTTACTGGCATACATTATGCGGAACCGGAGGAGATCCTTTCGGCCCGGGTACAAAGAATTTCCCATGGAATGCTGCTTCCGACCCAATGGTGCGCGCCAGAGAAAAAATGGATGCTGCTTTCGAGTTTATGACCAAAATAGGAATCCCTTTCTGGTGCTTTCACGATTATGACCTTGTGGAAGAAGCCCCCTCTCCGGCCGAATCAGAAAAAAGAGTTTTTTCCATGGTGGAGTATGCCAAAGAAAAACAAAAGGCCTCTGGAATAAAGCTTTTATGGGGTACGGCCAACCTTTTCTCTCACCCCCGCTATATGAACGGGGCTGCCACCAATCCCGATTTTAATGTTCTGCCCTTTGCTGCTTTTCAGGTAAAAAATGCCATTAGTGCAACCATTGAACTTGGAGGAGGAGGGTACGTTTTCTGGGGAGGCCGCGAAGGATATATGTCATTGCTCAATACCAACATGAAACGGGAACTTGACCACCTGGGACGTTTTCTTGCCATGGCCCGCGATTATGGCCGCAAAGCTGGCTTCAAGGGCACCTTCCTGATCGAACCAAAACCCATGGAACCCACCAAACACCAGTACGATTTTGATGCATCTACCGTGATTTCTTTTCTCCGGTATTACGGCCTCGACAAAGACTTCAAACTGAACATCGAAGTGAATCATGCCACCCTGGCCGGCCATACCTTCCAGCATGAACTGCAGGTGGCGGCCGATGCAGGAATGTTCTGCAGTATTGACGCCAACCGGGGTGACTATATGAACGGATGGGATACAGACCAGTTCCCGATTGACCTTTATGAACTCACCGAAGCCATGCTGGTCATACAGGAAGCCGGAGGATTCACCACCGGCGGCATCAATTTCGACGCCAAAACAAGAAGAAATTCCACTGACCTGGAAGACATTTTTATTGCTCATATAGCAGGTATGGATGCCTTTGCCCGTGCTTTCCTTATCGCCCACAATATCCTGGAACACTCCGATTACAGAAAACTCCGTAAAGAACGGTATGCCTCCTTCGACAGCGGAAAAGGCAAACTGTTTGAAGAAGGAAAACTAACCCTCGAAGAATTGAGCAGTCTGGCACTTCATGCCTCTGAACCAGCCCAGATAAGCGGAAAACAGGAATTGTACGAGGCAATTATTAACCAGTTTATTTAGCAGGAGATTCTTCAGAGAACTTTTTCCCTCATTGACAACGAAATCTTACCTATCAAAGGGTTGGCATGTGACGTCAACCCTTTTTGATATCAACCAGGATCAGTCAATAGAAACAAAAAAAAACATTTATGCAACTCGTTTCTATTGACTTATCGAGGTAATCCCGACTGATAAAATCTGAGTAGATTTTGTTAGTCCATTCGTCAATTGAGTTTTTCAATTGACGAATTCCTCTAAAAATAATTTTGCTATAGCCTGGTTGAATTTGTTAATTCATGGTACTTTGAATAAATTGCTCTGATATTTTTTTCGTATCATTGACCAAAATTTCCGGCATGTCTATGAAACGTATCCTTCCCTTATTCATTATTCTTTTTTTCCTGGGTTGCAGCAAAGACAGTGTCATGTACCGCATGACAGCTTTTATCAACGGAGATGCGTGGCAATGCATCATGCCGGTTATTGTGGTTGAAAACATGAAGCTGGTAATAACAGGCACCTCCCTTGACGGAAGAACAATAATTATTACGGTTAACGGAATCTCTCCCGGAAGATATCAGTTGTCTGCTGCAGAAGGACTTGCACAGTGCGCAGCTCTATATAAAGCCTCCCTGCAGGTATCGGATGAAGATGCCTATGCCAGCATCGACGGGTCTATTACTCTGTCCAGCGTTGATCAGGTTAATAACAGGGTTTCAGGAACATTTCAGTTTTCCTGTTATCGCAATCTTACCGAAAGTGTAAGCATTACCCAGGGGCAAATAACCAATGCAAAAATTACTTTTTAGATGACAGCATTCTCTGCCTGTCGATTATGCTCCTCAACGGGGTAACAATGCGTTCGAGCAGGCGCCTGTCGTTCGTTATTATTTCTGCCATACCCTGCATTTCCTGACTAAAAGGGAGATAGGTGTTGTAATTGGTTTTCAGGCTGTCGGGAAGGGTAACTTCCACGTTGTACATATTGTTTGCCGGAACCAGCGAAATGTCGCGCACAATTCCTCGCACCATGCCAAACTCCAGGTAGGGATAATTATCAAATTTGATATTGACTTTCTGTCCTGTTTTGACCTTCCCCGACTTGGCCACAGGAAGCTCAATTTTGCCAATGATTTCCGTTGATCCTGCCGGCACTACGGTCATCACTCTATCTCCCTGTGTCACAGTCTGATTAATGCTCCAGTATTTGTTAAACGAAACCTGTCCGTCAATGGGAGCTTTGATAACATAGGTCTGCTCCCACACCGAAACAGCACCTTTGAGTTTTGATGCCGCCTCAGCAAGGTCATTTTTCAGGCGCGACTGTTCCTTGACTTCCTGAAGCTGCAGATCAAGAATCTGTTGTTCTGCATCGGCAAGCTGAAGTCTGGCTTTGGTCAGCTGACTCCCTGCCTCCTCCAGTGCATAGCGTTTCTGCAAATAGGCACTCTCAGCCTTCTCAAAATCGCTGGGGGAAATTACTCCCTGCCTGAACATGGATGAATCGCGGGAAAACTGTCTTCCGGCCAATCGCAATTCCCGCTGAAGAATCCCTATCTGCTTTTGCACCTGTTTGATGTACATTTTATACTTTTCCGCTTCATCCTGGAGCAACTTAACTTTCTGACGGTAATAACCAAGGGAAACAAATGATTTATAATCCTCAAATGCCTTCAGAAACTGTGCATATTCCTGCTGAACTTCTCCCAGCTGAGGAGAAACAGGAAACCGTATTTCGGTCACAAGCGGGCTGTCGATATTTCGTATAACCGAATCGGCCAGTGAAGCCAGTGTTTCCATATCCTGCAGGGAAGCGGGATTTTCTATTACGGCCAGAATCTCTCCCGACTTTACAAAAGTTTTATCGGCTACCCTGATCTCGGCAATTTTTCCGTTCGTCCTTGCCATCAGTGGTGCCGGCGGATTGGTTGTGGTAACAACGATCCGGGAAGCAACAATGTCAGGATACCTGAAAATCCATGATCCTGCTATAAACAACAGGGTAACAATAATAATGAGCCAGGTTCCGTAACGTAAAATCCGTGGAGGAACCCGTCCAAGTATTTCCTGAACCGAAGGACTGTGTATTTCAATAGGATTCTCTTCCATAGGTCATTACATTTCAATCCATTCCTAGCTCCAGTTGGTTCTTAATCAGATGATAGTAAACTCCCTTCAGAGCCACCAGGTCTTCATGAGTACCGGTTTCAACCATTGTTCCTTTCTGCAGCACGACGATCTGATCGGCATTTCTCACGGTACTGAGACGGTGAGCCACAATCACAACCGTTTTATTTTTGAAAACCTCATTCAGGTTCTCTACAATCACTTTTTCATTTGTTGCATCCAGCGCATTGGTGGCTTCGTCAAAGAACAGATACTGCGGATTTTTGTACAATGCTCTGGCAATTAATATCCTCTGCCTCTGGCCCTGGCTGAGACCAATTCCCGATGCCCCGATTTTGGTATTATAGGCCAGGGGAAGCTCTTCAATATCAGCCCTGATATTGGCAATTTTTACGGCATACAAAAGCCTGTCTGTATCAATTTCCTCGGTTCCCAGTGCGATGTTTCGCGCAATTGTATCGGAAAACAGGAATCCATCCTGCATAACAACCCCGCACTGGCTTCTCCATGTGCGGAGATTTATATCACGGAGGGGGGTGTCGGCCACATAAATTTCGCCTTCTACCGGCCTGAAAAAGCCAAGCAGTAATTTTACAAGGGTTGTTTTGCCGCTTCCGCTGGCCCCGACAATGGCTGTCACTTTTCCGTGCGGTATGGTCAGATGAATATCCTTAAGTGCAAAGGGAGAGTGCGGACCTTCGTATTGATAAGAAACCCCTTTGAGGGTAATGGTTTTGTCGTCGGGAAGCTGTTTTAACTGCAGACCCTGTTCCTCATCTTCACTTTTCCTCAGGTGAATTTCGCCCAGTCGTTCAAGACTGATTTTAGCATCCTGCAATACATGGAAGAAATTTATGAGTTGCAGCAAGGGAGCATTAAGCTGGCCCAGAATGAACTGAACAGCCAGCATCATACCCAGCGTCATGTCACCGTGAATAACAGCCGCCGCAGAATAAAAGGTAATCAGAATATTTTTGATTTCGTTAATGGTAAATGCACCGAAATGCTGGCGATGTGTAAGGCCCATGCTTTTTACCTGGGTATAAAACCTTCGTGCCTGCACTTCTTCCCACTCCCACCGTCTTTGTTTCTCGCATCCGTTCAGTTTGATTTCCTGCATGCCTTCAATCATCTGCACCAGCACATTCTGGTTTTCAGCCATCTGTTCAAATAACCGCTGGTCGAGTTCCCTTCGCTTCCTCATAAACATCATGATCCATCCTACAAACAGAGCACTGCCCAAGAGGAAAATCAGGAGAATGACAAGGTTGTACCAGGCAAGAACCAATGCAAAAATAACCACGCTGAAAAGCGAAAAGAGCACATTCAGCGAAGAAGTAGTCATGAATGCCTCAATGCGCCTCTGGTCAATTATGCGCTGTAACAAATCACCCGTGTTTCTGGAGTGGAAAAAGGCGATGGGCACACTCATTAATTTGATAAGGAAATCTGATACAAGAGAAATATTGATGCGGGCACTCAGATGCAGCAATATCCAGTTGCGCAGATATTCCACCGATATGCGGCTGATGAAAAGTACCAGCTGAGCCAGCAAAACGAGGTATATAAAACCAATATCCTGGTTATTGATACCAACGTCGACCAGTGCCTGGGTAAGGAAAGGAAACACGAGCTGAATAAGGCTTCCGAAGAGAAGACCCAGGAAAAGCTGACCAACAAATTTCTTATGCGGCTTAAAGTAGGCCAGCAGATAAGAAAAGCCCGACTTGTCAATTTTTTCGTCTTTCCGGGCATAAAAATCAGGAGTTGGTTCCAGCAGCAGGCAAAGTCCCCGGTCCTCCCCGTCTTTTCTTGTGCTGATCCAACCTTTACGAAATTCTTCGGGTGTATATTCAACAAGACCCAGCGCAGGATCGGCCACATACACTTTGTCCTTTTTAATTTTGTAAACAACAACAAAGTGTTTCTGCTTCCAGTGGGCAATACAAGGCAGGGGAGCCTGTTCGGCCAATTGTTCGTAGCTGATCCGCACACCGGTTGCGCGCATACCTATTGTTTCGGCTGCATCGCTGATTCCCAGCATGGAAACACCTTCCCTTGTAATGTGGCAGGCATCCCTTAAAGTCTGCAGGGCATATGTTTTCCCATAGTATCGGGCAATCATTCGCAGGCATGTGGGCCCGCAATCCATGGAATCAAGCTGCTGGTAAAACGGAAATCGCGCCATATTCTCACAAAAAAGGCACCTCTTGCGAAGGTGCCTGTAAGATACAAATTAAGTGGAAATCTTAAAAAAATTATGCCCTTTTTAAACTGCCTGTTTTAAACTGCCTTATTTTCTGCTGCTGCTTTTTGTTTGCTGCCATTTATCATTCGTTGGTTTTATCCGGACTTCATCACCGGCAAGTGACGGGAAACTGCTGCTTATAACCCGTCACCTGTCAGGCGATATTTTTTTTTAACGACATCAGGAGCTGGTCGGGTTGCGCCGAAAGTTTATCGATTTTAAAGGGTAAATCGACACAGAAGGTGGATCCGCCCAATTCATTGCGGAACACACTGATCTTCCCTCCCATCAGTTCAACAAGCCCGCGCGCAATAGTCAATCCAAGGCCGGTACCGTTGAACAACTTCTCCTTCGTCGGAGCGGCTTTGGCAAACAACCCGAAAATCTGCTGCACATTTCCGGGGTCTGCCCCCACACCGCTGTCCTTAACAAAGAAACGAATGGTTTGTTCCTGTGGTATATAACATCCTAGTTCAATAACACCCCGTTCAGTAAACTTCAGGGCGTTATCCAGCAGGTTCCCCAGTACCTGCTTTAACCTCTCCTTATCATTGATGATGGTAAAATCATTGGAAGGCAGGGAAACAGACCTGAGCAGAGCAATAGCCCATTTGTCCTGCCTGCGTTTTTCAAGGTTAAAATACTGATATACTTCATCCATAATATCCGCCACAACACACGCCGAAGCACAAAGTTTGACATCCCCTGCTTCCAGCATGGCTGCGTCAATCATATTCTGAACCACCTGAAGAAGATTGTTTCCGCATTGGTTAATCTGCGTTACGTATTCTTCCTTCTCCTCCTGGGTCAGATCAGTAGTCGCCATGATCTCAGCCAACCCAAGGATAGCATGAAGCGGTGTGCGCATCTCATGGGAAATCATCGACAGGAAGGAACGTTTTAGTTCCCCGGCCTGCTTCGAAACCGCCTCCAGTTCTCCCATCAGATGCGCCAGCGTCTGCTCCAGTTCCTCATATGTCGGCTTACGGATCATGATATCATTCCTAAACAGATACACCTATATTTATTATTAATCTTCTCAGAAATTATTTGATCTTGTTGAGAATTTCCTCGGCCTGCTTCCGGTAATATCCGTCACGGGCAACAATCTTGCTGAATTGTTTTACGGCTTTATCCCTGTTGTCGGCTACCAGATAGCATAATCCTGCATACCATTCCGCCTGTTCAATGTACAGATTGTTTTTCACATCCATAATTCGCTGAAAGGCTAAAGCCGCTGCATGATAATTCTGCAGTTCCATGTAGGATATACCAGAATAAAGGCTGGCTGCATGGTTCAGCTTGTTTTTCTGCAAAACCTGTTCGAATAAGGGAATCGCTTCAGCAAATGATCCTTTTTCGTACAATACAAGAGCATCCCGCAACAGCTTGTCCTGCGCGGCCGTGGCGCTACGAACATTCATTGTCACCTTGTACGGCTTGTAGTACATATCGTACAACTGCCGGTTGCTTACATTTCGTCCGGCTATAAACCAGGCCAGAAATCCGGTAGCCAGCATGGCAGCTATCACTGCAGCCACCAGCAACCGTTTCTTCGGCCCCCGCGCAACAGCAGGATGTTCCTTAACCTTGCGCTGTTCATAATTATGATGCGCAAATTCGAGAACCTCACGCAACATCAGAACATCTTCCTCCAAAATGGCCTCTTTCATGTTCTGATGAAAGATCAGTTCGTGCTCAAGCGTCGGATTTTTCAGCAGCTCTTTTCGAAACCACTGATCTTCTTCCGGCTCCATCTGCCCGCTCAGAAAGCGGTCAATGTGATCAGTATAATCAGTTGTTATCATGGTTGTAACATTTTATTTTCTTTTCCAAATTTTATTATTTAATTATCTTGTTCCGCAATAATTACGGAATATATTTTTCATCGTAAAAAGAACGTATGTTCTGCTTTTTCAAAGCTCGGGAATTGTTCCTGGCTTTTCATCTCCTCCGCCTTTTACACGGATCATTTCACGGACCGTCAGCAGGTCAAATACTCTTTGGGTGGCAGCAGTTTTCATGGCATTGTTTTTTTAAGGTGAGTAATTTCTTTTTTACAGTTCGGGAATTGTTCCTGGCTTTTCATCTCCTCCGCCTTTTACGCGGATCATTTCACGGACCGTCAGCAGGTCAAATACTCTTTTGGTGGCAGCAGTTTTCATGGCATTGTTTTTTTAAGGTGAGTAATCTCTTTTTTACAGTTCGGGAATTGTTCCTGGCTTTTCATCTCCTCCGCCTTTTACGCGGATCATTTCACGGACCGTCAGCAGGTCAAATACTCTTTTGGTGGCAGCAGTTTTCATAGTTGTAATATTTTAGTTCAACAAAAATTGGATTGCTCTCATTATATAGTTCCGAAAAAGTCAATTTTGTGACACGGTTTTTTCAACTTTTTTTAAAAAATTTTTCTAAAGTATTGTATATCTGATAGTTTAGAATTAAAAAATTGCCCGATTGTATATGCAGAGAAGTGAGAAAAGTTTTTTGTAATTTTGTTATTATAGAAATGACCTGTGAAACGGTTTGTAAATAAGACCATCAGCTCCCGGAATGCTGCATATTCTGTTCTCTCAGCAATTTTCATCCCTATGCTGTTGCTGATTTCTGTTCCCCCCGCTTTTTCACAGGCACTCCCGTCTGAGATTCTTCTGGCAAAAGGAGATACATTCCTGTCAGAAAACCAGCCAGAGAAAGCACTGGCGCTGTTTGAAAAAGTCTATAATGAGAGCTTTGCCCGGGGTAAATGGGACCTTGCATTTCAGGGGTTGTACCGCCAGGCGCTTTACTATATCAGAACAGGGGATCTGAAAAGGGCCTCACTGCTTATCGAGAAAGCTGAATCGTTGCTGAATACGCACCTGAGAAAGAACGGACTCAGGTATTCCGATCTTATGTACTTAAAAGGATCGGTGACAATGCGTTCAGGAGACTATCCCAAGGCGCTGGAATACTTTAGAAGTTCATCGCAGGCCCGAAAAGAAAGTGGGGTAAGAGATTCTCTTCTTTATAAAACCGTTAACAATTCAGGGATTGTAAGCATCGAAACCGGGGATTTTCTTTCGGCTGAACAATATCTCAAAGAAGCCATTTCCATAGCAGAAAAAATTTATGGCCCGCTTGACCCGCGTACTTCCCGGCCTGTTATTAATCTTGCTTCGTTATACACTACCATAGGAGATGCTGATAATGCCATCCAGTATCTTGACAGAGCAGAAAAAATCATGGAAAAATCAGGTTCATCAGAAAACCTTTCTGTGCTTTATATGAACAAAGCCATTATTTATAAAAAGGCAGGCGATATTGAAAAGAGTCTGAGATTTTACATGCAAAGTCTTCATCTGATGGAAGAGAAAGTAAAATATTCTTCACAGCAGCTTGTACTTCTTTATAATAATCTGGGATCGTTCTATGATGATATAATAAGTGATATCAATGAGTCAACCAACTACTATTTTAAAGCATTAAAAATTGCCTCTTTATACTCTCCTTCTGACTTACCCCTAATTTATTCCAATATTGGAATTAATTATCGGAAAATGGGGAATTTTAATCAAGCTGAAAAATTCTTTTCAAAGGCTATTTCCACACAAATTGCCAATGCGGGTAGTGAACATTATTTTCTGGCCAATATTTACCTTCGTTACGGAGAGTCCATGCTTTTCTCAGGTAAAAGTACCGAAATGGCCATTAGATTATTTGAAATGGCACTTAAAATTGCTCATCTTAACTACGGAGAAAAGAACTCAACAACAGCACAGTGTTACCATGATCTGGGATTGGCCTACGAAGCAATGCGAGACTATCCGGAAGCCTTAAAATTCTATCAGAAGGCGATTATTTCATACAGTGATGGTTTTGATGCCGAAGACCCTGACCGGAATCCGGGACCTGAGAACATCCGGCCAGGGCTGAATCTGATTGAGACGTTGAAACACAAGGGGCTGATATTAAAGACGATTTATTATTCTTTCCACAGAAAGCAGGATCTTGTTTCCAGTCTGAATACATTTCTGCTGGCTGAAACCATCATGGATAAAATCCGGCAGGGTTACAGCTCGGAACAAAGCAAGGTTTCTCTTGTTTCCAGGGAAGCCGAAATCTACGAACACATCATTGACAATACCTTTACATTGTGGAAGCTGACAGGCGATTACACCTACCTGCAACTGGCGTTTGAAACCATGGAACGAAGCAAGGCTTCTACTCTTCTCAGCTCCATAAGGAACATTGAGGCCTCGGAATTCGGAGGGATACCCCCGGAACTTAGTCAGCTGGAACGACGTCTCAAACGGGAAATCAGTTTTTATCAGGAAAACATTTATGAAGAAAAACGATCGCGCAAACCCGACCAGCGGAAGATCTCTACCTGGGAACAAATCCTCTTCCGTCTGAACCAGCGCTATGATTCCCTGGTCAGAACCTTTGAACAGCAATATCCTAACTATTATACCCTGAAATTTGACAACACAGTGCTGGGGCTGGATGCCTGCCGGCGCAGTCTGAAGCATTCCCATGCCATGTTGCAGTATTCCCTTTCCGATTCCGTGCTTTACACCCTCATGGTAAGCTACGATACGGTTATTTTTACACGCATTCAGGCTGATTCCATCTTCAGCAGATCATTGCATGATTTTCTTCAGGAGGTTTCTTTTGGTGACTTTACAGGCGATGAGGAATATCGTTTTAAACGATACATCCGATCGGGAAGGTTTCTTTTCGGTAAACTGATTGAGCCATACATCCCCTGGATCAACGATCGGAAAATCATTATCGTGCCAAATGAACAGCTTGCCTACCTGCCCTTTGAAGCACTGTTAACTGACTCCTGTCCTTCAGAAATCAACTACCGCAAGTTGCCTTATATGGTCAGGAAATATACGGTAAGTTACACCTATTCGGCCACTCTTCTTTCCCAGACAAAAGGTCATTTCAGGTTAAAAGCCCGGAACACCCTTCTTGCCATCGCCCCGCAATATGCTCTTACGGCCAGGAACATTCCAACTTCTGAGCGTACCCGGCAATACATTGACAACCTGTATCCCATACCCGGGGCCAGAGAGGAAGCCATTGAAGCCCAGAAGATCTTTCACGGAAAGCTGCTTGTTGACAGGGAGGCTTCGGAAGAAAACTTTAAACGCCTTGCCGGCCAATTTGATCTCCTCCATCTTTCCATGCATACCATTATTGATGATGCCGACCCCATGTTTTCCAAGCTGGCATTTACAAGGGGAGCTGACAGCACGGAAGACGGGTTGCTGAACACCTATGAGATTTATAACCTGCGACTGAAATGCCAGCTTGCCGTGCTCAGTTCGTGCAACACCGGGAAAGGAAAAATGCTCCGGGGGGAAGGTGTTATGAGCCTGGCCAGAGCTTTCATTTATGCAGGTTGTCCCGGCATTATCATGTCATTATGGGAAGTTGAAGATAAAACCAGCGTCGGGCTGATGGGATATTTTTATAAATTTCTCTGGAAGGGAAAACCGAAATCGGATGCACTCCGAATGTCCAAAATCAAGTATCTGGCCGAGGCTGACCCGCTGATGGCCCATCCATATTTCTGGGGAGGTTTTGTGTTCATCGGCGATGATCAACCCATAGCCTATCCGTTTATGAAAATAACATTCCCGATTCTGCTGGCTCTGCTATTAATTTCTCTTTTGGTTTCCATCGGGGTTTATCATAGAAAAAAATACCGATTGAAGAACGCTTCTTAAGCGGGAATTTGTAATTCCGATAGCAGTCAGGATAAACCGGTATTTGCAGTTTACATTAGTCCTTTTGCTATGCTGATCGGGGTTTGCCCGGATGCCTGCTTTGCAATTCAGCCCGCAACATCTTAGTTTGCTTCACTCCTAGTATGAATTATCCCGACTAATACTATATCGTCTTGATTCATATGTCGAAATGTTATACAAAACTGATTGTAGAAAATTCCAACAGGAGAATTAACGGGAACCCCGAAGGTTTCCAGCAGTCGGGATAATGGCTTATGAGCGGTTTGCTGGTAAATTCAACGCCGGAAAGACTTGCGGTTGATCTTTCGACCAACGTGAAGATTTAATCGAAATAATCCTGATAATTGGGATCGTTTTTGACCTTTTCCATCAACTCTTTCTGGGCCAGATATTTTTTGCGGCGTGCATAATTTTCATCTTTGTATCCCATTATTTTGGCTATTTCCTGGTAGGAAACATTCTCCATATAAAGCTTCAGTACTTTCTGGGAATCGGGATCAAGAGTAAGAAAATGTTTCTGTATTATTGAATACTTCATACTGGCATTCACTTCAGCCGAATCAGGCGGAGGTTCAATTTCATAGTTGTACTCGCCCGGAAGCGGATTGACAGGCCTTTTCTTTTCCAGCAGTTTCAACCACAGATTTTTGCATACCCCGAAAAGATACTGTCGGAAATCCTTTATCACCGGCGGGGGATTCATCTTCATATAACGGTACATGATAATGAGGGATTCCTGGAAAACATCCTTGGCATCCTCATCGTTTCCTCCGTTCTTTACAATGTATGCCTGAATCATAGGAAAGTAACTACGGTAAATAAAGGTTAACACAGCTGCATTCCGTGCCCGTACTCCTTCGAGAAGTTCTGCATGACTGTATTCGCTCACGATCCAGGCGTTTGGACAAAGGCAATAGTCTTCAAATATATATAAAAATCAATTAAAGCGAACCTTGAAGCCCCGATAAATCATATTAACCGGTTTTTTTAATTAAAGACCTTTATAACATACCGGTAAACTGAAGTAAGGACAATGGATTTAAATCTTCAGCAGCCAAATATGCAGATACACATTGTGTGGATAATGCAGTAATCCGCATAACTCCAAATACAGGCCGGCTTTACTTCGTGAGTTTGTCAAGCAAACGAAAAAGCATTTTTCTGGTAAAGGAAACATGGGAAATACCCGCTGCGATTTCTTCGGGCGACTGCACCCATTTTCCCGGAATCAGATCAGAGACAGATTCCCGGGTGATCATGTCAAGCGATTCTCCCGTTTCTTCCAGATGAAACTGAAGCGCCACCACATTGGTGCCATAAAGAAATCCCTGATTTTTGCAGGCATCCGATGAACCCACCAGCACTGCCCCGTCAGGGAGATCAAATGTTTCTCCGTGCCAGTGAAAAACAACTCCTGACTCCGGAAAATGGTCAAAAAGATTCTTCCTCCGTATATCATCAGTGAATCTCACCGGAAACCAGCCGATTTCCCTCTCTCTGTTCCCGTAAACTTTTTTTCCCAGCGCCGAAGCAATTAATTGTGCACCAAGGCAGATCCCCAGAACTTTTTTCTCCCGTTCAATTGCTTTCCGAATGAAGACCTTTTCCTCCGCCAGCCATGGATATTTCTGCTCATCATTTACGCTCATAGGCCCGCCCATCAGCACCAGCAGGTCAAAGGAGTTTACCGACGGAAATGCTTCACCGTTCCATAGTTTTGTATAACCAACCGGGGCTTTTTGTCCTTCTGCCCATTCGAGAATTAGCCCGGGACCCTCAAAAGGCACATGTTCAACAATATGTATCTGCATAAAGAAATGATTAAAGTATAAGCCAGAAGGCTACTAACACCAGCATGGATCCATAGAAAAAATACTGAACTTTCTGCATTCGATCAGTCCGCAGTAGCAGGGACAGAAAATTTCCTGCCATAGTCCATACCACATGAGCTGAAGCCGATAAAAGCACCACAGCTATTGTGAGCACTACAACCTGATGGGCCAGTTTGCCGGATGGATTGAAAAACTGGGAATACATAAGTATCAGTGCAAAAATGAGTTTCGGGTTCAGTGCACTGATGACTATTCCTGTAAAATATCCGGGAGACTGAACCGTCACAGTATTGTCTTTCTTCATTCCGGCCCGGAAGAATCCATAAGCCAGCCAAAGAATATAGATGCAGCCGGCAATGCGGAAATACTTCATCAACCAGGGATTATGAATGAACAGTTCTCCTATGCCCGTACCGGCCATTATGCTGTACAGGGCAATGATTGTATTGATGCCCAGAATCAGTGGCAGGGTTTTGCGAAAGCCATAGGCCGCCCCGCAGGAAGCACACATCAGATTATTCGGACCGGCACTGAAGGCCAGTGGAAACATGAGACCAAACCAGGGCAGAAACCACGTCATATCCATAAATTTCCGCAATCAGGCCAAAGGGTTCACCAGCAAATATACTTAAAACACAATGATTGCATCAGCCTGTTTTCATCTTCTTCTATACCAAAAACGATGATTTACAAGAAATAACATCGCCACCTGCCAACTATACAATTACTGACGCATTCTTTTGTTTTTTCCTGATCTCTTTTTGCTTTGAATAAAAATGTAACGAATTCGTTTTTCGTACGTCATATAGTCAGAAAACAGACAAAAAAATTCCATGCGTATCAATCTTCTGCCAAACGAGACGGTGGTCAAGGCCTCTGAAGGCAAGCACCACAACGGAAAGGGCGCTGTGAGCGGAAAACTGATTCTTACCAACCAGCGCCTCCTCTTTACCGATACTGAAAATGCACAAATTCTCCTCAGCATTTTTCCTTCCTGCATTCAGGAAGTACTTCCTTTCCGCAATGGTTTTTTTACCGCAAAAGGATTGCAGGTTGTTCTGAAAGACGGAAATGCCATGCGGTTTACGATGGGAAACATCAGTGACTGGACACGGCTCATTAATAAGATGTACTAATTTTCTATTTTAGCAGCAAAATTTGCTGTGTGAAAAAAATTCCGGTTTTTCTTTTTCTGTGCATTCTTGCCTCCTGCCAGTTTCCTGTATATTTTGAAAACACTTCGGTTCAACCCCTTACAATTGAAGTTTTGCGCCCGGCTACAGGCATATTTATTCCGCCGCCGGGAAAGATGCTTGTTTTTCCCGGGAATAAGGCTGAAACCCGTGTTTATGTAAACGGTGCAGAAGATACTTCTTTCAGGAATCTCAGTTTGGAAACACTTTTTGTAATTACCGACGGAGTGATCGAAAGGCTGGAGGACTCTCCTTCCCTTGTTCCTGTTGCCCTGCCTCCTGACAAAATCCCTGCGCCGGGAAGAAAACTGACCTGGGAACAGATTGATGCCCTGGCCGAACCGGACACGTGTGCCTCGGTACTCACCATCGATCAGAGCATTACAGTCAATGAAGCCTATACGGAGCAATCTTCATCCTTTTATTCCCTCGAATCGTACTTCACGGTAATAGCCGAAACAGAAATATATGTCCGCTGGACTTTGTACGATCGCGAAAAGAGAATATTTGCATCAAAGGATACCACCATCCACACACGCCAGATGACAAACTGGTATCCAACGACTGAAGAAGCGTTCAATGAACTGCCCGCACCGGAAGATATCATAACCCAGACGGCCAGGGAAGCAGGTTATGCCATTGCTTCAACTCTTTCCCCTTTGTGGGAAACGGCTACCCGCTACTATTTCAGCGCAGGGTCTAAAGACATGCGGACAGCAGCCGGGTTTATTTCCTCAGGAGAATTTGCAAAAGCCGATTCCGTGTGGAGCTTCCTCGAAAACGCGCCCAGCAAAGGCATTGCTTACCATGCAGCCTATAACCGCATCATCATCGAGGAAATTAACGGCAATCTGGCTTCGGCAAGGGATAAGGCAGAGAATCTATGGAGAAAAAGCCGTATGACCGAAGCACAGAAGTACATGCAGTTGCTCGATAAGCGCCTGCAGGAACAGGAGATCATCCTCCGACAGATTGAGGCTGATTAAAGCAGGTCTATTTCCTGCGAACCTCGGGCCCTTCCACACCCGCATCAAAAATGAATTTCCAGCTTCCGTCGGGCATTTTCCTCCAAATTGTTACGTAGTACCCCTGGCGGACCGTATCAGGAGGGAAGTGCCGTGAAATCATCCAGTACCTGCCCCATGTATATCCAAGATCTTTTGATGAGGATGCCAGCGCGTGATCAGGTTTCCAGATGAGATTGCAGCAGGTATCAGGATTCCCGGCCAGAAATTCCAGCAAATTCTGCCTTCCGGTAAGAGGTTTTTGTTTCTGGCGAAGCAGGACAACATCGGGATGGGCAAAACGGGCAAATGCTTCATTGGATCCGTACTCTTCAGAAAAAGCTGAAAAGAGGCTGTCAGTAAACAACAAATCGCCCGCCGTATTCCTGCCTCCCCGGCACGAACTGAAGAGCATAAGAAAGGCAAAAACAGAAAGCAGAGCTGAAAAAAGAATCTTCATAATCGGAATTTCAAAAACAGGCATTGTCAGAATTTCTCGAACCGCACTATGTCGGCAAGTTTTTTCCGGGCTGTTGCATGCCGTTCCGGATCAGCCTGATCGGCCGGATATCCCAGGGGAAGAAGGACGACAGGCTCGATATGCGAAGGAAGGGAGAGAATTTCAGCACAACGCACAGCATCGAACTTGCAGACCCAGCAGGTTCCAAGACCGGCATCGGCTGCGGCAAGGGTCATATGGTCAACGGCAATGGCCACATCAATATCGCAATGGTCTTTCCCGTCATCGCGCTTCCACGACCGGCCGTGGTCGCCGCAGATAACAATAACACAGGGCGCCGATTCAATCCACGTCCTGTGATAACAGGCTTTCACCCTCTTAAGCTGTTCCTGCTCCCTGACAACAATAAAATACCAGGGCTGCAGATTGGCCGCCGAGGGAGCAATCCTGCCGGCTTCCAGCACCTTCATCAGATCCTTTTCATCAACCGCCCGGGGCTGAAAATTCCGGCATGAATAACGTAACCGTGCCAGTTCAAGAAAATTTTCCATAGGTTCAGAATTTTAATCGTGCATCCAGGGTGGTTCCTGTTACAACATAACAGGGACTGTCGCAGGATTCACTATCCAGATAGGTTTTGATCTTATGGCCGTTTACTACCTTGATTATCTTTCCGTTTTTCCGGTATTCAGCAACGGCTGTGTAAAGTTTTTTCGTTTTTACAAAAATGTAAAATGATTCGGTCGTAGCGGTATCCCGCGCAATTTCCTCGCCCGTATCGAAGGTGCCCTCATAAATTGTAAGCGGCACCACAGGGTTTTCGCTGTTAATGGTAACCTTTACCTGAAGTTCCGCATCAGTAGGTTCCTCGGTGTAACACTCATCGCAATTAATAAAGAGGGGACGGTCGCAGCCGACACCGGGCAACAAAAGAAACAGGTACACCAAAAACAAGCGCAAAAATTTATTCATTGAGCCAGGGTATGATTTTTTTGCCTTTTTTATTGGAAGAAAGAGAAAAGGAATAGCGGGCTAAAATCTCCAGCCTTCCCGCGGCAACGGTTTGCACCGGCAAAGGAAGATAGGAATACCCGCATTTCATTTCCCAGTTTCCTTTTTTATAAAATATACCACCTGCACAGGTTACAAAGTACTTATTCAGTGGCCTTCGGGCAACTCCCGCATAGCGGCCCCATGTATATCCCATTCCGGATGATACAAAAATACCTGCCGAATAATCAGGTCTCCTGATTAGGTTAAAATTCCCGGCAAGTGTGCCCGACCAGATGTAACGACGCTCATTGAACTGATAGGTAATATTTTCCCGTGGTTCCGAAAGTACCGGCAAAAACCACGGACGCATATAAAGGGCCGACTGCAATTCCAGCCCGTAGCGGCGGTCTTTGAACCCAAGAAAAACACCCGGCATAATATCGTCGGCGTTGACAATAAATCCAACACCAGCTGATGCAGAACCAAAGGAAGGCAAAAAGGCCGGACGTGCCCCCGCTTTGTAAAGATATTTCCAGGCATCCGAATGGCGGGGAACCAGGTCAATGGTTTTGCGGCTTATGGAGATCCATTGATTGACGTCACTTCCATGTTCGACAAACATCGGCACAAGGTTGAAATGTCCGTTTACCAATGCAACCGACAACGGATCGTATCCTTTATTGTTCAGAACCGTGGTACTTGCTCCTTTTTCCAGCAAAAGGGCGCACATGGCCGAATCACCCAAAGAGGCTGCGGTCATAAGCGGAGTAAATCCCTGATTATCTGCAACATCAATACTGTCCTTAATTTCAGCCAGGAGTTCAGCTGTTTCAAGAGAACCTGTCAGCGCTGCCACATGAAGCGCAGCATTTCCGTAGTTATCTTTCAGCGAAACATGCGCTCCGTAATACAACAGAATATCGGCCATTTCATAAAGATTATAGGCTGCTGCGTACATCAAAGGAGTTGCTCCGTAATAATCGGGTATATCAGGGTCAGCACCATGCAAAAGCAGGTAATCGGCGACATAACCATGGTTAAACTTTATGGCGGCAGAAAGAGCAGTTCCACCGTCATCGGCCCGGTGATTACTATTTGCCCCTGCTTCGGCCAGCATCTTAACCACCGAAAGATATCCGTTCTGGCTGGCATATATCAGCGGGGTAACACCTTCCCATGTTTCAGCATCCACATCCGCCTTTCCGGCAATGAGGTAGGCCACCACAGCCGAATCACCTTTTTCGGCGGCCAGAATCAGATTGTAGTTTTTGTCGGAAGTAAACCAGCTTGTATCTATTCCGGCAAGATCGTTCTGCTGTGAAAATGACGCAAAAGCAAAAAGAATCAGAAGCACGTCAGAAAGAACCATCTTTTTCAGAATCCTGCCGCAGTTCATAAGCTGTTGATGCAAAATCACGATGCAAGATAAGCAAAATCAGCTTTGAAAGCAGCCGGATAACTGTTTTTTGTTGCAAAAGGGTTGCCGTTGCTCTATAAAATAGCTGCGTTTATGGAATTGAAGTACTTCGCATCAAAGTATTCATTAAATTAGCCTTTTGGTGCGTTCTATAAAACAAAAGATCGGAAAAAAATCTGCAATATTCTCACTATGAATCGTTTGTTACAGATTGTCCTCCTGGCAGGTTTGCTAAGCCATGCCGGTGTATATGCGCAAAAAACCTACTACAGTTATCAGTCGGGCGACTGGGGAAATCCTTCCACATGGACTACGGATCCTTCGGGTACCCTGCTTGAAAACGAAGGTCTGCCGGGGAGTACCGACACGGTAGTAATTCTCAACGGGCGAAGGATATTTACCACTGCATCCCGCACTGTTGCAGCCCTGCATCTTTCAGCCGGTGCAGTTCTTGACCTGGGTACAACAACAGGCCATAATTTTGGGCTTTTTTCCGGTTCCGGCAGGCTGCGCATTGCCTCCGCATCCTTCCCTGCCGGCATTCCTTCTTCCTTTGTGGCCGAAGGCGGGGGCACTGTTGAATATTATACCTCAGGAAATTTTCAGCTTCCCTCAACCCAACAAACCTATAACCATCTGATACTGAATCTTGATAACCCCGGCAGTATTGCCTGGACGATGACCAATCTCACCATCAACGGCAAGCTGGAGGTTCGTAAAGGCACCTTCCGCATCTGCGATGAAAACATGGCTCCTGCGGCCGACAACCGGCTCATTATTGATGTAAAAGGGGATGTTATTGTTCAGAGCGAAGGCCGGATCACAGTAGGAAATTCACCGACCAACACCACGAACCTTCCGGCCGGTTTCGGTGGTTCCCCGCCATATACATCCGGGAACGATACCATGAAATCAGGCTATATGCCCGGGGCACTGGTTACAAGATACTACGACATTTACCATAAGGTTTACATTGGCGGCAGTCTGATCAATAACGGAATTGTTCGGTTCATGGGCAGTCAGGTTACCATACCAAACTTCACCACGCTTACGCAATACGGTGCAGCCACAGTAAGGTTTTACGGAAGCAACCATGCCCGGCTGGTCTGCAACGGGCCTACGGACTTTTATAATCTCATTGTTGATAAAGGAGTTGACCAGACGTACGAACTGGTGGTCGACGCGGCCAATCATACCTATTTCAGGCTTTTCGGGCGAAATGACCTTCGCGGACTTAACGGAGGAACTGCTTCAGGAAACGGAACCCCCGAACTCAGAAAAGCTTTGTGGATTAAAAACGGCACCCTGAGGCTCACAGGGCATACAACCATTGCCAGTCTTTCAGAAGGCATTGACGGAACCGATACCCCAAATGCTGACTTTTATGTCCCCACCACTGCGGCTTTCATCATCGATGGTCCGGACGTTCTGGTGCTTGCAACCGCCGACAACTACCGCGAAGTGAACGTCGCATGGGGTTTCAATGAATCCGGCAACACCTTTAATGTGGATAATTCAGGAGCCATTTCTTCCTTCTCCATTTACGGAAAATTCCAGATCAACGACGGGTATATGTCGTGCCGGAAATCAGGAGGGTTCATATTCTGGTCGCTGGCCAGCGGTGAATTTATCGTCAACGGCGGTTACCTTGATGCCAAGCAGTTCCGTTCGGCTCACACCGGAACAGGAATAGCCTCGTTCATCATGAACGGGGGTACTATGGTACTCCGCGGCCGTTATGACCAGAACGTCACCGGAGTTAGCTCTCTTGCTGATCTCCGGACCGTTCCCATTGATTATAGTTCCACCAGCACTGGCATGCTCCAGGGTTCGCGCGGAACCTTCAACCTGGCCAGCACAGCCAACCACTTTTCCATGACAAAAGGAAACATTTACCTTCACGACATCTGCGGAACCAGCAGTTATCTTGCCATCCAGATCCTTTCAGACATCAAGAATGTTCATGTTACCGGAGGGTCATTCCACATCATTACCAGCAATAACGATTACCACGACATTGCCTCTACGGCTCCCCTGGGGAACCTGTCGATCCGGCGCCGCACGGCCAATGCCACCTGCAGGCTTCAAATGCCGCTCAACGTGCTGGATTCGCTGAACATCGAAAATGGATACCTGGATGCGACCACATCAAATCATAACCTGACAGTCGGCGGAGATTTCAGGCTGTATGCCGTTTCTACCTACAATGCAAGGAACAACACCACAGCCTTTTCGGGCAACAGAGGGCACCGATTTGAAAATGCCGGCACAATTCCCTCCGGTTTGTACAATTTTAGCCTTCAGGACAAAGCCAATGTTCTTATTACCAACAATCTGACCATCCGCAACCGGTTGTCCACCGAAGCAGGATGTGTGCTGAATGACGGAGGCCGTACCATTACGGTTCAGGGCGATGTGCTTCACTCGGGCCTGCACCAGAGCAGCCTTAACGGCAGTGTTCTTCTTTCCGGAAGTGCAAACCAGATAATCGATGCCGGAGGAACAGGAATATTCGGCAACCTTACATTGAACAAAAATGCCGGGTCGGTGCAATGGGTTTCCGATGGAACCGTCAACGGCAACCTCCGGCTGGCCGGCACCGCCTCCGTACTGGATATAGGGCGGAAACAAATGATCCTGGGAACCCAGGCAAAAATCTACAGTTCCTTAACGACCACCGACACCCTATTCAGTTCATCAAAGATGATACGGACGGCAGGAAACATGTCGGACGGCGGAGTTACCCGCAGGCTCTCATCAGGTGGTTTCTGGTTCTATCCCGTCGGTACGGCGGCAGGCTATACCCCGGCTGGTGTGAGCATTTCAGCACCGGTAACCGACTCTTCTGAAATTACCGTAAAACCGGTGAACAACCGCCATCCTTTTGCATCGGGAACCAGCAATGCATTGAAGTATTACTGGAAAATCCAGTCGCGCAATATTGCATCAGCCATTCCCGGTACGCTTACACTGAAACTTTATTATACTGATGCTGTGGTCGAAGGAAATGAATCGCTCTATATCCCTGCTTTCTATTTGCCCCCCGACTGGAAGACCATTCCCGATGTATTTGAAGTAAATGATCCACAGAATGAAATTTCGTTCCGGAACATTACCGGGCTTTCCGGAGATTATACTGCAGGAGAACCTTCCGCATTCGGCCCTGTGATGGTTTATTACAGCCGGAAGAACGGCAACTGGGATGATCCGGAAACCTGGTCGACCGACACCCTGCTGAAATGGGACGGACCTCCTGCTGCCGGGATTCCCGGCCCGTCGAATCAGGTAATCATCGGCGACGGCACCACCCACCTCGACACGGTTTCAATTACCACTGACAACAGAAGATCCGGAAGCCTTCAGATCAATTCCGGCAGTGTGCTCGATATGGGCATAACCAAAGGACATATTTTCGACGTATTGCCCGAACTGAAAATTGGCGGAAGCGGAACATTGCGGATATCCTCCTCCTCGCCTGTTGCCGTGTTCCCGGGAAGTGATTTCGGAAACTTCCTTTCAGCTTCGGGAGGTACAGTTGAATACTACTCCACCGGAACCAGCTTCACCTTGCCGGAAGTGTCTGCATCGGGTTTCCAGCTTGACCATTACAACAATCTTGTGCTGAGTGCAAAGGCGGGTGACACCATACGGTTTCCGGGCAAAAACCTGGAAGTGATTAATCACCTCGTTGTGGGCCGGTCAGCGGCCTTTACAGGGCATGTGGTTTTCAGCAATGCGTCGCAGGGCAATGTTTCTGTTGGCGGCAATGCCGAAATCAGAAACGGATTGCTGGTGTTTCCCAATTCAACAGCACGACAGATAACCATTTCAGGAGATCTGCTGATCGGCAGCGGCGCTTCCTTTATTGTTTCAGGAAGCGGAACCCCCGTACAGAATCAACTGATTCTCTCGGGAAACCTCGTCAATAATGGTACTTTTGCCATGAATGCCGGAGGAGGAAGAATAACCCATGTACAATTCACCGGTTCGGGCAATGCATCTGTATCAGGCAGTGGTTCAACGGGCTTTTACACCCTGACCGTTGACAAAGGAGAAAACGCCACGCCGGTTCTGGATGTGCAGGCAAGCGGATTTTCCATGACAGCAGCCGATCCGGCACTGATTCTCAGAAACGGCACCTTCCGTTTATCTGCTCCGGTAGCGGTTACATTAACCCAAATCAACAGTTTTACCATACCCCGTACGGCAGGTCTTTCAGTAAACGGAGGAACCATCCGTATAGGCTATGGCAACCGGGATACAGCCGACCTGATTCTGGCCGGAACCGTGGAAGTGCTTTCAGGTGCGTTGCTTGTAGGCGACAGCACCCAAAACGTCAATGGCGATATAGTTTACGCCAACGCAGGATTTCCGGAGATCCGGGTTCAGGGAGGCCTTCTTGCCGTCAACGGGCAGATACGGCGCGGAACAGAAACCACACTGGGATCGCTCATTTACAAACAAACCGGAGGAACAACCCTCATAAGAGGCCTGAATCAGCAGGTCACGCGGGGTAAACTGGAGATAGAAAACAGCGGAAGTACATTTCTTATGAGCGGTGGCAAAATCATTATCCGCCGGGGCGGAGGAACAGCCTATGGCGATCTGTACCTGCGGCCTGAAATTGCTTTAGTGAGCGGCGGCACCATCGAATTTGCCCCTCCGGCAGGCCTGAATCAGAATTACTTGCTCGACGCCGAATGTCCGTTGCACCATCTGACCATCAACGGGTCACCGTCCAATACCGCTGTTGTTTCGCTGTTTGTTCACCCCCTGAATGTTCAGGGAAACCTGACCATTGCCACAGCGGGTTCCGAACTGAAGGCCAACGGGCTGGATGTAAGCATGAAAGGGAACTTCTATCATTCCGGCATCTACACACCCTCAGGCAACCATACGGTTTTCGAAGGCAGTTCCGACCAGACCATGGAACTGAACGCCCCCATTGCTTTCGCCCATCTGGATGTTGCTCTCAATGGCACATTGCAGCTCTCAGGAACTACAGACCCTGTTGTAACGGATACCCTGCGCCTCCTCCAGGGAACGCTGAACGACAACGGAAGGAAGCTTTATGCCAGGGGACATATCCTGATGCAGAGCACCCACACCAGCAGCGGGACCGGCAGGATAGTCCTCCAGGGCACTGCATCCCAGACCATCAGCGGAAACGGACAGGGAGCTTTCGGAAATCTTGAAATCAGCAATTCCGGGGGAATCGTTCTGCGGAGCAATCTTACCATCAACGGCACCCTGACTTTTACAGCCGGATCGCTCTATATTGACGATTATCTGCTCACCTTCGGCAATGCTGCTGCAATTGCAGGAACACCTGATGCAGTGCGGTCGGTTCATACCAACGGCGTTCTCAGCGATGCCGGCGTAAGAAAGCTCTTCCCGGCCGGTTCTGCCGATTTTACCTTCCCTGTAGGAGTTACCGGCAAATACACCCCTGTACGTTATCAGATTACGTCAAACGGAGCGGCCGGCAGTATCACGGTCAAACCCATCAGCGGAACCATTCCTTCCATTCAGGGCGCCAATCCCGAAGCGCTCAAATGGTACTGGAATGTATCATCCACCGGCTTCAGCAATCCTGTCATTACCCATACCTACTTCTATTCCCAGACTGATGTGAACGGAAACGAAAACAACTACGTTGCAGGACGGTATTATCAGGAACAATGGGTTCCCGAAGGAGGGATGCCGGGAACGGTAAACAGCACCGCCAACACCATTACCCTCACAAATAAAACGTTCATCGACGGGGAATATACTGCCGCCAATTCGGCTTTGCTCATGAACATACCCACCTATTACAGCCGTGCCAGCGGCAACTGGGAAGACCCGGCAACCTGGTCGACCGTAAGCCATACAGGACCAGCCGCCACCACCCCACCCAACGGAAATCCCGTTAAAATTGCTGCCGGCCATACCATTACCGCCGGATCCAATTATCTGAAAGCCTATTCTGTTGACATTCTCGGCGTACTGGATCTCAAAGCCACCTATGGTCACAGTCTGGGCCATGTTTCCGGTTCCGGCCGGATCATTATGGCCAACACGCCCTATGCCGCTTTCGTCTTCCCGGGAGGGGAATTTTCTGCCTTCATGAACACGCCCCAAAGCACCGTTGAATATCAGGGAGCAGGAATCCTTCCGGTAATAAAGATCTATCAGAATGTAGAATTCACGGGCAGCGGAGCTAAAGAAATGCCCGATGTTCCTGTCCTGGTGCAGGGAAATCTTCTGATAAAATCCGGAACACTTGACAACTCCACCTACCACCAGGACATTACCCTTCTGGGCAACTGGACTGACCAGACCACATCTGGCTTCCTGCCCGGTACAGGGCTGGTCAGTTTTGAAGGCACAGCCATACAGTCGGTTACTATCGCAGGAACAGGCCAGTTTTACGATGCGGCTGTCAATAATGCTGCCGGCATTGTTCTTTCGGGCACTGCAGAAATTCAGCATACTTTGTACCTCACCAGGGGAATTGTGACCACCACCGGAAGCTCACTCACCCTTATGAACACATCGCCTGACGCCGTATCAGGAGGTTCAGCCGCCTCATACATCCATGGCCCCCTCCGGAAAAACATGCTCAGCAATGCTTCGTTCCGCTTTCCCATAGGCAAGGGCGGACGCTATGGCGAGCTGACCATTCTGAATACCAACGCGGTTTCGCCATCAATCTGGGAAGCAGAGTACTACAATCAGAACCCCCATCCCACCTACGACACTTCGCAGGTAGTTCTTCCTCTGGAATCGGTAAGCGGAAATGAATACTGGCGCATCAAGGGGCCTGTCGGAGGAATGGCCAATGTAAGATTGCGCTGGGATGCACAAAGCAATCTCATTCCTCCAACCCCGGCCGACAGGTTAAAACTGCGCGTAGCCGAATGGATGCCGGCATGGACCAGTGCAGGAAACCGGGTAACCGACCTTGGCCCGACGGCCGGATTCGTTGAAACCACGGCCCCGGTTGCCCTTGATGAACATGTTTTCACACTGGGAATTGAAAAACTGCCTACTGCCAGAATCCTGAGCGGCAACACTGAAATTTGCAACGACGGAAGTGAAGCCACTGTGGTAATTGGCCTTACCGGAACCCCTCCATGGACCTTTACCTACACCATCAACGGGGGTAAGGAAACCACCGTCAGTAACATCGCCGCCTCGCCCTATAATTTGCTGTTTAACGGCGCTTCACTGGGCGGCCCCGGAACCTATACCATCCGAATCACTTCCGTTTCGGATGCAACCGGAAGTTATGGATACAGGGACTTTGTTACCACAGCAACCATTACGGTAAAACAAACCCCGAAGATTACCCTCTCGGGCAAACAAAATGTTGCCGAAAATGAAACCGGCGTGGTTTACGCCACACCCGGCACTGCGGGCGATACTTACCTCTGGGTTGTTACCGGAGGGGCAATAACCGCCGGCCAGGGAACCAAACAGATTACTGTTTCCTGGGGAGCGGCTGGAAGCGGTAAAGTGGAACTTACCGAGACGAATCCTGTTACAGGTTGCTCCGATTATGCTTCGCTGAATATTACAATCAATGCCGTACCAAAACCTCAGATCACAGGACCGGAAAGCCTGTGCGCAGGAACCTCGGCTCAGTATACCACACCTCCCGCGGCAGGACATACATTCCGCTGGAAAGTTACCGGAGGCAGTATTTTATCCGGCCAGGGCACCAATACCATCAACGTTTCCTGGCCTGCTGCAGTTGCAGGAAAAGTTTCGGTACGCGACAGCATCCCTGCAACCGGCTATTACGGTGACGACAGCCTTGCTGTTGTTGTGAATCCGGTTCCTCTGGCCACCATCGGAGTCAGCGGTGATACCATATGCCCCGGTTCTGTTGCCGGAATTACCGTTCACGCTTCGGAAGCCGGAATCCGCTACCAGTTGAGGAATGACGCCACCAACGAGCCGGTAGGAACACCCGTTACGGGGACCGGGATGGACATCGTTTTGTCCGACAATCCTCAGACACCTACATTATATAACATTCTGGCAACCAACGAATATTACTGCAGTGTACAACTTAGCACCAAGCCGGTTGCGGCCTTTTATCCGGTTCCCGCTCCTGTTCTTTCCGTTACACCCAATCCGGTTTGCGAAGGAGAATCCATAACCCTGCAGGCCACGGAAGGAGATTATTTTGTTTTCCTGCGCAACAACGAAACCATTAGCGAAGGAACGGCTTCTTCATTCTCCCCTTCCGAATTTTCCAACAACGATCAGTTTAAGGTGATCGCCACCAGCAATACAACCGGATGCACAGGGACCAGCAATACGGTTACTATAACGGTTTATCCATCCCCTCCGGCACCGGTTATTACACCGGGTGGTACCGTTACCATTGACGAGGGGGAAAGCATTGTCCTTTCCTCATCCGACGGGTACCAGTACGAATGGTCTCCGGGAGGAGAAACGTCCAGAGAAATTACTGTAAGTGCAGAAGGTTCCTACACCGTGCGCATTATCAGTGCCGAAGGCTGCCGCAGTGAATGGGCTGAGCCTGTTACCGTAACGGTAAAACCTTTCCTTGAAAAACCCGTCATCAGCATCTCCGGAGTAACTGCATTCTGCGAAGGAGACAGCGTAGGCCTTTACGGACCTGAAGGCTATTCCTACATCTGGTCCACAGGTGAGACCACCCGGGCAATAACCGTAACTTCATCGGGTACCTATACCCTCAGAATTGCTGATCTTCTGGGCCATATCAGTCCGCCATCCGATCCGGTAACTGTTGAAGTGTATCCAAGACCGACGGTAACGCTGGCCGGGAAACAGGATGTTACCTGCTTTGGAGGGAATGACGGACAAATTTCGGTTGATGTAACCGGAGGCACAGCACCCTTTACTTATCAGTGGACAGGAGGTCTTAGCGGACCGGCTCCGGCCAACTGCACAGCAGGCACATACCAGCTGGTGCTGACCGATGCCCGGCAGTGTTCTGACCAGTTAACCGTCGAACTCACACAACCCCCGGCTATCCAGGCTGAAGCAACTTTTACCAAACCTTATTGCTCCGATATTGCTAACGGAAGCATCACCCTGACCGCTAACGGAGGTACCGGAGGGCTTTCCGTAAGCTGGAGCAACTCCCTGCAAGGACCAGCCATCGAAAATCTGCCTCCGGGAACCTACCAATATACCGTTACCGACAGCAAAGGATGTACGCTGAACGGTTCTGTTACCCTCCCACCGGAGCACGATCAATGTGTCATCATTCCCACCATCATTACCCCCAACAATGACACGTACAACGACACATGGATCATTCCGGGAATTGAAATGTACCCCGACGTTTCGGTAGAAGTATTCGACCGCTGGGGAAAACGGGTATTTTTCTCGAAAGGATACGCAGTACCCTGGGATGGCACCTTTAAAGGAAATGCTCTTCCTATGGATTCGTATCATTATGTGATCCGGCTAAGGCCAGAAAATGAACCAATCAAAGGCACTATAACAATAGTACGATGAAATCCATGAAAAACTATGGCATCCTCGCCGGAATACTGCCGGTGATAGCCCTGTGTACCCTGCAAATGGCACATGGCCAGCAGCAGCCTGTTTTCAGCCAGTATCCGTTGAACAAGTTTCTCTATAATCCTGCGCTGGCAGGTGTTGACGGAATTACCACCATCGGACTCACTGCCCGCCAGCAATGGTCAGGCTTGCCCGACCCTCCCAGCACGTTTGCCTTTACCGCTCAGACCCGCGTGCTGGAAGACAGCTACATCATGCGGTTGCTCACTGCCAGAAAGAATCCCGAAAAAGCTTCCCGCAGGGGAAGAATCGGCCTGGGAGTAAATGTATACAGCGACCACAATGGAGCCATCAGCCGCTCAGGGTTCCAGCTTACCTATGCCTACCACATCAACTGGAACGACAAGGCACAGCTCTCTTTTGGCCTGTCAGCGGCCGGATTTCAGTTCAAACTCAACGACAAGGATGCCGTCATCCTCGATTCCGATGATCCCCTTCTGCTCAATAACCGCCACAGCTTCTTTGTGCCTGATTTCAATTTCGGCACCTATCTGCTTACCGACCAGTTCTACGCAGGAATAGGAATATCAGACCTGCTGGGATCTTACCTGAAACTGGGGAGGTATAAATTCGAAAACTACCGCACGCTCAGGCACTATTATATCATGAGCGGATACAGGTTTTATGCCGGTGACAATTTCCGCATCGAACCTTCGTTCCTTCTGCGCACAACAAGGGAAGAAATTCAGTGCGACTTCAACCTCACGGGCACCTACCTGAAAACATATTGGCTGGGGTTATCGTACCGTACAGGAAATACATATGTCTTTATGGGAGGGCTGAATATCCAGAATTTCTTTCTGGGGTATGCCTATGACGCCGGAGGAGGGTATATCAAGCGGTATACCACCGGTTCGCATGAACTCATGTTTGGCATGCGGTTCGGGGAATCCAGCATACGCCGTATGCGCTGGCTGAGAAAAGACGTTAAGTCGTTTGAAGACAGGTAGATTTTTCTTTTCACCCTCTTTTCTGTTGGAGGGTTAGCCCTGAAAGCCCGTAGATGCTATGGTGGAATAATTTCTGCGGTGTTTATAGGCATTCCACCATAGCCCCTTATCCAATTTGTTTAAGGATTAAGAATAGAACGTAAAAAACGTACAATATTTACCGAAATGTTATTTACATTTTGTAAACTGCAAATTGTAAAATACAATCTGAAAAACAGAAATAGAAAAACCTTCAACCCCTTTCTTAGGTCTCCTTTGTGCTTTGATCAGAATGGAACTTGTTTACTTCGATTATTCGCCCGAGGGTAAAAAATAGTATAAAATAAATGACTTGCTGTTCCGGCGGTGGGTTGAATCAAGAGAATAAAACAAAGCATTGCATTGTGCTGGAAAAATTCTAATGCCATGCCATGAAGAAGCATCAACCACAGTGCGCATCAAAAATGCGCAATGTGCCATGCGGACTGCTTTTGCTCCGTTTCAGCGGAGTTTGCCCTGATGCCGTCAAGAAGCAACTGTCAGTAAAAAATTGCCGGTATTGGCCGGGCTTTGATTCCCGTCGGTTTTTCCAGCCCTGCAGCAATCCGGTAGATCTTTTCATTGCTTTCTGCAGCAAATCTGACCAGGCTCCGGTATGGCTGAAAGGTAACATCCAGAAAGCCGATGTTGTAGTTCTCACCGTCGAATCGTCCCGTTATGGGCTGGTCAAGCCATTGAAAATAGTGTATACCGACTACTTCCGGGCGGGCAAAGCCGTGTTCCATATAGTAGCTGTACGCCCGGCCCCGGTCTTCCTGTCCCGCCACACCCACAATACCCGTGGCCGGAAGCCCCCTGTCGGTAGCGCCGAAATGAAATTCACCAATTAAAACCGGTTTTCCGCTCCGCCGGCTTATCTCATCGGTAGGAGGCGGATCAGGATAACGGTACCCGTTGATGGAAAATACATCGAAATACTTCGCCGCACGGTAACACAGGTCGGAACTGATCCATGCATAGCGCAGGCCCAGATTCAGATGATGGGGATCGGCCTTTTTCGTTTCCTCACTTACAATACCAATAAGCCGTTCAACCATTACGCCCGAAAACTCCCATAAATCTTTTTCGGCTTCACCGGAAGGCGCTCTTTTCATAATAACGGTCTTTACCTCATCGAATGACCTGAACTGACTGTTCCACTGCCGGTTCCACTCAGTCAGGGAACCCTGGTATTTCTCCCTGAGCCAGTCGGCCAAAGCCATGCGCGAAACCAGCAGGGTATCGCCTGCCAGCATTTCCAGGGCAATGTTGTTATTGCCGAAAGCCCATTCCGGTTCGTTGGCCAGAAAATAACCTATCATCCAGGGATCGTCCCGGTATGGCTGAAGCTGGAAGGCAAACCGGCGGGCTTCGGTAACAAAAAGGGTATCAAACACGTCGGGAAAATCCCGGAACACCTTCCTTGCGGTAGCAGGAAACCCGCTCATCGGAATCACATAGGGAATCCCTGCCGTCCGGGCAAATGCCAGATCACTCCAGTTCCCTATCGTATTGAACCTCCATGTTTTCAGCATGTTCCGCGTAAGTTCCGACCATTTTGCCGGATATTCCTTTCCCCAGCACCGTATAAGGTTTGCTTTCAGAAAGTTGACCATCACCTTGTCGCGGAACATACCGACGGCCTCATCCGCTCCTGAAGAAAGATCCGGCACCCAGCGGAAAAGGTCTTCGTTGCCCGTGTAAACCGTTGCCATCTCCTTATTGACGCAATCCATCCCGATGCTCAGAAAGGCATAACCTTCCGGATCGACAAGCCACCAGCGGGTTCCGTCAAAATGCGTATGGAAAAAACCTGTTCGGTCAAACTTCATCTCCTTCCATCCTCCGTAAATGCTCCAGGAAGAAGGGTAGGCTGAGAGAGAAAATTCCTTTTCGAGGCCGGACAGCTTTTCCTTTGCTTCATCAATGCCGGACAATTTTTCCGGCCACAGTTTTTCATTCCATTGCCCCAGGGAATCCACATAATAATATCCGGGGCCGGGAAGAGGTTCCGGGAGCTGTCCGGTGAGATAACACCGGCCAAGCATTACCACCGGAGCAAAATCATTGGAGCTGAACGGTTCAAGGGAAAGGGTAATCTTCTCCACTTCATCAGCACCTATCCTGTGTCCGCTTACGGTTCCTTTTAGCTGTCGCGGAAAACGCGGCAGAAAAACATGCTGGGCATCCAGATACGATAAAGGGAAAATAAGGTTTGTTTCCAGCTTGGGATTGATGCCGATTCTGGCCGTAAGGCGCGGAACATCAGGATCGCCTTTTGCATAAAACCGGAGATGAAAAATGACGCTGTACAGGTTTTCATGCCGCACCTGCAGTACCAGATACTGATACCGGGCTAAAGGCATATCGTTCCCGCCGGAAAAAAGCGGGAGCTCATTATTTGCATCAACAGGTTCCAGCAGCAATTCCGCATTTCCGGATCCGGCAGAACGAAAGGGCAATATTCTCAATCCTGCCGCCTGCACGGTATCAGGCTGAAGAACATAAACTGTCTGTGCCCGCAAACCTGCGACCGGCATCAGCAAAATACCGAGAAGAATTTTCCTCAGCATTGGCCAGAAGTTATTCTTCCGTAATAAGAACATCCCATGGAGCCAGGGTTACTGTCTGCCCGCGCAGGTAGTTCGTGCCGGTCAGCAGATCGTTTCCTCTGGCAAAGGGATACGCAAACTGATGCGGTTCCGAAGAATAATTGAAGAAATAATGCACCTGCCTGCCCAGATCATTTGTTCCCGACTTAACAATGAGCGGGTAATGCAGTTTCATGGCCGGATCGGAAATGCCGGCTTTCTCAATTTCACGCCTGAAAAGGGCTTCATACAGAGGTATTGTCAGGTTGGTTCCCACATAGGTAACCGTCCCCTTGCCAAAACGGTTGGTTGTTATGGCCGGATACTTCCCGAAGAAGGGATGATCATACCGGGCAACCACTTCGGCTGTTTCGGGAATCAGAAATTCACACCAGTCGGTGGCTTTATTGTCTTCTTCGCTTACACCGAAGGGATTATCTTTCAGCGGCAAAGCGGAAATACTGGAAAACTCCTGATACCTGAATCCGCAAGCTTCGCGCAGGGGCCCGGGCATCATGACCGGCCTTACGGCATTGTATTCGTTGCAGAAACCGCTCTTAAATCCCAGCACTACATGGCCGCCGTTCTTCACATAGTCAACAATCTTCACCAGCAGGGAATCGGGGGCTACATAAAGCGAAGGAATGATCACAAGGCTGTAGTTGCTGAAAGGGCTTTCCCCGGGAAAAATAAAGTCCACACCGGCATTCATCCTGTAAAGGGCTTTGTGCATGGGAAGCACCAGGCGGTTGTGGTAAATATGGCTCCCGTCGGCAAAGGGCATGAACTGAAGGCCCCAGGCTGCATCATGGCTGTAAAGAATAGCAATTTTATTCTGTTTCTTCAGGTTGACCAGGTGGCTTCCCACCTTCTCCAGTTCGTGGGCCGTCCTGCTCACCTCATTATAGGCCCTGTTCGGCTCCAGATCGTGCGAAAGAACCCCTTTCCAGTAAGTTTCCTGCCCGTAATGGAGGGAATGCCAGTGCCAGTATTCCACCATGTTGGCCCCTGAGCCGAGGTGGGCATATACGTTCATCCTGAGTTGGCCATCGTAGGGAGGTTTCTGGTACTTCGAATCCCAGCCGATGGTCTGGGCATTGGTTTCCGTAATCAGATAGTTAGATTGCTTCACACTGCGGAAATAGTCTCCGGCAAAAGCAATTTCCTCTCCGGTAAGTTCATCCTGCGAGCCATGATATACATTGATCGACATCACATCGAGATGCCGGCCTGAAGCTATCTGGTCGAGGTCGAATACTGCCGGCATGAAGCAGTGGGTGATAAACTGGTCGGGGCGTTTATATTCCCGTACGATATCGGCCTGCCAGGTAAGATAATCGGCAATCACTTTTCTCTTGTACCTTTCCCATTCGAGCTTATAGGAAGGACTTGTGGCCCCGTCGCGCACCGGAAATTCATCCCATCCGTTGAGGGTCATTCCCCAGTACTGCAGGCCCCAGAGCTTGTTAACCGCCTCAATGCTCTTATACCTGTCTTTCATATAATCAACAAACCCCAAAAAGAAATCGCGGTTGTTGGCGCCGTAGGTAGTGGTTTCGTTATCAACCTGGTAACCGATAATGGCCGGATGGTTTGCATAATGCTCCATCATCTTCCGGATGATGCGCTCGGCATAAAAACGGTAGGCCGGACTGGTTATGTCCATGTTCTGCCTGATTCCGTAATACGCCCTGCTCCCACCCTGGTACTCGGCAAGTACCTCCGGATGCTTGTGGGCAAGCCAGGCCGGAATGGAATAGGTGGGCGTCCCCAGAATGACCTTGATGCCCGCCTTATGCAGCCTGTCAATGATCCGGTCCATCCAGGCAAACTGAAATTCCCCTTCCCGGGGCTCGAACAGGCTCCAGGTCGATTCTCCAAGCCTGACAACCGAAATGCCTGCCTGCTTCATCAGTTCCACATCCCTGTCAAGCCTGTCGTAAGGCATATATTCCTCATAAAATGCCGCTCCGTATAAAACATTCTTCATGGCCGGCATCTGGGCTGACAAAACCATGGGTAAGTTTGCCAGCAAAAAAAACAGGAATTTTTTCATCATAGCACGTATTGTTTTAAACTATCGGGTTGGTTAATTGTCTCTTCATTCCTTTGTTGTTGCACGCCCGTCTCTGCCACCGGCCGCTCTTCAGGAGATGCTGAAAACCCGGGTTTTGCAACATTTCCTGTATAGGTGCAATTTATAAATCTTTTCTGATGTGCGGTTTTTTTTCTATTTTGGCGTTGCAAAAAATTGCTTCTTTCTTGAAAATCAAACTATTTAAACATACTTTCTTTCTGCTTGTTTTGCTGTTTCTGCTGCCGGTTTTATTTCCGGAAGCTCCGGTGGCACGTGCCCAGGACAAACCCGCCAATATCCGGGTAGAAACAACGGCAGGAAACAGCATAGAAATCACCCTTCCTCTGCCGGCTCAGAAAAACCTTCGTCTGCTGGTTACCGACGTCCTCGGACGCAACATAAAAGACAGCACAATAGCCCGTCTGACTGAACCTGGCCGCATTGCCTTCAACCTGGCAGGATACCGGCAAGGACTGTATTTTATACGAATCTACTACCAGCAGCATGTGTGGTACAACCGTTTTCTGTATGAACCTGTAATCTCTAAACAAGACTAAACGTACTTCATCATGACATCGAAAGAACTGATACAGCAGGCCCTTCTTCACAGGGAAACAAACCAGATTCCGGTTGATTTCGGAGCAACATCCGTAACCGGAATCCATGTGAAAGTGGTGGAACAACTGAGAACATACTTCGGCCTTGAAAAAAAGCCGGTTAAGGTCTCCGAGCCATATCAGATGCTGGGCGAAATTGATGAAGAGCTGGCCCGGATAATGGGCATTGATACTGTTGGACTGACTCCGCGAAACAACATGTTTGGCTTTCCGAACGAAAACTGGAAGGAGTTTCTTACGCCCTGGGGACAGATTGTGCTGGTGCCTGAAAAGTTCATTACCACAAGCGATCAGGATGGGGCCCTGTTGATGTATCCCGAAGGCGACAGGAATGCTCCCCCCAGTGCCCGGATGCCGCGCGACAGCTTTTTCTTCGACACCATTGTAAGGCAGGAGCCGTTCCGCGAAGAAGAGCTTACTCCCGAAGCCAACCTGGAAGAATTCGGATTCATTACCAATGAGGAGCTGAACTACTGGAAAAAACAGATAGAAAAAATTGCCGGTACTGACAAGGCCGTGGTAGCCAATTTCGGAGGAACTGCCCTGGGCGACATTGCCCTGGTGCCTGCGCCTTTTATGAAGTATCCGAAAGGCATACGCGATATAACGGAATGGTACATGTCGACCATCATGCGCCAGGATCTTGTAAGGGCCATTTTTGACCGGCAAACGGAGATTGCGGTCGAGAACCTGAAAAGAATTCATGCCATTGCCGGCAATGCCATCGATGTGGTCTTTCTCTGCGGCACTGATTTCGGCACCCAGGATTCGCAGTTCTGTGATGTTGACACCTTCCGCTCGTTATGGCTTCCGTATTACAAACGGATGAACGACTGGATCCATCAGAACACCAGCTGGAAGACCTTCAAACACTCGTGCGGTTCCGTGCGGCCGTTGATCAGAAGCTTCATCGATGCCGGTTTTGATATTCTCAATCCGGTGCAGATCAATGCCGCCGGAATGGACCCGAAAGAACTGAAAAAAGAATTCGGCAGTGAAATCGTTTTCTGGGGCGGCGGAGTGGACACCCAGAAAGTCCTTCCCTTCGCAACTCCTGCAGAAGTAGAGGAGCAGGTAAAGAGAAACTGCGAAATCTTTGGCAAAGACGGAGGATTTGTTTTCAATACCGTTCACAACATCCAGGCCAACGTACCTCTTGAAAACGTCATCGCCATGCTGAAGGGGCTTGGGAAGATTTAATTATACTATATTACAATGACAATTTTCCCGCGGAAACCTCCCTTTTCGGCCAGTTCAAATGCCTGGGCTACGGAGTCAAAACGAAATACATGATCGATGACGGGCACAACCTTGCCGCTGGTCACTAATTCTTCAAGTTCAGCATAATCGGAGGGCAGTGCCCTCATATTGGCCGAAGTCAGTGTTATACCAAACAGTAGTTTTACCGGCAATGACAGGAGCATTCTTGCAGGTGAGGGCATGGTTGATGCATACACCCCTCCCCTCTTCACCAGCCTGCGGACTAAACGCAGAGGCATTGATCCGTGGGCATCGAACACTGCATCGAATTTACCTGTTGTTCCGGCCATCATATTTTCACCGTACCTGAGGGTATGGTGCGCACCAAGCTGAGTAACAAATCCGGCATTTTTCTCACTGCAGCTCGCCGTAATTACTGCCCCCTTTTCCCTGGCCATCTGAACGGCAAAGTGTCCCACTCCACCCGATGCGCCATTGATAAACAATCGGGTGCCTTCCTTTACCCGGCATCTCCGTATGCCATTCAGTGCCGTAAGGGCAGCAACAGGCAGTGAAGCAGCCTGCTCAAAGGAGATTCCTTCAGGTATCTTACGCACACTGTTAGTATTTGCCAAAGCCAGTTCGGCAAGGGAACCCTGCCGGCCCATGAGGACATTCAATGCCCCGTAAACCCTGTCGCCTGGAGCAAAGCCGGCAACTCCCTCCGGTACCAATTTCACTATACCGGCAAAGTCGGAACCGACAATTTTCGGGAATTTTGAGCCGGAAAGGAATTTCAGGTCGTCGCGCCTAACCTTGTAATCGACAGGATTGATTGATACCGCCTTTACTTCAACAAGTATCTGATTTTTTCCGGGAACCGGATCGGGAAGATCACCGATGACTGATTTTTCGGGTCCTCCATATGCCATTGCAAAATATGCCTTCATTGATTGAGTTTTAAAAATTAGAAGTATAACAATTTAAATAGTGGATTAGTTTAGCCCAATCATTGTATTAAAAAAATTTCAAAGCAATGCGATAAAGAGGAATCAACCCCACATTGCGCAGCAAAAATTCACAATGTGCCCCGGTAGGCCGATTTCACTTTGTTTCAGATGGATTTGCCCCGATGCAGGCCAAAAGGCCTACACACTGCACATTAGCTCGCTTGCACTCCTAATGCGCAATCCGGGCTTAAAAGCAACCAAATCCCGCGTAAGAAAATCTATCAGTTACCTTTGAGGCCAACTGCAAGATATTCTATCGCGGGTAATACAAAACAAAAAACCAGCGATCTCTGACTAGCCTGTGTACCCTGTTTTGCCTTGGCTTACACGCATTGGGTTCTCGTTCATTAGAGAAATTTCTTTTCGAAACGGAACTAATCTCTTTCTTTGGCGGCTTTTTTTATGCGCTCTTTAATACTTTTAAAGAAAACCTGTTAAAAGAACCGGATCCAAACCGGAGGTTTTTAATTCCAATGTATAGAGTCACATCCATGGTACCTGAAACCTTCACTTTTACAACGCCGGAAGCATTGAAGAAAGCCTGGTGTATTCAGCAATAAATCCTGGCATATTTAGCTGACGCTGAGCTGAAATATGATTATTCCTGAAAATATCCCAAGATTCATTTTTCGACACATCTGGAACGAATTTTGTATGGCACCCAGCTACAACTGTCTAATAAATAATTATTTAAAATTTATAAGCCTGCGCATGGGACCTTCCCTCTTTGAGGCATACAAAAAAAAGTATTTCGCATTTATAAATTTAAATGAAAAAATTCATTTAATTTGCGACAAATAATAAAAATTGAAACGCCGGATTAAAAAAATAATGGGATACCTTTTGTTAATACTCTTTTTGGGGTATTACGGAAGTATAACATTATTTACTCATACCCATATTGTAAATGGCGTAATCATAGTTCATTCTCATCCTTTCAGTTCAGGAAATCAAAAAAATCCCATAAGTCACCAGCATACCGCAAACAGTTTTACGCTTATCCAATTCTTATCTCATTTTTTTGCAACTGCTTTATTCCTTTTATTTTCAATTGAAGTTTATAAAGAAGTTTTAAAAAAATGTGTTCTACAGAAGAATGGTGAGAATTACTCAAATCTATCCTTTCTATGCTCTAATGGATTAAGAGCACCACCTTTGAATATTTTCAATTAATTTTCTTTGGTGAACATATGATATTCACCATGTTATTTTTATAGCAATTTGAAAAAATTGCTAAAATAATCATATTGTGAAATATTTAAAGGATATTTTATGAAAAAAAATCCATGGGTATTAGTAATTCTGTTTTATTTTTCAATAGCAGGTTTTGCTCAACAAAGGACAGATGCAAATTTATTTGGACATGTTATCAATAAAAACACAAAAGAACATATACCGTATGCAAATATATCCATAAAGGGAACAACAATAGGAACAGCAACTGATGCAACAGGGCATTACTACCTTAAAAATCTTCCTGTTGGAACGTTTAAGTTAGTAGCATCAGCTGTTGGATTTAAGCCAATTGAACAGGAAGTTACTCTTGAATCTAATAAAAGTCTTGAAATTAATTTTGAAATAGAGGAAGACCAGATCATGCTTGAGAGTGTTGTTGTTTCAGCTAACCGAAACGAAACCAATCGGAAAGAAGCACCAACTATCGTAAATATTATAAGCCCGAAAATATTTGAAAATACAAATTCTGTGTGTCTTGCACAAGGGTTAAATTTCCAACCCGGATTAAGAGTGGAAACCAATTGTCAGAATTGCGGCTTTCAGCAAGTCAGAATAAATGGGTTGGAAGGTCCATATTCCCAGATATTAATTGATAGCCGTCCCATTTTTAGCTCTCTTGCCAATGTTTATGGAATAGAACAAATTCCAGTAAATATGATTGAAAGAGTTGAAGTTGTTCGCGGTGGTGGTTCTGCCATTTTTGGCTCAAATGCTATTGCAGGCACTATAAACATAATAACAAAAGAACCTACAACAAATTCAGCAACACTTTCCAATACATCTACATTTATTTATGGCAAAACGCCTGACATTAATACCTCCTTAAATGCTTCTGTTGTCTCTGACGATTACAAAACGGGTATAATGATTTTCGGTTCTACAAGACAGCGTATTCCTTTTGATTATGATGGTGATGGTTTTTCTGAAATTGGAAAAATCAATTTAAAAAACATAGGCTTCAGAGGGTTTTATAAAACAACTAATTTTAGTAAATTAACTATCGAATATCACAATTTGGGTGAATTTCGAAGGGGAGGTAATCATTTCGACTTACCGCCACATGATGCCGATATAGCCGAGCAGATTGAACACAATATTAATACCGGTAGTTTAAATTACAATGCCTTTTCAAAAAACTTTAAGCATCGAATTAACGTTTATTCGTCAGCACAAAAAATCGACCGAAAAAGTTATTACGGAGCTCATAAAGATCTAAACGCATATGGTTCTACTGATGATAAAACACTCGTCGCAGGTATGCAATATACTTATACAATAGATACCTTGTTTTTTATGCCTGCCGAATTAACTATGGGAATTGAATACAATGCCAACGAAATGCTTGACAAAATGTTAGGCTATAATAGAATTATTAATCAAACGGTGAATACCAGAAGTGTTTTTTTGCAGAATGAATGGAAAAATAAAAAAATCAGCATTCTTATAGGAGGCCGTTTGGATAAACACAATTTAATTAAAGACCCAATTATAAGTCCCCGATTAAATTTCCGTTATAATCCTAACGAATTGTTGAATTTACGGGCAAGCTATTCAAGCGGCTTTAGAGCACCACAGACTTATGATGAAGATTTACACGTCGCTGCCGTAGGTGGAAATGTTGCTCTTATTCGCCTTGACCCTAACCTGAAAACCGAAAAGTCGCAGAGTTACAGTGCCTCGGTTGACTTTTACAAAACCATTGGGCAGGTACAAACCAATTTTCTTATTGAAGGTTTTTACACCAATTTAGATGATGTATTTGTATTAGAAGAAATTGGAACTGATAATGCTGGCAATATCCTACTTGAACGAAGAAATGGCTCAGGAGCAATAGTGAAAGGAATAAACATAGAAGGGAAAGCCGTACCAACAAAAACTCTTCAATTTCAATTTGGATTTACTTTTCAGAAAAGCGAGTATAAAGAAAATCAGAAATGGAGTGATAATAAAAATTTAACTCCACAGAAGAAAATGTTTCGTTCTCCTGATAGGTATGGCTTTTTATCTTCAGATTATCAAATTATGAATAATTTCAAGATTTCCATTTCAGCTACTTATACGGGAAGTATGTTGGTTAAACATTTTGCTGGATACATACCAGAAGACGCAGAGAAGAAAACTCCCGATTTTTATGAGTTGAATGTAAAGTTATTTTATGATTTTAAGCTTAATAGCAGTGCTACATTGCAACTAAATGGAGGTGTTCAGAATATTTTCAACAGTTATCAACACGATTTTGATAAAGGCGAATTTCGCGATTCAGAATACATATATGGGCCTGCTTTACCAAGGTCATTATTCTTTGGGCTAAAAATTATAGCATAGTTTTAAGTAATGTTGCAAACTCACACAAGCTGGCATATTTGAGATGCACGAGCAGACTGGACAGTATTCTTTGTAAAGATAAGTGGTTATGATGAAAAGAGGAGAGCCCGGAAAGTCTCATAACCACTTATCTCCAAGACTTCTGCCCCAAACCAAACCATCTCATTTAAGAAAAGGGTATTTTTTCTTTCCGGGTATGCAGAAATGAAAAAATATTTATCTTTGCCCGTGATAATCAATCAGGACTATTTTATGGACGACGGCCCTGCGTATTGTAGTATGTTAAACCCCGGTTCCGGGAGGTAGCAGAGCCTTTGTACGCTGCCTTTCGGAATCAGAAAGGCAGTAGTTATGCTGAATAAAATTCCAGGTATCAGAAAGGGTTTATTGATTACCTGCACATTTATTATGTGCTTTGCCATGTATTTCCATTTTCATCCCCCCCAGTGAACGGATTCTGCATACCTCTGCTGTGCAGTTCCGGTAAGTTGACGTTTAACTTTTAAAGGGGATAAAAAAGCATGGAATACAAATACATTTTGCAAAACGGCAGTCTGGTAAGGCTTCAGGACGAAGAACCGGCTCCTCAGGTAATCGTGATACTGAATCCTGACGATGAGGAAAAACAGGAGCTCATTGCAAACTATCAACTGGATGAACACAATCTGACATCGGCACTTGACCCTGAAGAACCGGGCCGTATTGAATACGATGCCGAAGGCCATCACACGGCCCTTATTCTCAAGCGCCCCATGGATGTCAATCTGGAGGAAAGCCACTACTTTGCCGTGGTATCACTTGGATTGTTTCTTTATCCGAACCGTCTGATAGTTGTCTCAAAAAGCCCTGTAAGGCTTTTTGATGCCCGGCAGATCAACCAGATGCATACCGTAAATGACGTTATGATGAAAATAATTTACGGCGTCATCAACAAATTCAGTGAAAACCTGCGATTAATCAACATGTTGAGCGACAGCCTGGAGGAAAAAATCAGCCGTTCGATTGAAAACCGGTACCTGCTGGAACTCTTCAAACTGGAAAAAAGTTTGGTGTACTACCTCGAAAGTATCAACACCAATGAAATGAGCTTCAGAAAACTCAATGCCAGTGCCACAAAACTCGGTTTTGACGAAGAAAACAAGGAAGTGCTTGACGATATTCTGATCGAAAACAACCAGTTGTCGCGGCAGGCCGAAACCTATTCCACCGTTCTGGCTGAATTGATGGACGCCCGCTCCTCTATCATCAACAACAACATGAACATGCTGATCAGGAAACTGACTATCATCAGCATCGTGTTTATGCCACTGAATATTGTTGCCAGCATGGGGGGCATGTCGGAATATACCGCTCTTACCAGTCGCACACCATGGTACATTTCGTATGGTTTGTTTACCATTGGCCTTGTGCTGATAGGACTTATTACCTACGCACTAATTAAAAACATGGGATTGGAGAGAAACAACCAACCCCGGCCTCACAGAAGCTGGTTGTTTCCGCATAAGACAAAATAAACCGGTACACTTACCGGTTTTCCGTCAAATTTTGTATTTTCGCTTCCGTCAGCTTTAATATGTTCCCAATGCCGAAGATATTCAGCATATGTATTTTTTTTGTTTTTCCGGGTTTCCTGTCAGCCCAGGCGTCGGAACACATTCTGCTGAACGGCACATGGGATTTTGAGCAGACTGCCACAGCATTCCCTCCTGCAAAATTTACGCGCACCATTCCTGTTCCGGGCCTTATCCATCTCGCCAGGCCAAAGATTGATGCCTATGATGCTTTTTTCCGTAAACCCGTTACAGTGGAGGGAAGTGAACAGTATGACTACAGAAAACTGGACTATCCCCCCCGCTATTCGTGGTACAGGAAAAAAATCCTGATACCTGGCGCTTATAAAGGGAAGGAAGCTGTTCTGACCATCAAAAAAAGCCAGTATCTGACCCAGGTTTTTGTTAACGGAATGGATGCCGGCACTTCCATGGCCTGCTATACGCCTTCCGATTTTCATATCACTCCGTATCTGAAATTCGGGCAGGTAAACGAAATTCTGATCAGGGTTGGCGAACGCATATGGCTTCCTCCGCAGGCTGCAGGATCTACCGATAAAGAAAAAGAGCATTATCTTCCGGGTATTTGGGACGATGTTTATCTGAACTGGAGCGGCCCCTGCCGGATCGACCGGCTTCTGGTTCTTCCGCACCTTGCCGGGAAAAAAGCAACTGTCCGGCTGAAAATACGCAATTTTAATCCTTCCCAGATCTTCTACGGAGACCCCATGTATGATTCCGTTCTGATAAAAGTAAAAATTGCCGAAACCAGAACAGGGCGAACCGTTTCGGAAGAAAAGGCAGTTCTGGTAACCAAACGTGACAATCAGACCGTTGCTGACGTTGTAATGAAAATTCCGGAGCCCCATCCATGGTCTCCGGATGATCCTTTTCTCTATTCAGCCACCGTTTCTCTTCAATTGCCGCAAGGCGGAACCTGCGACAGCACGTCAGTCCGTTTCGGGATGCGGGATTTCGAACGCAGAGGGAAGTTCTTTTACCTGAACGGACAAAAGATTATCCTGAGGGGCACCAACATTACCCTTCACCGGTTTTTTGAAGATCCCGAATGCAGTAAACTGCCATGGGATACTGCCTGGGTGCGCCGGCTCCTCATGGAAATACCCCATGAGCTTGCATGGAATGCCATGCGGATCTGTGTAGGAATAGCGCCCTCGTTCTGGTACGACATTGCCGATGAAGCCGGACTGCTTCTGCAGAATGAATGGCTATACTGGCAAAATCACGGGTGGGATGAGCAGATCAGAAACGAATACACTGACTGGGTTTGGACTGATGGCAATCACCCCTCCATCGTCATCTGGGATGCAATTAACGAAAACCATGATAACTACATTGGAAATCAACTGATACCGGAGCTGAAAAAACTGGATCCTACCCGCCTATGGGATGCCGGATACATGACTTCTTCTGAAATGGCGGAGGATGAAATGGATGAGCCTCATCCTTACAGGGCAGGCTGGGATCTAATGGTTTCAGAAAATGCAGCGGAATACTTCCGGAAAAATCCCTATCCGCTGGGAAAACTTTCCATCTGGTACCCCGATCTGATGCAGGTTATGGAATCGGGCTCAGCCCAGCTGGTAAACGAGTACGGATGGATCTGGCTATGGCGCGACGGACGGCCGTCAAAACTCACTCTTACCGCCTATAATGCTCTGCTCGGAACTAATGCCACTGCCGACGAGCGAAGAGAACTTCAGGCCTACTGGCTTCAACTGGAAACCGAATGGCTTCGTTCCCAAAGGTTCCTGGCCGGGGTTCTGGCTTTCTGCTACTTAACCAACAACTACGGTTATACAGGTGACTGGTTCATTGACCACATAGCCGATCTGAAGAAAGGACCGGCACTGTACTGGTTCAGACATTGTTTTGCACCGACTGCCGTCTTTATTGACCTGCCCGATGAACGATACCTGCCTGCCGGAAACCCGCATGCCCCCGGTTCATCGCTCACTTTTAACCTGGTTGGAGTCAATGACCTTGCCCATTCCGTCTCGGGCAAAGTAGTCCTTGAACTGATTGACCATGAAGGAAACAGCATTTCTTCCCACATTTATCATTTGACTATTCCTGCCTGGCTGAGCACACTCCAGCCGATAAAACTGGATTTGCCTACCCGGCCGGGAGGTTACCTTATCAAAGCCACGTTTAATCCGGATAATCAAAACGGAGAATCGGTTATAAGCCGGCGGTACATAAGAATCGGAAAAGACGGCGATTCATTCAGCTTCCTTTCGACATTGTATCCTCCAGAAAAACAATAAATTTAAATTACCTTTCCAAATGCTTTCATCCATGAAAAACATGATCTGCCTTCTGACAGTTTTATTGACATTTTCGCCCCTTATGGCCCAGAAAAATTTTACCGTAACTTCTCCGGACAAGAAAATCACCGTAACCATTGCTCCTGGAAGCAAGCTGCAATACAGCATCAGCTACCAGGGGAAAACCATCCTCGAGCCTTCGCCCATAAGCCTTACATTATCTGACGGAAAAGTATTCGGGCAAAACGCCAAACTGGCCAAATCACCATCCGCACGTTCGGTCAACAGCCAGGTGAAACCATTGTACGGCATGGCTGAGGTTTATCCCGATGTTTACAATGAACTGCAGATGGATTTTGTTGCCGGATATTCTGTAGTTTTCCGTGTTTACGACAATGGCGTTGCTTACAGGCTGATCACCTCCCTCCCTGGTACTATTCAGGTAAAAAATGAAGAAGCTGTCTGGAACTTTCCTGAAAAATACCAGGGCTATTTTCACCAGGTAAAAGGGTTCGAGACCTCCTTCGAAGAGCACTATCTTCACGATGCCATTTCGGTGCTGGATAAAGGAGCCATTGCCTCCCTTCCTCTGTACGTTGATGCCGGAGTTGCCAGGATGGTCATCACAGAAGCCGATTTGCTGGATTACCCGGGACTCTATCTGACATGGAACGGAAAATCAGGCCTTCAGGGAGTCTTACCCCAGGTACCCAAAACGGTTCAGCCGGGAGGACTGAAAAACTTCAACCTGCGGGTAAAGGAACGCTACGATTACATAGCAGAAACTTCAGGAACGAGGGCCTTCCCATGGCGACTTACCGTAATTGTCCCGGAGGACAAGGATCTGCTGAACATAACCCTCCCCTATCTTCTGGCCTCAGAAAATAAAATCGGAGATGCCTCGTGGATTAAACCCGGCAAAGTAGCCTGGGACTGGTGGAATGCCAACAATTTAACCGGTGTTCCTTTTAAAACAGGTTTCAACACCGATACATACAAGTATTTCATCGATTTTGCAGCGCGCAACGGCATTGAATACATCAATCTTGACGAAGGATGGTCTGATCAGTTTGATCTGCTGAAAATCAATGACGGATCGGTAACGCTTGGCACCAATCCCACCCTGGGTGCAAACCTAAACATGCCGGAATTGTTCCGTTACGCCAAGGAAAAGAATGTAGGGATTATTCTTTGGTGTGTATGGCATACCCTTGACCGTCAGCTGGAGGAAGCGCTTGCCCAGTTTGAAAAATGGGGTGTTGCCGGCCTGAAGGTGGATTTCATGGACCGCGACGACCAGCTGGTGGTGAACTTTTACGAAAGGGTTGCCAGAGAAGCGGCCAAACGCCATATGCTGGTGAATTTTCACGGAGCCTATAAACCCACAGGGCTTGAACGAACCTATCCAAATGTCATCAACAGGGAAAGTGTGCAGGGACTGGAGTACAACAAATTTTCCAATCAGGCCACACCGGAGCATGCGGTATCCATACCTTTTATCAGAATGCTGGCCGGGCCTATGGATTATACGCCGGGAGCCATGACCAACGCCAACAAGGAAGATTTCCGTATCATTAACGACCGCCCCATGAGCCAGGGCACCCGTTGCCAGCAACTGGCCATGTATGTTGTTTATTACGCTCCGCTCGAAATGCTCAGCGATGCGCCAACCCGCTATGAAAAAGAACCCGACATTTTGCATTTTCTGGCCTCGGCTCCTACCGTCTGGGATGAAACCCTCCCGCTGGACGGAAAGGTAAGCGATTACGTTCTGATGGCCCGCCGGAAGGGGAACACCTGGTGGGTGGGCGCCATGACCGACTGGACTGCACGGTCTCTTACCCTGGATCTGAAGTTTCTTGGTGAAGGAACCTTTACCATGGAGTTTTTCCGCGACGGCGCCAATGCCCACAGAATCGGGGATGATTATGTGCGCGAAGTAAGGTCGGTAACCCGAAACGATAAAATTTCCCTTGAACTTGCCCCCGGAGGCGGCTGGGCAGCCCGGATTACCCCCAACAATTAACCTGTCTGAACTCATGAAAGGAAAAGAACATAACGCAGAAAACCGCTCCTCTCAGGGAAATCAATCTTTCAGCATTGAGTACCTCCGGCGAAAATCGGGATTACCAGGGCCGAGGGCAAACCTCGGGCTCATGTATTCCTTTGCGCGTAAAGCCAGCATGGATGACATCTATGCCTGCCTTCTTGTTAATTCAAAAGAGCAGAAAGATGCCCAGGACGAATTTGTTCTGATGTGCGGAATTGTAGGATATTGCTACCAGAAGCGGAAAGACTACGCGGAAGTCCTTTCCGAAATACGCCCCTTTGCCTCCCACCCCAACTGGCGGATACGAGAGGCTGTTGCCATGGGTATCCAGGAAATGGTCGATAACAACCTGCCTGAGATAATGGATCTTCTTGAACCATGGGTCAATGGGACATATTACGAAAACCGCGCGGTGGCAGCAGCCCTGTGTGAGCCAAAACTTCTTAAAAACGAGGAAGATATACGGAGGATCTTACGGATTATCAAAAAGATCACTATGAAGTTTCTGCTCATAAACGGCAAACTGACCAGTGAACAGGAAACCCTGCGGAAGACCCTCGGATATGCATGGAGTGTGCTGATTGCCGCTTCTCCGGTGGACGGAAGGCCGGAGTTTGAAAAACTCGCGGCCAATACCAACCCCCACATCCAATGGATCGTGCGGGAAAATCTGCGAAAAAACCGGCTCACCGAAATGGACAAACTGTGGGTGGAAAAGCTTCAGAGAAAACTGCCAAAAGAAAGACCATAAGCCTATACTCCGTTTACAAAACGGCGATTCCGACATCACGGTCAAAAAAGGCCGCTACCCTTATATAAATCCTGAATTATTCAATGGGTGCGAATGATGCATTACCGTATGCAAGGATTTCGGAATCGAACTGGTCAACGGAAAAGCAGTTGCATCACCAACGCCGCTTTTAGGCTGTATAGGATTTGATATCCCGGGAGAAGAATGCAATGGGTAAATAAAAAGCAGCTTAATCTTCTGTGATTAATGCTTTTATGCGCTCAATCTGCGTCTGTTTGTTTACCTCTCTGAGATTCTGGGCCGTTTGGGTGAAATACTGATGCCCGCTGAGAAATTTCAACTGCAGTTTGTTCCATTCGTTCAGGGTACCGATCATGTTCCGCTCGCTGAGTTCCCTGTAGAGGGTATTGGAAACGGGAATGAAATCGATCCGGCCCAGGTAATCCAGATCAGAATCGCAGATAATGGCTTCCAGCAGGTTTCGTGGCTGGGGAGGAAGCTTGGTGGCCATGATGATTTCGCAGATGCGATCGATCTGTTCCTGCGAATAGCCGTATTTAGGCAGGTATTCACGTGCAATTTCACAACTCCGTTCCTCATGATCCTTGTAGGAAATGACGTGCCCTGCATCGTGGAAAAGAGCCGCTGTTTTCAGCAGAAGGATCTCTTCGTCGGTACAACCTTCAGCCCAGCCTATCAACTCAACTTCGGTAACCACATCCACCGTATGCTTCACATTGTGATAATAAAGCGTTTTGGGAAGTTCTCTCTCCAGTTTGTCCAGAATGATCTCCTGCAAATCGGTAAACTGAATTAATTTGAACTTGGTATTGAAGTTTTCATTGGGGACGGCGGTCTCGCCATGGACAGCAAACTCGGGCTTGAGGCCTTTTACCCAGAAGACGTCGAGATCATCCTTGTATTTAACAGGTAATTTGCCATAGTACTCGCAGTCGAAAAACTCCTTCACCAGTTCATAGGTCATTTCGGAAATCAGCACCTTGCCATAAACCCCGAATGATTCAAGCCGGCTGGCTGTATTGACTGTAGCTCCCTTGATATCATAGCTTTTTTTCTTCTGGCCCGAAACAGTGGCCACAACAGAACCAGTGTGGATACCGGTACGGAGCTCCCACACCTGTTCGCCTCTGTTTTTCTGGATGTCATACAGGTACTGATGCATCTGAAGGGCGGCCAGCACAACCTGAACAGGGTTGGTAATGTTCTTTACCGGAATACCGCCGGCGCACATGTATGAATCGCCGATGGAATGTATCTTTTCAATATTCAGGTTTTTGACAATCTGGTCAAAATGATAGAAAATATCGTCCAGCTCATCCATGAGCTTCTGCCGGTCCATATCTTCTGTAATGCGGTTAAGCCCGTGAACATCGGCAAACATAACCGTCACCATCTTGAAGTTCATCACCGGCTTTTCTTCGGCCGGCCTGATACGGGCTCTCTCTGCCTCGGAAATCTCCGACAGCATCTGCTTCAACCGTTCATTTTCTTCCGTCAGCTTATCAACAAGCTTCTGAAGCTTATCCTTTTCTTCAAGAAGCTCCTGATTTTGTTTTGCCAGCTTTGCTACACGCCTGATTAACGCTTCATCCTGTTCCGGAACCATGCCCATAGATAGTTTAAAGTAAAAGTATATTTTCTCTTCAAAATATCAAAACATTCAGTGTTCCATCCTGTTTTCAATTGGAGTAACTTACCTACCTTTGCCTATGCCTTACACTAGCTTGCCGGCCCCTTGCCAGCCCGGTTATGTGTTTTTGTCGTATGGTAAAAAGGAACTTTTTGTTTTGGGGTGTTTTATAAAGGAGTGATGTAGAAGTCAAAAAAAGATGCCATTTAAATTAGTTTCCGATTATAAGCCAACAGGTGACCAGCCGGAAGCAATCGAACAACTGGTCAAAGGCCTGGAATCGGGCGTTCCCTTTCAGACCCTTATGGGAGTCACGGGTTCAGGAAAGACCTTTACTATGGCCAATGTTATTGAGCGGATGCAGCGGCCGGCTCTGATTCTGAGCCATAACAAGACACTTGCCGCCCAGTTATACGGGGAATTCCGTCAGTTTTTCCCTGAAAACGCAGTGGAGTATTTCGTTTCCTACTATGACTATTATCAACCCGAAGCCTATCTTCCGGTTACAGACACCTACATTGAAAAGGACCTCTCGATTAATGAAGAGATTGAAAAATTGCGCCTCAGTGCCACTTCGGCCCTGCTCTCGGGAAGGAGGGATGTGATTGTGGTTGCATCGGTTTCGTGTATTTATGGCATTGGCAATCCGGACGATTTTTACAGTAATACCATCCGCATTCATCGGGGAGAAAAAATCAGCAGGAACGTTTTTCTGCGCAGGCTGGTTGACAGTTTGTATTCACGGAATGATGTGGAATTCAAACGGGGAACCTTCCGGGTGCGGGGTGATACGGTAGATGTATTTCTTGCCTACAGCGATTTCGCTTATCGTTTTTCCTTCTGGGGGGATGAAATTGAGAGCATTGTCACCATTGACCCGGAAACCGGAAAATCGGGAGAAAAACATGATGAAGTTGTGATTTTTCCGGCCAACATTTTCGTAACTGCTTCCTGGCGCATTCAGGACGCCATACGGCAAATTCAGGACGATCTGGTAAAGCAGGTGGAATTTTTCAAAAACAATGGACGTCAGCTGGAAGCCAAAAGGCTGGAAGAGAGGGTAAACTATGATCTGGAGATGATCCGCGAACTGGGTTATTGTCCGGGTATTGAAAATTACTCACGGTATTTTGACGGGCGCCCTCCCGGAAGGCGGCCATTCTGCCTTCTGGATTATTTTCCGGACGATTTCATTACCTTTATTGATGAGAGTCACGTTACAGTGCCGCAGATCCGTGGCATGTTCGGCGGAGACCGGTCGCGGAAGCAAACCCTGGTGGAGTATGGGTTCAGGCTGCCGGCTGCCCTCGACAACCGCCCTCTGCGGCTGGAGGAATTTGAAGAGCTTATTGGCCAGACCATCTTCGTAAGTGCCACCCCCGCCGAATACGAACTTCAGAAGTCAGAAGGAGTTGTGGTTGAGCAGTTGATACGGCCCACCGGCCTTCTGGACCCCGTTATTGAAGTAAGGCCCAGCCTCAATCAGATTGACGACCTGATGGAAGAAATCCGCCGGCGTGTGGAGGTCGGGGAACGTGTACTCGTCACAACCCTTACCAAACGAATGGCTGAAGAGCTTACTGCCTATCTTTTGAAATTCAGGATTAAAACGCGTTATATCCATTCCGATATCGACACACTGGACCGTGTGCAGATTATGGAAGGACTTCGGAACGGAAGCTTTGACGTGCTGGTGGGAGTGAATCTTCTGCGGGAAGGGCTCGACCTGCCGGAAGTTTCGCTTGTAGCCATTCTCGATGCCGACAAGGAAGGGTTTCTGCGTTCGGAACGCAGTTTGACCCAGACAGCAGGACGGGCGGCACGTCATCTGCACGGAACCGTTATCATGTATGCCGATACCGTTACCGAGTCGATGCGAAAAACCATAGAAGAAACCAACCGGCGAAGGGAAAAGCAGTTGCGGTACAATGCAGAACATGGAATTACGCCGCGGCAGATTGAAAAAGCGCTTGTTTCCATCATGGGCAACAGGGAGGAATTTTCCTCGCGCCATAAGGTATATGTAGAACCTGAAAACACGGATATTGCGGCCGATCCTGTCGTTCAGTACATGGACCGCAAAGCCCTGGAAAAGGCCATTGAAAAAACCCGCAAAGCTATGGAAAATGCGGCCAGGGAACTTGATTTTATTGAAGCGGCCCGGCTGCGGGACGAAATGTATGCCCTTCAGAAGCTTCTCGAATCGAAAAACTGACAGGCTCTGCTTCTATCCAAGATAGGACTTTAGTATTTTACTGCGCGAAGTATGCCTCAGGCGGCGGATGGCTTTTTCCTTTATCTGCCGCACCCGTTCGCGGGTCAGGCCAAACCGGTCGGCTATCTCTTCGAGGGTCATTTCAGGACAGCCCAGCCCGAAGAAATACCGTATGATGTCTCTTTCCCGTTCGGTCAGGGTAGATAAAGCCCGTTCGATCTCCGTACACAGCGATTCCTTAATCAACTGCCTGTCGGCAACCGGAGAATCAGTGTTTACCAGGACATCGAGCAGACTGTTATCTTCTCCGTCGGCAAAAGGAGCATCTACCGAAACATGACGTCCTGACACCCTTAGCGTGTCGGCAATCTTTTCCTTCGGCAGTTCAAGCATTTCTGCCAGTTCTTCCGGTGTGGGAGTTCGTTCGTATTCCTGTTCAAATTTTGCAAAGGCCTTGTTCAGTTTGTTCAGGCTGCCAACCTGGTTCAGGGGCAGACGTACAATACGCGACTGCTCGGCCAGAGCCTGAAGGATGGACTGCCTGATCCACCATACCGCATAGGAGATGAACTTGAATCCGCGCGTTTCATCAAATTTCTCGGCGGCTTTGATCAGTCCGAGGTTCCCTTCATTGATCAGATCGGGAAGACTCAGACCCTGATTCTGATACTGTTTGGCAACAGAAACCACAAAACGCAGATTGGCACGCGTAAGTTTTTCAAGGGCTTCTCTGTCGCCTTTTCTGATTCGCTGCGCCAGTTCAACTTCCTCTTCGACGGTAATAAGTTCTTCTCTTCCAATCTCCTGAAGATACTTATCAAGCGAAGCACTTTCCCGATTGGTAATCGACTTTGTAATTTTCAGCTGTCTCATGGCATTCCCGTTGGTAAAGCAAAACCAGGGGGCGAAATTACATCAAGGAATATTTAAAATCAATTTAAATTAGGGTTTTATGAAAAAAATCATAAAACCTAAGTACCATGAATTAACAAATTCATGGTACCTGGAATAAAAAAAGGGATGGAGTTGACCATCCCTTCTATTCAGAATAAAAACCGATTATAGTCCAAAAGCATAATACGCCACCATACCGTTGGGATACACTCCTTCGATATAAACGCCTCCCTTTGTTTTTGAAAGAATATCGTTCAGGTCGTTAACGGAATTGATGGCCTTATTGTTGACGCGGGTGATAATAAATCCGTTGCTGATACCGGCATCTCTGAACTTTCCTTTTCCTACTTCCACAACCCGAAGTCCGTTGGAAATACCCAGGTTCGATTTTTCCTGATCGGTGAGGGGCGCAAAGGTAGCACCCAGCACCATCACCAGGTCGGATTTTTTCACAACACCGGTGGTTCCCTGCATGTTGCGCAATACTACATCGAACTGTTTTTCCTTATTATCGCGCAAAACGGCAATATTTATTTTCTGACCCGGACGATAGCGACCGATCTGCTCCTGCAGTTCGGCACTGCTCGTGACCTTTATCCCATTAACATTCAGAATCACATCGCCTGCCTTGATGCCGGCTTCTTTTGCTGCGCCATTGTCGTTTACAGCATCAACATACACGCCGTTGATGGTACCCAATCCTTTATCCTTTGCCAGCTGGGCGTCAATATTCCGGATGGACACACCGAGGAAGGCACGCTGAACCTGGCCGTATTCCATCAGGTCTTCCACAACCTTCCTGACTATGCTCACCGGAATGGCAAAGGAATTACCGGCATATGCACCCGAAGGAGATATGATGGCAGAAGTAATTCCTACCAGTTCTCCTTTCAGATCGACCAGGGCCCCGCCACTGTTACCCTTATTCAGAGCCGCATCGGTCTGAATAAACGATTCAATTCGGTACTGATCGTCCAGTATTCCAAGGTTCCGGCCTTTGGCCGACACGATTCCGGCAGTGACCGTGGAGGTCAGATTGAAGGGATTGCCAACAGCCAGTACCCACTGGCCAAGCCGCAGTTTGTCAGAATCTCCCCAGGGAATAAACGGCAGATCTTTTCCGTCAATCTTCAATAAAGCAATATCGGTACTTGGATCGGTGCCGACCAGCTTTGCTTCAAACTCCCGGTTATCATTCAGGGTAACCATAATCTTTTCCGCCCCGTCGATAACATGGTTGTTGGTAACGATATACCCATCGGGACTAATAATCACTCCCGAACCAAATCCAACAACCGGCTCGGAACGTTCCTGATATGGGCGTCCATAGAAAAATTCGTAAATCGGATTGCGGTATACCTGTGAAAGCACGGCTTGCGTTTTGACATGCACTACTGCATGAACCGTCCGTTCAGCAGCATAGGTGAAGTCGGTTATGCTGGTATCAAATACCGATGAAAGGCTGGTGAGGGTGACAGGAACTTTTTCGGTGGCGGTAACAATGCGCGTTTCAGGACGAAATACCATTGTGTATAATCCCAGGGAAATAAGCCCTCCCATCAGCGCTACCAGCAGCAGTCCGAAAAATCGTTTCAGGTTCATAGCTTTCTTTTTTTATGTTTTACATTTGTTGTCGGATTACAACAATCAATTTTCATGCAAAATAACGGCATGCAAAGCAAGTTTGTTTGATCAGCTACCAACATTTAACTTTTTTTAACCGCTATGCAGCTTCATTTTTACAAATATCAGGGAACAGGAAATGATTTCATCATCATTGACAACCGGGAGAAAATTTTCACGGCAGAAGAACAACGAATCGCCTGGTTGTGTCACCGGCGGTTCGGAATCGGCGCTGACGGGCTTATGCTGCTGGAATCAGACCCTGGTTCAGACTTCGCCATGCGCTATTTTAATGCTGATGGCAAGGAAAGCACTATGTGCGGCAACGGAGGCCGCTGTATGGTAGCTTTTGCCCATAAACTGGGACTCGCAGGCACCCACGTCCGTTTTGGCGCTATTGACGGAATGCACGAAGCATTTGTTGATACTCCTTCCTATGTAAGGCTCAAAATGCAGGATGTTCAAGGTCTGGAAATACTGGGAAAGGATGGCTTTCTCAATACCGGCTCCCCGCACTATGTAAAATGGGTTGATCATGTGAAGGAGCTTAATGTAGTGGAAGAAGGGCGAAAAATCAGGTATCACGAACGATTCAAACCAGGCGGCACCAATGTAAATTTCATCGAACGGATGGATGAAAACACTCTCTTTGTGCGCACTTACGAGCGCGGGGTTGAAGACGAAACACTTTCCTGCGGTACCGGAGTTACTGCATCTGCAATTTTTGCAGGAATGGGAAACAAAAATGACAAAGTGACATACTCCATCTTGACATTAGGAGGAAAACTCACCGTTCGTTACAATAAAGCTGGGGAAAACCATTGGACTGACATCTGGCTGGAAGGCCCTGCTGATTTTGTATTCGAAGGAGACATCACCCTGAAATAATTAGAATAACCACTATGCTGACCAACAGAATGGGTTACTATTTTGAACTGGAAATGGAAGTGCGCGATTATGAATGCGATATCCAGGGAATTGTCAATAATGCGGTTTATATGAATTACCTGGAGCACGCCCGTCATAAATTTCTTCAAGCCATAGGCCTTAACTTTGAACAGCTTCACAGGGAGGGCATTGATGCCGTGGTGGTAAAAGCAGAGCTGGATTACAAAAAACCCCTGAAGAGCACTGACCGCTTTGTAATACGCCTTTTCGTCCGTCGGGAAGGGTATCTTCGTTTTGTTTTCCATCAGGATATTTATCGCCTTCCCGACGAAGAGTTCGTTCTGGCCGGGAAGGTTACTGCCGTATTACTGCGCAACGGGAAGCCTGCCCTGCCCGACAATGTGATGCAGGCCATTGAACGCTACCTGGATGAAAAGGAGCCGGGTGGACGTGCATAGTCGTCTGTTTCATAGTTTTTTGTGAACTTTCCGGCGGTTGTTGTTGTTTCTTTGTACACCAGCAATTATATGAATACGGCCATAGTTTACATGACACAGCACGGTTGCACGGAGAAAGCTGCCACCGAACTCTCGCGGATTCTTCCGGGTAAAACCGAACTGTTCAACCTGTACAAAGTTTCTGCTCCTGATCTGAATCCTTATGACACGATAGTTATCGGAGGATCCATCCATTACGGGAGAATTCAGGCCGGCCTGCAAAAATTCTGCAATGAACATCGCGGAGAACTCATGTACAAAAATCTCGGTTTGTTTATTTGTTGCATGGAGACCGGGAAAAACGCTGAGGCTGAATTTGAAAATGCCTTTGAGGAACCTCTCCGTCGCCATGCCATTGCAAAAGGCATTTTCGGTGGTGAGTTCAATTTTAAAAAAATGACTTCGTTTGAACGCGTGGTGATACGGCATATAGCCAATGTTAAAGACAACACATCACGCATTGACCTGGACGCTATCCGGAGTTTTGCCGGACAACTAATCAGTGTTGCCCAGGCACGGTGATCATTAATTGATTAATTTTACCGGAAAATTCTCAGTATGCGCTCCATGCTTATTACCGGTGTTTTTTCCCTATTCTGCCTTTTATCTGCCGGGCAGTCAGTCAGAATTCTTGTTGTAACGGGCGGGCACTCCTTTAACGAACCGGCTTTTTATAACCTGTTCAAAAGCATGGACAGCATTGCCTTTGACACAGTGTCCCAGCCCCGTGCAGGCGGCCTGTGGAGCGCCGGTCTGGCAAACATCTATGATGTGATTGTTTTTTATGACATGACCTCGGAGATTTCAGGGGCATCTATGAAAAGATTCCTGGAAATGTGCGATGCCGGCCAGCCGCTGTTGTTTCTGCATCATTCACTGTGCTCCTACCAGAACTGGCCTGAATACAAGAATATTGTCGGAGGAAAATATTTCCTGGAACCTGCTCCCGGGAAAAACAAAGCATCAAGGTACAAGCATGATATCTCCCTGGAAATCTTCCCGGCAGGTTCTCCCCACCCCGTTGTCTCCCATACGCTCGGAGGTAAACAATCGTTCGTGCTGACCGACGAAGGGTACGCCGACATAGAGGTGATGCCAGACGTCACCCCTCTCCTGATGACCAGCCATCCGGATTGCTTTCCTCTGGTCGGATGGACCCACAGATACAAAAACTCTCCGGTTATTTATCTCATGCCCGGACATGATGAAAAAACCTATTCCCATCCTATGTATTTATCCCTGGTCAGAAACAGCATTCTCTGGCTGTCAGACCAGAAAAAACATACAAAGCAATGAACCACGACATTGAACATCTTATTCAGGTTTATTTCAAGAAGAAACTGGAAGGGATGGATATTACTGCCATCCGGAAAGAACTGCAGGAAATGCAGGTTCCTGATGATCAGATTCGCCGGATTATCATGAAAGTTGACGATCTGGTTGTGGAAGAAGAACTGCGGCGAATTTCCACACAGAGGAAAAAGGAATTTAACAACATCGGCACTATATTGCTTCTGATCGGGTTGGTACTGCTTCTGTTGAAATATCTTGGACTTGTCAATCTGCAGGGGTATTATGTGCTCATCTACGCGCCCATCATTGCAGGAGCCATAATGATCTGGCGTGCCCGCGGAATGGATGACAAATCATCCGGAGTGCGGGGAAAGCAGAATAAAAGGATCAGGTTCAGGTAACAGGTGGAAGCGTTCGCCTTTCGCCAGAGGCCATTAGGAATATTCATTTATTGGCTTCTGTAAGCAGGCAGAAGGTATGAAGCAACAGCCCATTGCATCAGTTCCTGCAACCTTCACAACAGGCAAAAGGCTGTTCATCGTCCTTACTTTTCGCGGGCAGGGTCCTGTTGTTTTAAAATCTCAAGATATTTTAAGTAGTACCGGTCGTAAACCTGCTGTTTCGCTTCTTCGGCCTTTGCCTGCCGGTTTTTGTAATCCTGTTTTGATTCCTCCTTTCCTCTGGGCGCAAATTCAGGCATAGCCGACAATTCCTTTTCGACCTCCGAACCAAAATAATAATCAACAAAAAGGTTTTTACTCACTTCAAATACCCTCACCTTTCCATCGCCTGAACCAACGGCAAATAAACCGGCGCCGGGGTTGAAGGCTACGGCATTGACTCCCTTTTCAAATCCGGTAAACGTATATATTTTGTTTGCTGTGGCGGTTTCCCACAGGATGACGGTGTTGTCATAGCTTCCGGTCAGCATCCATCTGGCATCGGGAGAAAGGGAAACCGACATCACCGCCTGATCATGCCCGATGAATGTACGGATGCTTTTTTCCTTCCCCGCCTGCCACAGGCGTACGGAATTATCGCGGGAAGCTGTAACGAACAGTCCCGTTGCCGGATGCACAGCAATGGAATAAATATTTCCTCCATGGCCGGTAAGAGTCTGCAAAATCCGTCCGGTAGGAACATCCCATATTCTGACGGTTTCGTCGAGTGATCCGCTGACCAGGCGGTTTTCATCCAGCCAGGCTACCGCCAGCACGCTTTTTTCGTGTCCGTCAAGGGTACGGACATGAGCCCCTGTTACCAGATCATAAATATGCACTTTCTTTTCGAAGGTGCCGGCGGCAAGGTATTTCCCTCCCGGAGCAAGGCTGAGGCTCCAGATGTCAACAACCGTAGTGCCGATTGTTTTATCCTTCGTTCCGTCAGTATTCCATGCAACAATGCTTCGGTCGCCTCCGGTATAGATTTTCTGACCGTCGGATGAAAAAACCAGAGACATAATGCTTCTGACATGCGCCCCGCTCAGCACGGCTGCCGGCTCCCAGCTGTCTTTTTTCCATATAACAGCCGTTTTGTCTTCCGAGCCGCTTACCAGCAATGCCCCGTCAGGACTCCAGGCCAGCGACGTCACGGCACCTGCATGCTTTGACAATACCGCAACCGGTTTGACTTCCTGTGAGGATGCCCCAAAAAATATTCCCAGGAGAATACCTGAAATAATGATACGAACCATATCTGCGTTCTTGTTATGTAAGTACTTTTCACCAGCAGTAAAAGTAGCTAAAATCCGAACGATTTTGTGAACCTTTCAAAAGATGGTCAATGTGAATACAAAAGTACCAAGCAAAGAATAAAATATAACAAACTGTTTTACAATTAATTAAAATTTTTTTCATTTTCCTAAATAATTAGTTGATTAACTAAATTTTTAGTTATATATTTGTTGTGGCATTTAAAACAAAGTGTCATGAAAAGACTCACAAAAGCAGAAGAACAGGTAATGCAGATATTATGGCGGCTTGAGAAAGGCCTTGTAAAGGATATTTTGCAGGAACTACCTGAGCCGAAGCCGGCCTACAATACGGTATCAACCATTGTCCGCATTCTGGAAAAGAAGGGATTCGTATCGCACAAAGCCTACGGCAATACGCATGAATACTATCCAACAGTAACCCGCGAAGAATATGCCCGGTTTCACCTTGGAAACTTCCTGAAAAATTATTTTGACAATTCGTTTCCTCAGCTGGCTGCATTTTTTGCAAGAGAAAATAACCTTACGACCAGGGATCTGGAGGAAATATTAAAGGCCACGGAAAATGAACTGAAAAAAACCACACCAAAAAGACAACGGTCATGACAGCCTATCTGTTTTCGTCCTGCCTTATTCTGGGGATGTTTTACCTGGTGTATATTTCTGCTTTCAGCCGGGACACTTTTCTGATGAGAAACCGGATTTATCTGCTCTCGGGTCTTTTTCTTGCACTATTACTGCCCATCCTTCCTCTTTCGATGGAATTACCTGGTCTTAACGGCATTTACACCTCGCGCGCTGAAGCCGGTTTGCCTGTTCTGATAAGCGGGCCGTCCGTTCTATCGTCCCCTGCCACCAATGAGGCAGGAACAAGAACCTTATCCCCGGTATTCTTTCTTAAGTTGCTGTATTTTTCAGGGATTGTTTTGCTGTTCCTTCGGCTTGTTTTTCAATTACTGAAAATTATCAGACTCATCATTGTATCTTCCTGTGAAAGAAATGGAATTTACCGCATTATCTATCATTCATCAAACTGGCCTCATTTTTCGTTTTTTCATTTCATATTCCTTAACGCATCTTTTTTCCCGGAAACACCGAAAGAAAAGGCAGGCATTCTGGCTCATGAAATGGCCCATTTCCGGCAGGGTCACAGTTTCGATCTGCTTCTGATGGAGACAATAACCATTCTTCAGTGGTTCAATCCCTTTGTATGGTTATACCGTTCAGCGCTCAGAGAAGTTCATGAGTATCTTGCCGACCGGGAGGCCATTGCCGCAGGGGGAACACCTGCTGAATACCAGGCCATTCTGGTAAACCAAACATTAGGAATACCGGTATTTCAAATAGTCCATCCATTCAATTGTGTAAACCTTAAAAAAAGAATTACCATGATGACGTGTAAAAGAACATCGGAAATGGCGCACCTGAAGGCATTGGTTCTGATACCGCTTGTCGCGCTTGCCATCTCTCTTTCGGCCTGGGCACAGGAACAACAAAAAAACATCACCGTAAGAGGAAAAGTTTATGATAAGAATACAGAGCAGCCGCTTGCCGGTGCCCATATTATAATCAAGGGGACAACTGTCGGCACCGTTGCTGACCAGCAGGGCCGGTATTCCCTAAATGCTCAGAAAGGTTCAACACTGGTTGTGTCGTATGTCGGATACGCAACAGCATTCGTTGAGATAAACATAAGCACCACCGTGGATATTGGCCTCGAGACAGAATTCATAGACCTTGAACACCAGAAAATCTCCGATGCAAACGAAGTAAATACTCCCCCGGTGAAAACAGAAGGCGGCACTTTTTACGCTGTTGAGGAGATGCCGGCTTTTCCAGGCGGATTGGAAGGATTCCGGAACTACATTAACCAGCACCTGGTATATCCTGCCTCGGCTAAGGACAGAAAAGCACAGGGAAACGTTCTCGTTTCGTTTGTTGTCAATGAAAAAGGGTTTACAGAACAGGTAAAAGTTATCCAATCAGCTGATCCTGAACTCGATGCCGAAGCGGTTCGTGTTATTTCAGAATCGCCGCAGTGGAAACCCGGAACTAACGATGGAAAACCGGTAAAAGTAGGGTTTACCATACCGGTTAAATTTTCACTTGCCGAAGATGACAGCACCTTTCTTGTTGTGGAAGAAATGCCCAAATTTAACGGGGGTAATCCCGATAATTTCCGGCAATATATAGCCGAAAATCTTCGTTACCCTGAGGAAGCAAAAAAACAAAACATTACCGGCAAAGTTTTTGTTAGTTTTGTTGTTGGTTCAGATGGAAATGTCAGGGATGTAAAAATAGTCCGTGGCGTTCATCCTCTTCTGGATGAAGAATGTTTGCGTGTTGTATCTTCATCCCCTCAATGGACTCCCGGAAAACAAAAAGGGAAAAATGTTGCGGTTCAGTTCACTTTCCCTGTGATATTCCAACAAAAATGATTTGTTTCCCCTGATTTGTTCATGACAAATACCCTATAAAAATGAACAAATTAGGGTAATATGATTCTGATCCAATCCCGATGGGATGGAAATTATTACAGAAAATGGCAGAAACAGAAATCATTATAACCCTGAAAGGGGGGCATTATGATATGTAATCAATAATTCCGCCTCTTCAGGTTTCCGGATTGTTTCTTTGCAGGAAGGTCAAAATAAGGATTTAACCAGGAAGGAAGAATTTTAATTTCTGATGTTTTTTTCTAAATTCGTATTAGTATTTAACCCAAAGACCCATAAAAATCTTTACTGTATGAGAACATTTATTTCTGTTTATCTGGCTATTTTTTTTATTTCCTTCACTGCCCTGGCACAAGATCATGAAAACAATATTTTTATTTCAGGCAAGATAACAGACAATAGCACAGGACAACCTCTGGCAGGAGCCAATGTTTATGTAAAAGGAACCCATATCGGAACTTCGGCAGATACCTCGGGGATATATGAAATCAGAATACCGGCTGGTTCTGAACTTACAGTTTCCTATACCGGCTACGAACCAATACAGGTTATAGTTAACAAGGACAAAACATGGAATGTAGCTCTTTCCAGAAAGGTTATCTATCTAAAATATGAAGAAATCCCTGATGCCAACAATATTGCATCATTAAAGGATGCAGAAGGAAAGGTTTATATACCCGATGAACAACTTCCGGCATTTCCCGGGGGACAAATGGGTTTTCAAAAATTCATTGAACAGCATACACCCCGCCCTGATGCATTTGTAAATGGTGATGTTTATGTGAATTTCACAATCAATGAAAACGGATTTCCTGAACAGATATGGGTAAGAAGATCCCTTGATCCCGTGCTTGATTCATTGGCCATCCGGGTAATCTCAGAATCGCCTCAGTGGAAACCGGGCATGCAGAACGGCAAACCGGTAAAAGTGGAATGTACCATTCCGGTCAGTTTTGTGAACGAAGAACTATACCTTATTACAGACGAAATGCCAAAATTTAATGGTAGTGAATTTGGTTTTAGGGACTATATCCAAAAAAACCTCAATTATCCGAAAGATGCTTACGAAAAAGGCATACAGGGTAGAGTTTTCATAAAATTTGTTGTAAACCAAAATGGTGATGTCTGCAATGTCAAATTGGCTAAAGGATGCCATCCTCTATTGGATAATGAAAGCTTACGCGTTGTATCTTCTTCTCCAAAATGGACTCCTGGCAAGGCAAATGGCAAAAATGTTGCCGTTCAGTTCACTTTCCCGATAGTATTTTCTATTCCGAAATAATACGGTACTATTCAAAAAAATAGTCAAAAGCGTCCATCCATTACTGGATAAAGAATCTGTGCGGATTGCATCAAATTCTCCCGGAGGGCGGCTGGCTAAAAATGTTAAGCAAAAAGTTCCGATGTAATTTACAATACCGGTTGTTCTCATATTGCAATGAAAACGAATTTCAACTTGATTTTTTTGTGTCTGAATAACTCTTTAATCTATCAAGAAATTCTGATGTAACGATTTCTTTAAATTATCATACGGAGCCAAAATACAGAGCAACGATAAGATAAAGACGGAGGCTTTAAAACCGGCTTAATCATAAAGAATTCAAAATAACCAATGCATAGCGGGTTGGTATTTTTTTATGGTGGCATTCGTCTTAACCAGGATTCTTAATTACAAGGCTACCAACTGATACATTAGTCTGTCCTTGATGATGTGCACTTCCCCATATCGGGGTAACCACTTTAGTTCTCCCAGGATGTCCTTAACAGGCCTTCATTCCCATTCTCCGGAATCCTGCTGTCAGCATTTTCAGTTTTTGGTCAGTGATGGCACGGATTTTCCCTATGGTGGTTATTCGCACCGGTGCTACTCCACAGAAATTAAGCACCGCTTTTTTCAGTGCCCTGCTCCCGGCGCCACCAAGAACATATCTGTAATACCAGGCAGACTGATCCATTGTGACAACAATGCGGGCCGATTTACCGGTGAGCAGTTTCTTCCTTCTGCCCCCGTTGGCATACTTAAAGGCAAAACCCGGAATGAACACCCTGTCGATAAAGCCTTTCAGCATGGCAGGATATGTCGCCCACCAGTTGGGATAAATAAAGACCAGGTGATCAGCCTTGCTTATTAAATCCCAGGCCTGCCGGATGTGTTCTTCCGGCTCGGGTAATTGACGATACCCTTGCGGCAGGTCGTAACGAAAATTCAGTTCACGGAGATACAGCTGATAAACAGTATGGCCGGCCGATTCAGCGCCTTCTACATAAGCCTTCTGCAGGGCTGAGCCAATGCTGTCCTCATAAGGATATCCGTTAATTATCAGTATTTTCTTCATATTTTCTTTTCAGTACTTTTAATGCTTCGCGCTCGCTGAGCGGGGAAAGCCGGTTATTCTGCACAAATTCCAACACCCAGTCAGCATCCGTTTTTGAGTATTCCCGTAACGCCCAACCTATCGCCTTGCGGATAAAAAAATCCTTTTCGCCGGCAAGGCGGCGGATCGTGTTGCCGAGCAGTTCCACGTCGGTTGCCTTCTTATACTTTAACTGGAAAAGCAGACTCGTACGCCACAGCCAGATATTTTCCTGCCCCAACCAACGCTGAACAGAAGAACTGATCAAATCCGGATTGTGCATGAACAAGGTGCCGATGAAACGGGCTGCTATCAGGTCAGCCGTGTCCCACCAGGGTTTAGTAACAATGCAATATTCAAAAAGTTCAAGATGTTCCCTGCTGAATCTTTTCCGGAATTTTTCCATTATATCCATTGCGGCATACTGGCATTCCCGTTCGGGAAGCTCCCAGAGCGACCTGACTGTCCGGGGCATCTCAGACAAGGAAGGAAGCCCGTAGTCCCTGAAAAAATCCTTTACCAGTTCCTGTCGCTTGTCCTTTTTCAGCCCGAAAAAAGGAAACTGGTTCTTCATGTACTTCGCCATAAAAAAAGCATCGTCCTGCGATGCCTTCGTGCGAAAGTGTTCATACAGTTGCGCTGTATATTTGCCGGTATTCATGAAATTTCATTATATTAAATCCGATAGCCAGCTGTATTCTCTTCAAATTTAGTTAAACGTTTATTACGACCGGAGTTTTTCCAAGGAATCAGCAATTAACAACCTGTTAATAATATCCTGCCTTTCAAAACCGTTTTATTGTAACTTCGGCACAATTAATGCGACTGGCTATGCGATTCAGATTCAAAGTACTATTGGTCATACTGGCAACAGGATTCCCTTATTTTTCCTCTACCGCGCAGGAACCTGTTCAGGCCGTTTCGGTTGAAAAAGAATATCACCGTGGCCTGGAACTCTATGAAAAACAAAAGTACGGGGCAGCCCGGCAATGCTTTGAGAGCCTGCTTGCCGACGAAAAGCTGCACCACACCCTGCTCGAAGCCGACGCAAGGTACTTTGTGGCCATGTGCGCCATCCAGCTTTATCACAAAGACGCAGAATACCTGGTAAACAATTTTGTGGCCTATCATCCGGAAAGTCCCCGCGTAAACGGCTTACGGTTTGAGATGGGACGCTACTTTTACGGCCTGAAGCGCTTTCGCGATGCAGCACAATGGTTGTCGGAGGTTGATAAGAAACGCCTTTCCCGTGATGATCTTTCGGAATACTATTTCAAGCTTGGCTACGCGTATTTTATGACCAACGATCTGGACAAGGCCCGCTATGCTTTCAGTGAAATAAAAGACGTTGACACAAAATACACTCCACCTGCCGTTTATTACTACTCGCACATAGCCTATACCCAGCAGAACTATGAAACAGCGCTGGAGGGTTTCCGCAGGCTTGAAAATGACGAGACATTTGCCCCGGTGGTGCCCTATTACATCATTCAGATTCTGTATCTGCAGAAAAAATACGACGAACTGATCAGTTACGCACCCGATAAAATGAAAACCATCAGCGAGAAACGGCTCCCTGAAACAGCCCGCCTGGTTGGGGATGCCTTTTTCCGCAAGAATATGTTTTCCGAGGCCATCCCTTACCTCGAAATCTATAAGGAAAAGAACCAGTACATGAGCAATGAAGACAAGTATGTACTGGGATTTGCCTATTATAAATCCGGCCGGTTTGAGGATGCATCGAAAATGCTCGAGCAAATCACTGCCGGTGAATCAGAATTGAAGCAGAATGCCATGTATGTACTGGGAGACTGTTATGTGCGATCCGCGAGGAAGGACGAGGCAAGAATGGCTTTTTCGGCGGCCGCCCGAATGAATTTTGACGAAAAAATTGCGGAAGATGCCCTGTTCAATTATGCCAAGCTGACTTACGAACTTTCCTATTCCCCCTTTAATGAAGCCATCAGGGCATTTAATGAGTACCTGACAAAGTACCCTGGTTCAGATCGCGCCGATGAGGCTTACAATTACCTGCTTCAGGTTTACATGAGCACCCGCAATTACAAAGACGCTCTTGCTTCAATTCAGAAAATACGGGTGAAGGACGACCGGGTTAAAAAAGCATGGCAGAGAGTTGCCTTTTTCAGGGCACTGGAACTTTACAGCAACCTTGATTTTCAGGGCGCTGTCAGTTTACTGGATGTTTCCCTGCAGTATGGCAATTACGACAGAACTCTCAAAGCCCTTGCTTTTTACTGGAAGGGGGAAGCCTGGTACCGGCTGGGGGACTATACCGAAGCCATTGACCAGTACCAGAACTTTCTTGCACAACCTGCAGCTCCTTCCACGGATGTGTATTCCACCGCCCTTTATAACACGGGGTATGCGTGCTTCAATCTGAAACGCTATGCCGATGCTGCTCTCTGGTTTGGCAAATTCCTTGACCGTGAAGGAGGAAAAGCCACTGACCTGGTGGCCGACGCATACAACAGATTGGGCGACTGTTATTTTATTCAGCCCGATTATCAGAAAGCCATTGAAATGTATAACAAGGCTATAGCGCTCAATAAATACGATGCCGATTATGCCCTGTTTCAGAAAGGATTTTCCCTTGGTTTGCTGGAGAAAACGCGCGACAAAATTACGGTTCTCAATCAGTTGCTCACTTCCTACCCCCGTTCCCGCTACGTACCCGATGCACTTTTTGAACTGGGAAACAGCTACATGAAACTTCAGGAACCACAAAAGGCTCTGGACTTTTATCAGCGCATACTAGCCAGTTATCCCTCGAGCAGTTATTACAGCAAGGCAATGGTACAGACAGGTTTGGTGTACAGAAACCTGGACCGCGATAACGAGGCGCTGGAAATGTACAAAAAAGTTGTGGCAGAGTTTCCCGGCACCACAGAAGCCAGAAGCGCCCTCAACGGCATCCAGAACATCTATGTGGAACAGGGAAAAGCCGATGACTATGTAAACTATCTGAAAACAATCGGAACAATGGGAGAACTCAGTGCCGCTTCGCAGGATTCCCTGATGTACCGCTCGGCCGAAAATATTTATCTCACCGGCGACTGCAGTCGTTCGCAGGTATCCTTTCAGCGTTACCTTGACCGTTTTCCGGAAGGCATTTTTGCGCTCAATGCCCACTATTATCTTTCGGACTGTGCCCTGCGCTCAGGTTCCGAACAGGATGCCCTCCCCCATTTACTCTACATTGCAGGAAAACCGCGTAACATGTTTACAGAAGAAGCCCTTCTTTCTGCAGCACGTATTGAATACAAGATGCAGAATTACATGGACGCCGTGGCACATTACAAAACCCTGGAAAGTCTGGCCGAAGTCCGCAATAACCAGATGGAAGCACGCATCGGCCTGATGCGCTGCTACGATAAACTGAATGAATTCAAAGATGCTTATGATGCTGCCGACAGGGTACTGTCAACAGAAAAAATTCCACCCGACGTAATACGGGAGGCCCGCTTCATTCTGGCCAAATCGGCTGCCGCCCTTGACCGGACTGATGTTGCCCTGGAAAATTACCGCAAAGTGGCTACAGAAGTCAAAAGTATTCAGGGAGCAGAAGCTAAATTCAGGGTGGCAGAAATTTACTGGCAAAGAAAACAATACGACAAGGCGGAGAAAGAAATTTTCGATTACATCGATATGAATACTCCGCACCAATACTGGATGGCAAGGGCCTTTATCCTTCTGGCCGATATTTATACCCTCCGGAAGGATTATTTCCAGGCCCAGCAAACCCTGCAGAGCTTGATTGATTATTACGAAAACCCGAATGACGGGATCATTGACATGGCCCGCCAGAGAAAAGTCGCCATTGATCAGGCAACCCAGAAAGGAACCGCCAGAGAACAGGACACCCTTGAAATAAAAATGCCCAACAGGAAATGAAATGCATTCATCCTATGATATCACTCAGGTATAAAACACACATCGGCAGGTTGTCAGCCAGCCTTTTCTGTGCATGGTTGATTTCTTTTTCCCTCCCTGCCCAGGAAAAAATTGACAAGGAAGTTTACGTGGTAAAGCCCTACGAGCCTACCCTGTCGGATGCATACAAAATCAGCCGGATGCCGGAAATCAACGATACCGTGCAGGAAAAGCCCGTTTTTGATTATTCCATTGCCGGCCGCAAAATTTCGCCCGATGTGCAGGTAGCGCCGATTCCTGCTGCGCGCATGGTGCCGGATCCGATTCCCAGGTTGTACAAATCGTACCTCAAGCTGGGCCTGGGAACCTATACCACCCCCCTCTTTGAACTGAATATCAATAGCCTGCGCTCCAAAAAATATAATCTGGGACTGGAGGCGCGCCATCTTTCCTCGCATGGAAACATCGCACTGGAGGATAAAACAAAAACCTACGGAGGATTTTCCCGTTCATCGGCTGCCCTCTACGGAAAAACATGGTTCAGCAATATGGTGCTCAGCGGCGATCTGGGGGTTGCTTCCAATACCTTTTACCGTTATGGCAATGCCCTCGATTCGGTGCTTAAAAAAGAGGATATGCGGCAGGGATATTTTTCCCTTGTACCTTCGTTCCGTTTAAAAACGCTTCAGGAAGATTCGACCCGCATGAACATTGATATCAGTGGTAATTATTCCTTTTTCAGGGAATCGGGAGGCGGGTACGAAAATGCTTTCCGGCTTGGCGGCAGTTTTAACAAACTGTACAGGAAAAACTGGCTGGGAGCCGATATTGATGTTCATTACCGCCGGCCTTCGGAAGAGATTGACACGGCTTATGCCACTGTATTATCTTTCTCTCCCTATTTTAACCGGCATTCTTCTGAATGGTCATTTGTGGCAGGATTTGGAACCACGGTGGATATTTACGGGGGGAAAGCCTCCTTTCATGTTTATCCGAGAGCCCAGCTGGAATTTCAGGTTCTGCCAGGGATCCTGACGGCATATTTTGGGGCTTCAGGACAAACCATTCTTAATGAATACCGTTTTATAGCAGACGAAAATCCTTATATCAACCCGACGCTGTATGTAAAAACCACCAATGAAAAGATCCGCGGTTACGGCGGAATACGCGGCAGTGCAGGAGATTTTTCCTTCCGGGCAGGCGCTTCCTATTCCCTCCTCGACCGTCTTCCATTCTTTGTGAACGACACCATAACCCCGCTGCTGAATGAATTCAGCGTTTTGTATGATAATGCCGAACTAACTACCATTTCAGCCGAAGCAGGTTACCAGGTAAATTCAAAACTGAATATCATGCTCCGGGGAAATTACTATCACTATTCCATGGATTTACTGGAGCATCCCTACCAGCGGCCTCCCTTTGACATTTCCCTCACAGGTGTTTACAATCTGCGCGACAAGATTGTCGGCCGGGCAGAACTGTATATATGGGGAAAACGGTATGCCCGCAGCAATGCACTGGTCTACGAAACAAGAGAACTTCCGGCTTTTGCTGACCTGAACCTGCATCTGGAATACAGGTTTACCAAAGTACTGTCATTTTTCTTTTCCGGAAATAACCTCACCGCCAGCCGGTATCAGTTATGGAACTATTACCCTGTGCAGCGTTTCCGCATAATGCTCGGATTTACCTATGCATTGTAAAAGAAGCATAAAAAAAAGAGGGTGGCGCTAAATGCCACCCTCTTTTTTTCTTTCTACTTTTCAAAGGAAAACTTGTACATCTCGTTTTTCTTCGGAGCTGTATCAAAGATAATTGCAGAAGTTATATAAACACGGGTATCCTTCGATTCCGGACGTTTTTCCCCTGTAACCACAAGCCGCACCGTATGGGTACCCGGCTTAAGGCCCATGACATGCCAGATGCTTGTTGTATGCTGCTGATTGGCAAAATCATAATAGGTATCAATCGTGCGGTGAAGTTTCCCATCTACGTACACATCAGCTTTACCGCCATCCCTGTACCAGTTTCCTTCGATTGAAATGCCTGTCCCCTGAAATTCCAATACCAGTTCATCGCCCTTAGCGAATGCATACATAGACTGTTTGGTTTTCTGATTATTCCGTTCAACTTCAAAAGGTTTCCAGTTACCTTTGAAGGACCAGCCCGGTTCAAAAACCGAGATCTTCCTTGAGAACACCACATCCGGGAAGGAAACTTCAAGGGCAGGTGCCACAGGTTCCTGCCTTTTGATTTTTATCTCATTTTCCCCTACCTTTCCCCCATTCCGGGCAATCAGGTCAAGGGCATATTTATATGTATTGTCCACTGCCGAATTGAAGGAATAGCTGGTGTGAATAAAAACCGAATCAGCCACATTGCGGACGCCTTCCTGCATATATTCAGGCAGCCCGCTGAAACCCTTTATGACTCCCAGAACAGCCAGTGCGTTGGATGGATTGCAGTCGGAATCCTGACCGCACCGGGTTGCGATCTCCAGTGTTTTCATAGGATCCCCCTCTCCGTAAAGGAGGCCCATTGCAATGTAGGCTCCATTGAGCTTGGCGTCAATATTAAACGGATTGCCTGCACCGCAAATGTCCACATCGCCCCACTTTGCCTCCAGTTCCTTCCATGCAGCCTTCCAGTCGTCAGGATAATGCCTGTGCAACGCTATCACATCCTGAATGATTTTGTAATAATCGCTTTCCGCAGGAAGTGACCTAAGAGCATTTTCAATTATTTTGTTAATGTCGGATTCAAAGAAAGCTTCGGCGTACAATGCAGCTACAAAAACGCCGCCATATACGCCGTCACCATAATTCATAATATGCCCGATTTTATCAGCCATCTGCAGGGCAGTTTGCGGCATACCCGGACACATAAATCCGATATAATCTGCTTCTATTTGAAAATCAATATCATCGGCATGAATATTGTACTCAGGACTTCCTGAAGCAGGAGGGAAAATGCTGTCGTAATAGTTTTTCCGGGCCTGCATATTGGCATGCCATAACCAGTAACCGGCTTTGGCAAACATTTCGTGAAACTGTTTGGCCGGGGCATCGATGCCGTACTTGTCCATTGTCATCATGAAGGTAAGCTGAACGTACAGGTCGTCCTGCCAGATGCTTCCTTTTATATCGGCCGGTGTCCAGCGGATGGAATCCTCAAAGATCCGGTTCATGGCATGGAATTCGGTCGGAGCGCCGTACGTCACCCCTATCATTTTGCCGGCCCAGCCCCCGGCAATTTTATCTTTCAAAACATCTGGACGGATGGTCGTAAACTCATTGGCTGAACGTTTGCATGAACAGAAAGAAATCGCAACCAGCAAAATCAAGAAGGAACAAAGACTATTTCTCATCCGAACTAAATTGATTTTCAAAGGTCGGATAGCCTGCCCCGCCAAAGCGGGGGAACACCCATGATTTGATTCTTGTTCATAGGTGTTTGTGTGTGCAATACATGGGTGTTTCATACTGTAAGATTTTAGTTGTGGTTTGATAATTCGCTAAATTTATAAAAAACACATATCATAGTTCATATTGCATTTAGGGTCATATTATTTGCACTACTATGAATCAATAGATCCTGTTCATATTCTGTGCATATTTTCCTGTCTTTTACCAGGCTTTCATGGTAATTTTTTGTACCTTTACCGCGGAAAAGTGACGGGAGTTATAGTTGTTTAAAAAACTGATATTTAATAAGTTAGTAGGTCTGGTTCCCTCCGGGATCCGGGAGGTTAGGGTTCCCTTCCTCCTGAATAGCAACACCACCCCTGTACTGTCATGTATCCATTGGTTCGGAA